>Ga0181600_10000408_pt1 | contig 32887 bp, 35 predicted proteins | sample 041ome_2_FD_132982 | JGI IMG/M metagenome (GOLD analysis project Ga0181600, IMG submission 132982) | Coastal salt marsh microbial communities from the Groves Creek Marsh, Skidaway Island, Georgia - 041406US metaG (megahit assembly) | ecosystem: Environmental > Aquatic > Marine > Intertidal zone... | reverse complement strand
GCAAAGTATTTTCGGTAAATGCCAATTGAATGTCATAGCGCAGGAATTTGCGCGACAGGCAGTCGCACCTTTCTTCCCAATTCGTAAAAAAGCAGATAGTATTGATTAGTATTTTTAAGTATTAAAAATCTGAAATTATTGTGTTTTATGCGTTTGTTAGGACACTATCCTTGGGGGATTGAATTATGAGTGCGAATTTTGTGCGCTATTTATCGTCAGGTGCTTTTATATTAGGCATTTTTACGGCCTCTGTTGCCGGAGCAGCTCAGCCTGAGCCGTGGCAAATAGGCCTCCAGGAACCAGCTGGGTCTATCGCGCAAAAAGCAACAGATTTGCATAATCTATTGCTTATTATCATATCATTGATATCTGTGTTTGTTTTGGCGCTTCTTGTGTATGTTGGATGGCGCTTCCGCAGAGACGCTAACCCTACCCCATCTAGGACAACTCATAACACCACAATCGAAATATTATGGACTGTTATTCCTGTGTTAATTTTGGTTGTTATTGCGGTACCTTCTTTTCGGCTTCTATATTATATGGATGAGACAAAGAATGCAGAAATGGTTATCAAAGTCACTGGCAATCAATGGTACTGGAATTATGAATATATGGATGATCAGATCGCATTTGATAGCTATATGCTAAGTGATGATGAATTGCAGCCTGGCCAGCCAAGACTTCTTTCTGTTGATAATCCGCTTGTTGTACCAGCGAATACAAAAATCAAAATGTTGGTAACCGGTAATGATGTTATGCATTCATTTTTTGTGCCTTCATTAGCGGTTCAGACTTATGCGTTGATCGGACGTGTAAACGAAGTTTGGATAGATGTGCCTGAAGGTGAAAAAACCTATTATGGACAATGTAATCAAATCTGTGGTGTTAATCATTCTTTCATGCCAATCGTCGTTAAGGCGATGGCAAAAGAGGAATATCAAGCATGGCTAGCAGATGCAAAACAAGAATTTGCAATTCTTGACGTGCCTCAATCAATTCAACTTGCCGGCGTTAATTAAGGGCAATTTCAAGGAGACTTTTACAATGAGCGCTCAGCCAACCACAGCAGATCATGAACATGGCGCACCAACTGGTTTTGTGAGGCGATGGCTTTATTCAACCAATCATAAAGATATCGGAACGATGTATATCATCTTTGCGATTATAGCTGCGTTTATTGGTGGCGGCTTTTCTGTGTTTATGCGAATGGAATTAATGCAGCCAGGCATTCAATACATGTCAGACGGGCATATGTGGAATGTGTTTACGACCGCGCATGGTCTTATCATGGTTTTCTTTGTTGTTATGCCTGGATTAATTGGTGGGTTTGGAAACTGGTTTGTACCGATTATGATTGGTGCACCAGATATGGCGTTTCCGAGAATGAATAATATATCATTCTGGCTTCTCCCCCCTGCCTTTATATTATTGTTATTATCAGCTGTTGTTGATGGCGGAGCTGGTGTTGGCTGGACAATATATCCGCCCTTATCATCTTCAGCTGGAACACCTGGGATGTCGATGGATTTAGCGATTTTTGCGCTTCACCTAGCAGGTGTATCTTCTATCCTTGGCGCGGCGAACTTTATCACAACGATTTTTAACATGAGAACGCCTGGAATGACGTTGCACAAAATGCCTCTGTTTGCGTGGGCTATGTTAATTACAGCGTTTTTGTTGCTTCTTGCGGTACCAGTTCTAGCAGGTGCTATTACGATGTTGCTTACAGATAGAAACTTCGGCACAACCTTCTTTATTCCAGAAGGGGGCGGTGATCCTATTTTATTCCTGCATCTTTTCTGGTTTTTCGGCCATCCAGAGGTCTATATTATGATCCTTCCTGCGTTTGGGATCGTCAGTCATATTATCTCCACATTTTCAAACAAACCTATCTTTGGATATTTGGGAATGGCTTATGCTATGGTCGCCATTGGGTTTGTGGGTTTTATCGTTTGGGCGCACCATATGTACACGGTTGGACTTGATGTCGATACACGAGCCTATTTTACCGCTGCTACAATGGTTATTGCTGTGCCTACCGGGGTTAAGATTTTCAGCTGGATTGCAACCATGTGGGGCGGCTCTATTAGATTTGGCGTTCCAATGCTTTGGGCAGTTGGATTTATCTTTTTATTCACGGTTGGCGGTGTAACGGGCGTTGTATTATCAAATGCTGGTCTGGATGTGGTGTTGCATAATACGTACTATGTTATCGCCCATTTCCATTACGTCCTATCATTAGGAGCTGTGTTTGGTCTGTTTGCAGGCTTCTATTACTGGTTCTCTAAAATGACTGGATATAGCTATCATGATGGCCTAGCAAGAGTACATTTCTGGGTGACGTTCTTTGGTGTTAATTTAACCTTTTTCCCGATGCACTTCCTTGGACTTGCAGGTATGCCAAGGCGCTATGTTGATTATCCGGATGCATTTGCAGGATGGAATATGGTTGCATCTATCGGCTCATTTGTATCTGCTGCGGGCGCTATTATTTTTCTTGTTGTGATTGCAGAGGCGTTTATTTCTCGTCGCCGTGCTGAGAGTAATCCGTGGGGCGAAGGCGCAACTACGCTTGAATGGCAAGTGGCGTCTCCGCCGCCCTATCACACCTATGAAACATTGCCGAAAATAAAGTAGATATCTTTATATAATGGAAAAAATTCCAAACATAACAACACAGACAGCAGTATTTTACCCATCTGCTGTCTCTAGTTTTTTTCAACTCATGAAACCACGTGTCATGAGCCTTGTGATATTCACTGGATTTGCGGGTATGTATTTGGCTCCTGGTGAGTTGCACCCGGTTCTTGCTGTTATATCACTGTTTGCGATTGCCGCTGGCGCTGGTGCATCTGGCGCTATTAATCAATGGTATGACAGAGATATTGATGCTGTAATGCACAGAACACGCGCCCGGCCAATTCCAGCTGGCAAGGTTGAGCCATCAGAAGCGCTAGCCTTTGGTGTGATTATTTCTGTTATTTCTGTTTTGATTTTGAGTTTATCAGCAAATTTTCTGGCTGGCGGTTTGCTTGCTTTTACAATCATATTTTATGGCCTGATTTATACAGTTTGGCTTAAGCGCTCGACAGCTCAGAATATAGTGATTGGCGGTGCGGCTGGCGCGCTTCCCCCTATCATTGGCTGGGCAGCGGTTACTGCAAGTATGAGTATCGAGTCTATTATTTTGTTTGGTTTAATCTTTTTTTGGACCCCGCCTCATTTCTGGGCTTTGGCTTTGGTTAAAAATCAGGATTATAAAAATGCAAAAATCCCGATGCTTCCGGTAGTGGCTGGCGGGGATGAGACAAGAAGGCAGATTTTTATATATAGCATCATAATGGTTGGTGTCAGTTTTCTGCCGAATATTATTGGAATGTCGAAAATCCTCTATGGCTCAGTTGCTGGGATTAGCGGCACGATATTTCTGTTACTTACCTTTCAATTGCTAAGGCAGCCAGATGATAGCCGCGCAATGCGTTTGTTTAAATATTCAATAGCGTATTTGTTTATTTTATTTTTAGCACTGATTTGTGATAAGGCGATTTTAGGATAATGAATAATCCAACACCCAAAACAGCTGATGAATTAAGACAAGCACGAAAGTGGCAGAATTATGCAGTTCTGGGCCTTATATTCGGACTTGTACTTTTGTTCTTTTTAATAACAGTGGTTCGCATAGGGCTGAATTCATGACACTATCCGACGCTCAGCTAGCCCCTCACAAATCAGAATTGCAACGGCGAAATGCAAAAAGCTTGCTTATTGTTGGTGTGGTTGTGTTTAGTATGATGGGTCTAGCGTATGCGTCGGTGCCTTTATATGATTTATTCTGCCGGGTAACAGGGTTTGGAGGCACTACTCAAATAGCAGAGCAAGCCTCTGAGACGATTATAAGCGGTCATGATGTAAAAGTGCGTTTCAACGCCCATACTAATCCAGAACTTAACTGGTCATTCTTGCCTGTCACAGACGCGGTTATATTAGCACCAGGGGAGCAGGTGAAAGCTGTTTTTCGCGCTACTAACCTGTCAGAAGAAATGTCAACCGGTACTGCAACCTTTAATGTAACACCGCAAAAAGCGGGTCCTTATTTTATGAAAATGGAATGTTTTTGTTTTACCGAACAGCCATTAGCACCTGGGGAGTCAGTAGACATGCCTGTTGTATTTTATCTTGATCCTGAAATAGCATCAGATAAAAACACAATAGATGTAGATGAAGTTGTATTGTCCTATACGTTTTTTAAGGCATTGCAGAGTTAATTGTTTAATCTCATTAGTTCGGGGGAATTGATGAATTTTTTAGGGAGAGTCAAATGAGTGGGTCACAGCAGCATCCGTATCATCTGGTAGAACCAAGTCCGTGGCCTGCAGTTGGCGCCGCATCTGGGTTTGTTGTTACCATTGGTGCCGCTATGTATATGCATGACAAGCCATATGGATTAGAGACATTAGCAGTTGGTCTAGGGCTGGTAATTCTAACCATGTTCTTATGGTGGCGCGATATCGTAAGAGAAGCAGAATATCAAGGCCATCATACACCTATCGTGCAGATAAGCATGCGATATGGAATGTTGCTGTTTATCGTGTCTGAAATAATGTTTTTCGTTGCATTTTTCTGGGCGTTTTTTGATCGTGCTTTATTCCCCGTAGGCGGAGTGTGGCCACCTGAGGGCATTGACACATTTGACCCCTTTGATTTGCCACTAATCAATACGCTTATTCTTTTGCTGTCAGGTTGTACCGTGACATGGGCGCACCATGCGCTTCTGCATGATGACCGAAAAGACTTTATCATGGGGCTGACTGTAACGGTAATGCTTGGGGTTTTGTTTACAGCCTTGCAGGCATACGAATACCAGCACGCACATTTTGGATTTAGCGATGGCATTTATCCGTCTGTGTTTTTCATGGCAACCGGGTTTCACGGCTTTCACGTTATCGTTGGTACCATATTTCTATTTGTGTGTTTGATGCGTGGCTTGAAAGGTCAATTTACAGCAGACAGGCATTTTGGATTTGAAGCGGCAGCTTGGTATTGGCATTTTGTCGATGTTGTCTGGTTGTTCTTATTTGTTGCCATTTATTGGTGGGGCGGATAGCTAGACCTGCTCACAAACGACGATATAAAAATAGCAAGGGCCTGTTTGTCAGAGGCCCTTCTGTTTTTTGTGGCTTTCATTTTTGGGATGAAGTACCACGTTAAGTATAAAATTTTCGAATACGCATAGTTTGATGAATGGGGATATGATGACATTCAGACCATTTTTTTGGCCGACATTTTTTACAATTCCAGCCATTATTTTGCTTATCTCACTTGGGAGTTGGCAATTATCGCGTCTAGCTGAAAAAACCGAACTTATCGCGCAATTTGAGCAACGAAGTAATGCGGCAGCTATTGGTATTAATCAGGTAACAGAGCCTGATGAGGCGTTTGAGTTCCAACGAATTGGCGTTACCGGCACATATCTGCATCAATCAGAAATTTATCTGACAGGCAGAACTTATGAAGGCAATGCCGGATTTCATGTTGTAACCCCATTTTCAACATCATATGGCGTCATTCTGATAAATCGAGGATGGGTATCTGAGGCATATAGAGAGCCTAGCACCCGTCCATTTTCGCTAACAGAAGGGGAAATTTATGTTGAGGGGATATTAAGGCTTCCTGGCAGAAAGGGATATTTTGTTCCTGAGAACGAGCCTGAGGCAGGGTTTTGGTTTACGTTAAAGCCTACTGAAATCGCACAGTTTTTGAAACAAGAAGATATGATAAAGAATTATTATATTGACGTTATTAGAACTGGCGAAATTATAACGCTTCCAATTGCGGCTGAGGTTAATATTGATGTGCCTAATTCTCACTTTAATTATGCTTTAACTTGGTTTGGACTAGCGCTTGCGTTAATTGGGGTTTATCTTGCCTTTCATCACCAAAATGGCAGACTGCAATTCTCTTCTAAATCGACCTCCGACTAAAAAAAGGAGCTTACTCAAATGGAATATTTAAGTACACGCGGAGAGGATAATAACACCCAATTTGACGGTGCGCTTCTGAGCGGGCTTGCACGAGATGGCGGGTTGTATTTGCCAAAAAGCTGGCCAAAATTTACCTCATCAGAAATAGCAGCAATGAGAGGGCTTGATTATTACCAAATAGCTGGAGAGATAATATCAAAGTTCACTGAAGGAGATCTCACCCTAGATGAGGTGACACAGCTTGCAAAAGAATCTTACAAAAACTTTACCCATCCAGATGTAGCGCCTCTCACCCCTCTTGGGGATGGTCTCTATGCTTTAGAGCTTTTCCATGGCCCTACAATCGCATTTAAAGATTATGCCATGCAATTTTTAGCACGGGCGTTTGAGCGAGCGCTTGCTAAGACAGGCAGACATTCAGTGATACTTGGCGCAACAAGTGGTGATACGGGTTCTGCGGCATTGCAGGCATTTCAAAATCTTGATTCAGTAGATATTTTTATTCTTTTTCCTAATGGCAGAGTATCGCCTATACAGCAGAAACAAATGACGTCTCTTGCTGGTCTGGGCGCCCATGCGGTGTGTGTTACAGGTGATTTCGATATATGTCAGGATATCGTAAAAGCGTGCTTTAATGACCATCAATTCAGAGATACGGTAAATCTATCTGCCATAAACTCAATTAATTGGGCTCGCCTGGTTCCTCAAATTGTTTATTATTTTACTTCTGCATTAAAGCTTGGTGCCCCAGAGCAAAAAGTTGCTTTTAGTGTTCCAACAGGTAATTTTGGCAATATCTTTGCTGGTTGGGCTGCTGGTCAGATGGGGTTGCCTATCGAAAAGCTGATTGTTGCTTCCAATAGAAATGATATTTTAACGCGATTTTTTGAAAATGGCAGGATGACGCGTGATACGGTTCAACAAAGCCTCAGCCCCTCAATGGATATTCAAGTCTCGTCTAATTTTGAGCGGTTATTATTTGAGGTGCTTGGACGTGATGCTGATTTATGTGCTGAGAAAATGAACGCGTTTGCGACCACTGGGAATTTTGATGTTTCATTAGAACAACTAGAAACCGCAAAAGAGACCTTTGTAGCTTATCGTGTTGATGATACGCAAACTACAAGCAAGATAAAATCTTTATATGATAAACATGGGATTATTTTTGATCCCCATAGTGCAGTGGGGCTTCATGCGGCTGCATCTGCACGAGATGATAAAATAGTGCCAACTGATATTCCGATTATTTCACTTGCGTGCGCGCATCCAGCTAAATTTCCAGATGCGGTGGAAAAAGCGATTGGTATTAGACCAGATTTACCAGAGCATTTGCGCGATTTAATGGATAGGAAGGAAACCAAGACAGAGATTGACGGCACTGTTGAAGCCACCCAAAAACTTATTTATGAAAATATACGCTGATCCCCTTTATATTCTAGTGGGGTTCTAGCGGATTTCAGGCGTATCAGAAGTAGCGTCTTGGCTTTTGTCATTATACCCAGCCAGATTGCGGCGACAGATTACTAGCATTAAAGCCACAATAACCAAGTGCCTTTTCCCAAATAGAGCTCACATCATCTGTGAAAATAATCTCTGGCGAGGCGGGCACATGAATCCACATATTCTGGCGTAATTCTTCTTCTAATTGTCCAGCAGCCCAGCCAGTATACCCCAGCATAATTTTAAACTGGGCAGGGCCAATGCCATTGGCAATTTCAGATAGCATGTCAACTTGCATCGATAACGCAATTTCATCGGTGATTTTTACAGAATCTGACATTAAATGCTCATCAGAATGTAAAATATATCCGCGCCTATCTTCAACAGGCCCGCCTGTATAGACGATTCTATTTTGCTCAAATCGGGGTTTTACAAAACTTAGCTTCTCAGTAAGCTTTGAGAAGGTGAAATTTTGTTTTGGTTTATTTAAGACTAATCCCATTGCAGTCTGTTTATCATGTTTGCACATAAAAATAACAGCTTGATGAAATTGTGGGTCATTCATCTGCGGTGTTGCCACAAGAAAATGTCCAACAAGTTCTGTAAATAGAAGCGAAGCTTTTTCATTCCTCATGGGAATGATAATAGCTAACTTGTCTATTAGGGCAAACCTTTTTGCCTAAAAAAAATCTGGTTTGGCTAAAATATCTACAAATTTTTTCATAGAAGGCTGACAAATTTGCTTATTGAGACTATGTATCTAAAGACATGATACAGATTTTTTTTATTCTATTTTGCATAATATTTAGCGGGGTTAACTCGTTGCAGGCCGCCCAAGGCCCGTGGCTTGAAAGCAAATACGCTAAAGTTAGGCTCATTAGCGGAGCACAAGCAACGGGTAGCTTAACCGAAATTCCAGCTGCATTAGAATTTCAATTAAAACCGGAATGGAAGGTTTACTGGCGAAGCCCAGGGGATGCAGGACTGCCACCTGAACTCACATCAGATAATCCAAAACACGAAATCACCCGTTTCTGGCCATTGCCAGAACGGTTTTCATTGTTTGGTATAAATACATTTGGGTATTCAGGCAGAGTGCTTCTTCCAATTTCAATTAAACGTGACGAAACAAAAATTGATCTTCAGGCAGGTTTCACATTCACAGGCGAGCTAAATGCATTGGTATGCTCAGACTTATGTGTGCCGATCTCAGGCTCACTAAGTTTGTTTCTGCCAAACGGAACGGCACCCCCATCCGCTTTTGCACAGGAAATAGCCTATGCTAAAGCACAAGTGCCTGCATTCGTAACAGGCCCAGATATCGAACTGAAAACAATCAGTTTAATGCCTGAAGATAGAAAGATTCTGATTGAGCTTTCAGTACCAGATCAAATATTAAAAGATGTCTTTATTGAAACCAAACTTTCTGGTTATAGCTTTTCTAAGCCGGTTGTAATGGACAAATCACACGATGTAATGGTTGCTGAAATCACTATAAACGGTGCGCAGGATGCAGGCGCATTATTAGGACAAGACGTAATATTAACCATAGTCTCTAAAGAACAGAATAAAGAAATTAGTGTCCCCAGCCTTAGCAAAACCCATAATACCAAGACAGCAGTAGCTGCGTTCTGGCCAGGATTTATTGTGATATTACTCACCAGCTTTATCGGCGGATTTATTCTTAATTTCATGCCGTGTGTTTTACCTGTTTTAACTCTTAAAGTAGGGTCTTTTCTGGGGGCGGAGCGTAAGTCATTGTATCAGGTGCGCGCACATTTCCTTGCTACCGCGTTTGGAATTTTATCTAGTTTTATAATGTTGGCTTTGGGGCTGATACTCTTAAGAAGTGCCGGGTATCAAATTGGATGGGGAATTCAGTTTCAAAGTCCGATATTTCTAGGGTTTATTTCGGTTGTGCTTGTTGTGTTCATTGCAACGCTATTTGATTTGGTTTATTTGCCGATACCTAAGTTTGCGGCCATTCTCTCAGCCGCTGTGGCAAAGAATTCTGGCTATCGCTATGATTTCTTATCAGGGACGCTTGCTACTATCCTTGCTACGCCGTGTTCAGCGCCATTTGTAGGCACTGCCTCTGCATTTGCTTTGTCAGGCTCTAACACGATACTTGTCAGTGTTCTTTTTGTAATGGGGGTAGGGCTTGCTTTACCTTGGCTAGTATTTGCAGCAATGCCCTCGCTTACACGCTTTCTGCCGGGCCCTGGTCGCTGGATGGCTAGAATTAAACAGATATCAGCAATTCTGTTAATTGGAACGCTAATCTGGATTTTATGGGTTTTTACTAATTTGGTTGGCTGGCGCACCAGCGCTCAAATACCGCTACTGAATAATTATAAGCCATGGTCGATGGCCGCAATGGAATCGGCTATTGCAACTAATAGACCGGTTTTTGTGGATGTTACGGCCGATTGGTGTATAACCTGCAAAGTGAATAAAATCTCTGTTCTGGAATTGGGTGCTATAAATAAGGCATTCGCAGATGCAGAATTTGTGTTATTTCAGGCAGACTGGACCAAACGTAATGATGAAATAGCAGAATTTCTGGCTATGAATGGAAGATTTGGAATACCATTTGACATCCTATTTTCGCCTCGGCTAGAAACACCCATAATTCTGCCTGAAATCTTAACAGCCGAGCAGTTATTAGACGCCATACAAGTTGCAAGTTTAAAATAAGTTAGTAATTTGAAATAAATAAAAGGAACGATAGTCAATGGCATTAACAACTGGAAGTGTAATCCCCAAGCTTGAGGTAACGACTAAAACATCTGAAGGCCTTGATGTGATAGATACACAAGCCTATTTCGCGGGGCGCAAAATCATTGTATTTTCTGTTCCGGGTGCATTCACAGCAACCTGTTCTGAGAAGCATCTGCCAGGATATGTAAAACATTATGATAAGTTTAAATCTGCCGGTATTGATGCTATTGCCTGTCTTGCTGTTAATGATGCGCATGTTATGCTTGCATGGGCAGAACAAAAACAGGCAGATGGCCTGATAGATTTACTGGCGGATAGTAGAGCTGTATTCTCTGATGAGCTTGGATTAACAACCGATATGGGGCCTGTACTTGGTATTAGAGCTTCAAGAAGCGCGCTCATTATAGAAGATGGCGTAATTACACATTTCTTTAAAGAAGCGCCAAAAGCGTTTGAAGTGTCGGATGCTGAATCACTGCTGGCAATCGTTTCTGGCTAACCGGAATTTTCTATCTGTATTTTTCGAGCTTCCGCCTGCGATATCTGGTCACATTCTTCATTTTCAGCGTGACCAGAATGGCCTTTTATCCATTCCCAGCTTACCTGATGCTTGCAACAAAGCGCATCTAGCAATAGCCAAAGATCCTTATTTTTTACATCATTCTTTGCAGCGGTTTTCCAGTGATTTTTTTTCCAGTTAGCAATCCATTTTGTAATGCCATCCATTACATATCTGCTATCTGTTACAACAGTAATATCAACGGGCCTTTTTAAAGCTGATAAGCCCATAATAACAGCCGTTAGCTCCATTCTATTATTTGTTGTATCTGCCTCGCTGCCAGATAATATCTTTTTGTGATCCTCATAGCATAGAATGCTTGCCCAGCCGCCAGCACCAGGATTCCCCAAACACGCCCCGTCAGTATATAAGAATGTTTTTATGCTCATAATTAGAACCCATATAAACCCAAATTGGCATTGGATTTAAGAAAGGTAATCTTATTCCAATATTCCAGTGGGTCATGTCTTTGAACGTGTGCATCTTTTGGTGTGTGGTGCCAGTCATAATAGCGTGTCGCAAAAAATCGAGCAGCTGCCCCTTGAGATAAAATCGGTAGTGCATTTATCTCATCTTGTGTCAACTTCCGTGTTGTTTGGTAGCTAGAAATCAGCCTTGTCGCTTTTTTAGAATTAAAACGTCCATCACTCTCAAAGCACCAACTATTCAGGCAAATCGCAAGGTCATAGGCAAAAAACCCAGTGCAGGCAAAATAGAAATCAATAATACCAGTAAGGGTATCCCCGATAAACATGGCATTATTAGGGAATAGATCGCCATGTATTACACCGCTTGGAAGTGAGGTCGGCCAGCTAGAGATAATTTGGTTTATCTGCGTAATTGCCTCGCGGTTAAGGGTTGTTGCTAAATCTGTATTACTATCGTCGGTATCTTTAAGGATTGCCAGCCAACTCGCAGGCCCAAGGGGATTATCTCTGCTAAGAGGGATCATGGCGCCTGCTAAATGAAGTCTTGCCAGCATAACGCCTATTTGAGAGCATCTCTCTAAATTTGTAAATTGAGCTGTCTCACCGTTAAGAAAGGATACGATAGTCGCGTATTTTCCAGCACATTTATTGATTATATCGCCATGTTTGTTTTTTATCGGCTTTGGACAGCTAATATCACGGTTATATAGCTCACTGATGAGGTTCATAAAAAAAGGCAAATCATCTGCGCTTACTCTCTTCTCATAAAGGGTGAGAATATAGCTGTCTAGACTGGTTTTTAAGATAAAGTTTGAATTCTCAACACCTTCTGTGATCTCTGTCAGGCTTATTACCTCGCCAATATCGTAATTTTGCAGGAAAACTGAGAGGTCTTGATCAGAAACGGGGGTATATACAGCCATTAATATTATCTTTTTTTCAATATAAGAGGCAGGTTAAACACCATATCTTCTCGTGCTGAACCCTCTGTTTTAACTGAAATATCAAATTCTTTCTGCAATTTTTCAATCACTTCATCTACTAATATATCAGGTACGGACGCACCAGATGAGATACCAATAACCGAAACATCACGTAGAATATTTAAATCAAGTGATGCAGCATCGGGAATAAGAACGGCCCCGCCGGCACCAAATTTTAGGGCGACTTCAACAAGCCTTTTTGAGTTTGACGAGTTATCTGCCCCTACGATAATAAAATACTCTGCCTGCGGAGCAAGCTTTTTAACAGCGTTTTGCCGGTTCGTCGTAGCATAACAAATATCCTTGCCACTTGGTCCTGTAATCTCTGGAAAACGGTGCTGAAGAATAGAGATTATCTGCGATGTGTCATCAACTGATAATGTGGTTTGTGTAGCAAATGCGAGCCCGTTAGATAATGGAGGTTGCACATTCAATGCGTGTTCTGCTGTTTCAACAAGGCTCATTGCGCCTTCTGGAACCTGCCCCATTGTTCCCTCAACCTCCGGGTGACCAGCATGTCCAATTAGAAGGGTGTGCTTGCCCTTGCGATGGTGCCGTGAGGTTTCATTATGGACTTTCGTTACAAGCGGGCAGGTGGCATCAATGGCTATCATATTTTCGGCGTCTGCTCGCTCTTTAACAGATTTAGAAACACCATGAGCTGAAAAAATAACAGGCGCGCCTTCTGGAACCTCATCAAGTTCCTCCACAAATATGGCGCCCTTCTGAGCAAGCGAATTAACCACATATTTATTATGAACAATCTCGTGTCTAACATAGACAGGAGGGCCAAACTTCTGCAATGCTGTTTTTACGATTTCAATGGCGCGTTCAACCCCAGCACAAAAACCACGGGGCGCAGCGAGTAAAATTGTTTTTTTTTGACTTCTCATAACGTTTTATTTGCGCGATAACGTCACAAAGGTCAATTGAAGACAGTCCAAAATGTGAAATAAAGGTGATGTGATGCAAACCAAGCCTATCTTCGTTATTTTATTATCATTATTTTTAACAGGGTGTGAGACGATTAGACCTACTTGGAGCGACTGTTCTAGCAGGGTAACTGCGGTTGAAGAAGGAAGTAGGGTGACGTTACGCACTCCTGATGATGGAGGCGAGGTGCACGCACGGCTAAATGGTGTATCAGCTTTATGCAATGAAAAGGCTGATATGGTTGACATGAGAATCAAAATCGGATTAAAGCTAGTGAGGGGTCTAAGCCAAAATGAAAATGTGGTTGAGCTAGAATTACCCGTGCTAATCGCTATTTTGGATTCGCAAGATATAGTGGAAAGCTATGAAACGGTGAGTTACAAAATGACTTTTCCGTCAGGCACGAATACCCTTTATCCTGTTATAACACCAAAAACACAGATGCAAAAATCCGGCCGTGTTATATTATCTCTAGCGCCGAAAGTTATAAAACCATAACGGCGTAAGTGAGTTTAAAAAACCAAACAGGATAGCAAAGGCAGTTTAAGCGCTTTTACGGCTTTGTTGCTGCAATCTGGGTAAGAGATTCATCTATTATGGAAGCGCCTAATTCAGCATCAAGCTCTGAGGCTAATAGCTCTTTGCTGGCTGAAATAGCTAGACTGGTTGCTTTGGTTCTGAGTTCAGTAACCACGGCAGCCTCAGCCGCAGCAATTTTCGCTTTTGCCTGTGCTTCTCTCCTTTTTATAGATTCTTCTGCTTTTTCAACCGCTATATCGCGAATTCTATCAGCAGCTACATGGGCATCAGCCACAATTCGCTTAGCATCTTCTATGGCTTCACCTTGCAAAGCCTTAAATTTTTTCAATTCAGCTTCAGCCTCTTTTCGTAAATTTTCAGCTACGCTTAATTCATCTCTGATTTTTTGCGCTCTGTTATCTAGCAAATTTGCTAAAGCAGACCCTGCTTTACGCCATATAATAGCAATAAAAACAATAAACCCTAATGCAACCCAAGCTGATTCATCAAAATACATCTCATTGCTCCATTAGCTTTGTAGTTTTGCGTGTGCAGTCACATGTTTTGTTACAACGGCTTTTGTGACTTTAACGGGAGTTAGTTCTGCTATAATCTTCTGAGACGTTTCTGTTGCCAAATCTTCTAAAGAAGAAAGAGCTTCATCTCTCATTTTGGATAGCCGCGCTTCTGCTTTTTTGGCACTTGCGGCTAATTTTTTATTAATAGCAGCATCCCGGCTAGCTGTCTCGGCCTTTGCTTCTTTAAGTGCTTTTGCAGCTGCAATAGCCGCTTGTGACCTAGCTTCGCTTAAAGTTTCCTCATAAGAGGTGTAAACCTCTTTTGCATTATACTGAGCTTTTTTTGCTGTTTCAATATCATCAGAGATTTTAGTAGAGCGATTTTCAAGAACAGACGAAATAGAAGGCGCAACAAGAGACGAGATAAGGACATAGCCAATAACAAATGTTACAACAAGCCAGAATAACTGAGAAGGCCAGGTTGTAATATCCAATTGTGGCAAGCCGCCAGAGCTATCGCCCGCAGCTAACGCACTTTGTGTGATAAAGCTAAGGGGTGTAATAAGGCTTAGGGGTATTATCCGTGAATAAATCCAAATTCGTTTTACCATATTCATACTCTGATCGGTTTGAAACATCTGTTTTTATAAGACAGGCCTATTAGCATTAGCCGATATGCCCGCCTTATTTAAAAAGCAAAAGCAACAAATTAAAATACGAATAAAAGTAGTAGCGCAATAACAAGCGCAAATAGTGCAATAGCCTCGGTCAAAGCAAAACCAAGAATACCAATACCGAATACTTCATCACGCGCAGATGGGTTGCGAGCGATAGAGCTAATCAATGATGCAAAAATATTACCCATACCGATTCCAACACCAGCAAGTGCAATCATAGCAATTCCTGCGCCTAGTAATTTTGCAGCTTCAGCTTCCATTTTTTTATCCTTTTTTATCATTAATAGTTTTTGGTTAAGGCTCCGTTCAGAGCCACTTGTTATACGTTAATTTCTAGTGAAGGTGTAACGCGTCATTCAAATACATACAAGTCAAAATTGTAAACACATATGCTTGTAATAATGCCACTAAAAGCTCTAAGCCGGTTAGACCAATGATGGCTATTAATGGCAAGGCTGAACCCGCCACCATTATCCCGCCAGCACCGCTCATCATCACGGCTAATCCCGCAAAAACTTTTAGCATTGTATGACCTGCAAGCATGTTTGCAAATAAACGAACAGATAAGCTTACAGGACGAATTAAATAAGAGATAACCTCAATCAAAACCAATAGAGGTATTAAGGGCTTAGACGCGCCTGGTGGCACGAAAAATGAGAAAAAATGTAGACCATGTTTGAATAGGCCAATCAACGTTACGCCTATGAATATGGTGAAAGCCATTGCAAATGTAACGATGATTTGACTTGTTACAGTGTAGCTATATGGAATTAACCCAAGCAGGTTTGAAAACAAAATAAACAAAAATAAGGTAAAAACGAACGGAAAATAAGGTTTACCTTCTTTGCCCACATTGGAGTCTAAGATATTGGCTACAAATTCATACATCATTTCTGCAAGGCATTGAAGTCTGCCAGGTATGATAGAGGCTGGGCGCATTGCAAAGAACAAAAACCCAGAACTCAACAAAACGGCAAAAACCATGAATAAACTTGAGTTTGTAAAAGAGATGTCATAACCAAACAAACTAAGCGCATATAGCGCTTTTATGGTAAATTGTTCGACAGGTGAATGCACATTTAACTCCTATTTAACGAAACAGTCTGGATTGTAAAATCCACTTAATCTTTTTTATCTTCGGCACCCGTTTTTGTTGGTGCTAAAGCGTATTTTTCTCTGTGGTCGCTGAAATATCCTGCGCCCATTCCCTTTCCATTTAGAAGTCGCCAGATATTCATCATTCCTCCAGCAGCTCCTAAAAAAAACAAAACCAACATAAATGCAGGTGTTGTTCCAAGCCATCTATCAATCAGCCAGCCCGCAAACGCGCCAACCGCTATCCCAGCCACCAGTTCAGTTGCCACTCTTCCAGCCAGAGCCATACCCGCAGCTGGTAGTTGGCGGGTTTTATGCTTTTGCTTTGTGGCCGTTGTTTTAGCTTCAAACTTCGCGATACGTTCAGAAAGGGTTCCAGACTGTTCTGACTTATTCCAATCCTTTTTGTTCTTATCGCTCACATTCTTTCCTGACTGACCGACATGTTTTAATCTATCTTATTTACGGATATCTATTTGATGAAAAACAGATAGTAATAAACGGTTGGAAATTATGCGTCACCGTAAAAAATGTCAAGTTAAACTCGAACACAGCACCGAATGTAACCAGATTTTTTAGATGTTAGAATAAATGCCTAACGTAGCGTTACAGCCATTGGCAATTTAGGCGTCTTCGCGAAGTGATTCCGCGGTTTGCAGATCAACAGAAACAAGCTTGCTGATACCGCGCTCAGCCATTGTTACGCCATAGAGCCTATCCATCTGAGACATAGTCATTCTATGATGGGTTACAATTAGAAATTTTGTCTCAGTCCTGGATACAATATGCCGAAGCAGATCACAAAAGCGGGAGACGTTAGAATCATCAAGTGGCGCATCAACCTCATCTAAGATACAAATCGGCGACGGATTGGTTAAAAACACCGCAAAAATGATGGCAAGCCCTGTCAAAGCCTGCTCGCCACCTGATAAAAGGGATAAAGACTGTAATTTTTTACCAGGCGGACTTGCCAGTATCTCAAGCCCTGCTGTTAAGGGGTCATCTGAATTTACCAGTTTTAATTCTGCGCTGCCCCCACCAAATAGCATCTTAAATAACCCCGAGAATTCTTTGTTTACATTTGTTAGGCTGTCAAGCAAGCGATGACGCGCCTCTTTGTTTAATTCTGAAATTGCACGTCGCAATTTGGCAATGGCTTCCTCAAGGTCGGTTTTGTCAGTTTCGAATTGGGCAAGCTTTTCGCTTATTTCTTGCATCTCGATTTCAGCGCGCAGATTGACAGGGCCTATGCTATCTCTCTCTCTTAGAAGTCTGTTCACCCTGTCTTCGAGCTGTTGTAGATCTGGTAATTCATCCTCTTCTGAATATTTAGTAATTTGGAAGAGCTCATCTGGGGATATAGATAGTTTTTCGGAAATCTGATTGGCAATAGAAGTAATAGATTGTTCTGCCTGGGCGCCAACAGATTCCTGTCTTATTTGTGTTTCCCGCGCCTCTGCTAGCTGTTTCTCATCAGAGCGTTGCTGGCTATCAGCCTGTTGCAACATTATTTCAGCCTCTTTAACTTGTGTTATTGCCTGCGCGTGTTTTTGTTTAGATGTGGCCAGAAGGGCCGTTAATGCCACGCGCTCTTTTTTTAATTGTTCTGGTTTTGCCTTTAATGCCGTTAATTCCTCCAACGCTCTTCCAGCTCTGACTTCCATTTCCTGCATTCTTGTTTGAGTGCCTTCAAGCCTGCTTTGCCATTCATCTATTTGCGAGATAACAAGTTTTCGTCTCGCAGAGACTGAGTGAAGTGTTTGCCTTAAATCGGCTTCGCGTTGGACGCATTGGTCATAAGATAATCTTGATTTCGAGGCGGCCTCATTTGCTGATTTAGCCGCATTTTGAAGGGCGCTAAGATCATCAATTTTTGACATATTGGCGTTTAATTCATCTAGGTCAGATTTTGCCTCTTCAATAGAATGCGTTAACATCTGATGCCGCTCTGTTGCAGATTTAACCGCTAGCTCGGATGTATCAACATCTCGCTGTGCGTGCATTGATTTTTGGCTCAGGCTTTGTTGTTCCTGCTGTAGGGTTGAGAAAATTTTATTCGCGGATAGAAGGGATTTCTCACACTGCTCTTGCTTTGAGGTCTTTTCCTGAATGTCGCTCTGCGCGCCTATAATTAGAGATTCCAGCTCTTTTACGCGTTGTATCTGGCGTATTCTGTGTGCCCCTGTATCTTGTTTAATACGTACCAAACCATCCCAGCGTGCAAGCTTTCCGCCCTTGGTTACAACAGCCTGCCCTGTTGTTAATTTTGATAGAATATCGCTATTAATGGTTTCACTTAGAATGACACTCACACCCTGAAGCGCTCTTATAATAATGTCTGGGCCTTCAATAAAATCTATTAGAGGTGTTCCTATCTCTGGCGGCTTAAGAGAGGTAAGAGGGCTCATCTGCGTGTGCCAATATCCGTCTTCTCCTGTGCCAAGAGGCAGATGCAATCCATCAGAAAGACAAGCAGCTAGTGCGGCTTCCATATCATCAGTAACGTTAAGACTGTCGGAGATAGGCGCATCGCCTGCGACTTTGTCAGATTGTATTAGGGTATCAAGAGCGTCTTTTTCTGCTGTTAGTCTTGCTAGGTAGTTTGTTGCAGTCTGGCAGTCGAGGCGTGAGTTATCGGTTTGCGTCTGTAATTCTGAGAGTTGGAGAGCGTGTTCATCAATGTGCTTTTGTGTATCGGTATGTGCAGTTTGTATTGCCAAAAATTCAGCGTGTCGGCTGGAAGCATTTTTCTCAAGCGCAGGCAGATTAATGTCCTCTAATTTCTCAGATGAAAGGGTTATGAGAGACTGTTTTTGATTAATTTGTGTTTCAAGCTGGGATTGATATTGTTCCAGATTCTGAAGAACCGCATTTGCTTCGGCGGATTTCTCATCAGCTAGTTGACTCTCGAGCCTTGCTTTTTCAAGTTCGCTGTGAGCTTGGGCAAGCATTGGTGTATTGGCATTTTCTGCTTCTTCTAGTGTCTGGGCTTCTTCGCTTAATTTCTTTTTTGCTTCATGCGCATCTTTTTGCAGGCTATATTCGCGCTGTGAGTCTATCTCAATTTGGGTTCGTTGTGCTTGAAGCCTTGATATCTCATCCTCTAATCTGGACTCATCTAGTTCTATCTGTGATAAATTTGTGCTGACCAGCTGTGTTTCAGCCGCAAGGGCGGCTTCTGCTATGCGCAAATCAGGAAGCGTTGCTGCAATCTCCACACGGTTCTGAGTGCTGGTATTGACTATGCGTTGAGCCTCTAGGACTGCTTGCTGAGCTTGCTTAAACGCGGTTTGTGCATTCTGTTGATTGCGAAGTGCTGAAATCCACATCACATGAAGCATACTAGCCTCTGCATTTCGAATTCGATCTGCAACTGAGCGGTATCTTGCTGCTTGCCTTGCTTGCTTATGTAAATAGCTCTTCTGTTCTTCAAGCTGTGTCATCAGATCAACAAGTCTTGAGATATTCAGCTCAGCACTATTAAGACGTAATTCAGCTTCATGTTTGCGCTGGTGTAATCCTTTAATATTGGCAGCCTCTTCAAGAATAGTTCGCCTATCCTCTGGTTTAGCGCCAACGATAGCACCGATTCTTCCCTGACTTACGATGCCTGCTGAGCGCGCGCCAGTAGCTGAATCTGCAAATAATAGCTGAACATCTCTTGCGCGTGCTGGACGATTATTAATCCGATAGCTGGTTCCTTTGCCTCGGATGATTTTGCGCGTGATTTCAATTTCTTCTGTGTCATTATATTCAGACGGCGCCGTTTTTTGCTGATTATCGAGCATCAAAGAAATTTCAGCTAGATTTCGAGCTGTTTTACTAGAAGTACCTGAAAAAATAACATCATCCATTTCAGTGCTACGCATTTGCCGTGCAGAGCTCTCCCCCATCACCCATTTTAAGGCTTCTACTATGTTAGATTTACCGCACCCGTTCGGCCCAACTATTCCAGTTAAACCTGCTTCGATATCAAGTTCTGCGATATCAGCAAATGATTTAAACCCTGCTAGTTTGAGTTGTTGGAACATCATTGGATTAAGACTACATTATCGTTGCTTAGAGGAGTTATTTTCAACACACTGATGCTATCTTGCGAATTCTGCATTTCAGCTAAAAAATTTAGGTATAAACGTTATACACCAACTTCTGCTATCTCTGCATTAAATTCGTCAAAACTCAAATTCCCACTAATTACTTTTTTATCGTTAACAACGAAAGAGGGTGTGGAATTTATCTGCCACGAAACAGAACTTTTCTGTCGCATCTCAACAATTTTTTCCAATAAGGGCCTGTTTTGCATTAATCCGTTGAATTCATCTGCGGATACACCTGCAAGCTGTCCATAACGATATAATGCTTGCAACGGGTCTTGTGCTTTTATCCATTCATCCTGCTTGGACATCAGCAATGTTATCATGCCAAAATATTTGCTTTCTGGAAGTGCACGGGCAAGCGCGTGCGCGCGCAAAGCAAGACCATCAAGAGGAAAAGGCGATAATTCAAACTTAACCTTACCTGTATCAATTAATTTTGCTTTTACATCTGGAAATGTCCCATTGTGAAAATCTCCACAATGGCCGCAGGTCATTGAGAAATATTCGACAACATGAATTGGTGCATCAGCTTGGCCGATGATGCGCGGATTTGATATATGTGCAAGCGAATCATCAAGTTCAGCCATAGCAAGCTTTGGCACAAACAGTGTTAATCCAGCTGCCGTAGCAGAAGCACCTATAAAACGCATGACGCTGCGCCTATTGGAGCATTTAAGAGGGTTATTTTCTGTTGAAAACAAGGAGAGCTCAACGTTTTTATTAAAGGTCATGCCATGCCTTTCATAGCTAATCGTGACAACACTGCACTATATAAATTTAAATAATTTCTTGCAACTAAAGAAAAGCTAAAAAGATGGCAAGATTAAGAATAAACCTAATATTAAGAACCAATATTAAAAGAGACGTTTAACCCGCCCCATTTTTTAAAGTAATAACGCTGCCAAGTCTAATAAGCGTTGCTCTTAATTCTGGGCTAGAAATATCGTTTGTTTGTTGCTCTAGTCGATTTAAAAGCGACGGGGAGGTATCATTCGAAACTGTTTGAGAAGCGCTTTGAGGGGCATCATACACGCGTCTTCCGATCTTTTTAGAAAGCTCAAAAGTCTGCTGACAGGTGATCCTGCCAACGGCTTTAAAACCACAGACCATATTAATGGCATTTATTATTTCTTGGCTTCTGGCCTGTGCTTCTGGTCCACGGCCAGCTGCAACCCAAATCGTCAAAGTACCATTATGGCGAGTGGATTTGGCAAAAGATAGAATTTTTGGGTGGCTCCAATGCGACATGTCATCTACAATATTCGGCCATAAACTGCAAATTTGGGTGTAAAGCGCGCCTTGGTTTTCAGTTGCATGCGCGACAACCGGCTCGGTAAGGGCAGATAATCTCTTCATCCCTCCACGATTTTTTATGCGATTCGTTACGCGATTTTTTGAATGTGATAAATTCCGTGCCACGTAAGATAGCCTGTTCGTAATGGTTGCGCTTAGTTATACGCTTATTTTTCCTAGTATTTCTAGCACTATTAATACATCCTCTTGATGCGTCACAATAGTATTATAATAATGTAAACAAAGCGTGGTGATATAACAAATATGGCTGAAATCCAAAGTGATATAAATACTCTATTAGCATGGTATAAAAAAGCAGGACGGATTCTGCCATGGCGATCCTATTGGCCAGATTTAACCCCAGCCTACTCTGTATTTTTATCTGAATTTATGCTGCAACAGACAGGCGTTAGCATAGTCATTCCCTATTTTAGAAACTTTCTGGAACGCTGGCCGACCATAAATGACCTTGCGGATGCACCTATTGATGATGTAACCGCTGCTTGGGCGGGGCTTGGGTATTATGCAAGAGCAAGAAACATGCATAAATCTGCTCAAATTATTAGTAACGCTGGCGGAATATTTCCGCAAACGGTAGCAGAATTAAGCAAGCTTCCCGGGATTGGCCCTTATACAGCAGGCGCTATCGCTGCATTTGCATTTGATAAGCCCTCTATTGTTATAGATGGAAATATAGAAAGAATTATTGCCCGCTATTTTAGTCTGAAGACACCGTTGCCAGCCCTTAAATCTGCGCTTCCACCTTATTATCAAAAGATGATACCAAAGCGCAATAGGTCTGACTTTCCGCAGGCACTTATGGATCTGGGGAATGAGATTTGTACAACAATAAGCCCGGCTTGTACGCACTGCCCACTAAGCCAAGGATGCCTGTCTGCTAAAACTGAAAATCAAGCCCTGCTTCCAAACCGCCTTGTTAAACAGACCAAACCAACCAGAAAAGGGCAAATCTTTATCTTAAGGCATAAAACAGGGGATGCACCTGAATATCTTGTATATCGGCGTCCGGCAAAAGGACTGCTAGGGGGGCTACTAGCTTTTCCTGGCCAGGGCTGGGATGATAAGCGACAGGGTTTTGATCCTAATTGGCGCCCATTCAAGGCTGATTGGGTAGAAATAAAGCCCTTGATAAGGCATGTTTTTACTCATTTTAAGGCAGAAATTAAGGTCTTTGTATCACAGGTAGAAACAACAAATAGCAAGAATTGGGACGACGCATTCCAGTCGAATAATGAAACAAATAATGAACAACAGGATATGCCTGAGTTTGAATGGATATCAGAAGCGGACCTGCATTTGCCTAAATTAATGGAAAAAGCATTACAGGCTACCACATACTATTAGCCCAATTATATTCATGATGGCTTCCTGTCAAAACGCGAGGGCAAAACATCGCTATGGCTCAAGGATAAGCCTGCCTTACAGAATTATGTTTAATGATTAAAATGTCGGATACCTGTAAAGGCCATTGCAATTCCGGCATCGTCGGCAGCTTGAATAACCGCGTCATCGCGCATCGAGCCACCAGGTTGAATAACAGCAGTCGCGCCCGCATCAACCGCTGCAAGAAGCCCATCTGGGAATGGAAAAAATGCGTCTGATGCAACCACTGAACCGACTGTTCTGGGCTTCTCCCAGCCATGTTCTTGTGCCATGTCTTTTGCTTTTTGTGCCGCAATCCTGCTGGAATCAAGCCTGCTCATCTGGCCAGCGCCAATCGCGGCGGTGCTTTGCTCTTTCACATAAATGATGGCATTTGATTTAACATGTTTTGCAACTCTCCACGCAAATAGCATATCGGCTATTTCGCTCTTAGTTGGCTGACGTTTGGTAACAAGTGATAATGTATCTTCTGTGACGATTGCGGTATCTCTGGATTGTACAAGTAAGCCGCCCAAAATAGTTCGCACCTGATTAAAGGAGTGCTCTGGGTTTGGCATGCTGCCTGTTAACAACAAACGGATATTTGGTTTGCTGGATAAAGTCTCACAGGCTTTGCTGGTGGCGTCTGGCGCAATAACGACCTCACTGAAAATTGAGGTTATCAGGCTTGCAGTTTCTTCATCCAAAATTCTGTTTGTTGCAATAATACCGCCAAAAGCACTTACGCTGTCACAATGATAGGCCGCCTTCCACGCATCACTAAGCGTGTCAGCAGACGCAACACCGCATGGATTGGCATGTTTTATTATTGCGACAGTAGGATTAGAAAACTCACTGATTAATTTCAAGGCGGCATCAGTGTCATTCACATTATTATAGGATAAGGGCTTGCCTTGTATTTGCTTGGCCGTCAATACAGATGGAACTGATAAATCTGTTGCATAAATAGTGGCTGACTGATGCGGGTTTTCACCATATCGGAGTGTTTGAATAGCAGGGGCATTAATGTGCAAATCAGGCTCTGATTTTGCAATTTCACCTGTTTCAAGGTGAGAGGCCATCCAACTATTAATTGCATGATCATAAGAGGATGTTCGCGCAAATGCCTGTTGCGCAAGTGCTCTGCGATAAGCAAGTGAAGTTCCAGAAGAAACTGATAATGCCTCAATCAGGGCGGGATATTGTTCTGGATCAGTAATAACCGTTACGAAATCATGATTTTTTGCAGAGGCCCGTATCATTGCAGGGCCGCCAATATCTATATTTTCAATCGCGGTTTGATTTGTAGGGTTTCCAGCGACCACCTGCTCGAACGGGTACAAATTCACAACCAGCAAATCTATAGGCTCTATGTGATGCTCATTGATTGCGCTCATATGTGCTTGCGAATCTCGTTTTGCTAATAACCCGCCATGAATAGACGGATGAAGCGTTTTTACACGCCCATCCATAATCTCAGGAAAACCAGTAATATCAGATACATCTGTTACGTCAAACCCAGCCTCTCTTAATGCTTTTGCGGTGCCGCCTGTAGATAACAGAATAATGCCGGCGCTTGAAAGAGCATTAGCAAGAATGATAAGACCTGTTTTATCAGATACAGAAATCAAAGCACGACGAATTGGCAGAATAGAATCAGGCATATTTTTTTTCTAACTTTGAGTATTTTTTGGAATGCCTTGTTATTGCAAAGCACGCAGATATGCGCAATTAATTTATCTGTTAAAATTGAAAATTACGGTTTTAAAGGCTCTAAAATTGCACAGTCTCAAAAATCTAGAAAATCACTCCAGAGAATCACCCCTATTGCCGTGTAAAAGACCAATTTATCGATTTGTCAGAGTGATGACGGATATCTTGCGCATGCATGCGTAAAATAATCTGCTGACAGCTTAATCTTTGTTTACCCTCAAAATAAACAGATGGCTCTAAAACCGGATTAGCGCCCTTGCATTTAAAAAGCCACCCAGCTTTTTGCGTGCTTATTTTCAGCACGATTGTCCCATTGCTTACCATTGCCGCACTGACCCGCGGATGCAGATGAAATCGGATAATGCATGTTTTCGGGACTTCGCCTGGCCCGCCTGTATAGCGAAGCGTATCTGAGCCACGTATATTTCCGCCACCAGTTGTTAGATAAACGTGCCGTTCATGGATAATCCCATGAGAATTCATATAGCCGTCATGGGCTAAATGAACCAGCATTCCCCCAGTTGCAGGGCCAATCTCCAATGCTCTTACAAGGTCATAATTATCGCCACTCCAAAAGCAGTTATTCAGATTATCCAAAGTTAGAGCGGTATGTGCCGCTGTTTGACAAAAGGCTGAATTAACGAATTTTTTTTCTGATAATTGTCCTGCATTTACAATAAAAGGTGTGCCAGCAAGATGTACCTCAAAACTAGCTAGGCTAGCAGAGTTTTCTGGAATTGGCGTAACAGGTGTCGCGCAATCCATAATAAGAGTAGTTCTTCCAGATGATAGGCGCACAAAACCAGTTTGCTTTGCATGGCGTGTGACTTTGCCTGTTGGCCCACATCTTTTAACAACATCATCTATTCTACCTGCAGGCGTGATGCCGCCGCCATGAAAATGAGCAAAATTTCCACTTCCAGACCGCCACATTTTTGCTATAGCGCCCATTTTGGTAAGAATTTGATCTAAGGATTGAACATCGCTAATACCTGCTTGTGCTATTGCGACACGGCACTCAAATAGCTGGGTCATTACTTTAAAATGAGTCTCTGGCCTTCGAGAAATGTGACCGCCATCTTCATTCAGTATTTCTCCTAATTTTCGCTCAAATATTTCAAGCAATGGGCGCATATCAGATAGATTTGCGTTAAAAGCAGATTGAGCAACTAATAGCCCCCTAAGGGCGGCTACTTGGTCATCAATATTGGATTGGTTTTGCCAGTCAAGGGCAAGGCATTGGGATTCAACGGCAAGCTGAGAAAGCAATTTATTTTGAAAGCTTTGTGATGCCGAATTTGCATACCATTTATAAACAAAAATAAGATTGCATAAACGATTACCTAAATATTTTGGATGCCAGCTTTCCGCATCCCAATTTGTATTTTCTGACAACCAAAATGATATTTCATCTCTTGCAAATATCCGAGCAGTATCCCCGCCAAAATCCCTAATATTACGAAGCCAGTCAAAGCTGAAATATTCTGGCTGACCACGATGTGATGGTAATCCTGAATGAAGAATCTCTCCACCTAATTGAGCTGAGCCGCGCCATGGATCAGATGGCGGCATAAATCGATTAACATCCACGCGGAATGGAGGCTTTAATTGCCAGCGAAATAGGCCAGAGCGTCTATAGAGTCTTTTTAAATAACTTGCAGAGGTTTTTGTCTTCTCTGATTGCAGGTTCACAATAGACCGTCCAGTTCTCTTGCTTTAGAGCTTTGTTATTTAAAAACCAATGATCTTTTAAAGTCCAATCTATAGCTATAATTAGGCTAAAGCAGGATTTTTTGCTAGTCGTTATTTTACCGTCAAGCGCGCAATGAAAAATCCGTCATTACCGCGATTATCCGTTCCGTTCGTAAGTAACTGATTTGGCAATATTCTGAGATAGTCTATTGTATCTTCTACTCGATTTGAAGGGTAGAAAATATCGGCCTCTTCTCTTCTAATGGGGTCAAGGATAAGGCCAGATTTTTTGTTTGAAATCAAAGCCTCTAAAACCTCTTCTCCTTCCTGCTTTTGCAAGGAGCAGGTAGCATATATGAGCGTGCCCCCAGATTTAATCCATTTTGCAGCTGCTAATCCAAGCTCTATTTGCAAGGATTGAATCTGTTTAATATGGGTTGGTGTTTTACCTATCAGCACATCTGGCCTTCGCCGGATTGTACCTGTCGCAGAACAAGGCGCATCCAAAAGCACGCCATCCACTGGGTTCTCTGGCATATAATTACGGCCATCAGCACAGATAATATTTGCTTCAAGACTAAGCCTATTTAAATTATCTAAAAGTCGGTTTATCCGAGTTGCACTATGGTCTATTGCAGTGACATGCGCGCCAGCAGAAATAAGTTGCGCTGTTTTTCCGCCAGGGGCTGCGCATAAATCAATAATGTTTTTATCGTGAACATTTCCCATCAACCTTGCCGGCAAAGCAGCGGTGCAATCCTGCACCCACCATTGGCCTTCATGATACCCTGGCAGCAGGGTTACATCTGCAACAGGCTCGCATCTAACACTATGCGCGGATAGTGATTTTGCAGATAGCTTTTCTGTCCAATCTGAAATAAAATCTACATCTGTACTAGACGTATTTTTTAATGTGATATCAAGTGGCGCTTGGCTTTGTGCAAGCTGCATTATTTGCTGGATAGCGAATTCACCCCAATTTTTAGACCAATCCTGTTTAAAAAACTTAGGTAAGTTATCACTTGGATTAGTAGCTTGAAATAGGTTCTCGCCTGAACGTGAAATTGATCTTAGAACACCATTTACCAATCCTGTATACGCATCGCCAGCTAGCGCTCTTGCTAATGAAACGCTGGTATGAATTGCGGCGTGAGGCTCTGTTTTAAGGATAAGAAGTTGCGCTGCCCCAAGTAAAATTATGGTTCTTATTCTTGGTTTGGGAGGTCTTTTAACAAAGCTGTCTATACAGATAGTGAGCTGTCCATATTGTCGAACACAGCTCATTACTAATACACGAACAAAGGCGCGATCTCTTGCTGGTAATTCACCCCACGCACTTTGAGCGGTGAATAATTCATGCGCGAGACTCCCTTGATTTAAAATCGCATGAAGTATCTCAAAGCTTATTTTACGAGAGGTAATGTCAGTTTTAGGTGTCAAGGTAAGAAAATTCTTAGATGATTTTATGGACGTTTAATGTAATGGGTAAGGGTTAAATAGCACACAGCCCTTGTAATTCACTAACATGCTATCCAGTTTTTAGGGAGTAAAATTAATTTTTAAAGAGCAGATCAGTGACTTCAAAAACAACCCAAGGTCTAAGCAAGGCTGAACAGCACGACATAACAATCCAAGAAAGCACGCAGCTTGCTGATGGAGAAGATTTGGCGCATGAGGTGCTTGAAGAAAAAAAGGCAACAGAATCTCTAGATAAACCTGCCGCAGAGACAGGAGGCCCAAAGGGGCCAGAGCCAACAAGATATGGGGACTGGGAGCAAAAGGGCAGATGCACCGATTTTTGAGCAAAGCTTGAAAAATAACGTGGGATGACTGTACAATAACGTGTCCTGTTTGAGGGGGCCATCTTTGAGATAGGATAGCAACATTTGAGGCTTAAGAGCGACTTCATTATCTCAGCAGCATTGCGAAAAGCCGATAGGTTGGCCATCTCTGCTTTTATTCATAAAAAAGGCGACCCTGATGCAGGCGCTATCTTCTTAGAGTTAGAATCAGACAGAGATACTGTTCAGCTGTTGCATAGACGGTTTGATTTTGATGAAAATGAAATCTGGGAATGCCTTAATAAAGGCGAGCCTCAACCAGCTTATATTATCTCAGCACAGATTGAGCGAGAAATCATGAGAGATCCTGATTGCTGGGTAATATCGGTTCAAGATAAGCAGGCACGAAACATATTTAAACTCTCTTCAGAGGTATAAAATATTCTGGTGCTAATTTCAGACCTTTATTCAAAAAAGGCTATTTAAAAAAGCAGTATGCCTGTGGTATCTCAGTATTAGGGCATATCACTTCTGTTAGAAGATAAGTCGTCACGTGCAATTTTAAAATAGGTAAATCAGATATGGCAAATCAGCCCTCATTTAGCGTTTTTCGTCTCTCAGACATATCGGTTGATGATTATTCTGCTTTGCTTAAGAGAACAGAAGATGATCTTGATTTTTTTCTGGAGCGCGTTCCAGAGATAATACAAGCAGTTCGTCTAGAAGGAGATACAGCTCTTGCAAGATTTGGAGCTCGCTTTGACAAGGCAGAATCCCTGACATCACACTCAATATTAGCGACTAAAAGTGATTTTGAAAAAGCCTTTAATATTTTGCCTCGAGAACTTATTGAAACACTTGAATATGCCGCTGATAATATTCGCTGTTTTCATGAATATCAAAAACCTGAGCCTCAATGGCGTGTTGAAATCAGGCCTGGCATTCATGTGGGCGAAAAAGTGGTTCCCATAAGCCCAGTTGCTTTATACTCACCGCGTGGCAAGGGCTCATTTCCTTCTGTTACGTTAATGACATCCATTCCTGCAATTGTAGCTGGCGTGCCTGAGCCCATTATTTTAACCCCGCCTGGACCAGATGGAATGGTGGATCCCGCCACCTTGGTTGCAGCAAAGCTTGCAGGCGTTGAGAGGGTTGCAAAAGCTGGCGGTGCACAAGCTGTAGCAGCGGCAGCGTATGGCACAAACTCAATTCCGAAATGTTTAAAAATAGAAGGCCCTGGTAGTCCTTGGTTTGTTGCAGCTAAAAAGCTTTTATCATCTAAAATAAGCTCTCGTTTGCCTGCTGGACCAAGTGAAGTGATGATATTAGTGGATGATACTATTGACCCTGCGCTGGCTGCGCTTGATATCTTAATTGAATGCGAACATGGGGAGGATTCATCTGGCTTTATTGTTACGTGGTCAGAGCAAATGGCAGAAAAAATAATAGAAAAAATCCCATTTTATCTCTCCCAACTCTCAGAAGAGCGGGCAAAATTTGCACAGGCGGTGCTTTCTGGCAATCAAGGCGGCATTGTCATAGCTGAAAGTAAGTCACAGGCTATTCAATTCGTAAATGACTATGCGCCAGAGCATTTGCAAATTCTCTCAGAACAAGCAGATAGCTACCTGTCATCCATAGTGAATGCTTCTGAAATTATGCTTGGAACATATAGTGCAGGCTCTCTTGCTAATTATTTGCTTGGCCCGAATTGCGTGTTGCCAACGTCTGGAGCGGCGGCAGTTCACTCGCCATTAGGGGTGATGGATTTTATGAAAACGGTGTCTATTGGAGAAGTGAGTAAGGCTGGTTTCACAGAGGCCGCGCCAAAGACACACATATTTGCGAGCTATGAAGGGTTTGACGCTCATGCAAATGCAGTATCATCAGCACGCCTTGATATATTAGAAAAAAAGTAATTCTGCTTTTAAGCTAATTTACGGCATCATAGTACGTTTAATCTATCTAATAAAATAGGCCATCAAAACAGGTTGTCTGTTTAAAAATATAGGCTAATTTAACTAAACATAATATTTATATTAGTTCAGGGTTAAGTTAGTGCGGCTATTTTTTATGTTTCTTATCTGTGTTGTATGGACACCTTCATTGCTTGCTCAAGCTACATTAGAAGGGGCTGTCACAAAGGTAAGAGACGGAGACACAATCGAGGTTGGTCAAATTCCTATCCGATTTCAGGGACTTACCTGTGATGAATTAGATACAAAAAAAGGACAGGATGTACGCGATATGCTTAAAGCCACATTGATAGGTGAGCAGGTAGTATGTCAGCTTAATGGTCAATCCTCTTATGATCGCCTTATTGGCAGATGCATAGCTGTTGATGAAGGCGATATAGCCAACTATCTTATAGAGCAGGGCTATTGCGGCAGATGCAAAAGATATGATGAAGAAGGCCTGTATATAGAGGCGCAAACCAAAGCAGGTTTTTATGAGGGTGTAATGCCTAATTATTGCCGATAAATGAAACGCCGATAAATGAAAAAAATATGTAGAATTATAGGTATGATATTCTGCCTTGCGATTGGGGGCGGCACTGTGGCAAGTGAGGAAGTATCTTACCATTTGGTAGAGAAAAATGAGATATACGAAATCCGTTATTATGAACCAGTTCTTGTCGCAGAAGTAGAATATACAGGCGCCAATAGCGGCTTTGGTGATTTGTTCAATTATATCTCAGGTGCTAATAGCCAAGCCTTGCCTGCTGAAAACACAGCTACTTCAATTAAAATCGAAATGACAACGCCAGTTACACGTATTAATCACGCAGACACAAATGTGATGCAATTCTTTCTACCAAATCGCTTTACGCTTGAAACAGCTCCAAAGCCAGCAAATCCGAATGTCAGAATAAAGCAACAGGAACGCGGATATTTTGCCGCAATCCAGTATTCAGGCAGAGCATCAGAAGAGAATTTTTACAAACATGCAAAATCCCTAGCCGAGTCATTGGACTCTAATGATATTAAATATTCAGAACCAGCGATTTGGGCAACCTATAATGCCCCATTTACACCGCCCTTTATGAGAAGAAATGAGGCTATATATAAAATTAAATGGAATGATGGTTAGGTTAAATTATGATTATCAAACCGCGACGATAAAATCGATTTCTACCGAGGCACCGACTGCCAAGCCTGTTACGCCAATACAGGTTCTTGCAGGTAGTTTTCCTTTGGCAAAATACTGCTCATAAACAGCATTCATTTTATCAAAATCTTGAAAGTTAACCAAATATACCCTAGCAAAAATTACGTTATCAAAATCTGTTTTGGCCTCTCTTAGCACATCACTTAAATTTTCCATTACCTGCTTAGTCTGAGCTTCTATACCGCCTGAAATAAGAGTTGTCCTATCATTTTTGAGTGTCGGCATTTGTCCAGTTACAAATAGAAAATGGCCTGCTTTTACAGCGTGACTAAAAGGTCCAACCCTCTCTGGCGCATCTGAAAAAATAAAATGTTCAATATCCATAAATGCGTTCCCGGGCACTTTATATTTGTATCGTTTTTGCAAGTTTGAGAATAGATATATTTCTGACTTGCGCGCAACTAGTTTTCGTAACTATACGCATCACAATAATAACGCCGTTTAAGCTTACTCATTTTTATTTGCAATCTGAAGAAATATAACAGCGGATATGACACATAAAAAGCCAATTAGGAATAAGCTTGTTATTTCTTCACCAAGTAAAATTGCACCTGCAAGAATGGCTGTTAGGGGGTTGAATCCACTGCAAATCGCCGCCTGAGTCGGGGAAATCATTCGAAGTGCTAACCCCCAAAAATAAATCATCAAAGCCCCAGAGGGTATGCCCAATATAAATACATAGAACCATCCATTTATATTGAAATCTAAAGAGCCGGCAAACGGTGAGCCAAATAACAAGGCGATAAGAAACATAAAAACAACACCAGACAGAAGAGCATAAATCATAACAGGCTGGCTGCCATAATTTTTAATCAGCCCTTTGGCAAACACAGTGAAAATAGATGCCGAGATTACCCCTATTATGATCAAGATATCTCCTATTAATATCTGTCCATTATTATCACTAAGGTTTGAGGAGAGGGATAAAACAACCCCTCCAAAGGCAAGCAATATCGCTATAAATTTTGTTGCGTTTAATTTTTCTATCTGAAAAAAACTAGCAATAATAATTGTCCATACAGGCATGGTTGCAAACACAATACCTGCCCTGCCAGAAGTAGTAAAATCAAGTCCAAATGTAAGACAAATTGGAAAACCTGAAAAATAAGCAATACCCAGCAAGCTTACCTTTAAAAAATCCTTGCGGGCGAAACGCGTTGTTATAAGATCCCTTGCGGAAAAGGCAACAAGCCCCAATAACATGATAAACCATCTAAGAAAGCTTAAACTAAACGGATCTGTCTGAGGCAACGCCAATCGTGTAACGGCAAGCCCGACCCCGCCAAGCCCAGATGCCATACTAGCAAAAAATAATCCCAAAAATAGAGATTTGTTAAATTCTGTCATTATCGAAAGATAGACTGATTGAACGCTAATTCAATTTATCTGTTTTAAATAAAAAAAAGTCGGTGATTATCGGTTCCAGCGCATGTGCCAAGGCCCTCACATAACCCCTCACATAGCCCCAAATACAGTTAAACCAAATATCTTCATCTGTTGCGTCTTTTATTGATTAAGAAGCGCTATGATTTATTCAAGCTTTCTTATCATTGTAATTTTGTGTATAATTAAGGATAGGGGCACTTTTGCGCATGAAACAGAACCGTTAGAATTAAAGTATAAAAATGAATCACACACTTAAATTTGATGATGGGATAAATCGCCAATTATGTGTGGCGCCGATGATGGACCGTATACATTATATAATAAATACAATAATTTAAAATGTATGCCGTCACATATTTGTCACAGTTAATTCGAAAAACCTGATTATTCCTCACTCTCAGGAAGCCTCTGCTTTCCTTGCATCTACAACCTTACGAACACCCTCCAGAGCGTCTATAAAGCTCGCTGAGCCGTCCGTAGTTATTTCCTGCTTTGGTTTCCCCCAACCCCTGTCCAGAAG
>Ga0181600_10000407_pt1 | contig 32888 bp, 29 predicted proteins | sample 041ome_2_FD_132982 | JGI IMG/M metagenome (GOLD analysis project Ga0181600, IMG submission 132982) | Coastal salt marsh microbial communities from the Groves Creek Marsh, Skidaway Island, Georgia - 041406US metaG (megahit assembly) | ecosystem: Environmental > Aquatic > Marine > Intertidal zone... | reverse complement strand
CCCTCGGGCGCGCTTAGCGCCGACAGCGCGGCGCGGTCGGTGCCCGCATGGGTGTAGTCATAGCTAAGGTCTGCCGCCTGCCCCACCAAGGTGATGTTGGCGCCGCGGCCCCATGCTTTGCGGATACGCGCATTCAGCACCGGCGCCTCGTCGCGCGGGTTGGTGCCGATCAAGATGATGTCTTTGGCGGTGTCGATCTCTTCGATCGCCACAGTGCCCACATAAGCGCCGCGGTTGCCAATGGGCAGGCGGGCGTTATCGGTGCGGCACTCGATCGCGCCGCCCATGCCCTGCACAAGATGTTTCAGGGCAAATACCGCCTCGACCGGGGCCAGATCGCCCACCAAAGCCGCCAGTTTCTTGCCCTGCATGGCCGTGGCCGCAGCCGTCAGCGCCTCGGGCCAGCTGGCTTTGCGCAGCTTGCCATTTTCACGAATATAGGGCGTATCCAACCGCTGGCGGCGCAGGCCGTCCCAGACAAAGCGGGATTTGTCTGAAATCCACTCTTCGTTCACCCCATCGTTATTGCGGGGCAAAATCCGCATCACTTCGCGGCCCTTCGTATCGACGCGGATATTGCTGCCAAGCGCATCCATCACATCGATGGTTTCTGTCTTGCTCAGCTCCCACGGGCGGGCGGTAAAGGCATAGGGTTTGCTGACCAGCGCGCCCACGGGGCACAGATCGATGATATTGCCTTGCAGGTTCGAATTAAGCGTCTGCCCAAGATAGCTGGTGATTTCACTGTCTTCGCCCCGCCCGGTTTGACCCATCTGGGCAATACCGGCCACCTCGGTGGTGAAACGCACGCAGCGGGTGCAGCTGATGCAGCGCGTCATATGGGTTTCCACCAAGGGGCCCAAATCCAGATCATCGCTGGCGCGCTTCACTTCGCGGTAGCGGCTGAAATCAACGCCATAGGCCATGGCCTGATCTTGCAGATCGCACTCGCCGCCTTGGTCGCAAATGGGGCAATCCAGCGGGTGGTTGATCAGCAAAAATTCCATCACGCCCTCGCGGGCCTTTTTCACCATCGGCGAATTGGTTTTCACCACAGGCGGTTCGCCATTGGGGCCGGGGCGCAAATCGCGCACCTGCATGGCGCAGCTGGCCGCAGGCTTTGGCGGGCCGCCCACAACCTCGACCAGACACATGCGGCAGTTGCCCGCAATCGAAAGCCGCTCGTGGTAGCAAAAGCGCGGCACTTCGATACCGGCCACTTCGCAGGCCTGGATCAGGGTCATTGCCCCATCCACCTCGACCTCGGCACCGTCAATGATGATCTTCTTGAGGTTGGACATTTTTCCTCACTTCACTTTCAGCAAGGCGCCGATCTGGCTGCCTTTGGCAATTTCCTGGCGACCCAATGTGCACAGGTCAGCGGTATTGGCGGGGTTTAGCCCCTGCGCGCGAACATAGTTTTGCGCCTTTTCGCGCATGCGGGCCTTTTCCTCGGGCGATTTAACGTGGCGCTTGATTTCGTCCCTGGAATAGCCAAGGTTCTGCGCCTTCTGCTCGAGGCTGTTTATGTAAAAATACGCCCGAACCATGCGCGCTGCGATATCGTCGCAGTTTTTACGAATTTCATCGGCCAGCGCGACGGCCATCAACCCATCATCAATCTGCGCAACACTGCGCAAAGGCGGCAGTGCTTGGGCGGCATTGGCCCATGCCCCGCCTGCCCCCATCAAGGCCAAGCAGGCCGCACCTGCGGCGCGGCGTAGGGCCCTTTGACCCGCAGATATAAGCCGGGTCATTGCCATCCTTTGCAACGCCCCTCGAACACCAAACTATCCTGTTCAAACCGCAGATCGGCGGCATCGGCATCGGGGCCGGCATTAACCCAGGTAATCTTGGAATTCCCATAAAGCCCGATGCAATATTCCACGCCGCGATGGCGCCCCGCCTCGCGCGCCCCATCAAGCGAGCGGCTGGCCTTTGGAACCTGCACAACAAAGCGCTGCCGATCTTCTTTGTCGACCGTCAAGCTGCTGCGAAAGCGCACGCCGTCGAATGCATCGGGGCGTTGAACAAGGTTTGTCACCTTGTTGTCTGCGCAGGCCGCAAGCATCAGGCCAGCCAAAAGAAGGGGAAGGCTGCGCATGGGGTTACTCCGCTGCCATGGCGCCAAGGCGCCCGGATTTTTGCGCCTTGATCCGGTCTTCGATTTCCTGGCGGAAATTGCGGATCAGGCCTTGAATGGGCCATGCGGCGGCATCACCCAAGGCACAGATGGTGTGGCCCTCGACCTGTTTGGTGACTTCAAACAACATGTCGATTTCTTCCAGCTCGGCCTCGCCGCGCACCAGCCGGTCCATCACGCGCATCATCCAGCCCGTGCCTTCCCGGCAAGGGGTGCATTGGCCACAGCTTTCGTGTTTGTAAAACTTCGACAGCCGCCAGATGGCTTTGATAATGTCGGTGGATTTGTCCATAACAATCACCGCCGCCGTGCCCAGACCCGAGCCAAGCTCGCCGCGCAGGTAATCGAAATCCATCACCGCATCGCGCATCTTTTCGCCCCGCACACAGGGCACGGACGAGCCGCCGGGAATGACCGCCAGCAGGTTATCCCAACCGCCGCGAATACCGCCGCAATGCTTATCGATCAGCTCTTCAAAACTGATCGACATCGCCTCTTCCACCACGCAGGGGCTGTTCACATGGCCCGATACGGCAAACAGCTTGGTTCCGGCATTATTTGGCCGCCCAAACCCGGCAAACCAGCTGGCACCGCGGCGCAAAATCGTGGGCACAACGGCAATGGATTCCACGTTATTCACCGTGGTCGGGCAACCATAAAGCCCGGCACCCGCAGGGAATGGCGGCTTCATGCGCGGCATGCCTTTTTTGCCCTCTAGGCTTTCCAAAAGCGCGGTTTCCTCGCCGCAGATATAGGCGCCCGCCCCGTGATGCAGGTAAAGGTCGAAATCCCAGCCAGAGCCGGCGGCGTTTTTGCCAAGCATGCCAGCGTCATAGGCCTCGTCGATGGCGGCCTGCAGCGCCTCGCGCTCGCGGATATATTCGCCGCGAATGTAGATATAGCAGGTATGGGCATTCATCGCGAACGAGGCAATCAGCGCCCCCTCGATCAGCGTGTGCGGATCGTGGCGCATAATTTCACGGTCTTTGCAGGTGCCCGGCTCGGATTCATCGGCATTGATCACCAGATAAGACGGGCGCCCATCGCTTTCTTTGGGCATGAACGACCATTTCAAGCCGGTCGGAAACCCCGCCCCACCGCGGCCGCGCAAGCCGCTGGCCTTCATCTCTTCGATGATCCAGTCACGGCCCTTTTGAATAAGCCCCGCGGTGCCATCCCAATGGCCACGGGCCATCGCGCCTTTTAGGCTGCGATCGTGCATACCGTAGATATTGGTAAAAATACGGTCTTGATCCTTCAGCATCCGCTTACCTCTGATCGTTTTGGCGCGCACGCCAGATTTGGTAGGTCATCGCGATGGCAAACACAAAGCCTGCCAGCGCGACCAGGTCCAGCAACGCCCTTGTGCGGTTGCTCCACCCGTAATCGGCACCAATAAGATTGGCCAGCACCCAAAACACCGCCGTACCAGCAATGACCAGGGCGGTGATGCGCCCTTTTCGTGCCAGATATGCGTCTTTGTCCTGCATGCCCGCGCATCCAATCAGTATACATCGCCCTTGCCCACGCGCGCCGAGAATTCAGTCTCGCCGCCCGCAGCCAAGATTTTCGCTTGCGCCACCCAGTTGTCGCGCGTTGCGCGCCCCTTAAAGCCCGCAAGATTTTCGTTCACCCAGTTCACCTCGGCCTCGGTCCAGGCGGCAATCTGGTCGAAGTGATAAAACCCCATTTGGTGCAGCATCTGCTCTAACTTGGGGCCCACCCCTTTGATTTCTTTCAAGTTATCCGCTTGCCCATCGCGGGGCCCTGCCAATGTGGCGGGTGCGGCATCTTCGGCCTGTGCTGGCGCATCTGCCACAACCGGCGCGGCCGGTTCAACGGCAGGCGCGGGTGCAGGCGCAGACGCGGGCGCCGGATCGGTTGCAACAGGCGCCGATGGCGCCTCGGCGGCCACGGGGGCTGGTTGCGCGGGCACCACAGCGGCAGGCGCTGGCGCGTGATGCTGTGCCACCGCCTGGCGGCCTGCGTCACACAAAATCCAGTTCAGCAACAGCCCCAAAAACACAAAAACCAAGGCGGCCACGAACAGCCCCCCAAGGAACGACCAGCCACTTGCCCCCATCAGCAGGAACAATGCCAGCAATCCAACGATTGCGGCAACGGCCCAACACCCATATGCACAGCGGCTACTTGTTGTCCCAACACTCATTATACACTCTCCCGGTTATCAAGTTGCACCTTATTCAGGTGCCCCCTTTTTAACACGGTTGGTGGTTTGCGTCTTGCCTTCTTCAACCATGCGTCGTGCCTGCCCGACCCAATCATCGCGGGTTACCCGGCCTTTGAACCCTTCAAGGTTGTCATCAACCCAGGCAATTTCGGCCGCACTCCATTGGGCGATCTGGTCGAAATGATAAAACCCCAAGCCATGGCACAGCTTTTCCAGTTTTGGCCCAATGCCCTTGATCAATTTCAGATCGTCCGCTTGGCCCGCACGCGGCGCGGCCATCGCGGCCGGCTTTTGCCCGGCATCGGCCGGGGCAACCGGCTTGGGCGCGGCAGCTGCAGGTTTGGCCGCAGGTTTAGACATGGCGGGCTTGGCCTTTGCTTGGCCCAGCCAAGGGGTCAGCAGCGGCACTTCGGTGCCATCAATGCGCTTGACGGTATCCCCAATGTCTTTGGCCAACTGCGCGCTGGCGTTATATTGGGCACGCCCGCTTTCAAATTCGGTCAGGCTGGACAAGCCGCTTAGGGGCTCGGCTGCGAAACGGCCATTTTGCGGCCCGGCTGTGGGCACTTTGCCCGCCGCCAGATCATCCAGCAACTGCGCAAAGCTTTCAGCGGTCAGATCTTCGTAATAATCTTTGCCAATCTGCACCATCGGGGCGTTGGCGCAGGCGCCAAGGCATTCAACCTCTTCCCACGAGAATTTCCCGTCAGCAGACACCTGATGCGCCTTGGGGGCGATTTTTTCCTGACACACTTTGATCAGATCTTCGGCACCGCAGATCATACAAGACAGCGTGCCGCATACCTGCACATGCACAACCGAGCCAACAGGCTGCAGCTGGAACATAAAATAAAACGTCGCCACTTCCAGCGCGCGAATATAGGCCATGCCCAGCATATCGGCCACATATTCAATGGCGGGGCGGGTCAGCCAGCCCTCTTGCTCTTGGGCGCGCCACAAAAGCGGAATGATCGCCGAGGCCTGGCGGCCCTGGGGGTATTTTGTCATCTGCGCTTCGGCCCAAGCTTGGTTGGCGGGCGTGAAGGCAAAGCTTTCAGGCTGTTCGTGGTGCAGGCGACGCAACATCAGGCACGGGCTCCGGTATTATAAGTGCCGCAAGGGGTGGGCAGCTCTGTGGCCCGCGCGACAAAAAAAGACTGTGCACAGCCCATCGCGGGCTGGCTTTGGGTGGGGGCCCCCGCAAGGGCACCCAGATGCACGGCCAAGGCCGGCAGATATGCCACAACAGGCGCCATCAGCGGTCGATTTCCCCGAACACAACGTCAAGCGAGCCCAAGATCGCCGAGGCATCGGCCAGTTGGTGCCCTTTGCACAGGTGGTCCATCGCCTGCAGATGCGCATAGCCCGGCGCCCGAATTTTCGTGCGGTAGGGTTTGTTGCTGCCGTCCGACACCAGATACACGCCAAACTCGCCCTTGGGGGCCTCGACGGCGACGTAAATTTCGCCCTCGGGCACGCGAAAGCCTTCGGTGTATAGTTTGAAGTGGTGGATCAGCGATTCCATCGAGGTTTTCATGTCACCCCGCTTGGGCGGGGTCAGCTTGCCGCGCGCCAAGACGTCGCCTTGGTTTTCGGGCATCTGCAACTTGGCACAGGCTTGGCGCATGATATGGGCCGATTGGCGCATTTCTTCCATGCGGCACAAATAGCGGTCATAGCAATCGCCATTGGTGCCCACTGGCACTTGGAACTCGAATTCATCGTAGCATTCATAAGGCTGGGCGCGGCGCAAATCCCACGCCAAGCCACTGCCGCGCACCATCACGCCCGAGAAGGCGTATTTTTGAATGTCGTCTTCGGTCACAACGCCGATATCAACGTTGCGCTGCTTGAAAATACGGTTTTCGGTCAGCAGCCCGTCGATATCATCCAGCACCTTGGGAAATTCCACAGCCCAAGCATCGATATCTTCGATCAGCTCGGGCGGCAGATCTTGGTGCACCCCGCCGGGGCGGAAATAGGCCGCGTGCAGGCGGGCGCCGCAGGCGCGCTCGTAAAACACCATCAGCTTTTCACGCTCTTCAAAGCCCCACAGCGGCGGGGTTAGCGCGCCCACATCCATGGCCTGCGTGGTGACGTTCAGCAGATGGTTCAAAATGCGGCCAATTTCGCAATAAAGCACGCGGATCAGCTGGGCACGGCGTGGCACTTCGGTGCCTGTCATCCGCTCGATCGCCAGGCACCACGCGTGCTCTTGGTTCATCGTGCCCACGTAATCTAGGCGGTCGAAATAGGGCAGGTTTTGCAGGTAGGTGCGGCTTTCCATCAGCTTTTCGGTGCCGCGATGCAATAGCCCGATATGGGGATCGCAACGCTCGACGATCTCGCCGTCCAGCTCCATCACCATGCGCAGCACACCGTGGGCCGCCGGGTGCTGGGGGCCAAAGTTGATGTTAAAGTTGCGGATCTTCTGTTCGCCCGTCAGGGCATCGTCGAAACCTTTGGAACCGTCCATCACTTCGCCTCGCTTTTCTCGTCGCCCGGCAGCACATATTGCGCACCTTCCCAAGGCGACATGAAATCGAACTGCCGGTATTCCTGCACCAGTTTCACCGGCTCATAGACCACGCGTTTAAGCACCTCGTCATAGCGCACCTCGGTATAGCCCGTGGTCGGGAAATCCTTGCGCAGCGGATGGCCGCGAAAGCCGTAATCGGTCAAAATGCGGCGCAGGTCGGGGTGGCCCGAGAATAAGATGCCGAACATATCAAAGACTTCGCGCTCGAACCAATTGGCACTGGGATGCACGGCCGTGATTGATGGCACCATCTCGTCTTCGCGCACCGCCACTTTCAGGCGAATGCGGTGGTTTTGATACATGCTGAGCAGGTGATAGACCACGTCAAAGCGCTGCGCGCGCTCGGGGTAATCCACCGCGGTGATATCCAGCATCGTGGAAAATTTGCAGCTTGGATCGGTTTTCAAAAACTCGATCAGCGCGGCGATCGCATTCAACGCCACATCCACCGTCAATTCGCCATTCGTGACGTGCCAGTTCAGCACGCAGTCGGGGCGCTTCATCTGGATATGGGCACCCAGTTCTTTCAATGCGTCGCTCATCTCACAATTGTCCCTGTGCGGCGAATTTTGCGGGCCAGCTGCAAGATACCGTACAGCAGCGCCTCGGCGGTGGGGGGGCAGCCGGGCACGTAAATATCCACCGGCACAATACGGTCGCACCCGCGCACCACGCTGTAGCTGTAGTGATAATAGCCACCGCCATTGGCGCAGCTGCCCATCGAGATCACATAGCGCGGTTCTGGCATTTGGTCGTAAACCTTGCGCAGCGCCGGTGCCATCTTGTTGGTCAGCGTGCCCGCCACGATCATCACGTCCGACTGGCGCGGGCTGGCGCGCGGCGCGATGCCAAAGCGTTCGGCATCATAACGCGGCATCGAGGTGTGCATCATCTCGACCGCGCAGCATGCCAGACCAAAGGTCATCCAATGCAAGCTGCCCGTGCGCGCCCAATTGATAATGTCTTCGCTAGAGGTCAGCAAAAACCCCTTATCCTGCAGCTCGCGGTTCAGCGCTTGGGTGGCCACTTCTTTATCCACACCAGCGGTGTTGGCACCGGTCATCACTCCCATTCCAAGGCCCCCTTCTTCCACTCATAGGCAAAGCCGATGGTCAGCACGCCCAAAAACACCATCATCGACCAGAACCCAACCATGCTTAAACCCTGAAAGGCCACGGCCCATGGAAACAGCATAGCAATTTCAAGATCGAAAATGATGAACAAGATCGAGACCAGATAGAAGCGCACATCGAATTTCATGCGCGCGTCATCGAATGCGTTGAACCCGCATTCATAGGCCGACACTTTTTCGGGGTCGGGGTTGCGGACCGCCAAAACAATGGCAGCAAGGATCAGGACCAGCCCGATCGCAATGGCAATAGCCAAGAAGACGAGAATGGGAAGATATTCCCGAAGCATCTCTTCCACGGAGTAGCTCCTTTCAGGCGCGCAACAGGCGCATCGTAACGCACCGCTACTGGCAGGTTTTCCTAGGCGGGGTTTACTCCTGCCCTATGGCGGGGTCAACCGAGGCTGACACATATTCATGAATGCGAAATTGATGCCATTGCGATATTGTATACCGCCGCACACCGCCCTGTTTTTACAGCATCATCTGGCCCCAAAGCCGCACCAAAGGTGATGCACAGGCGCAGGGTGCGACAATATTTTTTTTGCCTCACATCGCGGGCATGCGGCCAATGCCACCGCTGTGCTTAATATTTTGGCTGTTTTGCTGCGCCAGCGCGGCCCGCTTCCCGCCCGAGTCACCCCTGCCAGGGCGGCACGCGCTTTTCAAAAAACGCAGCGATTCCCTCGGGCGCCTCGGGGCCTTCCCAGCAGGCCACCAATTCGGCAATCGTGTGCTCTATCGCGGCCGTGTCAATCACAGGCCCCAAACGGCGCAACAGCGCCTTGGCCCGCGCCACGGCCTGCGGTGCGCATTGCAAATAGGGCGCGATTTCAGCCTCGATCGCGGCATCCAGATCTTCGGGCGCCACAGCGCGCGCCAACAGCCCCAAGGCCACTGCCTCGTCGGCCGCAAACCGCCGCCCCGACATGAACACGCGCCGCGCATTGGCCTCGCCCATCCGCGCGCAGACATAGGGGCCAATTGTCGCCGGGATCAGGCCCAGCCGGGTTTCGGTTAACCCCATGCTCAGGGTGCGGCTGCCAATGGCAATATCGCACACGCTGGCCATGCCAACCCCACCCCCAAAAGCATTGCCCTGCAACCGGCCAATCAGCGGTTTGGGCAAGGTATTGAGCGCGTGCAGCATATAGGCCAGCTTGCCCGCCTCAGCGCCGCGCTCGGCTGGGCTGGCGCCCATCTGCGCGCGCATCCACCCTAAATCACCGCCCGCGCAAAATGTGTGCCCACGCGCGGCCAGCACCACAACGCGCACCTTGTCGTCCGCCCCCAAATCCAGCGCTGCCTGATGCAATTGGGCAATCATCTCGCCCGACAGGGCGTTGTGCCTTTCAGCGCGCTCCAGCCACAGCCAAGCCACGCCCCGCGCCTCTTTTTCTATCGTGATCATGCCATATCCCCCTGCCGTGCACGCATGGCCCGCGCCATATCCGCCGCACGCGCCAAAGTTGCGCCATCCAAGCCCGTTTCATAGCCCAAACCTTGCAAATGCGCATGCACCGCTTCGGTGGCCACATTCCCCGCAGCCCCCGGCGCATAGGGGCACCCGCCCAAGCCGCCAACAGCTGCATCAAACACCCGCAAGCCATGCGTCAAAGACACATCTATATTGGCCAAGGCCCGCCCGCCGGTATCGTGGTAATGGCCCGCCAATTGCGCCGCTGGCACCTCTTGCAGGACCGCGCGCAACATCGCGTCGATGGCCTCGGGCATGGCACGGCCCAGCGTATCACCCAGCGAAATTTCGTAGCACCCCATTTGGCGCAACTGCGCCGCCACCCACGCCACCTGTGCGGGCGGGGTGGGCCCGTCATAGGGGCACTCTACCACGCAAGACACATAGCCACGCACCCGCAGCCCAGCCGCCAGCGCGGCCTCGGCCACAGGGCGAAACCGCTGCAAAGTGTCTTCGATCGTGGCATTGATATTGGCCCGGCTGAACCCCTCTGAGGCCGCGCCGAAAATCGCCACCTCATCTGCCCCAGCCGCCAGCGCGCGTGCCAGTCCTTTGTCATTGGGCGTCAAAGCCGCATAGCGCACCCCGGGCGCGCGGGCGATGGCGGCCAAAACTTCGGCACTATCGGCCATTTGCGGCACCCATTTGGGGCTGACAAAACTGGCGCATTCTATCCGGCGAAACCCCGCAGCCGACAAGCAATCCACCAGCGCCACCTTATCCGCAGTGGGGATCAACCGCTTTTCGTTTTGCAACCCATCCCGCGGGCCCACTTCAAAAATTTCGGCCTGCATGCTCATGCAGCCTCCTCTGCCTCGTCTTCCAGCCGGATCAGCGCCGCCCCCGCTTCTACCTGCGCCCCGGCCGCCACCAAAACCTCGGCCACAATGCCATCGCGCGCCGCCAGCAAGGCATGCTCCATCTTCATCGCCTCCAACAATGCCAGCCGATCGCCCGCCGCCACCCTCTGGCCCGGCGTGGCAAAAACCGCGCGCACCAAACCCGGCATCGGCGCCTCGATCACATTGCCCGCCGCCGCCCCACTGGCCGCACGCTGCAGCGGGTCCACCACCGCAAAACATAGCCCCGCGCCGCGAAATACCGTGACATCAGCCCCCAACCGCACCCAATGGGGCAAAACAGCGCCCGCCACCTGCCAGCCCGCAGCCGGCGCACCCCGGCGCTGCAGGCACACCGCAGCACCGCCATCGGGCGTGGCCAACACCCGGTCAGCGCCCAGCACCTGCAACGCAACCCGGCGCTCGTGCCCGGCATGGGCCAAGACAACAGAGTGCTCCATCGGCTGCCACAAATGAAACCCAGCCGTTTCCGGCAAAGGCCCCAACACCCCCAAGGCCGCAGCCGCCGCCTGCGCCCAATCCACATCTTGCGCCTCGGCCGTTGCCACCAGCTGCGCCTGATCGCGCGCAATCAACCCGGTATCCACCTGCCCCGCGGCAAAGCCTTCATGCGCACAAAGCGCTGATAAAAACCCAAGGTTGGTCACACTACCCGCCACCTGCGTGCCCGCCAGCGCGGCGCGCATCCGCGCCAAGGCAATATCGCGGCTGGGCCCATGGGTGATGATCTTGGCAATCATCGGGTCGTAAAACGGGCTAATCGCATCACCGCTGCGCACCCCGCTATCGGCACGGCACCCATCGGGAAAGGCCAAATGCCCCAAGGTCCCAGTGGCAGGTAAAAACCCTTTCGCCACATCCTCGGCATAAAGGCGCGCTTCAAACGCATGGCCATTGATCTGCAACGCCTCTTGGCCCAGGGGCAAAGGCTGGCCCGCCGCCACGCACAGCTGCCACTCTACCAAATCCACCCCGGTGATCAGCTCTGTCACCGGATGTTCCACCTGCAAGCGGGTGTTCATCTCCATGAACCAAAACCCATCCTCGCGCAGCCCATCGGCACCATCGACGATAAACTCAATCGTGCCCGCCCCGGCATAGCCAATCGCCTCGGCCGCGCGCACCGCCGCCTGCCCCATCGCTTGGCGCACCGCCTCGGGCATCCCCGGGGCCGGGGCCTCTTCGATCACCTTCTGATGGCGGCGCTGCAGGCTGCAATCGCGCTCGAACAAATGCACCGCGCGTTGACCATCGCCAAAGACCTGCACCTCGATATGGCGCGGGTGTTCGATGTATTTCTCGATCAAAACCGCAGGGTTGCCAAAGGCGCCCAGCGCCTCGCTTTGGGCGCTGGCTAAGGCATCTGCAAACTCTTGGCCCCGCGTGACCAGCCGCATGCCCTTGCCGCCGCCGCCCGCCACCGCCTTGATCAACACAGGATAGCCAATCTCGGCTGCGCGCGCGGCCAAAAATTCCGCCTCTTGCTCGGCCCCATGATAGCCCGGCACCACCGGCACCCCCGCCTCTTGCATCAGCGCCTTGGCGGCATCCTTCAGCCCCATCTTGCGAATGGCCGCCGCCGAGGGCCCAATAAAGACCAACCCCGCCGCCTCGACCGCCTCTACAAACTCGGGGTTTTCCGACAAAAACCCATAGCCGGGGTGAATAGCCTCGGCCCCGCTTTCCAAAGCCGCAGCAATAATACGCTCGCCACGCAAATAGCTATCAGCAGGCGCCGCACCACCAATATGAACGGCATGATCCGCCGCCGCCACATGCGCGGCCCCAGCATCCGCATCCGAATACACCGCCACCACGCGCACCCCCATCGCGCGCGCACTACGCGCAACGCGGCATGCAATCTCGCCACGATTGGCAATCAAGATTGTCTTAAACATGCGCTTCTCCATCCTCATGGCTGTTTTGGGCTTTGGGCGCTTGGCCCCTTCATCTTGCCCCAAATACTCACATCCCGCCCACCCCCGCGGGCGCATCGCGGCGTTGGGTCTACATACGGAAGACGCCAAATTTCGTGTCGCGGATCGGGGCATTCAGCGCCGCCGAAAGCGACAGCGCCAGCACGTCGCGGGTTTTGCGTGGGTCGATAATGCCGTCATCCCACAACCGCGCGCTGGCATAAAGCGGGTGGCTTTGGCGCTCGAACATCTCGATCGTGGGGCGTTTGAATTCGGCCTCCTCCTCGGCGCTCCAGCTTTGGCCTGCGCGCTCCATTCCGTCGCGCTTCACCGTCGCCAGCACACCTGCGGCCTGCTCGCCCCCCATCACCGAAATGCGGCTGTTGGGCCAGCTCCATAAAAACCGGGGCGAATAGGCCCGCCCGGCCATGCCGTAATTGCCTGCGCCAAAACTGCCCCCCACAAGCAGTGTGACCTTGGGCACTTGGGTGGTGGCCACGGCCGTGACCAGCTTTGCGCCATGGCGCGCGATCCCTTCGTTTTCGTATTTGCGCCCCACCATAAAGCCGGTGATGTTTTGCAAAAATACCAAGGGGATCTTGCGTTGGCTGCACAATTCAACGAAATGCGCCCCCTTCACCGCCGCCTCGGAAAACAACACGCCGTTATTGGCAATAAGCCCGACGGGGCAGCCTTTGACATGGGCAAAGCCGCAGACCAAGGTTTCGCCAAAGCGCGGTTTGAACTCGTCAAAGCGCGAGCCATCCACAACCCGTGCGATGACCTCGCGGATATCATAGGGGGTTTTCAAATCGGCTGGCACCACGCCCAAAATCTCGCTCGGGTCATAGGCCGGCTCTTCGGGGGTTTGCCATTGCACCTGCAGCGGCTTTTGGCGGTTCAAATGCCCCACGGCGCGGCGGGCCAAGGCCAATGCATGGGCGTCATCCTCGGCCAGGTAATCGGCCACGCCCGACAGGCGCGTATGCACATCGCCACCCCCCAGATCTTCGGCACTGACGATCTCGCCCGTTGCGGCCTTTACCAAGGGCGGCCCTGCCAGAAAGATCGTGCCCTGCTCTTTGACAATAATGGTCACATCCGACATGGCCGGCACATAGGCCCCGCCCGCCGTGCACGAGCCCATCACAACCGCGATCTGCGCGATGCCTTTGGCCGACATATTGGCCTGATTGTAAAAAATCCGGCCAAAATGATCGCGATCTGGGAAAACCTCGTCTTGCTGGGGCAGATTGGCGCCGCCGGAATCGACCAAGTAGATGCAGGGAAGATGGTTTTGCTCGGCGATCTCTTGGGCGCGCAGATGTTTTTTCACCGTCATCGGGTAATAGGTGCCGCCCTTTACGGTCGCATCGTTGCAGATGATCATGCAGTCGTGCCCCATCACCTGCCCGATGCCCGCCACGATACCGGCGCAGGGGGCGGCCCCGTCGTACATGCCATGGGCGGCGGTCGCCCCCAGTTCCAGAAACGCGCTGCCCGGGTCCAGCAGGTTGGCCACCCGCGCGCGCGGCAGCATTTTTCCGCGCGCGACATGGCGTTCGCATGCGCGCGCGCCACCGCCTTCGGCGGCCTGCAACGCGGCCTCGGCCACCTGTTCCAGCGCGGCCAAATGGCCCGCCCGGTTGGCCTGAAAACTTTCCGAACTGGGGATGGCTTTTGATATCAGTTTCATTCGCTCTCCTGCGCCGCGCGGGCCTTCAGCTCTTTGCGGATTACCTTGCCTGTGACCGTCATCGGCAAGGCATCTAAAAAAGATATTTCTCTGGGATACGAGTAGCTTGCCAGCCGCTCTTTCACGTAATTTTGCAGCGCGATGGCCAGCGCGGGGCTGGCGGGCGTGCCGGGTTTCAACACCACATAGGCTTTCACAATTTCGGTGCGCAATGGGCAGGGTTTGCCCACCACCCCCACCGTGGCCACGCCCGGATGGGTTAGCAAACAATCTTCAATCTCGGCCGGGCCAATGCGATAGCCCGCGCTGGTGATCACGTCATCTTCGCGCCCGACAAAACAGATAAACCCGTCGCGCGCGACACCACGGTCGCCGGTCAACATCCAATCGCCACGAAACTTTTCCGCCGTCGCCTGCGCGCGGTTCCAATACCCCAGCATCATGCTGGCAGAGCCGCGCCTTACGGCAATGTCGCCCTCGGCATCGGTGGGCTGGCCTGCCAGATCAATCACTGCCACGTCATGGCCCGGCACCGCCCGCCCCGTGGCCCCCGGACGCGGGGCAAACATCGCCGCGCAGGCGCTAAGCACCATGTTGCATTCGGTCTGGCCATAAAACTCATTGATCGCCAAACCAAAGGCCTGCCGCCCCCATGCCAGCATTTCCGCGCCCAATGGCTCGCCCCCGCTGGCGACCGAGCGTAGGCCGGAAATGGTGCAATCTGCCGCTTTTAACATGCGCAAAGCCGTGGGTGGAAAGAACACGTTGCGCACGCCCGCGCGCTGGCAAATCGCGCGCGCGCCTTGGGGGGTGAATTTGGCCATACGCGCCGCCACCACCGGCACGCCCAGCGCCAAACCCGGCATCAGCACGTCAAACAACCCACCAATCCATGCCCAGTCGGCGGGCGTCCACAGGCAATCGCCCGGTTGGCCCAGAAAATCATGGCTGGCCTCGACGCCGGGTAAATGGCCGGTCAACACCCGATGCCCATGCAGCGCGCCCTTGGCGCTGCCGGTGGTGCCGCTGGTGTAAATCAGCACCGCCGGATCCTCTGGGCTGGTTGGGTGCACCGCACACGGCCCCGCCTGCGCGGGCAAATCGCCCCATTGCAGGGGGCGCACAGGCAGGGGCGCCAGCATCGCTGCGCCCTCGTCATCGGTGATCACATGCACCGCACCGCAATCGGCCACGCGGCTGGCCAAGGCATAGTGGCGAAAAAGCTTGAACAGCGGCACCGAAATCGCGCCCATGCGCCAAATTGCAATATGGGCCGCAGCCGTCAGAAACGATTGCGACAACAGCACCCCAACCCGGTCGCCCGGGGCCACACCGCGCGCCACCAGCGCCGCCTGCACCCGCCAAGAAAGCGCCTGCAGGCCCGCATAATCAAGCCTTTGCAGCGCCTCGCCCGTGGCATCGATCAACGCCACTTGGCCCGGCGCCTTTGCCGCCCAAGCATCGCAGGCCTGCACGGCCATATTCAGCGCCGGCGGCAAGCCCCAGCTGAATTGGGCGCGCATCTCGTCCCATGTTGGTGCAGGCTGCAGCATGATCAATAGTCCTGTGCCATCATCGCCAGATACAGCGCTTGTTCGGCGGTTGTTTGCAGCAGGCAACCGGCCATGGCTGGCCCACCGCCCGTGCCACTGCCCCACTGGGCGCGCTCGAAATCGCATTTGGCATCGCGAAAGGCGATCCATGCGCGTTGCATATCACGCAACGGTGCCACGCGGGGCAGCTCGGAATAGCCATAGGTTTTGGCATCGCTTTCGGCTGTCTCTTGCTGGCGCAGCAGCTGCTGGTAGGCCGCGTTCAACCGGGCATCCCAAAATTTGTATTCGGCCCATAAACATTCGGTCATGCCATAGGTGGTTTGGCCAGCGGGTGTGGCTTGCATGCACTGTTCGGCCGATTGGCTGATGCAGGCGCTATCCGTGGGGGTGGCGGCCAAACAGGCCTGGGTTGCCTGCGGGCTGAAAACCACCTCTTGGGCCTGCGCAGGGCGGGCCACCACGCTGGCCACCAAAAGGGCCAGCGCCAAGCCAACACACAGGCGGCCCGCGCCCCGGCTCATACCATCGACGCCATCATTTCGCGGCCAATCAGCATGCGCCGAATTTCCGACGTACCTGCGCCAATTTCCATCAGTTTGGCATCACGGAAGATGCGCCCCACCGGGTTGTCAGACAAATAGCCCGCCCCACCAAAGGCTTGCACCGCTTGGTGCGCCACCCACATGGCCTCTTCGCTGGCATAAAGCACGCATCCCGCCGCGTCTTGGCGGGTCACATCGCCACGATCGCAGGCTTTGGCCACCTCGTAGACATAGGCGCGCGCTGAATTCATTTTGGTGTACATATCCGCCAGCTTGCCCTGCATCAGCTGGAAATTGCCAATCGGTTGGCCGAATTGGCGGCGCTCGGCCATATAGGGCATCACCTCGTCCAGACAGGCGGCCATAATCCCGGTGCCAATGCCCGATAGCACGACGCGCTCGTAATCCAGCCCCGACATCAGAACGCGCACGCCCTTGCCCTCATCGCCCAGAACATTTTCAAAGGGCACTTCGCAGTTTTCAAAAATCAGCTCGGCGGTGTTCGACCCACGCATGCCAAGCTTGTCGAAATGCTTCGAGGTGGAGAACCCCGCCATGGTTTTTTCAACGATAAAGGCGGTGATGCCCTTGCTGCCTGCATCGGGGTCGGTTTTGGCATAAACCACCAACGTATCGGCATCGGGGCCATTGGTGATCCAGTATTTCGAACCGTTAAGCACGTAATAGCCATTACGCTTTTCGGCCCGCAGCTGCATAGAAACCACATCCGAGCCGGCAGATGGTTCGGACATGGCCAGCGCGCCCACATGCGCACCCGAAACCAAATCGGGCAGGTATTTTTGCTTTTGCGCCTGCGTGCCATTCAGCTTGATCTGGTTCACGCACAGGTTGGAATGGGCCCCATAAGACAAGCTGACCGAGGCCGAGGCCCGCGCAATTTCTTCCACCGCCACGGTATGGGCCAGATACGACATGCCCGCGCCACCAAATTCCTCGGGAACGGTGATGCCCAGCAGGCCCAGATCGCCCATTTCGCGCCATAACTGGGGCGGAAAGGCATTGGTGCGATCAATCTCGGCCGCCATCGGCTTGACCCGCTCTTGCGCCCAGCGGTGCACGGTATCGCGCAGGGCGTTCACATCTTCGCCCAAATCAAAATTCATCGTTGCGTTAAACATGGGTCTCTCCGCGGGTGTGATCTGCATTTTATTGAACGGTTGTTCATTAAAATGCACAGATCCCACCACGCGTCAAGCCCAAGCCGAAAGATCGGGGCGCAAATACGGCAGGCCTAGATGCGATAGGCCAGCCGCAAGCCCCCCCAATGGCGCCCGCCCACATAGATGGGCGCAGAGAGATCTTTCATCAAAATATGTTGGCCGTTGCCCATATCGCGGCGGTAGGCCTGCATCAGGAAGGGGCGTGTGCTGCGCCCTGCGGCCAGCCCCACGCGGTCGTTGAACAGGCGTCGATTTCGGCAATTGGCCGCGTTCCAGCCCGGATCAGCGGGGTTTTGGGGCAGGCTGAACTTGGCGTTATGGGTTGGCAAAAAGCCGTTCTCATCCACCGCGGCACAAAACACCACACTGTCGGCCAGCTTCAACATTGGCTCTTGAAAGTTTGGCAAAACGCGGTCGGTAAAGGCCACAAAGCGGGTCATCATCTGCTGGGGGTTCGTGCCCGGTATGGGCACATAGTTGCGATCGAAAAGATCGGCCAAGCTGATTTCGCCCGCCGCCACAGCCGCATCGAAACGCGCCGAAATTTCTGCCGCCACTTCGCACACCGAATTGATAAAGGGCGTGTCCACCGTTTCCACCCCCAGCCGCGCGGTCATGCCGGTCAGCGCCTCGCTGGCATCAATAATCGTCAGCATGGCATCGCGGGCCGAACCCAAATTATCGGCCGAATTGGCCACCCCATCCGAGAGATCGGCAATATCGGTTTGCACGGTTTCCAGCATCTGGGTGATGTCGGTGCTCATGCTGGCGATGTTGCGCTGGTTGCTTGACACCGCCGCAAAGCCACGCGGCATTTCTTGGACCAATTCGCCAATACCATCGGTGCGCGCGCGGATTTGGCCCGCTTGCAGCACCGCGTCGCTGGCCTGCTCGATCAGCCCGTGCAATTCTTGCGACAAATCATGCACCGTTTGGCCAATTTCCGCCGTGGCATTGCCCGCCATTTCCGACAGGTTTTTCACCTCGCGGGCCACCACCATAAAACCGCGCCCCTGCGCGCCGGCGCGGGCGGCCTCGATTGCGGCGTTCAAGGCCAAAAGGTTGGTTTGGCGCGAAATCACCCCCACCTCTTTGGTCACCTTGCCAACGCGCTGCAATGTGGCCTCTAGCCCTGACAGCTGGGTGCCCAGCGCCGTCACCAAATCGGCCAGCCGCGTGACTTCGGTCACCATATCGGTGACGTTGCTGCTGGTTTCCGTGGCTTTTTCGGAAAAGGTTTCTGCCCGCTCTAGCGCTTGCTGGGCCGCTTCGTGCACGGCCAAGGCGCGTTTGGCCATGTCGTGCGAGCTGCCCGCCACCTGTTTTAGCACCACGCTTTGACGCTGCACATTGGTCGAAGTATCGTCGATATCGCCCCAAACGCCGCCAATGGCGACGCTAAGCTTTCCAATACGTCGGGCAATTTCGCTAATGGCGGCATCGCGATCGGCATCAAGGTTGGCGGCTGTTTTTTCTGTTGTTGTCACTGGCTACCCCAAATGATTGATCGCCCAGAATGGGGCGCATTCAAATGGGCTAGGCAAAAGCCGTGCCAACTGGCGCTAGCACGCTTGGAAAACCGCCCCCACCTCGGCGCGGATGATGCGTGCAATTTTTTCGCAATCCGCGATCGAAAAGGTCAGCGGCAAGCGCATGTCGATAATGCCTGCCAAAATGCGGTCGCTTGCGGGCATGGGCGCGCTGGGGGCATAGCGCCAGCTGTCATAGCGGCTGGTAAAGCCGGTGGGCTGGGCGCTGCCAAACCATTTCAGCTCGACCCCCCGCCGCGCACAACGCGCCAAGGCCTCTTGCACCCGTGCGGGCGGCCAATCGAGCAACAAAAACTGGATCGACGAGCCGACAAAGCTTTCCTCGGGCGGGCGGGCAATCAACTGCACGCCGGGGGTGCCGGCAAGCCCCTGCTCGACCGCGCGGTAGCGCGCGTTCCAGCGCGCGCATTGCGCGTCCAGATGGGCCAACTGCGGGCGCAAAATGGCCGCACGCAGATGATCCATGCGCCCCGACACATTGGGCGTTGTATAGCGAATATCGCTAAATTCCGCAGGGTCCGGCCCGGCCAGATGCCGATCATACAGCATGTAAGAGCCAGACAGCATGATCGCCCGCGCCATCACCGCCGCATCATTGCTAACCAGCAGCCCGCCCTCGCCAGAATTCATATGCTTATAGGTTTGCGTCGAATAACACCCAATCAGCCCATCCGTGCCCGACAGGCGCCCGCGCCAGCGCGCGCCCATTGTGTGGGCGCAATCCTCGATCACCTGCACACCCGCATCGGTGCAAATCTGCATCAAACGGTCCATATCGGCCAGATGCCCGCGCATGTGGCTTAGCATCAGCACCTTAGCCTGCTCAATCTTGGCCTCTAGATCGGCCAGATCAATCGTCAGCTGTTCGGTCACGCCCACAAAAACCGGCACCGCCCCCACGCTGGCAATGGCGCCGGGCACGGGCGCCAAGGTAAACGCATTGGTCAGCACCTTATCGCCCGGCTGCACCCCGATGGCGCGCAGCGCACAGGCCAGCGCATACCCCCCCGAGGCAACCGCCAAACAATAGCGCACCCCCATAGCCGCGGCGAATTCCTGCTCTAGCAGCGCCACCTCGCCCGGCTCGTCGCCGATCACATTATAACGGTGCAACCGGCCCGAGCGCATCACCCGCAACGCGGCCTCGATACCGGCCTCGGGAATAGGCTCTTGCTGGGTGAAGCTGCCGGTAAAAATATCATCTGTTGGCTTGGTCATAGCTAAGATGTGCGCCAGCACAGCCGCGCCGTCAACGCCCCACTGCGACATTTCAGATGTCGCGAAAACACGGTTTTGCTTTTCGGAAGGGCGCAACGCTGGCCAAAACCATGCCCATCGACAAAGGAGCCATGCATGCACACCGATCCCTTGCGTTTTATTCATGGGCTTTCGCCAAGCGACATTCCACCCAATGTGCTGCAGGGCGCCAAACGGTCTTTGCTGGATCTGTTGGGCGTGGCCGCCGGCGGGCTGGGCACGCAGCTTTCGCGCATTATCCGCGACCATGCCGCCGAAGACATGCCGGGCCAAACCCCCCTGCTGTTTGACGCACGCCGCGCCAACCCGGCTGCTGCGGCCATGGCTGCGGGCATGACAATCGACAGCCTTGATGGGCATGACGGCTTCAACCCGGCCAAAGGCCATATCGGCTGCCCCTTGGTGCCGGCCATGTTGTCTTTGGCACCCGAAAACTGCAGCGGCGCAGACTTTCTGGCCACCATGGTGATGGGCTATGAAATGGGTGCGCGCATGGCCATGGCCCAACACGCCACCGCCCCAGATTACCACACCTCGGGCAGCTGGGGCGCGGTGGCGGGGGCGGCGGCGGGCGCGCGGTTGCTGGGCCTTGGGCACGAGGCCACGCGCCACGCCTTGGGCATCGCCGAATACCACGGGCCCCGCAGCCAGATGATGCGCTGCATCGATTTTCCCACCAACGTAAAGGATGGCTCGGGCTGGGGGGCGCTATGCGGGGTTTCTGCGGTGCAACTGGCGCGCCGCGGCTTTACCGGCGCCCCCGCGATCACGGTGGAAGATGCGCCAGAATTCTGGGGCGATCTGGGCACGCGCTGGTACATGCTGGAGCAATATTTCAAGCCCTACCCGGTGTGCCGCTGGGCCCAAGCCCCGATCGAGGCCACCTTATCCCTGCGCCGCAGCCATGGCTTAACCGCCACCGATGTGCGCGCGCTGGAAATCGAAACATTCCACGAATCCGTGCGGCTGCATGTGCAAAATCCCCAAGGCACCGACGCGGCGCAATATTCCACCTCGTTTCCCTGCGCCTTGGCCTTGGTCTATGGCGATGTGCAGGCCAAACATCTGGGCGATGACGCCATCGCCAACCCCGCCGTTTTGCGCCTGTCGAATGCCACGACCATGGTGGAAAACGCCCATGCCAATGCCGAATTCCCCCTGACACGGCTGGCCCGCGTACGCCTGCAGCTGCAAGATGGCACATGGCTGCAAAGCGATTGGCACACCCCCAGATGGGATTGGCAAGACCCGCCCAGCGATGCCGATTTGCGCGCCAAGTTCGATGATTTTGCCATCCCGGTTTTAGGGGCCAGCAAAGCCGCCGCGCTGGCGCAGGTGATCGCCACGCTGGACACCCGCCCCTTGGCCGATCTGCGCGCGCTCTTGGGTCAGCCCAGCAGCTGACGCACCACGCCGGGCAATTCGCTGTAATGGGTAATGATCGCCTCGGGGGCCAAATCGGCCACGCCCATGCCATCGGGGCCAAAACCCACCAAAACACATGGCACGCCCGCGGCCTGCGCGGTTTTGCGGTCGGTGATCGTGTCCCCGATCAAGCAGGCCTGCGCAGGCGCGCCGCCCGCCAGCTGCACCGCATGCACAAACGGCGCCGGGTCAGGCTTGCGCTGGGGCAGCGTATCTGCCCCCACAAGCGAGGCAAACATCCCCCGCACCCCCAAACGCTGCATCAGCGTTTCTGCCAGCGCTTCGGGTTTATTGGTGCAAATGCCCACCCGATATCCGCCCGCTTTCAGCGCCTCTACCGCCTCGATCGCGCCGGGGTATAGGCGGGTGTGCACATCAATGGCAGCCCCATAGGCCCGCAATAGCACCGGGTAATACGCCTCGACCTGCATGGCTGCATCGGGCTGTTGGCTGCGCGCCATGCCCAAAGCCAACATCGCCCGGCCACCGCGAAATGCCACCCCCGCATCGGCCACAGGATCAAGTAGATCCCCCAACCCCATTTCGCGAAAGCAATAATTCGCCGATGCAATCAAATCGGCGCTGGTATCGGCCAAGGTGCCATCCAGATCGAAAATAACGGTTCTCATGCCCTGTTCCCCTTGGCTTTGTCGCCAGCGTGCCCTGCTCATTCACAGGCCCATCGACAGCCCCATCAATAGGCCCAGCCCGTGACACGGGGCGCTGTTACAAATGGCAACCTCACGTGATGGCGCACTGGCTTGCGCCGCGCCCACAAGCCCGTATAACGGCCAAAAGCGCAAATTAAAGAGTTTTTTCATGGCAACTGCATTGATCGTCCTGGCCGCTGGCATGGGCACGCGTATGAACTCGGACCTGCCCAAGGTATTGCACCAAGTGGCCGGTGCGCCGCTATTGGTGCATGCGCTGAAATCCGCAGCCCAGATCGAGGCGGCGCGCTGCATCGTGGTGGCAGGCCACGGCGCCGAGGCCGTTGGCAAAGCGGCCAAGTCTTGGGATGAGACAATAGAGCTGGTTTTGCAGCCCGAACAAAAAGGCACGGGCCATGCCGTGGATATGGCACGTACCGCGCTGGCAGATTTTACTGGCGATGTGATCGTTCTGTATGGCGACACCCCCTTTATCCAGCCGGAAACGCTGGCGGCCATGCAGGCCGCGCGGCGCAACCATGATGTGGTGGTTCTGGGCTTTTCTGCCAAAGACCCGGGCCGCTATGGCCGCTTGGTGATGGAGGGCGACAGCCTGCAGCGGATTGTCGAATATAAAGACGCAACCGAAACCGAACGCGCCATTACCTTGTGCAACTCGGGTGTCATTGCCGCCGATTGCACCCAGTTGTTCGACCTGATTGCCCAAATCAGCAATGCCAATGCCAGCGGCGAATATTACCTGACCGATGTGGTCGGGCTGGCCCGCGCCCATGGTTTGTCGGCCACCGCCGTCACCTGCGACGAGGCCGAAACGATGGGCATAAATTCGCGCGCCGAATTGGCACAGGCCGAAGCCGCCTTTCAGGCCCGCGCCCGGGCCAACCTGCTGGCCGATGGCATCACCCTGACCGCCCCGGAAACGGTCTTCTTGGCCCATGACACCGTCATCGGGCGCGACAGCGTGATCGAGCCACATGTGGTTTTTGGCCCCAATGTTACAGTGGAAAGCGGCGCCACGATCCGCGCCTTTTGCCACCTCGAGGGTTGCCATGTCAGCCGCGGCGCGGTGATTGGGCCCTATGCCCGCCTGCGCCCCGGTGCCGAACTGGCCGAAGATGTGCGCGTGGGCAATTTCGTGGAAATCAAAAACGCCATTCTGGACGAAGGCGCCAAGGTCAACCACCTCAGCTATATCGGTGATGCGCATGTGGGGGCGGCCAGCAATATTGGCGCGGGCACGATCACCTGCAACTATGATGGCGTCATGAAACACCGCACCGAAATTGGGGCGCGGGCCTTCATTGGCTCGAACACCATGTTGGTTGCGCCTGTGCGTGTGGGCCATGGGGCGATGACGGGCTCGGGCTCGGTGATCACGCGCGATGTGCCAGATGATGCGCTGGCGGTGGCGCGCGCCGATCAGCAAACCAAACCGGGCTTGGCACGGAAATTGTTCGAAATGTTAAAGGTCAAGAAAGCCAAACGCGATATGAGGGCCGAATAATGTGTGGAATTGTAGGGGTACTGGGCCAACACGAGGCAGCGCCGCTGATGGTAGAGGCGCTGAAACGTCTGGAATACCGCGGCTATGACAGCGCCGGGGTTGCCACGCTGAACGATGGCCAGCTGGCGCGCCGGCGGGCCTTGGGCAAGCTGGTCAACCTGTCGGATCTGTTGGTGCACGAACCACTGGCCGGCAAGGCAGGCATTGGTCATACCCGCTGGGCCACCCACGGCGCGCCCTCGGTGGTCAATGCCCACCCCCATATGGCGGGCCAAGTGGCCGTGGTGCATAACGGCATTATCGAAAATTTCCGGCAATTGCGGGCCGAGTTGGCCGAACGCGGGCGCCAGTTCAGCACCGAAACCGATACCGAAACCGTGGCGCTGCTGGCGGCCGAGTTTCTAGACCAAGGCGCCACCCCTGCCGAAGCCGCGCGCCAAACCATTGCCAAGCTGGAAGGCGCATTTGCGCTGGTCTTCTTGTTTCAGGGCCACGAAGACCTGCTGATTGCTGCGCGCAAAGGCAGCCCCTTGGCCATTGGCCATGGCGAGGGCGAGATGTTCGTGGGCTCGGACGCCATCGCGCTGGCCCCCCTGACCGACACAATCACCTATCTGGACGAGGGCGATTGGGCCATCATCACCCGCACCAGCCTGACAATTTTTGATGACAAAGGCGCCGAAGTGGCGCGCAAAGCCCGCAAAATTGAAATCAACGCCACCAAAGTGGACAAGGGCGGCTATAAGCATTTCATGGCAAAAGAAATTGCCGAACAACCCACGGTGATTGCCCAAGCCATTGGCCATTACATCAGCACCGATGGCAACGACATTACCCTGCCCGCTGAAATGCCCGATTTTAGCCAAATCGAACGCATCACCATGGTGGCCTGCGGCACTGCCTTTTATGCCTGCCTCACCGCCAAATATTGGTTCGAGCAAATCGCCGCCCTACCCGTCGAGGTGGACATCGCCAGCGAGTTTCGCTACCGCGAGCCCCCGATAACCGCCAATACCATTGCGCTTTTTGTCAGCCAATCGGGCGAAACCGCCGATACGCTGGCAGCGCTGCGCTATTGCGCGGGCAAGGCCCGGCATGTTGTTTCGGTGGTCAACGTGCCCGAAAGCTCGATCGCGCGCGAAAGCGATTGCGCCTTGCCCATTTTGGCCGGTGTCGAGGTGGGCGTGGCCTCGACCAAGGCATTCACCTGCCAGCTGAGCGTGCTGTACATGATGGCGCTGAAAGCGGCCCACCAGCGCGGGCGTATTGATGACGCAACCTTGGCCGACAAGCTATCGGCCCTGCGCAGCCTGCCGGGCATTTTAAACGTGGCACTGGAACAAAACAGCCGCGCCAAGGCGATTGCCCGCAAGCTGGCCGAAACCAGCGACGTGCTGTTTTTGGGCCGCGGCCTGATGTACCCCCTGGCGCTAGAGGCGGCACTTAAACTAAAAGAAATCAGCTACATACACGCCGAAGCTTATGCATCGGGTGAACTAAAACACGGCCCTATTGCGCTGATCGACAAAAAAATGCCCGTGGTCATCATGGCCCCGCGCGACGCGCTGTTTGATAAAACCGTCTCCAACATGCAAGAGGTGATGGCCCGCGGCGGCAAGGTGGTCTTGATCACCGATGAACCGGGTGTGGCGGCCGCCGGGGAAAACACGTGGCAAACACTGACCTTGCCCAGCGTGCCCACCGATCTGGCGCCGATGCTCTATGCCATCCCAGCCCAGCAACTGGCCTATCACACCGCCATCGCCAAGGGCACCGATGTGGACCAGCCCCGCAACTTGGCCAAATCGGTCACCGTAGAATGAACACCCCAAACACCACCCCCGAGGTCATGGCGGCCCTGCACGCCATGGCCGTGCCAGACCGCGCCGAAGGCATGCTGGCCTACCATAAGGTGCCCCGCCCCTATATCGGCGTGCCCAATGGCCCGCTGGATGACATGGCCCGCAGCCTGCGCGCGGCCCTGCCCCTGCCCAATCGCCTGACGCTGGCCGGCGAGCTGTGGCACACAAACAGCTTCGAGGGGCGCGTTCTGGCGGCAAAGCTGCTGACCCAAGCGCGCATGCGCCCCGATGATGGCGCAGCCTGGGCGGTGATCCAATCATGGCTGCCCGATCTGGACAGTTGGGCCATTGCCGATCATGCCATGATCGCGGGGCAAAAACGCCTGCTGGCCCAGCCCGCGCGCATCGAAGACGTGGCGCAATGGGTGCGCAGCCCCAGCCATTGGGTGCGCCGCGCGGCAATGGTTGTCAGCCTGCCCTATGCCCGCATCGCCCACCCCAAACCCGCAGATATCGCCATCCGCGAGCAGGTTTTGACCTGGGCTGGCGATTATGTGCGCGATCCTGAATGGTTTATTCAAAAATCCGTGGCCTGGTGGCTGCGCGAACTGTCGCGCCGGCACCCCGAACGGGTGCGCAGCTTCATGGCCGAAAACGGGCGGCACATGAAAAACTTTGCCCGCCGCGAGGCGGAAAAACATATCGGCCCGCCCCCCGCCAGCCCGGCTGTGCCCCACACCCCCAGCTAGCGTGGTTTGGCACATTTCTGGGCTTGCCGCAGCACGCCTGCAGCCCTAGGTTTGGCGCATGACTGATGCACCTTTGATAGACCCGTTCGCGCGCGCCATCACCTACCTGCGGGTTTCGGTGACAGACCGCTGCGATTTCCGCTGCGTTTACTGCATGTCAGAGAACATGACCTTTCTGCCCAAGAAAGACTTGCTTACACTGGAAGAGCTGGATCGCATGTGCTCGACCTTTGTGCAGCTGGGGGTGCAAAAGCTGCGCATCACCGGGGGCGAGCCCTTGGTGCGCCGCGGAATCATGACGTTTTTCAACGCGATGACCCGGCATCTAGAGGCGGGCACGCTGAAAGAGCTGACGCTGACAACCAATGGCAGCCAGCTTGACCGCTTTGCCGCCGATCTGCACGCGGCAGGCGTGCGGCGGGTGAACGTGTCGCTTGACACGCTGGACGACAAGAAATTTGCCGACATCACCCGCTGGGGCCGCTTGGCACAGGTGATCAAGGGCATTGATGCCGCGCAAAAGGCCGGGCTGCGGGTAAAGATCAACGCCGTGGCCTTGAAGGGTTTTAACGAAGACGAATTGTTCACCATCACCGAATGGTGCGCCCAGCGCGACATGGATCTGACATGGATCGAGGTGATGCCGATGGGCGATATCGGCAACGAAGATCGGCTAGATCAATATTGGCCGCTGCGCGATTTACGCGCAAGTTTGGCCCAGCGCTATACCCTGACCGATTTGACCGAACGCACCGGCGGCCCTGCCCGCTATGTGCAGCTGCAAGAAACCGGGCAGAAAATTGGCTTCATCACGCCGCTCACCCATAATTTCTGCGAAAGCTGCAACCGCGTACGCCTGACATGCACGGGCGAATTGTTCATGTGCTTGGGTCAAGAAGATGTGGCAGACCTGCGCGCGCCTTTGCGCAATTACCCCAAGGATAACGCCGCGTTGGTGGCGGCCATTCGCGCGGCGATCGAACGCAAACCCAAGGGCCATGATTTCGATTATTCGCGCCAAACCGTTGATGGCCGCGTCTCGCGCCACATGAGCCACACAGGCGGGTAAACAGGCGGCTAGCCCCCCAAAAAGAAAACGCCGGGCGCGGTTTGGCCCGGCGTTTTTTTGCCCAATCGGGCGGTTTAAGCTGCGGGCATACGTCCCTCGATGATACCAGCATACCAAGAGCAGCCTGCCGGAATGGTATCGTCGTTAAAGTTATATTCGGGGTGGTGCACCATGGCCGTATCGCCATTGCCCACCACGATATAGGCGCCGGGGCGCTCTTCTAGCATAAAGGCAAAATCTTCGCCGCCCATCACCAAGGGTGCCTCTTGGCAGCTGCCGCTGACGCTTTGCGCCACTTCGGCGGCAAAGGCGGTTTGGTCGTCGTGGTTGACCATCACAGGGTAGTTGCGCTGATAGTCCAGCGTGATTGTGCCCCCAAAGGTGCTGGCCACGCCTTGGCAAATCTCGCCCATGCGCGTCTCGGCCAGATCGCGCAGCTCGTTGGACAATGTGCGCACCGTGCCTTTCAGATGCACGCGCTGTGGGATGACGTTAAACGCCTTGGACGAGGTTTCAAACGAGGTGATCGACACCACGATTTGGCCAACCGGGTCTGCGTTGCGGCTGACAATCGATTGCAGCGCGGTCACCAGATGCGCCCCCATCAAGGTGGTATCGATCGTGTCTTGCGGTTTGGCCGCATGGCCGCCGCGCCCCTCGAGCGTGATTTCAATCAAATCGGTGGCAGCAAAAAACGGGCCCGGGCGAATGGCAAATTGGCCAACCGGCAGGCCGGGCCAGTTGTGCATGCCGTAGACCTCTTGAATGTTCCACCGATCCATCATGCCATCGGCGCACATTTCGCGCCCGCCACCGCCGCCCTCTTCTGCGGGTTGGAAGATAACCACGGCGGTGCCGTCGAAATTGCGGGTTTCGGCCAGATATTTGGCCGCCCCCAACAGCATGGCGGTGTGGCCGTCATGGCCACAGGCATGCATCGCGCCGGGCGTTTTGCTGGCATAAGGCAGGTTGGTTTGTTCGTGAATGGGCAGCGCATCCATATCGGCACGCAGGCCCACCACCTTGCCGCTGGCGGTGGTTTTGCCGTGGATCACCCCAACAACACCCGTGCGCCCGATACCGGGCACCACCTCGTCGCAGCCAAATTCGCGCAGCTTTTCGGCCACCATGGCCGCTGTGCGGTGGGTTTCGAACAAGATCTCGGGGTTTTCATGCAAATCACGGCGCCATGCGGTGATTTCAGGGTGCATTTCGGCAAAGCGGTTCTTTACGGGCATCTTTCCATCGCTCCTGTTGATCTGGCGGCCTTAGGCGGCCGGCATCCGTCGTTCCACCAGTTCTGCAAACCAGCTGCAGCCCAGCGGGATGATTTTATCGTTAAAGTCATACATCGGGTGGTGGCACATGGCGGTATCGCCATTGCCCAAAAAGATATAGGCGCCGGGCCGTGCTTCCAGCATATACGAGAAATCTTCGGCGGGCATGATGGGGGGCGTGTTTCGCTCGACCGCGGCCTCGCCGGCGATGGCGGCGGCGCAATCGGCGGCAAATTCGGCTTGGGCCTCGGCATTCACGGTGGGGGGATAGCCACGCTTGTAGGTGATGCGCGCCTCGGCCCCATGGGCGGCGGCGATTGCGCTGCACAGCGCGGTAAAGCGCTCTTCGATCAAATCGCGCACATCGCCATCAAAACACCGCACCGTGCCGCGCAATTTCACGGTTTGCGAGATCACGTTTTGCGTGTCGCTTTCGGTTTGGAACGTGGCCACGGTCAGCACCGCGTGTTTGACCGGATCGACATTGCGCGACACGATACTGTTCAGCGCCACCACGATTTGACTGCCCACCAAGACCAGATCAATCGCTTCATGGGGCACAGCCGCATGGCCGCCCCGGCCCACCAAAACCACGTCGAACTCGTCCGCCGAGGCCATTTGCGGGCCAGCGCGCAACGCAAATTGCCCCACCGGCACACCGGGCATATTGTGCAGCCCATACACCTCTTGAATGTTCCACCGCTCCATCATGCCATCATCGACCATTTCGCGCCCACCGGCGCCGCCCTCTTCGGCGGGCTGAAAGATCAGCACGGCTGTGCCATCGAAATTGCGGGTCTCGGCCATATATTTTGCCGCCCCCAGCAGCATGGCGGTGTGGCCATCATGGCCGCAGGCATGCATCGCGCCGGGCGTTTTGCTGGCATAGGGCAGCCCGGTGATTTCCTGCATCGGCAGCGCATCCATATCTGCGCGCAGCCCAATCACCTTGCCGCTGGCGGTGCTTTTGCCATGGATCACCGCCACAACCCCTGTGCGCCCGATGCCCGTGACCACCTCGTCACAGCCAAATGCGCGCAGCTTTTCCGCCACGAAAGCGGCGGTTTCATGCACCTCGAACAGCACTTCGGGGTGTTCGTGCAAGTGGCGGCGCCAGCCGGTGATTTCCTCGTGCAAATCCGCCATGCGGTTCTTGATTGGCATCTTTGGCGCTCCTTCTTTTGGGTGTGGCTTATCTAAGGGTAGCTTTGTCTTTCGGCGGTTTGGGCCACGTTGCCGCCAATTTGGCCCGCGCCGCGGCAGGGCCAAGGGCGTGGGCAAAGCTTGGCCGATGCCACCGGGCGCGGCAATACGGCAATCCTACGGGGGCAAATGGCGCTAGTGCGCCAAACGCTGCAGAAGCTTTTGCATAAAGGCGTGGCCCGCTTGAAACTGCGCCACCGAGATATATTCATCGGCCTGATGGGCCTGATCGATATTGCCCGGCCCGCAAATAACGGCGGAATATCCGCGTTCTTGGAACTGGCCTGCCTCGGTGCCATAGCTGACTTTGTGGCTGGCATTATCGCCCGTCACGGCGCGCACCAGCGCCTCGGCCTCGCCCTCGGCTTCGGGGCGCAGGCCCGGCACATCGAAACGGCGCTCGGTCAGGATGTGGGCATCGGGGTGGATGGCCTGCATTTGCGCCTCGACCGCGCGCACCTGCTGTAGATAGCGCGCCTCGTAATCGGCCATGTTTTCGTCGGGCAACACCCGAAACCCCATGATGAAATGACATTCCTTGGCGGTGATGTTTTCCGCCGTGCCGCCGCGAATGGTGCCCACATGTGCGGTGGAAAAAGGCGGATCGAACATTTGCGCCACAGGCCCCGGGCTGCGCGCCATGTTTTCGGCGTTTACCTTATTGGCCCAATCCACCAGCTTGGCGCCAAACATAATGGCATTCACCCCTTGGTGGATCAGCGAGGAATGCACCTCGTGCCCCACCAATGTGGTGGTGATGCCAATGCCGCCCTTATGGCCGCTGACGGCCTTCATCATCGACGGCTCGCCCACGATCACCGCGCTGGCCTTTGGCAGGGTTTGCAGCATCGCCTCGATCATCGGGGGGGCGCCTGTGCAGCCCACCTCTTCGTCAAAGCTCAGCGCAATTTGCAAAGGCCGCGCAACGCCCATGTGCTGGGCCTCGACCAAGGCCCACAGCGCCAGCGCGTCAAAGCCTTTCATATCGCAGGTGCCGCGCCCGAAATAACGGCCATCGCGTTCGGTCACAACCCAGGGGTCGCTGGACCAGTTTTGGCCATCAACGGGCACCACATCTGTGTGCCCAGACAGCACGATACCGCCCTCGACCATGGGGCCAACATGGGCAAACAGCGCCGCTTTGTCGCCCGCATCATTGTAAAACCGATGCGCTGTGATGCCATGGTCTTGCAAATAGGTTTGCACCCAATCCACCAAATCAAGGTTGCTGTCGCGGCTAACAGTGGGAAAGCTGATCAGCTTTTCCATCAACTGCAAGGGGCTAAGGCGTTGGGGTGTCATGGCTTAATACCCGCTATCTGTGGTTAGCACGAAATGGCCCGGGCCCACTTCTTCGTATTCCGAGGGCGGCGCGTCATAGCCCACAGGGTGAATGGGCGAGGGGATGGGTTTGAAATTCAAATCCCGCTCGGATTTACGGTTGCGCGGGTCGGCGATGGGCACCGCCTTCATCAGCGCCTGCGTGTAAGGGTGGCGTGGGTCTTCAAACACCGCCTGACGCGGGCCCATTTCAACAATGCGCCCCAAATACATCACCCCCACATCATGGCTGACACGCTCTACCACCGCCATATCGTGGCTGATAAACAGATATGACAGGCCCAGTTCCGCCTGCAATTCCATCATCAGGTTCAGCACCTGCGCCTGCACGCTGACATCTAGCGCCGATACCGCCTCGTCCGAAACAATCAGCTTGGGGTTTAGGGCCAAGGCGCGCGCAATCGCCACGCGCTGGCGCTGGCCGCCTGATAACTCATGCGGATAGCGGCGCATGAAGCTGCGCGGCAATTCCACCCGATCAAACAGGCCCGCGATACGGTCGTGCAATTCACCACGGTTGGTGGTGCCAAAATTGCGCATGGGTTCGGCCACCTGATCTAGCAACTGCATCTGCGGGTTCAGGCTGGCAAAGGGGTCTTGGAACACCATCTGCATATCGGCGCGGGCCTTGCGCAGCGCCTCGTCGTCCAGCGCCATCACATCCACACCGTCCAGCGACACCTTGCCCTTCATCGGCTCGATCAGCCGCAAGATCGAGCGCCCAGCGGTGGATTTACCACAGCCCGATTCCCCCACCAAAGACAGGGTGCGCCCCTTGTTCAGCGTGAAAGACACGTCTTCCACCGCATGCACATTCGCCACCGTGCGGCGGAAAAAGCCCGCCTTTACCGCAAACCGCGTGGTCAGCCCCTCGACCCGCAGCAGCGGGGTTTCGCTGCCGATAATGGGCTGCGGTGCGGCCCCCTCGGCCCCCAACAGGCGCATCGGCTCGGGGTAGGTTTTGCCAGCCATCTCGCCCAGCTTGGGCACCGCCGCCAGCAAAGCGCGGGTGTAATCGTGCTGCGGATTTTCAAAGATGTCGGCAACAGGCCCCTCTTCAACCTTGTTACCACGAAACATCACCACCACGCGGTCGGCCATTTGCGCCACCACCGCCATATCATGGGTGATGAACATAACAGCCGTGCCCGTTTCGCGCTTCAAACGGTCGATCAAGGCCAAAATCTCGGCCTGAATGGTCACATCCAGCGCGGTTGTCGGCTCGTCCGCGATCAGCAAGCGCGGCTCGCAGGCCAAGGCCATGGCGATCACCACGCGCTGGCGCATGCCGCCCGACAATTCATGCGGATATTGGCCCAAGCGCCGCTCGGGTTCGGGAATGCGCACTTGGCGCAACAGCTCTAACGCGCGCGCGCGCGCCTCGTCTTTGCCCAGCCCCTTGTGCACGCGCAGGCCTTCGGTCAGCTGGCGGCCCACGGTAAAGACCGGGTTCAGCGCGGTCATCGGCTCTTGAAAGATCATGCCGATTTCATTGCCACGTATCGTGCGCATCAAGGATTGCGGGCTGCCCACCAGATCTAACGCGCCGCCCTCTTTGCGATCAAAAATCAGGCGCCCACCGGCAATATCGCCCCCGCCGAATTCGACCAAGCGCATCAATGACAGCGACGAGACCGATTTACCCGAGCCCGATTCGCCCACAATGCACACCGTCTCGCCCGGGTTTACCGTGAAAGACACGTCTTGCACGCCCACAACGGGGCCATCCTTTGTTTGGAATTCGACGCGCAAATTCTCGATTCTGGCGATCGGTTGATCCAGCATCCCGTGCACCCTGTTTTTGCTTTTT
>Ga0181600_10000392_pt1 | contig 33641 bp, 29 predicted proteins | sample 041ome_2_FD_132982 | JGI IMG/M metagenome (GOLD analysis project Ga0181600, IMG submission 132982) | Coastal salt marsh microbial communities from the Groves Creek Marsh, Skidaway Island, Georgia - 041406US metaG (megahit assembly) | ecosystem: Environmental > Aquatic > Marine > Intertidal zone... | reverse complement strand
GACTGCCGAACGATCGACGGCAATGTATGCGTTGCGTCGCAATGAAGGCGAAATCATCGCCTGTGCAGTGTACAGGTCTTCTTCCGCGACGTCGGTCGCGGAAATGAAATCGAATGGAGTTTCTAAGGCAGTGTCAAGAAGCAATCGCCACTCTTGACCTTGTGGGGGTTCTGGAAGTCGTAACATTGCCGGTTCATGGTGGGCATTGAAAGCGACGTAAAACTTTGAAGACTTGGGTGTCTCTTGGATTGTGAAAGCGACGAATCGGGAATCCTCTTCCCACAGCGGAGTGTCAGGAAGGTGACCGTGCCATTGAATGTTTTCCGCCGTAGGGAACGATGGCAGACGGAAGGCACCGTGCTTTTTCCGGAGCGCCATCATTTGGCGGGTGAAGCGTGCCAAGCCTTCTCCCGCGAGAGGATCGTTTGCCGCATCCCAATCGAGCCAGTTGAGGCCATTGTCGTGACAGTACGTGTTGTTGTTACCTCCCTTCGTGTGACCATATTCGTCTCCCATGTACATCATAGGAACACCTTGAGCCACGAAGAGAGCCGTCATGAAGTTTCTCATCTGTCGATCCCGAAGTGAGACGATTTCAACATCGCAAGTTTCGCCATCGTCCTCGCAGTTCAAGCCACAATTCCATGATTGGTTGTGATCTTCACCATCACGATTTTCTTCACCGTTTGCAATGTTATTCTTGTTGTTGTAGCTCACGCAATCGCGGAGGGTGAAGCCGTCATGAGCAGTCACGAAGTTGATGCTCGCCGATGGGCTTCGGCCGTCTGCATACAGTGCCGGACTACCACAAATGCGCTCCGCAAACAGTCCCGCGTATCCGTCGACTCCTCTGATAAAGTTTCGAACATCATCACGGAACTTACCGTTCCATTCAGCCCATCGGCCGTAGTGCGGGAAAGAGCCAACTTGATAGAGCCCTGCGGCGTCCCACGCCTCGGCGATGAGTTTCGTGTCAGCCAAAACGGGATCATTGCTGATTGCATCAACCAATGGTGGGTCTTGTAAGGGTGAACCGATTTCTACTTCTTCGAGCATCGGAGTTGCAGCGGTAGGCTCGCCGAAAATGTTGGCGCGATCCCACATGCTCGACGCTCGGGTGAGAATACTAGCCAAGTCAAATCTGAAACCGTCAATGTGGTACTCGAGGACCCAGTAACGCAAGCATTCGATGATGAATTCGCGTACGACGGGGTGATTGCAATTGAGAGTGTTGCCACATCCACTGTAGTTGTAAAACTGGCCCTCCGGGGCGACCATGTAGTACACTCGGTTATCCAAGCCCCGAAACGAAAGAGTCAACCCTTCCTCGTTACCTTCGGCGGTGTGATTGAACACCACGTCCATGATCACCTCGAGTCCAGCTCGATGAGCCTCTCGAACCATGTATTTGAACTCTCGAGCGGCGCTTCGACCGCAGTCTTCATCGCCCGCTGCGGCGTAACGGGACATCGGGCTGAAGAAGTTGACTGTGCTGTAACCCCAGAAGTTGCGGCGAAACTCTCCCGTAGCCGGGTTCACGCTGTGGTATTCCATCTCGTTGAACTCGTGACAGGGCAGCAGCTCGATTGCATTAATTCCCAGACTGCGCAAATACGGGAAAGTTTCCGTCAGAGCGGCGTACGTCCCAGGTTTTGACTTTGTTTTGAGGCCCGCCGTCATGCCGCGCACGTGCGCCTCATACACGACGAGCTCGCTCATCGGACGTTTCGGCGACGTCACGCCTTCCCAATCGAAATCGTCTGCGTTCGAGAGTTTCTTTGGTACCGCACCCGCGTACTGAGGCCAGCAATCCTCCGTTCCGTCCGCCTTTTTACCCGGTTCCCCGTAACGAGGTCGACTGACTGTCGCCTTGGCGTACGGATCGAGCAAAATTTTACTCTTGTCAAACCTGTGTCCAGTCTTCGGTTCGTAAGGACCATCGACTCTGTAACCGTACAATAAATTTTCGACGCAATTCGGCAGTGCGATGTGCCAAACGCTCCCAGTCTTGTGTACTCTATCGTCCAACTCTAGCTCAGCGGTTACCTCGCCCGCGGCCAGTGCCTCGGGAGTAAAGAGCACCAAACTCACCGCCGTCGCCGTCGACGAGTACACGGCAAAGTTTACCGTATCCTCCTTATCTCCCGGAACTCTCGACGCGCCGAGCGTCCCCGCGGACCCTTTCCTCGGCTTCCCGCACACTTTTGGAACCGCCTCGAGCGGAACGGGTGGCGGTCGAACGACGACGACGGGCCGTTTCAAAGCCGTTCCATCCCCCGCCTTGGCCCCCACCGCGGGCGTCGCCGCGACGCTCGTCTCCCTAGACCCACCGACACCCTCACTCCGCACGACAACGACGCCCCGCGGCGTCTCACGTCTTTGTCCCGTCGTCGTCTTGGCGAACCGTTTCGTCCAACGGAGGAGACTGAGATTCCTCCCGTCTCCACCCTTTCCTCGTCGTTCGTTCACGCCGACGCGCGTCCCGGACGTTCCACGCGCGCAGCCCCCACGCATCGTCATCGTCATCATCATCATCGTCGTCGTCGTCCTCGTCGTCGGTCGACAACGACACCACGCGATGCGACGCTCTGACGTCTACCGCGAACGCGAATCTAAAAAGTCGCGCTTCGTTCGGATAACGACGACCGCTCGCTCTCTCTTTTTTCAACACTCGTATTCGTCGTCGTATTGGACGATGAACGAGCCCATGAATGAAAAAATCGCACGAATCGGTCGTGGGCGCTGCGCTGCGCGTTCGAACTCGCGCACGGAACGCGAACCGACCGACCGACCGACCGACCGGGGACTCGAGCGCGGACGCGGACCTACCGAACGAAACGAAACGAAACGAAACGAAACGAAACGAAACGAAACAAAACGGCAAGAAGTTCGTTCGTTGGGGTCTTCTTCTACTCATCTGAATGACAGCTCGCCGTCCGCTGTGACTTGGAATGTGTGACACAGGGCCTTCATCAAGCTAGCACCCGGGGGGTGTCCGCGAAGGGACGACCGCGCCCTGAGGAGGTGAAGCGGATTATCGAGCTCGAGCGAACTGCCTTTTCGGTCGTCTTCTGAGGTAAGAAGCTTGTTTTCATTTTGGAGAAAACTGATTAGGTATACGAAATGTAGAATACGATCCTGTATTAGTACAATCGTAAGCGTTCTAGGGCGACGAGTCATACGGGGAGATTTCAATGCCGTGACCGCTACGCGTGTTACGGGTGGGTTGACGAACGCACTTTTCGGTCGTCGCGGACAGGGCCTAGGGTTTAGTAGTATAGGAGCGAACAGGTGGCGCTTTTCAATGGAACGAGCGAGTGCGGGCCATCCAACGGGGACGACGACGACGACGACGACGGGACTTTTAGACGACGGGAGAACGCGGTTCCGCGCGTGGTGTTCGTAAATTTCCTCCGTCGCGCGCAAAGAGAGAGAGAGAGAGACGCGCGGGTTGAGTGCGTGATTAGGAAACAATGACGACAGTGACGACGACGATGGTGGTGTCTCGGCGAGTGACGAGCGGTGTCCCGGTGGTGCGGGGTGTCGGTGCCGGTGGTGGGCGACGAAGCCTGGTCCGAGCGGGAGGATCGAAGAAGAAGAAGAACGACGACGCGCCTACGAAAGCGCCGTTACCGCGCGAGTACAAGCATCACTCTCCGGGAAGCGTGCAGGAGACGGACGACGCGGTGACGTTCGCGCACGAGCGGGCCGAGGAGGCTGAGAAGTGGGCCAAGACGAACATCTTACACGTCGGTGAAGGGAACTCGGAGCCGATCCGACTCGGGGTTTGCATCGGAGAGTTTCACAATAAACTCATGGATCGAATGTTGGAGGACGCAAGGATCGCGGCGATCGGGATGGGGAGTACCATTGATAAGGTTGTGTGGGTGCCGGGGACGTACGAGGCGCCGCTCGTCGTGGAAAACATGTTGCAAGACCCGACGCTGGACGCCGTGGTCGTGATTGGTTACATCGAGAAGGGATCGACGCTGCACGGTCAAGAGATGGGGTCGACGTTCTCCATCATAGCCAAACAGTTGGAATTGGAGTACGGTAAGCCGGTCGGTATGGGTATCATCGGACCCGGGGCTACTGCTGAGCAGGCGGATCAGCGCGTCGCATACGCCGGCAACGCGGTGCGCGCGAGCATTCGCATGGCTCGCACGTTTACTCCAGCGCCGGAAGAGGATTAGGCGCGGGATAGGTTTTTCCTTCGTTTTCATAATATTATTTTACACTACAATCCGTTATTCTACTTTCCTATGATGGCGTGCCGCACAGTTTGCTTCCAGTTGGATTCCGCGTCCAGGTCGAACTCCGAGGGGACCAAGGCTCGAGCGCAGCGCTTAAAGGCGGGCGCTTCAACCATGTCACCCTTCATGCAATGCACCGGATTTGCATCGTGCACGGGGCCAACCTTTGCCCTGAACTTTTCGTCATCGAGCCACAGGTTTTTCATCACCTTTGCTCCCAGGTGGAGGTAGTCGAGCGCGTCAATCTCGTTGACGTCGGCAACCATTTGCGCGGCTATCTTTTTCATGACGTATGAATTCTTCGGTACTCCCAAGAACCAGACGGAAAAGATTGGATTGCCGCGCATGGCTTCCGGGTCCATTCTGACGAAGAACTGCGCCGCGCGCGACGTATCCATCCATTCTCGCAATGGTTTATTCGCCTGCAGAGAGGCGTCAACCCACAAACCGCCATACTTTGCGAGCAAGATCACGCGCAAGACGTCCGCTTTGTGCTGAATGCCCATGCGTTTAAATCGATCCCAGGGTACGTAATACTGCGAATTCGGGTCCAAGACACCCGCGAGAGTCATGGTCTCATTCATATTCAACGCTTTCACCTCCCAATCTGGGTTGTACGCTTTCCACGAATCTCGAGCCCGACGCACAAACTGCGGAGCGTTTTCGTCATCAAAGCCTTTATCCCACATCATCCATATCGTCTTCGGAATCCCATATTTATTATGACATCGCTGGTGTTTATGACAGACCGCTGCCTCATTCGCGCAAAGCATCGTGGGACCCGGGACGCACGGTATCGGTTGGCGCAGAAACGACTCGTCAACCGCAAGCGTGCACGCCAGCGCCAACAAAACCAACGAAACCCCGACAGTCAAGATCGTCTTAAAGTGTCGCCCCGTGAACCGTTTCTGCGTTTGCGAAACCAACGTCGTCGTTTCTGTCGATTCCACTCCCGTCGTCACGTCCTCGTTCGACGTCATGATGTCGACCGAATGAACGACGTCGATCGGAGTGTAACACCTTGTTGAAGATTACGTTCAACTCTTTGCGACGGCGCGCGGGGCAGTCTCACGGACGACGCGACGCGATCGCTCGAAGATCTTTCGCTCTCAAACTCCCGCCCGATACCTCGATTCCCCTCGTCTCGGCTGGGTCGTCGTCGTCGTCGTCGCGCGTCGGTCGAGTCGTGCTGTGAAGCAGAGAGTTTGAGAGTCACTCGCAGAGGAGGAAGACGAACCAGTGGGTACCAATTTGACGGTTCACGAACCGTGACTCCACCCACGAGTGTCGATGGCGTCAGTCGACGACGACGACGACGAGGGGATGCTCGCGATCGCGGCGGGTCGACGCGCGTCGGAACGCATCGGTCGACGAGGGGCGGCGATCGATCTCTCTCGCGTCCTCGGTCGCGGTCTCGTCGGTGGCAAAGAGAGGGAGGATGAGAAGGCGAGTGGTGGTGAGTATGGGCGCTGGGTTGAGCGCGGAGTGAGCGGCAGTGGGGGTGGTTTGACGACGTCTAGGACGACAGAAGGGGCGTGGATGCGTCGGACGTTCGCGGCGTCAACGATTCCACTCGCGTCCTCCTCGTCGTCGTCTTCTTCGGATGGTGGGAAACGCGAGGAGGACGAGAGCGGTTTGTCCGAACCGGCGGCGGCGCCAGAGGCCGAGAACACGTGGGTCGATCGCGCGCTTCCGTCTTCTGTGGTTCCCTACGCCAAACTCGTGCGTTTGGACAGACCGGTTGGAAGCGCTCTATTAGCTTGGCCGTGTTTTTGGTCGATCGCGCTCGCGGCGGATCCGGGGTCGCTTCCGGATGCGACGACGCTGGGGCTCTTTGGCGTCGGGGCGTTTTTGTTGCGAGGTGCCGGGTGCACCGTGAACGATCTCTGGGATCGAGACATCGATGGGAAGGTGGCGCGGACTCGCAATCGTCCCATCGCGAGCGGGGCAATCAGCGTGCCGAAAGCGGTGGCGTTTCTCGGTGCGCAGCTCGGGTTGGGGTTGGGCATTTTGTTGCAACTGAATGACTACTCAAAGATTTTAGGCGCGAGCTCTCTCGCGCTCGTGGCGGCGTATCCAGGGATGAAGCGCGTCACCAACTGGCCGCAGGCGTTTTTAGGGCTTACATTCAATTGGGGTGCGCTTCTAGGATGGGCCGCGGTGCGAGGGTCGTGTGACTGGGGAGCGGTGTTGCCTCTCTACGCCTCTGGCGTGGCGTGGACGCTCGTGTACGATACCATTTATGCGCATCAAGACAAGGATGACGACGTCAAGGTTGGAGTCAAGTCCACGGCTTTACACTTTGGGAAGGATACAAAAAAGTATTTAAGTGCATTCGCGATGGCGGGATCCGGGGCCTTGTGCGCTTCTGGAGCCTACGTGGGACTCGATTTTCCATTTTATCTCGGCGTGGCGTCGGCGGCGTCGCACTTGGCTTGGCAAATTGGAACCGTCAACTTGGACGATCGCGAAGATTGCGCCGCAAAGTTTCGTAGCAACTCCACCTATGGAGCATTAGTTTTCGCTGGCATAGTCGCTGGCAAAGTATTTTAGCAGTCTATAGAAGATTAGTATTCATATCAAGTCAACATTTGGTCAAACGAGTCAACGCTTTCTTCGTCGCATCCCGCAGCCAAGGCGGCGAGCTTTGCCATCGAGAGCAAGCGGATTTTTTCATCCCCTTTTCCATTGCCACCAACCTCGACCAGCGTTTTCATCGCTTCAGCGTATTTACCCACTCGCAGCTCCATCAACCAACGAAGGTTGGGATACGGTGCGAGGAACTCCTCGAGGTCCTTGTGAAACTCGGGAGGTAAATCTCTCAGCAGCGCAGCATCGCGCTGCTGCTCGATAGCCAGCTTGTTGTAGACGAAGTGGGAAAAACTTTGTTCATCATCCTCCGGAGCTCCTAGGAGAGTTCGCATGTAATGATGAAGTCTTTCAGTTCCGTTTGCGGTGTCGCAAATGGCGAACAACTCTTCATAGCCGTAGTGGGCCTCCGAGATGGCGGCAACCGATTCGACATTGACGTCCGTGCCCTCACTGAGGGAGCCGCGCTGGGGTCGTTTATCGTACGGAACCGTAGCGCTGTGTTCAGCGCACTCGAGAAGCGCTGGAAGAACCTTTCGTCTGTCTGCAACGTACTCATTGTGGGCGTCAACTCTTTCCGTTGACGACGGGAGTGTCGCACCAAGATGGGCGGCGCACGCGTCAAGAAGAGGTGCTGCCGTCGCAAGCAAACGCGATCCGAGGATAGGAGCAAGACCAACGTGGGTTTCACTTGCCACCGCTTCGCCATGGAGCGCACAAGAGGCGTACGCCAACGCTCTAAGGGCGCCACGCACCTCGAGCTCGCAAGTCCAATTCACCCCAGTACCCATTGAAGGCGGATACATTCCGGTTCGTCGTCTTCTAAAGTCGTTCGCTGCTTCTAAAGCGACCAACAGACCACGCGCACATGTATCTAATATAATCGCACGCTTCTCCAGCACCTTTTCCTTCTTTAGCTTGGCTCCTAAAATTTGCTCGACCGCGGAGAACAACTGCTTCGCTTCGCTTGAGCGGCTAAAGCAAATCTCTACGTCCGGTCGTTCTTCCAACGCGTCATCCGTCGACTTGATGGAAGCACCGGCGGAAGTCGCTATATCTTCCAGTACGGCTTTCATTTCCTCATCGACTGTGTTTTGCAGAGCTCGGACTTGGAGGATGGCGGCAATCATCTCGCCGTGCATCAAAATCTCAGATCGCTCGGCGGCGTTTATTTCGTTCCAAACCCCGCTGTCCGACAAAAACTCCAGGAAGATGAGATGGCGGTTGATTTTTTCCGTGCCATTCTCTTCAATAGTGGGCCCACCACGCGTAGACTTGCCTGAGAGTTTCTTTGGAAGTGCGTCCACCACCCCTTTGCTCATTGTGGCGAACGGGGCAGACTCGCTGAGAAAGGCCCCGGAGGCACGCAATCGCGATTTCGTCTGTCCAGGCGGGCCACTGCGACCGGCAAAGTAAGTTTCAAACTCAGAGCGAACGCACTCCATCGCATCGGACTCGTTTATGGGCTGATCCGTCATCGGACTGTCCACGTGGACTGTCGAGCGAGTGGCGCGTCTTGTGGGCGTCACGTTCGTCCCGCGTCTCGGAGTCGTTTGTCTTCCGCTAGCATGCGGACTGAACACAGACATCCCACTATCCTTTGTCAATACGTACCACTTACCCTTACTGGCGCAAGTGGCGTCGATCAAGGGTTCGTGGTTAGAGGTATCGATGTGGGTCAATATGCGAGAATAGTCAACGCCCGCAAACATCACCGCCGAACCATCGCTCGCGAGAACGAAGGTATCGTCTCCATCAACGCGGACTCGAGCTTGGTCAATAATCGCTGGCAAAGATCCAGCCGGGGGAACCGTTGAAGCCACGATTTCCATCGCGTCTGTGCCGTGCGTTCGAAGGAGTCTATGAAGAGAGCCCTTGCCGTCACACTCGGCGAGGACTGAGATATCCACGCCCGTCTCCGTGACGATCCAGTCGGCAGAGATGAGTGCGACGTTTGACGAACCGCGAAGAGATCTCTTAATCATCTTCGAAACCTTGTGAGTGTGAGCAAGTGTCGGCTCTTTGGCTCCTGACATGTCAAGCGACCACTCCTCAATGGTTCCGCTTGCCTCGCACACGAGCAATCGCTTCTTTGAATCCGAGGACCCTTGGGCAAATCTCAACGATCTGATACCCCCAGCATTCACCTTGCGGCTCAACAAAGCTCCAGCCGCCATGGTTGCAGACCTCAAAGCCCCCCATCTACGCGACTTTCCTGGAGTCTTTGTCGGCGAACCAAGAACAGATGCTTCAGCATCCTCCTCTTCATCCTCGTCGTCGTCGTGCATGTCGTCCACCCAATCACTCCTGTTCGACCGATCAAAAACGCTCCACGTAAACTTTCCGGCGCTGCGGTCCACCGAAACGCAGTACAAGTTCCCATTTGAATCTCCCACTGCGACGCTCGCCTTTCCCCTGCCCGCTTCGCAGCTCTCCGCGCACGTCACCAAAGACTTCGCCCCTTTAACCTCCGTCAACGACGCAGACTCCACCTCACGAACCTTTCCTTCTCCATACACGTCTTCAATCACCGCACACGCGCTTCCATCCGAGGAGACGACGACGAGACAATCCTCGTCGACGAATGCGCACGCGTGTACGTCTGACAGCCCCAACGCATCTGTCTCGTACGTCCGCGTCGCGCTCGCCCCGTTGTTCCCATCGTCTCCGTCGCACATTCGCGAAGCGATCAACGTTGTCGCGCGCGTCTCCCCCGGCACCCATTCCTCGTCATCCTCGCCCGCACGCGTCGTCGTCGTTCGTAACCAAACGTTCGTCGAACCAACGTCGTGTGCGTCAACGCTCTTCCTTCGCACCGCACCACCGACAACCCGCGCGCGTTCGAGCGTCTCCCGCGCGACGTTGCCGTGCGTTGAACACGCACGCCACATCGTCCGCGCTCGCTCGAAACGTCGCGGCGTCACAGAGGTTCGCGGTGCGTCGCGTTTTAAAGATTGTTTCACTCTCTTCACATCGTCACTTTTCGTCTGTTCGACGACCCGAGTCGACGGGCACGCAGACGGCGCGGCGCGCTCGCGGTGCGTCATGGGACTCTACGACGACCTACCGGCGGCGAGAGCGGAACGTCGCGAAAACGAAGACGACGGCGATGGAGACGACGACAAGGAAAAGAGAACTGGTGGTGGGACCAGTACTAGGAATGATGTTGACGTCGCTGTTGCCGTTGACGCGGCGTCGAAACGCGCGGCATGGTCGACGTTAGCGTCCTCGGCGCGTGGGTCGGCATCGAAAGAGGCTAGAAAACCGACCGGGGCGATGCTCAGGGCGCAGGCGAGCGCGATGCGGGCGGCAAAGGCAAGAAGGGAGAGGGAGAGGTTGGAAGCGAGAGGTGCGGCCAAAGCGAGAGAAGCGGCGACGAGGACGCGGGAGAGCGTGGATGAGGTGGAAAAAGATGATGGCGAGAAGAGATTAATCGTGGACGACGCGGAGGATTCCATGGAGGAGACGATCGAGGGGGTGTACGATCCGATGGAGCCGAATGATTACGAACGGGTGCTGGCTGAACGCGTTGAGCGCGTCGAGCGCAGGTCGGTGTCGACGGCGAGCGAGGCTCTGCGGGTCGAGCTGGAGAAGAAACGGCGGGTGAAAGAGGCAGAGCGTGGGATGAAACGCGAGCAGTTTTTAAACGTGGACGGAAAGGAGGTGAAACGGCGGAGGATGGAGCTCGGTAGGTACGGCGGAGGTAGTTACGAAGGAGAAAGACGCGAGACTCCAAAGCCGGATGGTGATTCTAGCAAGCCGCAGAGCGTGGCGGAGCGCATGATGGCGAAAATGGGATGGAGCAAAGGCAAAGGTCTCGGTAAATCCGAACAAGGGATGACGACACCTCTGGAGGTGAGAAAAGATGGAGCAACGAGCGGAAGGATTGTCAACGCGCCTGTTGCCCACGACGGGAAAGGCCACAGCTTTGGTAACAAGTAGAAAGTAGGTAAACGAACAGCATAGCTTAATAATCAACTCAACACTAGCACTCAATACAAGACAACCAACCAACGGTCGCGCTAACAAATCAATCAATCTTTTGTTGGTACAGCTTCGGTCCTCAAACCATCACGCGGTTTCAAAACCGACAAACGCGAACGCGTAACAGTTGGAGAACGCCAAAGAGGTGAGCTCCGCCATCTGAACCGCAGTCGTATCTCGATACGGATTTGCGTATGGTTTGATCAAATTCGCTTTTATCTTAACCTCGAATAACTCCTCCAAGCCTTGTACAGTCGAAGCAACCAAGTGCGCGAGCATGTCAAAACTATACTGCGCCGCTTCTTCGTTGTAATCTGTAAACCAAATCGGCGGCGGTACGCTCGGAAAGTTCTCGACAACTCTGTCGTTCTTCGCGCGAAGGACGTGTTCGATATGATTACGATGCACAGCGAGCACCTCTCGAAGAGCTGGCGCCCAGTGCTTTCCGATGACCAAGCCCGCATTGAATGCGAGGAAGAGGTCGCATGGTGAGCTAAAATCCTTTGGAAACCTACCCTGATGCGTGCTCGCCGTCAACTTCACCGTGCGTTCCCCAGAACTGCTTCCAACCTTCATCAACGACGCGTATTCTTCTTCATACTCTACCGCGGGTCCGACGAACCGCACACAAATCTCGGGAGGATGTACTTCATCGCTAGCTCGCAGTGCAAAGGCAGCAAACGTCCTCCACCGACAAACCTCGTGTTCCCACGTCGCCCCGAGCACGTTGATGCGAAACGGTACCCCCGCCGGGGAACTCAAACCTCGTTTATCCATTTTATTTACCCACGCGTGGACGACGGACTCGATCGGGCCGAAGAGTTTGAGAATCATCTCGTCTCTGCTGAAGGCTTGGTCGACGCCGTGTAACGAGAGCTCTTCGAGAGCTCGTCGAACGTTTCGCGGGTCTGACGCGGCGACGTCCACCGAGCAGGCATCGCTCATCGACGGAGACTCATCCCGGTCCAATCCGGGCGAACCCGCGCGCTTCATCTGGGCTCGTTGAGGCTCGAACTGAAGACGATGTGGAGGCGGTTAGTTGAGTTGGTTGGTAGTCGGGATTTAGAAGCCGGCGGCTCTTGCGGTCCAACGCGGGTGCACGACGACGAGAGCGATCGACGACCGCGGATCGAAATAGTTGAAAAGTTGCTTTCGTTTTGTGCTGTTCTACGTACATTTCCTAAAAACAGTTGATCGAAGTCGCCGCCCGGCTATTCGGTCTTTGACTTTCGCGCTCCTCCGGCGGCGTCGCTAGGACGACCCGAAGGAAAGGTTGCCACGGCGAGAAGTGCCGCGGTAAAAATCAACACCCCGGCGATGATGAAACAAAGTAATCCATACGAATCTGCATGCTTACTCGCCGCGAGCGAGGCGGCTCTGCGCGCGCCTTTCAAGCCCGAGTATTGCCAACCCGCCGCTATTTGGGCGTAATCCTCCGTCAAGACGCTCGCAAGTTTTTCTGATTTCGCGTACAACCGGACGATTCCAAATGCGATCCCGCTCGTCACGCGAGCGAATTTCTTCTGGATGAACGTCAACTCTGGTGGAATGTCAAACTCTTCGCCTTGCTCGGCGTACGTGGACGTCGCGAACGCTTCCACGCTGAACGCATCTTCGTCTTCAGCTTCTTTGTCGTCCAACGCTTGCACGTACGCCTTACCAGCCTTGAGTAACACCACGCTCGGAGTGCGCTTGACGACGAGACGAAATCTATCCATCGTTTCCGGGGACTCACCGACGTCCACGCTCGCCGCGACGACGCCTGAATCTAGAAGATTATCCCTCGCTTCCGCGAGTTTCCTTCTCGCGTTTGCAGTTGCCCTGCGAGCGCCACCATTCTCACCGTTCGTGAAGAGCACGAGCCACGTACCGGTGGTTTGTCCGCTCGACGCTTGCGTCTCGCGCTCGAACGTTGCGTCGTCGAGGTACGGGAGTCCGTTTCGACTCGGTACCACGGCGCTGACCGATGGGATCAGCATCATCACCAAACTTGCGAGTGCGAACACGCTCGCAACCAGTCTAGTGTGGTACCGCGACGACGTCGGTTTACCGCGTCGTCTTCGCGTTCGGTTAGAAGCCTCATTCTCCGTCATGAGCGTGATCCACTCCGCGAGCGCGCCGGCACGCGCGTCGAGGTGTGTCGTCTGTCGTTTACATTTGTTTTCGGGTATCGGTTTCACTAGTCTTGGTAATATTTAACTCTTGTCATACATTGCACAGATATCGATCGCGTAGGGCGTTCGTCACGCCTCACTCGTTGGACGACGCGTCTCCACCATCCGACGCATCGCCATCCATCGCATCCTCGCTCGCAATCTCCTTACCGAGCCACTTGGCGACGAGCGGGGTCAACGCGACGGTGGGGCCAAACCGAATCGGCGAGCTCGCCTTGTGCGCCGCGTACGCCAACGCAAAGGTACCAAACTGCTCACTCGTCGCGTTCACGTTGATCCCAACCTTTTCCAACAGCGACGCAACGTCAATCCCGCTCGAAACTGCGAAATAAAACACGGTGATGGAGATGAGCGAGAGGGAAATCGACGTCAAGAGGTACGCGCTTCCGTATCTCTTGAGCAACTTTTTCGCCATGTCCATGCGCGAGAAATCCGCCGCGCCGCCACCGCTTTCCCCGCCGTTCTCCCCGCCATTACCCGATTTCGATTTGAACACCTTCCACAACCCAACCTCGAGTCCCCATTTCTTCGTCGCCTCTTCAATCTCGCGTTCTTGGTCGTTTCCTTCCGACGCCGCGACGCGCGTCAGCCTCGCACTTCGTGCCCCGCTTGTTGCTCTGGCCCCTCCCGCTCCCCCCGCTCTTCGTCCAGTCGTCACCGCCAACGCCGGTTCGTCCCGGTTTCGCACCGACGCGATTCGCATCCGTGTTCGTCCGCGATGCATCGTCGTCGTCACCCCCGCCGTCGACGCGGTAACCGCTCTCGTTTTCTTCGTCACTCTCGATCGCATCGAAGAAGAACTCGAGCAGGTGGAGGCTTCCTTACGAAGCACAGAAGAAGCGCCGGCGGGTGCGGCGCGCGTTCGATTGAGCGACGTCGTCGTCCCAGACATCATCATCATCGTCATGTATGTGAGTGTACGTTCCCACCACTCGCTCTTTCCGCGTCGCGCGCTCCGGACGTCACCCATCCGCGTCAACGGATTCCCATCCCACTCCGCGCGCGTCGGCAGCGCGAGACGCGGGGGAAAATCGAACGGTGTGACTCATAGGACTTTCCCCACGCTCGATATTGAAAAATTCGGTTCGGACCCGCCGACCCCCGGCGTTCCCACCCCGCTTTGAAGCGATTTTTACCCCCATCCATTCAAATGTCCGATTTTGAGGCGAAAAACGGACGCGTCGTCTCGATAGCGCGCGTCCTCGTATTGAAGCCGCGTCGCGCTTTTTCCCTTTTCGCCTCGCTGCGCTCGCTCGGGCGCTTTTGCGAGCCGACGGCGCGACCGACGGGAGGCGGCAGACGCGACCGCGCGACGCGGGCGAAGGGAAGGCGATGACGCTCGCGACGACGGCGACGGCGACGGCGACGGCGACGGCGACGGCGCGTGGGGTGTGCGCCGCGCGGCGGCGGACGACGACGGCACGGTGGACGACGACGACGGCATTGGCGAGGGTCGTCGTCAAAGCGCGCTCGAGGTCCTTTTTGGGCGGCGCGGGCTCGAGGCGACGCGGTGCGGCGGCGGCGGTGACGCGAGCGACGGGGGTTAACGCGGCGACGACGCGCGCGATGGCGATGCCGTCGGTGGTGCGCGCGACGGTGGCGGCAGCGACGACGGCGGGTCTGGTGTCGACGAGGAGACGAAGGACGACGACGACGCGAGGGGCGAGGACGAAGGCAAACGCGGGCGAAGCGACTGAGGAGGAGCGAGACGTCGAAGAGGAGGAGGAAGAGGAGGTTGAAGCGCTATTGAGGGAGATCTTAGACGAGGCGAATGTGGTTGCGGAATGGATCGCGCTGGATGATGACGAGGATGTGGAAATTTCGGGCATTGCCAACGATATAAACGCGCTGTTGAGCGGGGACTTGTACGTGTGCGCGGCGACTGGGAACGCCGGGGCGGCGGCGGCAAGAGAAGCGGTCGCGGCGGGTGCGGTCGCCGTCGTCGCGCCTGAACCGATCGAGGGGTTGGCAGATGTCCCAATCGCCGTCGTAAAGGATATTGATGAGGCGTTGGCGGACATCGCGCGGGTTTTCTATGGGGATCCGTCCAAGGCTTTGACAGCCATCGCGCTCACTGGGAGCGTGGGCAAGACAACGACGTCGTACTTAGTCAAGGCGATCTTTGAAGAGGCGGAAATCAAGATTGGTCTGGTTGGCTCGAATGGAAACTTGATCGATGAGGATTTAAAGCTCACCGCGCAGGGTGGGGTTTGGGAGAGCGACGAAGAGGACACAACGCGTAATCGCGCGTGCACCGCCCCGGGCTTCTTGGCCCCGTACCGCGGCAAGTACGAATTTGAAGAGCTCGGGTCCGATGCTCTCCAGTTTCAGCAGCTCACGGCGGGTATTGCGGACAATGGAGCGCAAGCTGCCGTCATGGAGGTTAGTGCGGAGCAAGTGAGACGAAAGGCGACTCGGGGGATGAACTTTGACATTGTCGCGTTAACCTCGATGGGAGGCGCACGCAAAAATTACAATGGTTTGGACTCTGAGTACTCGATGCACGTCGCGGAAGTCTTCAAGTCGCTCAGCGATGCGGAAACGCAGCGTGCTGTGCTCAACGTAGACGAACAAGACGCGGATCTCTGCCGCGAATACGCTCAGGATGTGCCAATCGTGACATATTCGACGATCATTGACAACCAAGGCGCGGATGTGTACCCGGCGCGTGTTGACTTTTCCCTCTTTGAAACAGCAATTTCGCTGTCGACTCCCGCTGGCAACGTCGAAGTTGTCGTTGGACTCGTGGGTGAGCACATGGTTGGTCCGATTTGTTGCGCAGTCGCCGTCGGTCTCGCTGCGGAGATTCCGCTCGACGTCATCGCCGCCGGCTTGGAGGCGGTGGAGGTGGTTCCCGGGCGCATGGAGCTCATCGATGAAGGGCAAGACTTTTCGGTGCTTATCGATAGCGCGGATACCCCCGAAGCTATCGAGCAAGCCATTTTAAGCGCAAGAGCGACAAACTGCAACCGGGTCATCACCCTCATCGGTTGCGAGGGGGATGACGATGGCGAGAATGCCGCTGAGACGCGCGCCGTCATCGGTAGAGTGGTGCACAACATGTCTGACGTCGTTTTCATCACCAATGGCTCGCCAAAGGGTGAAAATCCGTACAAAATTCTGGAAGATGTTTGCAGTGGATTTAGGGATGAAATTTATGAGAGCGACAAGATTCGTGAAGAGGCGCTCTTTCCATTTTTGAAGGATATGTACGAGGTGCACGAGAATGCACAGTACGAGTGCATGAGACTTCAAAACTTAGTTCGTAGGTACATCATGGTGGATCGGTATCACGCAATCCGCGCTGCCATTGGATTGGCGGAAGAGGGTGACGTGGTTCTAATTCTTGGGCGAGGGGCTAAGGATTATTTCGTCGTAGGTCGCGAGAAGCACTGGTTTGAAGATGCGCTTGAAGCGCGAGACGCATTACAGAAGATTGGCGCCATTCAAAGCAGCGGCGTCGATACCCACAACCTTCCGTGGGCGTCGGTCGCTTCTCGACAAACCAACCCCGGGGCGGGTAACCTCCTCGGTTAGTCATCATATCATGTAATGTAGCACACGAAGAAAGACTTGGAGCGTTTACATTGATTCGCATCATCATGTTCGTCGTAATATGTCACATCTCACACGCGTCGTCTCCCAGCGTCTTCGAGGGCACCCTCAATCCCTCGGTCCTCACCCACATCAATTGTGCCAATCTTCTTCGTTTCCTCCCTCCGCACCGGCATCACCGCCATCAGTTCCTCCGTCTTTGCCGTCACGGCACGCAAATTTTCTCGTATGCACGAAAACTCCTCCTCCAATTTCGACTCTCGAGCTTCACCAGCGTGTCGCAGCGCCGCGACGCGCGATTCCGCGCCTACGACGTGTTCGACCGCGCTTCGCAACATCACCAACGCATCCTCCGAGGCGCGCATCAGCGTCGTCGACGCTGTTTCAATCGCCAGTGCTTTTTTATCACCACCATCACCACCACCACGAGGGTGAACGACGGTATCCATCATCGGCGCGTCGTCGTCGTCTTCGTCGTCGTCGTCGCGTTGATGTTCGCGTTCGTCGCCGGTATCATTCATCATGCTGCGTTTCCAAAGCCTCACTCGATCCGATGTCTCTGGCGTCTTCACCCACCTTTGCGCGCTCGCGTCGCGCGGCACAGTCACGTCTCCCGTGAACGAATGCGTGAAGACGGTTCGGGTCGCCCTCCCTCCTCGGGTGGGTGGTGGTGGTGGTGCGCGAAAACCGTCGTCATTAACTTGATTAACTTGGTTAACTTAACCTTCTTCACTCACTCGTCGGGGGAAAACTATACGTAACTCGTATTGTAGACCACCCACCGGGCCCCGGTCAGTTTTTCGCCGAAAATCCACCGCGGCGCCCCGCGGGCGATCACACGGGCTCGCGTCCGTATTATCCTTTCACAAAATTGACACTTTGGATATATCGGCTAAATTACAGTCACAGTACGAAAAACTCAAAAGTCTGCGAAATACTTCGTCGCACGCGTCCACAAGACTGTGGTGACTGACGCCCCCTCCCGCACACATCGGCGCGTCGGCGGTTGAACCACACGCGGAACGGAACGGAAGCTCCCGCGATGCTCGCCCGACGTCTGTCCCGAAGTTTGCTCGCGACGCGAACGGCGACGACGACGACGCTGACGACGACTCGCGTCGTCGCGTCGGCATCGCCCTCGTCCTCGCACTACGGCACGGCGGCGAACGTCGCGGCGCGCGACGCCGCCCCGGTGTTCACCGGGGAGGAAGAAGACGCGAACCGCGCGACGCCGAGCGCGTTTTTGCGTCACAGCAGTCCCGAGAGCGCTACGTTCGCGCATTTGGGGTTACCCAAGGCGAGCGAAACCAAGGTGCGCGCGTCCTGATGATGATCGATCGTTTCAGCGCGTGGATCGTTCGGTTGGTTTTTGAATGCGTCTTCGCGAACCGTCGGACGGTTTCGGTGATCGCGCGCCCGGTCGTCGTCGGGAAAAGCGATGGCGGAGTGGTTGATCGTTCGATGGATGGGTGACGAGACGTGGGGAACGGACGTGGGGGAAGGATCGTGACGCGGTCGGATCGGTCGGATCGCTCGCCAAGGGGTTTGGTTTGGTTGGCCTTTGACGGTGGTTCTACCGTCCCATTGAATGACCCCGCCACGCTTGGTACGGTAAAGAAAACAAAGAGACTGACGTAACGGGGATTGAACGCCCGCGAAAACAGGTGACGACGCTCGCGAATGGACTCCGGGTGGCGACGGAACCGACGGCGCACGCGGAAACCGCGACTGTCGGCGTGTGGATTGACGCGGGTTCCCGGTATGAAGACGCGACGACGAACGGTACCGCGCACTTCTTGGAACACATGGCTTTCAAGGGTACGAAGAGCCGCACGGCGGCTGGTCTCGAGGAGGAGATTGAAAACATGGGTGGACACTTGAACGCGTACACGAGCCGTGAGCAGACGACGTACTACGCCAAGGTTATGAAGAAGGATGTCGGTGCGGCGGTGGATATTTTGAGCGATATTTTGCAAAACTCTGCGTTGGAAAAGCCGCAAATCGAGCGTGAGCGAGGCGTCATCTTGCGCGAGATGGAGGAGGTCGAAAAGGATGTCGAGGAGGTTTTGTTCGATCACTTGCACGCGTCGGCGTTCCAACACACCTCGCTCGGTACCACCATCCTCGGGTCGGAAAAGTGCGTTCGCTCCGTGACGCAAGAAGACTTGCAGACGTACATTAAGACGCACTACACGGCACCGCGCATGGTGGTTGTCGGTACCGGTGCCGTGGACCACGACGAGCTCGTCAAGCTCGCGGAGAAGGCTTTCGCCAATCTCCCGACTGAGGGCGCGAGTACGAAGGCCTTGGTTGCCAAGAACCCGGGTCACTTCACCGGCAGCGAGGTTCGCATCCGCGATGACGACATGACGACGTGCAACTTTGCCGTCGCCTTCAAGGGTGCGTCTTGGAACTCTCCGGACGCCGTTCCTCTCATGGTTATGCAAGCCATGCTTGGTAGCTGGGACAAGCAAGCCGTCGGCGCAGCGGATATGATGTCTCCGCTCGCGCAAGCCTTCAACGCTAACAAGCTCGGTAACTCTTTCATGGCGTTCAACACCAACTACGCCGACACTGGCCTCTTTGGCGTGTCCGTCTCGAGCGACAACCTCGAACACCTCGACGACACGGCGTTTGCCGTCATGCGCGAGTTCCAAAACCTCATCTACTGCCCAGAAGAGACGGATCTCTCTCGCGCCAAGGAAGCGCTCAAGTCTTCCTTGCTCTTGCACTCCGAGTCTGGCACCAGCGCTGTGGCGGAAGAGATTGGTCGGCAACTCTTAACGTACGGCAAGCGCATGTCTCGCGATGAGCTCTTTGCGCGCATTGACGCCGTCAACGTCGAAACCGTCAAGTCTGTGGCATGGAAGTACATTCGCGACCAAGAGGTCGCCATTGCAGCCATCGGACCGACGCAGTTCTTGCCGGATTACCTCTGGTTCCGCACCTCCACGTACAACAACTTCTACTAAAATTTTTAGCTCGCGTGACGTAAAAATTTCGCGTGAAATGAAAACATCAAAATGCATAGCGTCAAAACGACTCTCATCCACCCGCCACGCATAGAGAGACAATCTTCTATATACAATTACAAACGCGGCGCCATAGATTCACACACTACTCAGTGATGGTCATCGTGATCGTCGTGTTCAAAGTGCGGCGCGTGTCCATACAACAGCACGTCACCGTCGTGATAGAAACGGTAAAATACCCAAAACCACATCATGGCGCCAAACCCGGTGCCCAACGCCTTGTGCGCGAAGGACGCGTCGTGGAGCGTCACGCCTTCGTGCGTGACCCCATGACCCTCGCTCGCTGCGTCGACGACGAAGAGAAGAAGGAAACAATGTCAGTCCCGAAGAACGCGGGTCGGGCGTCCCATCGCGTCGTCCTCGTCAAAATCAGAATTCCTAGTCCGTCCAAACTGCTGAACGATCGAGAAGACGCGCCAACGACACGACGACGTTTGACGGCGCGGGTTTATCGACGCGCACGCACCGAAACCGCGAACGGATCGTCCGGCGGGACGCGCGGAAGCTAATCTCAGGCGCGAGCCGAGGGATAAAAGCGCTCCACGCGCGGAAGACATCTCCTCGTTGGACGGATGCGCGTGAAGGAATGAGGGTTCGACTTCGTCCACTCGACTGAGTGTTGTTGCGCGCCGGATGGAATGATGAAGATGAAACTACTAGTAGATTTACGATAGCGATTACAATGAATTACGTGGCGGCGGCGAGCAGAGCGCGAGCCTCCTTGAAGATGAGTCTCGTGAGAAGCAAACCGGCGCATAAATCGGCGGCGTACAGCATGTAGAAGACGTGGTTCCAGTCGTCTGAGAGCGAGGTGATGAAGCCGGTGAGCATGGGACCGATGGCGGCGCCGATGGATCCCGTGCCGTCGATGATGGCGGTCACCGTCGCGAGCGCTCTGGAGTTACCCTTTAGACTCTCGTGGGTGCCGAGATCCGCGCTCACGGCGGTGGTGATGAGGGCGTAAGGGCCGTTGACTAACATGCCGCTGAGCGCCATGAGGCCGAGGTTGACGCTCATCGAAACAGAGCCCATCTCGCGGTAGAGATACAAGACTGGAATGGAGAGGTAGACGAAACCCGCAGCCGTCATTGATCTGGCGTTGTACTTGTCGCTAATGTATCCGGCTAAGATGCCGCCCAAGATGCCGCCGAGATCGAAAATGACGCTCAACTCGCCAGCCTTTGCGGCGGTCAACGTTTGCCCCGCGATTTCAGTGCGCTCAATGTAAAAGGGTAACCAGTACAAGAACGTGTAGGCGACGAGCTTGGTGAAGAACAAACAGAGCGAAAAGGTGATGACGCCCGGAATCTTCAACGCCGCGGTGAAGCCGACGGCGCGCTCGCGCTCCGCTCCTCCTCTCGATCCGCTATCTAACAGTCGCCTACGCGCCACCGATTCCTCGTCATCCGCGCCCGTGGCCGCGCCCGTCGGCGCGTTCGCCGGGGGAAGACCCACATCCTCTGGCGTGACGACCAAAAAGTTCCAAACTAAGACGCCCATGACCATGGTTAACGCGCCGGGAATGATGAAACTCATCCCCCATCCCGCGTTTTTCAACGCCGCAGCAGCGACGAGGCTTCCAAACATGTTACCCACCGACGTGTGCGCGTTCCACACACCCATGATGAGACCTCTCTTGCCTTTTCCGAACCAATTACCCATGACGCTCACCACGGAGGGCCAACCGGTCGACTGAAACACCCCGGCGACGATTTGCACTCCGACGTAAAACCACACGCTGTGAAAGTTCCAGTAGTATCCCATACCAAACATGCTCACCCAGAACCCACTGAGCACCATGCCGTACGTCAAAAACTTTCTCAAATCCATCCTATCCCCGATGTGTCCGCTGAAGAACATCCCTATCGAGTACGCCGCGAGAAACGCAAAGTCACACGCGCCAATGACTGACGTCCCGTCTTCTCCGTCAAACGGCGCCCAACCCTTCGCCCCGCGCGCTCGCGACTCCTCATCCGGGTTCAAAACGCTCTTCACAATGCTCGGCGGTTTCCTCGACGCGTGATACATCATGTACGCGAAAAACGTCACCACCAACACGAGCGTTCTGTGTTGCGACGCGCTCAAATTCTTCCTTCGTCGCGTCAAGTACGCCCGCATCCCGGGTCCCACTTTCCCGACTCCCCCGTGTTCCATCCCGCGCCGCCCTTCCCAACCCTCGTCCTCCTCGTCGTTTTCTCCCCAGTCTTCCGTCGACCCACCGTCGGCGTCGCGTCGCGTCTCCGTCCCCCCCGACCCACCGGCGCCGTCTATCGGCGGCGACCGCGATCTCGACCGCGGTCGCGCCAGTCCGTATCCACCACCGCTCGTGATGATGCCGACGCTTCGTTCGTCGCCGCGGCACGGCGCTCGCGGACCCGCACGGGCGCCCGCGTCCTCGAATCGACGTTTCTCGCCGTCACCCACGTCGCTCGCTCGCGTCGTTCTGTGCCGACCAGGGGGGATGGATCGGCGAGCCGATTCCCGCCCGTCCGTCTCGACGTCGTCGTCCGTCTTCTCAATTCAAAAGCCAAGTTCTTCGAACGAGGTCTGATGTTCCGAGTGTCTCGAGTGACCGAGTCACGAGTCACGACCCGTCGAAATCAAAGGAGGGGGGGCGTTTCCTGCCAAAATGTATATGTGCATACAGTCATAACCTGGAATAAAGATAAAAGATGGTATCGAGCGCGCGGTCGGGGTCGATCGACGCGGTCGGTGCCCTGGCGTTGAGGTTTTCGCGCTGGAGACGCGCGCGTCCGACGCGACACACGACGACGGGACGACCGCGCGAACTCGGGTGCGTTCGATCCACCCACGTACGAAGAAACAAACGCGCGAGCGATGACGACGACGACGATGACGGGGTCGATGACCACGGCGTCTCGGTGCGGCGTGCGAAGAGGGGCCACTGGCGGTCGAAAGCGAGTCGGGACGGCGGCGTCCGCGCGACGGGTCTTGGCGTCCGCGGCGAACGGGGAACGCCAGGAATTGTGTAAAGCGGAGATCCCCCCGCACATCCCGCGGGCGGATTTCGTCAAGCAAATGTTTCGGTGGTGCACGAGCGAGTTCGAGGAGGGCGGCGTGGCGAGGTACGGTAAGCGCATGAGCGTGGAGTGCGTCAACGAGATGGAGAACGGCGACACGAACGGGGTGATGGTGCGATTGTACGATTTTAGAGACGGTAAGGAAGTTGAGATCGCGCAGTTGATCGCGCAGATGGATGATGAAAAGGTGCAGGTGTGGGATACCATCGTGCCGACCAAGGAGGGCGGCATCGAAAAGATGAACCGCGACGGCAAGGATAAGTTTATCGATGGACGCTTCTTTGTCGTGTCTAGACCGCTTCCGGCGGATGAGACGGCGAATGCGGCGCTCAAGGCGATGATTAAGCGTTTGATGCTCGCCATCAACGCCTACTATTCTTTTGGTTCTCCGTTTGCCGAAGACTTTTAAAAGCGCCGCTTTCAGCATAGACGCCAGGCTCTCTCTTTCGGGAGCTCGCGTCTCGGAATACACTTACGTTCATCATTCCACTTTTTTCCTGAAGCTCGCGTGTGATGTAATGATCTACTATTGCGCCTTATCAACTACAAAACTCTCATCATCGCGAGAGCACCTAAAGAAAATTACTATACTCGACTTGCTTTCGCCCCAAAAGCCCCTCGGCGGCCGCTCACTTGATCCCTCTCATGCGCTTCACCTGGTCCACCAACGCCTTGAACGAGTGCGGTTCATTCACCGCCAACTCTGCGAGCACTTTTCTATCGACGCACACGTTCTCCGAACCGAGCGCGTGCATGAATTCGCCATACTTGACCTGCGCGAAAGAAAGCGAAGTGGTCAGTCTCTTGTTGTCCAAACCTCTTCTAGTTTTTCGTCTTCGTCTTCGTCATCGCGCGCGCGACGATTGGATCGATCGATCGCGAATTACGATCGATCGTTCCGAGCATGAATCATCCGCACGCACCCCGTGTTCTCTCGTCGCCGCGTTGATCCGCGTGATCCACAGCTTGCGGTACTCTCGCTTCTTCGTTCGACGATCCCGGTACTGGTACTGCCACGCCTTGTGCACGCGGTCCCGCGCGGTTTTTATGCAATTCTTCGCCCGTCCGCGGAACCCCTTGGCTGCGGCGAAGATCTTATCCCGCACCGCCATCGTCGTCGGCCCGTCGTCCCGTCCCGCTCGTTCGCCCGTCGCCGACTGACGCCGGCGCTCTGCGACCGCAACCGCGTCTATCACGTATTAAAACACCTTCAAACACCATCCATCGCGTAAACAGAAAAAAACGACACGCATGGACAAAAGACACAAAAGTGTAAAAGATGATGAAAAGATACCCACAGTATGAATTTCTCGGACATTCGGACACACCAACGCGTCTTCCTCGGCTTCTTTCCTCTCCTCGTCGGCTCTCGTCCGATCCGCCTTTAGAAGACGCGCGAGAACCATGGGTGCGTAGCGACGACGACGACGCGATGCGCGATGCGCGACGACGACGAGGCGTCGTAAAGAATATCACACCACCGCGTGTTCCGCGCGCGAACGAACGAACGAACGAACGAAATGCGCGCCGCGTGCGCGAGCCCATACCTGCGAGAACGACGACGCTGACCCCAGATTCTTTCCAACGACGCAGGTATCTCTCGTGACAGCTTGCACAAGCGCCGCGCCACCGGCGGTAAGCAGAAGCCGTGGAGAAAGAAGAGAAAGTACGTTTTCCATTCGATGCGTCTGAGTCCCCGGGTCGTCCACGCGTCGCGGTGGTTGTCGTCGTGGGAAACCACGAGGGCGGTCGATCGCGATAGGTTAGGGCTTTGGGGCTTTGCGTGCGATGTTGATTGGCGTTTTTGAAAACCCGTCGCGTCGTCCGCGAACGACGACGACGGCGGGGTTTGTTTTGAAGAAACGTTTCGAATCGTTTTCGTTTCATCGCGCGTGCGACGACACCGGCACATCGACTGACTGTTTCATCCAATCTTTTTTCGTGTAGGTACGAGCTCGGTCGTCAGCCGGCGAACACGAAGCTCTCCTCCAACGTCACCGTGCGTCAAGTGAGATGCCGCGGCGGTAACATTAAGCACCGCGCGCTCCGCCTCGACACTGGTAACTTCTCTTGGGGTTCTGAGGCGTGCACGCGCAAGACGCGCATCTTGGATGTCGTTTACAACGCGTCCAACAACGAACTTGTTCGTACCAAGACGCTCGTGAAGAGCGCCGTCGTCGCCGTCGACGCCGCGCCGTTCCGCGCCTGGTATGCTCAACACTACGGTAAGAAGATTGGTATCAAGGTGAAGAACGGTGAAAAGGTTGAGGAAGAGGACATTGAAGCCAAGCGCTCCAAGTCTGTGACCATGAAGCTTCGCAACCGCAACCGCAACCACTCTGTCGCCAAGGCGCTCGATGAGCAATTCGCCACCGGTCGCATCTTGTGCATCATCACTTCTCGCCCGGGTCAGTGCGGTCGCGCCGATGGTTACGTGTTGGAGGGTCCGGAGCTTGCTTTCTACCAAAGAAAGCTCATGAAGAAGAAGCACCACAAGGCTGCCGCCGAAGAGCACTAAATATTCACAAGAATGTTTCGTCGCTCGCTCGAGGCGCTCGACTTCTTCACTGTGGACTCGGACCAGACCTAGCCAACTGGCCTCACCCTAGAACGTACTACTTGAAATCGTCAGATCTCATTCATTACAGAAACAAACAAACGAAACTCTTCTTCTCCTCGTCGTTTAATGTATGTACCCCGTCGTGGCGCTCCAATTATCGTCATGTAGCATCCCGTTCCGTTTCTTTGCTCGCTCGTGCGCGAGTTTTGCGTGAAGATGAAAAGTCTGAGTTCATCTGACTTTACTTTGCGACGCCGACGCGGACAGCATGTTCCGCACCGCGCTGTCGACGCTCGGAGGCGGCGGACGCGCGACGGATGCCGCCACCGACGCGTCGCCTTCGACGTCCACCGTCGGAAAAGCGGGGCGAATGGTTTCAGTCGCGACAACCATGGCTCGAATGCTTCGCGACCGTCCGCTCGGTTCAACGCGGGTGACGTGCTCGGTGCGAGGGTTGGAGGGGATCAGACGCGCGCACGAAGGGGTGATTGCGGAGTGCGATGTCGTGGCGCGGGATTTGCCTCGAATCGCTCGGTGTGTGGACGCCGATGCCGACGAAGAAGGCAGCGCTGCGGATGCAACGGATGCCGACGTAGTGGTTTTAAAGGAGAACCGTCGAACGAAACCTCAGACGAATGATGACGATGTGCGAAGACGACGAACTGTGGAAACCACCGCTTCGTTGTTTATCCAGTCATCGTCGTCGCAGATATCGTCGGATGTCGGCGAGGATGAAGTTCCGTTGTACGCGAGAAGGAAATGGAAGGCGCCGCTGCGTTTGGACGTTCGAGCGGGCGCAAGTCTAGGGAACATCGAGACCGTCGTCGAGTGATTGGTGTGGTGTTGTATTGGTTGTTGTTATTAGTTTCTTCGTAGGAAAGTACCTTGGAGTAGTTTAGGGTGTAATTTGTTGTTCGCGCTGTAGTAGTCTTTGCACGGCTAAAAATGAATGTCTATGTTGTACGGCGTTGTTGGTCAATCGCGTTTGTTTCCGTCACGTCACGTAACGCGCCATCGCGAGAGTATGTCTCGCCGGTTCTGGGAATTCCTTCATGGCGACGAGAGTGCATCGACGCTTGTTCCCACCACGTGTATCCACTCTGTCGGACCATTTTTCGAGGGGTTCTTCTCGTTTGGTCAACGCGAGAATTTCCGTCACTTCGCGCTTGTGAATAACCCCGTTTTCAAACAAGTTGATGATGGTTTCCACAAAGTGCCGATGAAAAAGATCGTCTTCGCGCAACCTCTCCCCGTTTTCGCGAACAAAGGCTTCACAGAGGGCTGGAGCTTCGTAATCGGCGAGGACGTTAAATTTAATGGCGACGTCGTTCCACTCCGCCATGAAATCGAGCTCATCTTGAGAGAAATCGATAAACTCATTGAGAAAGCGTTTCGCCTCGACGCATCGCACCTCGACAGTGTCGTCGTCATCGGAATCATAATTTGGACGACCGTTCATTTGGACCCAGGTTTTCGATCGGAAAAACGGTCCTTTTGATACAATTTCGCGTTTTGGACGCTTGTCAATTGGTCGTTCGTTGTTTTTCGTCGCCGGTAGCTCTTCACCGGTAGCTTTGCGTTTATTTTGATTTGGCGTCGCCGATAGCATACTCTCTTCGCGCGTCATGATCGACGTTGGAAGCACTGCTGGAGGTTCCGTCGCGGCGATGATTTTCTCCACTGGTCTCTTCACATGATTTACAATCCAACTCTTCGGATCGAAATTGAGGAGAGCGGAGCGGCTATTGCTCAGAGCCTCAAATGCCTCTGTAAGCCTTGACCGAAGCGGCGACGGACCACCCGCAGATGCCGGCGTCGTCGTCATCGGCGGCACCTGTGTTGGAGATTCAATTGAAACCACCTCGTGTACGTCGTTCCCTGTGGGTGAATCTGTAAGCTTCAACGACGGTAAAGGAACGAGCACCTGCGATTGATTGGCGACGGTGGGACGCTTCTGCCGCGACGAACTCGGCACCGGACTCACATGCGGCAGACTCGTGGTTGGTTTTCGCGTCTGCGCTGCGACCTTCGTTAAATCCATCAAGTCAATCGTCGGCACCGCCTTTGAAAACTCCCTTCTTACCTCCTCTTTCATAATCTCTCTTACCACCGCCACCGGTTCACCGTATCGATCCGCGGGTCGAATGTATCTCCACTTTTCTTCACTTTCTTTGTCCTCCTCTTCGTCTGCTCCGCTCTCCGCGCAACTCACCCGCTCCATATAAATCCCCCTACACTTTACGTACCGGAATTCCCGATCCATCGCACACGTCATCATATCCGCCTCTCTCATCCTCAATACCCCTCGCGCGTCGTAATTGATATCCTTTCGAAACACCCGCACCTCCGTCTTGGTTTTCGTCTGCGTCCCTCTGTACTCGCACAAGTCGTGACTCGCCCGAAGGTGCGTCATCAACGCCCTAAACGACCCTTGATTCCTCCCACACATCACGCACGAGTAGTTTCCACTCAGTGTTATCCTACTGTTTGTTCCATCGTACGCGTACTCGACGTCACCGCCGGAATCGTCGTCCTTTCCGAGTGAGCAACCTCGTCGTTGCTGTCGCTGTTGCTTCAGGTAGGATAAACTTCTGTGCAAAAACAACTTTGGACGTCGTCTTTCGAGCGTTTCGTACACCCCACGCACGCTCGCGTACGCTGCGAATATTTTTGATGTATCCCTCTCCTCGACACGATCCGACAAAGTCGATTCGTCGTCGCTTCCATCGTCTTCTTCTTCTTCTTCCAAAACAATCACTGCACCAACAGCGTCAACATGTTTTCGTCGCGTGTCGTCACCCTTCTCCCGTTTACCCGCACCCGACGACGTCCCCGCCGCGGATTCCTTTGTCGTCCCCACTGACCGACGACGACGGTCGTTGTCGTCCGCGTCCGTCATCGCATTCGACGGACAATCAATGACGCTTGCAAGAATCATTCACTTTTTCAAGTGATGCTGTCGACGTCATTCGCGAACGCACGCGAGTGTGTGTGTGCGCGCTAGTGTGTGCGCGCGTGCGAACACTGTTGGTACCCGATGACGTTGATGTCGTCCGTCGCGCTCGAGGCGTCGCCGTTATCGCACCGAACGCAAGCTGGACACGTCAAGGAGATCTTCAGCGCGTACGGCCAAGTTGAAGAGTGCGTCGTGCGACGACGAAAGACGACGCGGGCGGACGACGACGGCGATGGGAATTCGGCAATGGCGGTGGTACGGTTCGCGTCGACGGAGGCGTGCGCGAGAGCGGTGGAGGCGATGGATGGTGGGACGATCGATGGGACGAGGACGCGGTGTCGACCGACGGTTTCGGTTTCGGCGGCGGCTCGAGGACGGATGCGTGATGACGACGGCGATGACGACGGTAGCACGGGGGGTTATCGTAATCATCACCATCGTCCGTCGTCATCCTCGCGTCGAGGTTTCGGGGACGATGGGTACCGTCGCGGAGGGAGGATTTTGGGTAAGCGCGCTTCGGGCGATTTCAGAGCGGTAGCGTTGGATGGCGACAGAGAAAGAGGGAGAGACGCGATGACGGATAGACGACGCGAGGATGACCGTCGAGAACGACGCGGGCGATCGAGGAGTCACTCGCGCGATGACGCTCGTCGTCGTCGTCGTAGTCCGTACCGTCGTCGATCGACATCAAGAGGCCGACGCGACGAACGTCGACGAACCGGCGATGATTGGAATCGCTCTCGTCCTCGTTCTCGTCGTCGCTCGCGCTCGCGCTCGCGCTCGTCGAGAGATCCACCGTCGCGCTCAGAAACCCCACCACCGTCTTCGTCACACCGCGATCGTCGTCGTCAATCAAAGGATAAAAAAAGAGACGACGACGCTGCTTTCAATCGACACCGGTCCGCCGGTCGAAGAAGACGCGATAGGTCATTAAGCAGTCGATCCGATTCGTCCTCGTACAGCGGTGATTCTTCCATCTCCCGCTCCTCCCTCGATCATTCGAGACGACGACGTCGTCGATACCGATAATATTGTTTGTTTGATTGAAATAGCTGGTAGCGGCGCCTAAGCGGATTGAAATGAAGTCCAAAGTCCAAATCAACCTCACCCGCTTAACTTTAGAGCGTGACGCTCGAACCCGCGAACGGACCGACGACGAAACCCCATCCTGATGTCAGTATCCACATCCTCGTCATCCTCCGACGCGACGATCGACGCGATCGCGGGCACGACGGGTGCGCTTCTCGCGTTACTCAGCACGTACCCACTCATCACGATCAACACCCGTCAACACGTCACCCGACGACGTTCGTCTTCACGCTCTGACGTCAGCGTCGCGTCGGCATCGAATGATTCATCCTCATCGCGTCGTCCCTCTTCTTCTCGGACGACGACAGAGTCGCTGTACGACGGGATAAAACCAGCGTTGATCGGCGTGGCGGCTTCGCAGGCGACGTACAACTATTGGTACTCGCGCGCGAGAACGGCGTATGAAAAAAGCGATGGTGGGCGACGGGAAGCGACGGGTGCGGTGGCGTTGGGTTTGGCATCGTTTGCGGGGTGCGTGAACGTGTTGATGACGCTTCCGATATGGACGGTGGTGACGAAGATGCAAGCAGACGTGAAACGTAAGGTTGAAGAGGACGGGAAGGAGAGCGGGAGCGAGAGCGAGAGCGAGAGCGAGAGCGTCGTCGATCGAGAGATTGACGCCAAGAGGACGGAGAGGGCGATGCGAAAAAAGAAGAATAAGGGTGGATTTTTCGACATCGCGCGACAAGTGATTCGGGATGACGGAATAAAGGGGTTGTGGCAAGGTTTAACGCCGTCGCTCATCATGGTGAGTAATCCGGCTTTGCAGTACGCGTTTTACGAAACGTCTTCTCGCTGGAGGCTTCGTCGGAGCGGTAAATCCACCCTGAGCGCGGCCGAGGTGTTCGTTCTCGGCGCCGTGGCTAAATTCGGGGCGACGATGGCGACGTATCCGCTCATGGTGGTGAAATCGAGGCTCCAAGTCGTGTCCAAGGATATGGAGGATGAGCGAATGCGTTATCGCGGAACGCTTCACGCGTTGAGAAGAATGACTGAAGAAGAAGGGCTCGGGGTGTTTTACAAGGGTATCACCACCAAGCTCACGCAAACGATTCTCGCCGCGGCGCTCATGTTTACCGTCAAGGAGAAATTAGCCGAGTCGATGCGTAGCGCTAGGACGCGTCTCACCGAGACGATTTGACGAGCGTCGTCGCTTCGCGTTTGTTGTATTTTTAACTTTTAGGATGGAGCTTTGCAAAGAATTGTTCTACAGCATTGTATAAAAAATAAAACGTACCCTCGACGACGACGACGACGACGCGATCCTTCTTCTTAGAACCCATCGAGTACGATGGGGGCGTCGCACACCGGACACGTATCCTCCCGTCCTTGAAGCTCGAGGTACTCTTGCCACTCGAGCACGCACGGAAGATGAAAATGGTGTCCACACCCGAGGGTTATTCTAGGATTTTCCTCGTTGTACTCCTCAAAACACGTCGGACACGTGGCATCGTAATCATCGCTCAACATTTTCGACATTGTTTTCGACAAACCATCCTCCAGTTTGTCGCCGTCGTTCGCGGCGCCGCGCCTCTCAAAGGACGACGACTTTGTCCTCGCGAATTCGCGTTTAATGGCTAACAAGTCTACATCTGCGATTTCCCCGCCGTCTTCCCCGACCGCCATGCTCACCGATCGTCTATGTCTCGGCGGTCCAACGCGATCCTTTTCCCCTTTACGACCGTCGTCTTCGCCAAAGTAAAACGCCTCTGACCCCCCAGCGCGAGGCGTCCGACTCGTCGTCGTAACCGCGTTCGCGCCCGCGTTTCTCATCCCAACCGGTGGCGCGCTCGCCGAGCTCTCCCTGCGCATCGCGTCGTACTCCTCCATCGCGGCGATATCATCGCTTCGTTCCCGTCGGTGCGCGTCGTCCAACAGCGACCCCTCAACCGGCGTTCGTCGTCGTCCGTGTCGTCGTCCGTGGTGTCGACCAAAGCGTCGCTGCGCATCCGAATCATCATCGTCCTCGTCTTCGATCCCGACGGCGTTCGCCAGTCTCCCCGCGGTCGCGCCGTCGTCGTCGTCGTCGGTGGTATCTCCGTCGTCATCATCGGTTCGCGTTCGAGATCCGGGCACGAAGACGTCCGGGAAACAACAGCAAAGGATCGAAGACATCAATCGAGACCGAGCGTGTGAGATTGTGAGGACTAGGACGGTTGCGCGCGCTCGATTCTACCCGTCGCAGAAGGCTTCACGCGGAGTTCCGGAGCGGTTCGCGAAAGGATTAGATTGTTAAGATGCGTTTACCTGCGTTTTTTGTTTAAAAATCGTTCGTCGTTTCGTTTGCTTTCGCTTACAACTCTCGTTCGTTCGCGCGGATGCGGATGCGGATGCGGACGCGTCGGTCAACCGTTTGGCTCGACGGATGGATGAATGTATTATTATCATTCTCTGTCCCCACGCGTCGCCCCGCTCTCATCGACGGGATCGTCGCGCGTCTCCCGACTCCTCGGGTCTCGCTCGCGCTCACGGGAAGAAGAGCGACGGATTGAGAAAGACACGCTGCGCGACGACGCCCAACGCGAGCAAGACGCCGTGTACGACGTGGTACCGCACGGCTAAATACTTTGTGAAGAACAACTTGTCAACCTCGCCTTCGTCGTATTGCTTTTGGGCGTAATCGACGACGTGACGAGCCAATGGGTAGGTGACGACGAGACCGAACACGGCGGTGTACGGTAACCAACCGGCGGCAGCCAAAGTGGCGATCATGGCGTAGTGGGCGCCGACGAGATTATCCGCCAAGAGGAGCGCCCCGGGGAGACCCAAACGAACCACCGGGGAGAGTTTCCCCGCGGCTCTGTCGCCATCCTCTTGATGGAAATGCGAGGTGAAGAGTATGAAGGCTGTGGTACACCCGACGAGGACGGCGACTGAGCTCACGACGGCGGGCACGGTGAGGGCGACTCCCGGTCCCGCGACGCGACCCGCGCACGCCAAGTAAAACGCCACCGTGGCTAGCGGCCCAAACGCGGCGAAACAAATCGGTTCGCCGAGACCTTTATACGACAACCGAAAGGGCGGACCTTGGTACGCGTACCCGAGCATGACCGCCGCGACGAGCGCGCGCCACGACGTCGCGGATCCGCTCGCGACGCACGCTCGTCCGATGAGCGCGGCGCCGGCGGCGAGCGCCGACCACGCGAACGCGTGCACCAACCGAGCGTTCCCCCCGAGCAATCGCACGACGCTTTCCGGCTTGCTTTCATCCACCCTGGTGGTTGAATCGAACGCATCGTTCGTGAGGTTTAACCACGCGATGACGAGAGAAGAACCGAGGAAGAGCTGCGCGATCTGTCTCGCGTTTACGGCGCCGAATTGGCAGTACGCGAGCGCCGCCCCGCACGCGAGCGGAACCCACGCGACAGAGTACATCGGAAGCTTACACGCTCGCCACCACAGTCGCGCCTTTGAAGACGCATCATCATCGACGACGTGTGATGACGACGACGAAGATTGAACGATGATCCCATTCATTCTGTCTCTGTGTCGTCCGACGCCGTCCTCGTTCCAGCGTCCGCGTCCGTTCGCCGTACGCGTCCTCGTCGTTAATGCTGTTAATTCCCGTCCAAGCGCATTCCCCGTCGTCTGACCGCCCGACGCCCGAACGCGAAACCGTCCTCGCCCACCACCGACGCCGACGCCGCCTCTTCCTCCAATCACCCTCGTCGTCCTCGTCGCGTCGTACGACGACGAAAACGACGACGAACACGTCGAAGACGACGACGCTCGACACGCCCCGGCGGCGCGATGATCGTGTCGGCATTGCGTCGTCGCATTCATCATCGAAGGATGATGATGATGTCGGTGTCGACGACGCGCACCACCGCCGCCGCCGCCGCCGCCGCCCCTCGCGCGAGCGCACGCGCGCATCGTCGTCGTCGTCGTATTCATCGCCGTCACCGTCACCGTCGTCGGCATGCTTCGCTCGCGACCGACCACCGGTAGTACGGTTCGGTTCGGTACCCCGGGCGTCGCGCGCTGACGACTTCGACCCGAGACCCGACCCGATTCGCGTGGTTTTTTTTTCTCGTTCGCGTCGTACGTACGTACGTACTGTGCGCGAAAACACCCCCATGAGCGACCCCGGTTCGGTTTTCGACGCCCCCGCACTACGGCGCGAACGCCGTGTAGATCGGAATCGCGCCCGGGGTTGATTTTTCGCGCCCGGGGTTGAAAAATAATCAATCCATGCGATGTATGGGTTATTTTCGTACAAAGTATGTAGAGTGTGTACGCATTCGAGGTGGAAAAATAACGAAATAATGAAATTGCAATAACGTGTTCGAGTTCGATGACGTCGCGAATGGCGTAATCCGCTTCGTGGGCGCTTCATTAGCTTTACAGGCGGCGGGCGCGGGAGCTAAAAATGTGTATTCGTGAGTATGCCCGACAATTGTCGCAAATT
>Ga0181600_10000386_pt1 | contig 33908 bp, 38 predicted proteins | sample 041ome_2_FD_132982 | JGI IMG/M metagenome (GOLD analysis project Ga0181600, IMG submission 132982) | Coastal salt marsh microbial communities from the Groves Creek Marsh, Skidaway Island, Georgia - 041406US metaG (megahit assembly) | ecosystem: Environmental > Aquatic > Marine > Intertidal zone... | reverse complement strand
CCACCAGTACCACCTCGTCCTGTAATATAAGTATTTGATCCAATCGTCAAATAGATAATACTATCTGCTGGAAATGCACCAATATCAAGTGCAGGAGTAAGTATATTGGTACTTGCTATGTCAATATTATCATCAATAGTAATAATAGCAGTTAATGCTGTTGTTGGACTGCCCATTGCAGTATATAAATTTACATCATTAGAACTAGTAGTAAGATTATATGTACTATAAAGTAGTTTCCATGCACCACCATCTTTTATGTATACATTATTGGCTTCTTTCCAAATACCGCTTTGTTTAGCATGTATTTTCTGTGGAGGAACCCATAAACCATTATTTTTAACATGAATTGGCACAATTACACCTCATACCAAATATCACCGTCAGCTCCACCAGAAGGTGCAGATGTAGATATTGTTTTTGCTCCAGATGCATTAGAACCTATTGTAGAAATTGATAATGCATTAATAGTTCCATTAGTAATTGTTGTGTTATTCATTGATCCAGTACTAATAGCCACTGCAGCCATAGTTCCACCAGCAATAGCAACAGAAGTAGCATTTTGAGTTGACATAGATCCTAATACACTAGTTTTAGTTTGTACATATGCAGTTGTAGCAATTTTTGTCGAATTGTCTGATGCCACTGGAGTTGGTGCCGTTGGGCTACCTGTTAATGATGGAGATATACTTAATACTGTATTACCTGTTCCAGTTCTACTAGTTGATCCTGTTCCACCTTTTAATACTGGCAATACACCAGTTGTTTGTTCTGATGCTAGTGCTACATTAGCTGATCCCCATTCTGGAGATAAACCAGCACCTCTTGATTTAAGAACAAACCCAGCAGTACCAACTGCTGCATTCGTATTTAATGGTCCGTTTAATACTGTAGTACCAGTAGCATTAATGTTAGCACTAATTGTACCAGCAGAAAAATTACCAGATCCATCTCTAGCAACAATTGTTCCTACGGTATTTGCTGTATCAGAATGTAAACCATCTAATAAATCTGCATCTAAAAGACTACCAGATCCATCAACGGTTTTTAATTTTGTTAATATGTCTGCGGCAGTATATGTAGTAGCTGTTAACTTAGTTCCTAGTTCTGTATTGATGTTAACAAAGTTATTATCCATCTCAGTAATACTAAGTGGAGATCCTTTTAAATTTCTTAATGTTATTGCTGCCATGTTATTTCCTAATTTATATTAGATTATTTATATCATATAAAAAATAATTGTACAAAAAATCTGATTTGTTATATTATAACTGTATTAGGTCCTTCAGATTAATCATTATATTATTTCTTAACCACCTTCATTAAAAGTCATTCCCATAAGTTCATAACCTTTCTTTAATATGTTGTATGGCCAAAAATATGCATATGCACCACCTTTTGATGGATCAGATGTACCAGTTTGATGTCTTACTATTAATTGTCCATACCCTGATCCCTGTGATGCTGTTATCGTAGTAAAATTAACAGTAACTGTACCTTGATGACCAAATGCAGTAAGTGTTGGGAAGCCCGAATTAGCTTTTATATCTTGAAACTGAGTAGTACCCATTACTGCTTCGCCTTGACCACTATTATATCCTCGAGATGGTATAGTTGGTCCATCATATCTTTGTCTTGAACCACCACTTTGATCACCAGAAGTTAGTACAATATATCCATACTTAACTCCACTAACTAAAGTTCCTGCTTGAGTTTGTCTTCCATTAGAAGGAGTTACATATCCAGCTGGATTCCAATATACATAATTATAAATTGAATTCGGTGTACTAACTCCAACACTACCAGCTCTAACACCAACACCACCACAATTTGCTACAGGGCTTAAAAGTCTAACTTGTCCAGTTAAATTCAAACCTTGAACGGCACCTCTAAACGACGCCATAGTTATAGTTCCAGATGTTGCAATATTAGCATTCTGTGTTGGACCACTTAATACTAAAGCTTCATTTGTTTGCAAACCTCGATAAAAATTTCCAAGTGATACAGAACCAGAATTCCCTGGCACAAATTCAGATCTTAAATCTGAAAAAGAAACCGCTCCGCTTGCAGGTATTGTCATTATAGTTCTCTCGAATTATTAATTTAATTTAAAATTAAAACTTAAACTTATTCTTGGTTCTTTTGTTTTATTTACTTCCACCATATGCTCTAAATCAGCAGGAAATAACAGTAATACATCTTCTTGTGGAGTAATAGATGAAGATTTTGCTCCATAAATTGAAGTATTTTTTTCTGCATTAGGCATTGGATACATATTAACACTAGATCTAAATACAATATTACCACAATTTTCTGGAGTTTTTATATAGTAAACTCCACTAATATGATTATTTGCATGAACATGATATTCTTGATAGCTATGTTCAATTCCATAATTAAACCAAGCTTCCGTACAAGAAATATTGTTTATATCATATCCCATTTGTTTAACATAGGTATAAACATGATTACTAATCTTTTTCATTATACCTGAATATTCTATATTCGGGTCTAAAACATTATGACTAGTTAACATATCAGTCCTCCATGATTCTGGAGTTTTTAACTGATTATTATTATAATATGATGTTAACCTTTCAAATATTTTATTTAAATCATCAGGTGTTTCATCATGTAAAAATGTTCTATATATAGCAACTTTAAATAATTCTTCAATCAACGTTTACCGTTTCCTCCCAATATTCACTATTACTTCCAACCCACATTAAACGGGATTCATTCCATAAATAACTGTCATTATTATCAGGCTTTTCTATAGGAGCTGTCCAATCACCAGCTTCGTTTAACACCCAAGACGGATATGGCTGTGGTAGTTGTTCATTCATTAAACAGCACCAAAGGCAGTTATATTACCAACAACAGTCAGATTACCAGAACTATCAATTTTCATTTTATTCACACCATTATATTTAAATATTAAATCAGTACCAGTTTGTCCTGCAGTCCAGTTTGCACCAAATCCAAAAGAAGATAATCCAGATATGGAACCACCTGTAATAGAAACTGCGTTTGATTCTTGTGATGACATAGTTCCTAAACTACCTGTTGCGCTAATAATTTCAGTATCAACATAATTTCTCGTAGCAATTGTACCAGATTCATCAGGTGCAGTTAATGTACGCGTTGTAGCAGTAGCAATATTGGATATCTGAAGATTAAGTACCTTAGTAGTATCTACGTTATCTGTAACAACAAATTTATTATCTCTAAATGTCTGTGCTCCAGTCCATGTAATATCTGCAGAAGCTATCGATACAGAACCACCAAGAGATACTGCATTACCATCAATTGTAATGGTACTATTAACAAATTTATCATTAGTTATTGAACCTGCTAACATCGCATTAGTAACTGATCCAACAGAACCAGCACCACCAGACAACACAACAGTACCACTTTCATCTGGGAAAGTAATAGTTCTATCTGCTGTTGGATCAGTTGCAGTTAATGTTGTTTCAAATCCATTAGGTGTTGCACCTTCAAATGTAACATTATTAGTGGTACCTAGATATAAATTACCTGAAAATTGAGTCGCTGTTATAGTACCTGCAGAAAAATTACCAGAAGCATCCCTAGCAACAATAGTGCTATTAGTATTTGCTGTATCAGAATGTAAACCGTCTAATAAGTCTGCATCTAAACCAGTACCAGATCCGTCAACGGTAAGTAATTTAGATAATACATCAGCAGCAGTATAATCAGTAGATGTTAATTTTGTACCTACCTCAGTATTAAGGTTACTGAAGTTATCATCAATTTCCTGATTAGTTAGTGGACTTCCTTTAATAATTCTATAGGTTAACGTTGCCATTTGTAATTTCTTCCAATGATTGTTCTAGTTTATTTATTCTTTCCATTAAAACATCGAGAGTTTTATCACGACTTCTTAATTTTTGTCTTATTGCTCTGTGTTTTTCCAATTTACTTATATCAGTTTCTAATATAGCACCTGTATTGGTATCTCTTACTAAAGATTCATTTTCAACTTTAATTTTCATTAAACATCCAATGCAATAATTCGTAAATCACGTAACTTAGGAGTTCTAGTTACTGTACTAGATAACATTACAATTTTAATTTGGAACGTATTAAATCTAGCAATAATAGGATTATCAGCTGGAACACCATATTGGTCAAATGCATTTGGTGGGAAGAATCTGTGTTCTTTATAATCAAACCCATTTATTGAAGATGGGACTGCAGATTCTAAGTCCATTTCATACCAAATTTCATCTGTAATAGGAGTGGCTGAACCAGATGGTAAAGCTTTATAATATACTTTAACATTAGTACTTGCAGGTCTATTAATATCAACAGTTACTACAATATTAGAAGCATCAAATCCATCAGCTAAGTTAATTGGAGTAGTAATATATCTAGCAAGAGCATCTCCGTTAGTATTTGCTCCAGATTCTCCTGTACTATCATTGTTAATAGTATTAACGGCTGCAACAACACTTAATGTTGAAGCATCTATTGCAGGTGATACTGTACTTGATATAGTATCTAATTCAGCTTTTATTCTAAGTGAAGGAGTTCCACCAATACCAGAAGCTGCAGCAAGTTGTCTTAATGAAGCATATTCAATATCTTGATTAATATTTATAGGAGCCCAATCAGCATCAAATACAGAACTACCATAATATGCTTTAGCATACCATTTAATAGTGGTACCAGTTGGAACAATTGCAGTTACATTAGTAAACAGTGCATGATATTCTTGTAATACCGCAGGGTCTTGAACATTAAATTCTACACTACCAGATAAATCAAACTCAGCTCTATTAATATTAAATTTAAGATCTTTATTTTGTTCTGCATCCCAAGTTGAGGCATTTTGTGATTTAAATAGTGAACCAATGTATGGTTGTTTATCAACTCTAGAAGTTCCACCTAATAAAGTTTCTCCCATTTCAGCAATATACACTTCGTATTCTTGAGTATTAGCAAGAAGAACAATTGCATATTCACCTGGGACTAAATGTAAAGGATTAGCAAAGGTAAATTTAGTTGCTGTTAGACCATCAGCAGAAACTGTTACTTGTTCTGGTTTTAATGTAGATTCTGCATATGGAATGGTAGGTCTACTTGATGGATATCCATTAACAACTTGTCTGATTTCCATAGTAACTGGAATAGTATTAGATTTAGATCTAAAATACACATTAACAGAAGACAATTGGAATCCATGAGGAAATGCTGCAGTTTCAATAAAGAATGACTGAGCAGTAGGATCATACAATCTAACATTTTGTATTGTGGTTTTTTGATTTTGTAAATTTCTAGTAGTTAAGAAATTCTCTTGTCTAGTTTGAATTAAACCAGTAGCAGTATATTTAGCTTCTCCAATAGAATCTTGATTAACTGCGTCGTTATCAACATTGTCTATTAATCTAATTGTACGTTCGCCAGTTTTAAATGTATTTGCAGGAAGCTGAAATTCAAATCCAATATTACCATATTCATCAGGTACAATTGGATCAGCTAATGAATAAGTAACTACATTACTAACAACTCCATTACCACTTCCAATACTACCTACTGCATAATCACCTATTGATATTGTACCAGTAGTATCATGTACTGTTACTTGGCGTTTTGTTGCATCCGCAGTTGTTGGTTGAGCAAATATTGAAGTTTTAGCAGTACCAACTTCAGTACCAACAATCGATCCTGTTTTAAAGGAAATAGTTTCATATATTCCTTCAGTAGCATCTAAAGAAGTGCCTGTCCAGTTATCTATAGTAACTATTGTTAAAGGTTTAACATAAGCAGAAACATTAGTATTTTCAACAAATGGATATAATCTAGCAGTAGGCTTAAACAGTGAACCAACACCAATAATATTTTTTGCTCGTATAAATGGAACAGCTTGTACATCAACAACTTGAGTGCCTAAATTTGTTGTTGAAGATCCAACTACATTTGTAGAAACTGTGCTAGATGAACTAAGTACTTGAGTTAGTAATGCTGCACTTTGTCTTTGAACAACGTTTCTAACAGATAGGTCATCTGCGTCTGGTAATTGTACATCAACAACTCTGTTAATTGCTGGTAGATATTGAACATCAACCCATTGATCAACAGATGGCTCTAATTTTACAGTACCATAAAATTTAATAACATTAAACGGATTAATGTTAACCCATCCAGTTGCTAAATTTTGAGAGATTACTTCTTCTTCAGTGTATTCTAAAGTGACTAAGTCACCATTTCTATCTGTATTAGTTTCAGTTCCAACATCAAAGTAATGGAAGTCTACAGTAAATGGAGATCTTAATTCTTGATTAATAGGATCAATTGCAGCATTAAAATCAGGATTAGCTGCTTGTGCTATAGAATTTGCATTATAGTTTGAAGCTGCAGCAGTCCATGTATTAGTACCATTAAACCATGCATTCCACCAACCCCATCTTCTTTGTGACCACGCAGAAGCTCCCGCTACAAATATATCTTGAGAAGTAAATGGATCAACAACAAAACCGTTTTTAAATTTTTCTATATTAGATGAATCTGGAATAGAAGTATCTTTTGCTTGTTTTTCTAATAAAGAAAGTTGTGTATAATATTCTAAATTACCAATTCTTTTTTCTAAACGACCAATATCACGCATAGTATATCGTTTATTTTCGATATATTTAATATCAATATCACGAATATTTGCAGTGAATGGAGGAATAACTACAATATATAATGTCATACCATTTGAAAGATCAGATGGTACAGTTGGAGCAATTGCTGGAATACCTTGCTTAATAACAAACTTTTGATCTGCAGTAGCAATAATTTTATCCATACGACCTAAATAATATTGGTAATCAGCATTTAATGTTCCAGCTGGATCAGGGATTTGACCACCAATTAAATCAGTTCCACCATCAACACGTCTCGGTCTAAAATCAACAGCGTCTCTTAATTCATAGACTTGACCTGAAGCAGGATCTGTAAATTTTGGAATATCTGCATATGGAATATTGTATGAATCAACGGATAAGAAACCATCTCCCGAATGAGAAAAGTTTCTATAAACAACGAGTAGATAGTCTGATCCGCCAGGAGCAGTACCTGTTAAGGTAATACCACCGTGGTCATAAAATTCAGATCTTTGTCCGTCATCTAATATATAATTTTCAGTTACATCTGTATTAACTACCCCATTCCAAGTTAAATCACCAGTTGTACCATTAATAGTAACTGCAGTTGGATTTGTTGTACTTGTATTATATACTTCAACCGCACCATATATGTCTGATACATCTAGTGAATCTAAACCACCTAGTAATGTATTTGGCGATGAAATAATTTTAATGGTATAGTTACCTAATGCTTTTAATCTTTCAGTTTGTGTGTTAACATTAATAGACGCTATAATTCTAGCAGTACCAGATAATCCACCATCATTTAAATCAAATGTTGCTTGATGAGCAACACCGACTGCAGGTGTAGATAGTGTTATAGATCTACCAGAAGCAGAGTCCATTCTATATACAGTAGTACCTACGACAACATGGTAGTTTGTATCTTTAATACTATCTGATAATGCACCAGACGTACCAACAAACCTTTCTAAACCATCATCTGTAGCTATAGTAATAACACCACCAGTTACTGTACCAGTAATAGTTCTTTGAATAAGATAATCTGTTTGTGTGTTATTACTATCATCTCGTATTGTTTTAATAAAAGTATTTGCTAAAGGAAATACTAATCCAGGAGCATCTGATCCTGTTAAGAAAGTATTACCAGTCCCGCCAACTTTACTTAAAGCATCAACAGTACTAGAAAATGTGCCACTAGAAATTGTTACAACATCAGCAAATACATTAGCTCCAGTCATTTGAATATCAAATAGATATAATCTATAAACAGCTCCAACAGTTCCTACTGTACCGTTATCCCATTGGAAAAATCTAACTTTAGCTGTACCAATAGTTGAAGCTCCAACATTAACTAAATTTACTGAAGAATAAGGGGTGGAAGGAGCATTTGTAAATAAGTATCCAGATGTTACATTATCAACATAAACGTAGTTACCATAGTTTACATTAACATCTAAATTATCTGCTTGGTCTGTATCTCTAGCTCTATCTAAAGTTAAAAATTCTTGATTGATTGTTTCAAATTCATAGCCTTTAATATAACCTTTACCTGGATCTAAAGCTGCAGTAAATTTAGTTGCATCTGGAATATCATCTTGATGGTCTAAAATTTGTATTGGCCATTTTTTAACAGTATAATCACCAGATTCATCAAAAGTTCTTCTGGCTAATTCATTACCTATTTCTGAATACACTGTTTTTACTTTATTTAAAACAAGTTCACCAGAAGAAACTCTAGCAAGTTCAATAAAATTATCATCAACTGTAGCAAAATCTTTTGCAGTTAAAGTTAATGTTACAGCATATCTGTCTGCTCCAGGAGCAGCAAAGTTTGGAGAGCCTTGTGCTCTATCCAATAGTGAATCTTCATCATCAGAAGTAATAACACTTTCAGTAACTGAAAAACCTATATTTTTAGAGGAACTATTTGAGTACTTATCAACAGCAACACTTTGTGCTGTTGAATGAATAAATTTTCCATCAATAAAGAAAACGCCTTCATCAATAGAAAAAATCATAGCACTATTAAATGGAGAAAGAGTTTGAATGGAAGCTGAAAATGTACTTAGTCCAGAAGTAGCAGAAATTGTTTCTCCCGCAGTAAACACATTACCAGCAGTAATTTTAACAATAAGAGTAATTGGATCAGTTTCAGTTAAGCTATAACTTTTCTTAACAATAGCTTTAGTTCCAGAAGTTGCACCTACAATAGTTAGGTTATTAAAATTTGAAGGATTAACTGTTGCTCCACCAAAGTTAGTATTTAATTTAATGGATAGTAAATCATTTTGGAATGTTCTGGCACCTCCTAATACTACAGAACCATTTACAAATATATGATCACCAAATTTTTCAATTTGATTTTGTAATTGAGTTTGTAGCTGAGTAAGTTCTCTAGCTTGAACTGCATAGCCTGGTCTAAAAAGAATTCGATGAAAACCACTGTCTTCATCAAAGTCATCATAGTATGGATTTATATTAAAGTTAATTGCCATTGTTAGTTACTCTTCTGTTAGTTTTATATATTTATATCTCTACAAGTGTTCTTACTGTAATAATTTGATCAGCTGAAGGAGAATATGATTCTCTAACACTGAAAAACAAAAAGTCACCTGAAAATTGATCGATTGTTCTTTCTGTTACTGCATCTACTACAATATTTATCGAATTTACAGTAGGAGATGATACTAATCCGCCATTAGTAGGATCTGTTATTAAAGTGTCTCCTACATCTATTGTAAAGTTGTTAAATACTGATAATAATATTTGTGTATCAGTAAATTCAACAATACGATATTTTTTATATCCATCTTTTGTTAATAACATATCATACTGTAGTTTAGTTTTATCAAAAGTTCCTGTAATTAATACACATCCAGATCCAATATCTTCTGTAAATTTACTATTAGAACCAAATTTTTTGAAATTACGAACTAAACCAACCTTACGATAATCATTATTAATTTCTAAACCTTGATTTTTATCTCTTGAAATTGAAGTATAAAATATAATATTACTTGCATTTAATTCGTCAATAGCATTATAACCATGTCCGCCTATTGGGGTCATAATTGCTCTAGCAGCAGCACCAGAAGCACCTTCGTTACCAGTAATTATTAAATCAGTCCAAGTGTAACCGATACCTGGATTAGTCATTTCAATATGAGATACTTTACCACCAGTTACAGTTGCCGTTGCTGTAGCACCAGTTCCATCTCCAATAATTTCAACGTTTGCTGCAGCATATCCTGCACCACCATCTACCATTTTTACAGTATAAATTGCACCGTTAACTGCAAGAAGTTCTACGTTGGCTTGTAATGTTTCAATATTACCAACATCAAAATCAGCTACTAATATTGCACCAGTTCCAGGAACTACTCCAGTATCTACTATTTCAATATTTGTATTAGTATATCCAGTACCACCGTCAACAATTTGATATCCTACAATCTCTCCACCAGTACCGAGTGTGGCAACTGCTGAAGCACCAGTTTGTACAGTTAATACATGAGAAGTTCCTGCTCCACTAGTAATTTCAATTTCAGTTCCAGCCACTGCGTCTACTAAACTATTTGCTAATTTTAAAGTGTTATCATCTACAACAATAACATAATATGTATTAGTGCTAGTTAATAAATTAATAGTAGTATCACCACCATCGGTATATACAATTTCGTCTCCAGTTACTAATTTATGACCACTATATGTAATAGTGTGTTCAATATCATCTACAGCGGTGTCACCATCAAATGTTTTTACTGGTAAATCTACTGTTACTGCTGGAGCTGATACATAACCATCTCCAGGAGCAGTTACATTAATTAAATTTACTCCTCCATTCAATATTGTTGCTGTTGCTTCAGCAGTAGTACCAGATATTGGGGCTGCAATAGTAACACCAGGAACTTCAGTATATTTTGTCGATGGAGCAGAAACAATAACTCTATAAACACTGTCTATACCAGGACTAATAACTAAATTAATTTCAGCTTCAGTTTTTTCAACAACAGGTAATAATACTGCATCCTTAGCAACAAAAGTAAGCTCTGCTGTACCATCTACAACTGTTCCTGTAGTATGAGTCGGTGCTGTTGTTGAAGTAGTACCCGCCAAAGTTACTTCGTAGTATCTTCCATCATACTGTAATATATCGTTTAAGGTTACAGCGGTTGCTTCTTCCCAATCTGCATCTTTAGTAACTGGTGCAGCTGCAACAGCCGTTGGACCTGTTTGATAACCATATCCTGCAGTAATAAGTGTAAGGGTAGTAATTACATCTCCTGTCAAAGAAGAAGATGCAGTAGCAGTTGTTCCAACATACTGTAATTGAGTTCCACCGTTTGTTATAGTTCCATTAGTATGGATTGGACCACTAGCTCCAAGTCGTGTTCCAGAGACTATATAATAAAAATTAATTGATAAATCACCTGGATTAATATGTTTAATATAAGATCCTACATTAACATCAGCTTCAGCTGACCATATAATAGCTGTAGGAAACGGGTCTGAGATAGTAATAGAAGGAGTAACAGTATATCCTTCGCCTCCATCTGAAATATCAACCCTATCTATAGCATATGGATTTAGTGCTTTATATCCATCCCCTGTAATAACAGCAGTTGTAGTAGCTACGTTATAACCACTTCCGCCATTTTCAATAGCGATTGAAGTAATTTCTCCAGAAGTATAAAACTGATCTTTTAATGCATTAGTTACTGGCATGTATTCAGATGAAAGGAAACGATTACGTAACGAAACAGGAATCGTATACATAAATTTCCACTTATATCCATCAGGCGTATTGAATACATCTGGACTTGTTCCAGTTGGCATAGTAGTAGATGGAGAATTGTTATTGCTCCAAATACATTTATATACATTATATTCAGTAGATAATACATAAAAATTAGCATCTTCTAGCCTAGTTGCACCTGAATAAGCAGGTGAATAACCATAACCAGTAGTAGTATCGTATGCGTCATCATAATCATCATAAACTGTACCAGAAACCCAGTCAATTCTTCGTACTACATATGATACATCAGAAGGTTTAACTAATTTAGCGGTAAGAATATCACGACGAACATGTAAGTCATATCTAAAATTATCAGATGGAGCTCCAGGTACGTCGGATGCACTTGATCCAATAAATGGACTTAAAAAATCAGTCCATGCATTTTCTTTACCAAACCAATGGTAATATCGTGCAGTCTTAGAAGTAACTTCCTGATAGATTGCATCTACAATGGTTTTCTTAAACTTAGCTTTAAATATTGAATATGATGTTGACATTAAATTATCCTACGGTTACTACCCATGAAATTGCTACTGTTTCAGAAGCAGACTTAGTAATTACTGGAAATGTGGTTCTGCACAACATATTTCCAAAAGTTAACTTGTGGTTAGTTCCACTTGTTCCTGTTATATTTATCTGAGTTCCAAGACCCGCATTTACAGCAGAAGATGCTAATTTAAGGGATTCACCATCAACATCAATAACATAGTATGTACCACCATCAACTAAACCAGTAATAGCAGATCCACCACCATCGGTATAAGTTACTTTATCTGAAGTGTTAAACCCATGTGACGCAATACTAATCACATCTGAGGCATCATCAACATCGTTATCAGCATCAAATGTTTTAACACTTGAACTTGATGTATTAAATAAACCTGCTTCAACTAATGCACCTGTTCCTGTACCAGCTGGAAAGGTTGCTGAAAATGTAGATGAAGTTCCTACTGCATCAGCAGCTGATGTAGCAACTCTAGCTAATTCGTTTTGTAATGCCGTTTGAGATACTGCGGCAGTTGAAGCATCATCTCCAACAGACATAAATCCAATTGGATCTAATGTATCTGCTAATAGTCTATTTGCAATAAATTCTTTTCCTGACGTTACTACAAGATTGGGTACTTCGGTCTTAAAGACTTCTTTACCGTTTTCATCGTATTTTTTAATTGACAAACGCCCTGTCATTTTAACATTGTCGTTTAACATGCTTACTCCTAAGGTCCTGTTATTGTAGGTGATGAATCACTTACTGTTGTTGTACTTCCTAATACGTTTCTACTATCTCCATAAAATGTATATGTCACTGGAGGATTAAAGTATTCATCAATATCACTGTAGCTTTCATCATATGGATCAATTCTAATTTTACCACCACCATCAGATGGATAAGCAATCGTGTTGGTACCAACGGTAGTATTTATAGTGGTAAATGTAGCAGCTGATTGCCATTCGCCTAATTCAATAGTACCATTAATACCACTAGTAAAGGTATTTTGTATTTGATACTCACCAAATATTGCTGTACCAGCTGGATGAATATATGCTTTTGCTAATGCTTTATAGCTTTCTAATTTTTCATCTACTGTAATTAAGTATGAATATTTTTGATAATATCTACTATCTTGTAAAAATATATCATCATCTAAAAATCCATCATTTGTTACATAGTGCCCTTGATACTTTGCAACTGCACCAATATCAAATTTAATCAATGCAAAATTAGTAGCTTCATTTTCACCAATATTAGTTTCTTCGTAAAACTGTCTAATAACAGTACCTACATAAGTGGCTTGGCCAAAAATATCAGTAAAGTAATCGGGATTAAGCATATATCCATATTCTTTATACTCTTCAATAAAAGTATCATCTGGAATAGAATATTGTTGTGTTAAATTTTTATCAATTGATATAGATGACCCAGATACATCAAGAGTAGTTTTAGATTTTAATAAGAAAAAGTCAGATTGATATCCAGCTCCAAATCTAATTGTTGCAACTCCAGTAATACCTCCAGTAGAATTTACCTTAGTAACTTTTAATAGTTGCGTAATAGTATCACCACCTGATACTGTAATGCCTTCAATCAACTCACCAACTCTAAATCCAATTCCAGGTCTAACAATAGTAGCTTTTACTGTAGTGGGAACAATATTTCCTGTAATAGTTCCAAACTTTATAGTATATTCTGGTAGTATTGTTCCAAAATAGTTTTTATCAATAAAAATTTCATAGATATTATTTCGTATAAATTTAATTCTTGGAACAAATACTTTAATTGTTATATTATTTCCAATGATATCAATTCTTTGTGATACAAGATCTTCTGCTGAACCATTTGTCATATCAACAAAGATAGACATTTCTTGATTCCATTTACCATCAGATGCTTTAAGAACAGAATCCCATGGATAAGAAATTTCAGATGGTTTATTATATAATACTTTAAATAGAAACTTATATGCAGTTTCTGTACCTTTTGCGACAAATAATTGTTTAGCTTTTCTTAAAAATAATCTCTGATCGATATATGGATAGCTTTCTCCAAGTACATCTAATTCTTTTTTAAAATACTGAATAAAAGAATCTAGTGTTTGATCAACATCTCTAAGTTCTGTTAAATTACGTTTTTCATATTGATTTAAGTATTCATAATATGCTTGAATAAACTCAACAAATAGCGGATAATCTGAACGTACAAATTCAGGTAATTGTTTTGTTACATAAGTAGATAAATTAACAGCCATTAATTTCTACTCGAAGTGAATACATAATTACTACCACCAGCTTGATCGCCAGTAGCAACTTGATCTACAATAACAGATACATTAATTTGATCATCTGGAATAAACACTAATTGATTTCTTACTGAAACCACATCATTACTTTGTGGTTTAATAAACAATTCAAAGATACCACTTGTTGTAGAGTCAATGCCTGAAATTTCTAATTCGTTTAATACTATTGTTCCTGAAGCATACTCAACAGATCCAAATGTTCTAACATAAGTTTTAATGTCATTAACAAAATAATACATACGAATAGTACCTGTTGTTTTATTAGTTGGATTATCTTCTAGGTACATAACATTTGCATTGCCTGGAATAAAAAATCCTGAAGATGTTATAGACTCTTCTGGAACACCTGACGCATAAATGGGATTGCCTAAATTAATAGTATATGTTTGATTTGTATTATATGCAACTTCAATTTCTCTATGTAATTTAATGGTCATAATATGACTAACAATTGATTCTTCTGTTTCATCAATTAAGCTAGTTAAATTAGAATACCTAAATATGCCATCAAAAGAATTTAAGTGATTATCATTATAATCTTCAATTGTTTGAACTATAAGAGCTTTCATATCATTAATACTGCGAGTAGTAATTCTTGGATTATAATATGCAGTAACATTAAGTGATAGATTGATGTATTCTGGATTGACTACTTCTGGAGTAATTGATACCACATTCTTTGCTTTAAGAATTTCATTGACAATTAAACTCTTTTGTGAATCGGTTAAATATGTTGTTGTTTTAGGTTTAATGGATATAAACACTTTACCATATTGAGCAGGTATATTATCTTCTCCTCCCCATATATTGATAGACTCAGCTTCTGGATATGATTTAAATAAAAGTGATTTATAATCATCAACGGTTACTGCTCTGTTTTGAGAAGTATAAGACCTAGGAGCATTATATTTAATAGAGGCTATTTCTTCAATATCACTTCCATTAGTCGCAGCAATAACTGTTGTTACTGCAACATTACCACTTAATAATGTTGGACCTTGATATGAAAAGACACGAGCACCATTAGCATCTGCTTTGTTAGTAGTCATATAAGTTAATGTTACAACATTACCATTGGCTAATGCTTTACCAATTGTACCATTACCAAATTCTAATTCGTAAAGCTGTCCTTCAATTTCTTTAATAAAATATACTGGGGTTGTACTATCTATTTCTAATATATTTTCTTGGTTATTATAAGTTTCAAATACTGAACTAGATGAGTTTTCTTGTACTCTTACTTTTAACGTACTAAGATCTACATCTAAATTTGGGAGAATATATTTTGCACCATCTGCAACAGTATATCTAAATGTTAGTGGAGATCCTTCTTTAACATCAACATTAGTAAATGTATATGTTGATCCGCTTAATACTGCTATCGCAGCATCTATATTATAAAAGTTATATGATTTACCACTAATTGTTGTCGAAAACGGAGTATTGGCAGGAATTGTCAATGAAGCAGGTGTACTAGATGTACCAGTTACTGTTATATTAATTCTTGCTGTTGCACCTGTTGCTGAATATGGAACGTACCCAATTTCTTTAGCTCGAGAAACGATGCTTGATCGCTTGCTAGCTGAATCTAAAAACGATTCGTTGACTGCTAAGTTAGTATATAGAGCGTTGTAATGGGTATTGTATGCAAGTGTGTCTAAAAGGACGGATAGTCCAGCACCTTCAAAGTCATAGTCAGCAAATGTTGCTTGACCTTCTAGGTATGTTTTTAAATTTGACTTAATTGCATCAAAATCGAGTTCAGCGACTGATATTTTTTTATTTTCGGTATGTGCCATTTATCTTGTTCTCGTTAAGATTAGATTGACCTGTACTGGTCTAGTAGTATTTATTATGGTAAAATAGATACTACATTCTACATAATTATCATCAGGAGAAAAATTAATATCTACTTGTATTAAATTTACTCTTGGTTCAAAGTTATTAATAGTATCAGTAATAGCTCTTTTTAATAAAATATTAAGTGTTGGGGATGCTGGTTCAAATAGCAATCCTCGTATCTGAGATCCAATCTCACTATGAAACGGTCTCTCATAATTTTGAGTTAATATTAAATTACGAACGGAAGCTTTAATTGCTTCTTCGTCATACTTTATTGCCACATCTTTAGTTGCAGGATGTGCGGTAAAGTTCAGATCTAAATCTGAGAATGTTCTAGTATTTCGTGCCATATATTATTTATAACCGTTTTAACCGAAAAATACAGAAGGAGAGCCTTGAGCTGAAATAGATCCACAACTAATTGGATCTCCTATCCTTGCTGCAGGTATACCGTTGACATACACTGAAGATGAACCTGTTTGTAAACTACCGTCATGACATGTTGGTCCACAACAATGTGTTACCCAATGATCACCTTGTCTATGTACACCAATACCATTAACAAATACATTGTTACTTGCTTGGTCATTGACTCTAGGTGGAAAGCACCCATGTCCTGTACACACGTCTCCTAATCTAGTTACCGCTGGCATATACTGTCCAAGTTTCTTCTCCTTCTTCACTTATTTCTACATATGAAACAGGAGTATTATGTGTTTGTGTCAAATAAAAATTCATAGCCATTTTTTATTCCTTATTTAACTCCATACTGCAACAGCCATAGATGTTCCTTGAGTTGCTGCAGTATCTCCAACAGATTCTATTGTATGGGCCTGTATTGTTGATGTATCTAAAGAAGCTCCTGTTTGTCCCGTGAATCCTCCAAGATTTACATCATAATCTTCAGTAACTCCTGACCAAGTATGACTATATACATCTCCAGATGTTCTAACAGCAATTATAACAGAGCCACTACTAATTGATGGAGTAGTAATACTTAATGTTGTTTCATTTGGACCTTGCACTGCATTAGTATATACTGGTGTTGCTGATATATAGTTTTCAATAGTATATACACCTATTCCAATACGGAGTGGAGCATTTCCAATGCTAACATTACCTGATGTTGTAGATGATCCGATAATCGCATACCAAATTGAACTGGCAGTTCCAGTCGATTGGTTTTGGTAAAATGCGGCAGCTTGTGTAGCAGAAACTCCGCCTATTGTTACACTAGAAACCGTAGTATCTCCAGCAGCGTCTTCAGTGCTAATAGTAACAACAACTAGTCCAGCAGGAATAGTTGCGGTAGTAAAATTGTAAGTTGTTTGGGATGCAAGTATACTATATGTGTTTATGAATGTTGATGTAGCTATGTTACCTTGAGCCTGACCTAAAAACATTAACTGTATCCCGCTCATAACACATTACCTGATATAGCACATACAGTACCACTAATAAATAATATGGTTGCTAGACCTCTTGTTGCCAAAGTAACTGAAGCTACATCTATATTTGTTCCAGCAATATATGCTGTAGTAATTGAACAAGTTATAGTGATATTACCTGTTGTGTTGTTAAATATTGTGATTGCATCGCCTTCAGAAAAAGTAGAATTAGGAATAGTAATAGAACCACCTGAACCTACTTGAACATATTTACCTACATCAGAGGTGGTTAATGAATAAGATGTTGTTTTTGTACCAACTGCTGGTATGTTTGGATAACCTACTGTAGCTCCAATATCAGAATCTACTAAAACATTAGAACCACCATTTTGAAGTGTTCCTGTAACATCAACATTTCCAGTAAAATTGGCTCCAGTTAAATCTGCTTTATCTGATAACGAAGCAATAGTAGCATATGAAGACAATGAAGCAGTAGTGGCATATGATGATAACGAAGCAGTAGTAGCATATGATGATAACGAAGTGGTTAGCGACGTTTGTGTTACTGCAGTAGATTCTACAACACCAAGTCTAATATCTAATGTAGTAAAATTATAATCCAAATCGCCTAATAAGACTGATCCAGATTTATCTCCAAAGGTATGGGGTATACTCATAAGTTATTTTTCCATGATAGTAAATCGTTGCTATTTGCTCTCCAAGAAACAATAACATTTAAATTATTGTTCCAAATGACAGTAGATCCAGGAATGATTTCCTCTTGAGGAGGAAGCTCAAGCTCTGGTTCTGGCTCAGGTATTGGCTGTAATAATACATATTCCGCTAATTTTTGTTTATCATAATCTAAACTATTGTTAACAATAATATTGTAAGTTTTTGATTCTCCATTAGCAAAGGCTGTAAAAGACTTTGTAAGAGTAGTTCTTACATCTTGAATAAAGTGATATATACCATATAATTCATCAAGATTGACGTCATTCCATTTTTGTACTTCAACAAATGAATCATTCAGTGTTCTGTATTTAATTGTTTGGTCAAATATATCTTCATAAAAACCTGTTATATTATTTGAACTAATAAGTACATTACTATTTATGTCATTAGCAATTATAGTAACTACCGATGATTCACCAAACTCATCTGTATATGTAATAGAATGATTAAAGCTTTCTCCTTCATCCACAGTTGATAATGTAGCATTTTCTGGAAGAAACGGCATTATGTCACCAATACTAATGAACCTGTATCACTAATCTTTTTATGATCTCTCATAGTGAATGCTACAAATCTATTAGCGGTATATTTAAATGATACATGAATCCATACCGTATTTTTACCAGAATATTCTAATAATATTTGATCATATGGTACAAGTTTAGCAATCTGACAAGCAGCATCTAAATGTTGTTGTCTACTAAATCCTGGTATAACAATATCTGCTGCTTGGCCAAGATAATGTTGTGATGTATTACTAGAACCTCTTACATCTCCAGGTCTTCTAAATCCAGAAGTAATCACCATACCAGGAAACATTTCAGCTATAGGTTCTAATACATTTTCACATAATCCTTTAAGATTACATACAATTTGTTGTGGTGTTAAGCTCTTTTGTGCAACTGGCATTCTTGTGCCATTCTTTGTTAATGCGCCTAAAGTAAAGTGCTTGCTTAAATATAAATCAGAACTAAATTTATCTAAAGCATTAATCAATGTACAACTTTGGGGCAATGCTACAGACGTATTAGTTGTAATTGTACAAACATTAGATATATCTCCATAGTCTTGATCAGTAGCATCTAATGTGCCTTCTGAAATACGTTTGGCAATATATTCTGTTGCGTCACCTTCTTCTGGTGTTTCATAATGTGCCGCAGCTTCTACGCCTCGAGTAATAATTTGTAACTCTTTAAATGTTGGCATTGATGTTGTATAAGCACTAGGAATAGATAATCCAGTAGCAGATGATACTCCACTGTTAAAGTCAACTCTTGTTGCATCACCACTTATATTACCTGCAGCTAACATATTAATGTTGCCAGTATGTGATTCAATGTTGACGCTATTAGCTTTAAGATTATATGAACCTCTTACTGATGTATTCATATTACCATGAACATCAATGTTAGCATTACCCATTACTTTTACATTAAGAGCATTATTAATTCGTACGTTATGGTTACCATCAATAGTAACATGACCTGAACCTTTAATATAAAGGTGACCATTTCTTTCTAATATCTCATACTTATCACCAACAATCTTTTCTACTTTAGTACCATTAGCATCAATTTCAAAGAAAGTACCTTTTGTATGATATAGATTAATACGTTCAGAATTCTTTGTATCATCAAATTCAAATGTGTGACCAGATTCTGATTGATATACGTGATTGAATGGATACGCAGCATTATATGGTATAGGTGGTTGATCCCACAAATAAGAACCTGCAGTAATAACACCTTTAGTTCGAGTTAGTTCTTTTTTACGAACAATAGTTTTCTTTATATCTTCATGTCTTGCAAGTTTGTTAGTATCTGGTTCAAATTGATAAAGTGGATATTTACCATTTGGATCTCTAAAACCAAGAGACATTTTTAATCCATTATCAAGTTGTCCAGTTGCAGTTAATGAGGTATCAATGGTAGGTATTGCAGCTTTAACTGGGATTAAATCACCAGTAGGACCAGGAATACCTTCAGCAATAAATAAATCTTTTTCGTTTAATCGTTTTCTTAATTCTGCTCCATCAAATTCACCATCAATTTTACCAAACTCAGCAAATCCAGTTGCAGCACTAAGATAATCATTATTATTAATATCTTTTAGTATAGACGAATTTTGTAGTACCGTTGTTCCATTATCATTAATAAATGTAACGAGTGAATCATACATACCTTGAGTTAAATCAGTTTTAATATTAGCATCAAGGAATGGTTTAATAGTATTAGTATAAGTATCTTCGTCAAACGATCCTTCTGTTTCAATAAGATCTCTACCTTTTTGAGACAGAGTAAATGTAGAAGGTAATGATAACGCAGAGGATGCTAAGTTAGCATCTCCAGTACTATTTGATATAGTATCACCATCATTTGTAGTTGAAACTTGTTGGCTAGAAGCAGGAAGATATCCGTCTTCTTTTAATATCATTTCATTATCATCACTGTCAATAGCACCATCTGCTTGAGGTATACCCCCAATAGAACCTAATAAAACGGGTTGTTGTTTGTCGTCATCTCTGAACATAACAATAACCCAAGATCCTTCAACAAAACCTATAGGTGAATGACCTATACCAGAAATACCAGCAGAAGTAATTGGTTGTAGCGGATAAGCCCAAGGAAGATCTTCTGTTTTAATAAGATTTTTATCATGTGTATGTAAACCAACAACACGTACTTGACAACGTCCTAGTTTAAGAGGATCTTGACGGTTTTCTACTACACCACTATATAATTGCATTATGTTCCATCCTTATCTAAATCCATTAAGAATGTGTCTTTAATTAACTCTAATTTACATTCATGGCTATCACGAGTTATATTATGATGTATTGCACTAATAATATAGTTACCCGATAGTATTTTATCAGTTATATCAATATCTTTTTTTGTTATTTGTTCAAGCTTAGTTATATCCATATATATTTTATCACCTACAGTATAATCCGTTCTACCAGGAACAGTTATCTCAACTATGGTTGATTCGAGTTGTTTCATAATTGATATTCTATGTTGACTACTTGCACTATTTGTAGCATCAATAATACCATTATATGAACCCCAATGATCAGTAGCTCTAAGCACCAATGCACTAGAACGTGAAACTACATTCTGAGAAGCACTTGCAAATTTATTTAAATGGTCGTCATTTTCAAACGATTCAAACATATTATAGGTATTAACTTTATATTTTTTAGTGACTAAATCATATGATATTTGTTTAGATCCAAACTTACCTGATATGATATTATCTAAATAATCAAATACTGTTGGTACATTGATATCAATAATACGTTTATATTCTTTTTCAATGTTTCTCATTGAAGAGCCATCACTTCTAAAATCTCTTAAGTTTTCATCTTGAATAAACGTTTGAACAATATCTTGATTGTATAATGTTTTAGTTGATATAAAATTAAATCCGCGTCTATTTTCAAAGAATAGATAACTAGGATTACCCTTTGCGTTCTTAGCTCTATCAAGAATATAATTTAATGAAGTAACTGGTGACCAATAGTTTGAAATAAATTTTGTTGAATTAATTGTTTCTTCAATAAGAACAGGTTTAATGGTTTCTAATCCAGCGTACTTATCAGTTAATAATGTATTTGCTATATCTGATATTTTACCTTGGTATGATTTACTTATTTTTTTATTAACATCAACTAAAGCTTCTCTGGAAAAGAAATGTAATTCGTAGACAGTAGAACGAGTATTAGTTTGTATTCTATTTGTTACCTTATATATATAGAATTGATCCTTAATAACTTTATCTCTACCTTCAAAAGTAGGCGTGTGAATACTAAGGTTAATGTATTCTTCACCGACAAATGGAAACAAATTAGTAAGATCTTGAGAGTCTCGTATACCAATAACACCAGTAATAAACGGAGAAAACATATCTTCGTATATTTCTATACCAGCTACTTGTGCAGTAACATTTTGTGAAAATCCATTTGCTGAGATAACTTCTGCTGTATCAATAGCAATATCACCAGCAAATCGTATTACTTCAGCTTGTTCCATTATATACTATCTTTAAAGTTTTTAATAATTATTTGTAATAATCCAGGAGATATTAGTTTAATACGACGTTTAGTTTCATTTAACGCTATTTCATAATCATAATTAGAAACTGATGTTATATTTGCTTGAGAAGCATCAACAATATTTCCATTTGTATCTATATAGTGATGAATTGCATACTCATTACCAGTACCATATTTCTCAGTAACATGAGCTTCTAATTCAAAGATAGGTAAAGGAAAGTCATCGATATAATTATATTTTTCATTACATAACATAATAACCCAATGGTATAATGGACTTCCATATACTTTTTCTGCAATAATTTCAGGAGTTTCTCCATCACGTATATCATATTCATCATATAAAGAAATATTAGCTAATATTTCTTTTCGCACTCTAACATTTTGTGATATATCTTTAACTAATAGATATTGAGTATGATCTCCAACGTTAAAATCATAAGTAAATGTAGGAAAGTTATTAAAATACATAAATTAAAATCCTTTGCGAATTTGATCTTTCGTAAGAAGAGCAAGTTCTTTAAACGTTAATACTAAATTAATTTGAGTTGGTGTTCCGTCTTTAAATGCAGTAAACTGACCTTGCGGAGAGTAATTGACAGTTAATTCAGTTAATACACATGATGTGTGTTTATTAATACTTTTATTTTCATCTGACCCATGATAATATGCTATATCAAATTCTGATGGATATGTATATAAGAAAGCGTTTTCATCTTTAAATTCTGGGTGCATGTGATATTTAAATTCTTTAATAATATTTTGTACATACTGAGCTTCTTGTGCATTTCTTGGATAAAACTGATAATCAAATTGAAAAGTTCTAAAATCTACATTTTTAAATATAACTTCTTTACGTGGGTTTGTTGCAATTCTAGTTAGTCTAGAAATTCCACCACCAACTCCTGCAATATTTGCAGTACCTAAAGCAAATGCAGTACCAGCAGCAGAACCAGCTTTTCCAACGTCTGCTAATCCTTTGCCTACATCACCGCCTTTAATAGCTTCTCCTAGTGCAGATCCACCAGCTATAGCACCTCCAAGAAGTGCTGTATTCTCTTCATCATATCCAACAGAATATCTAGATGATAATAAATTAGGCATATGTAAAGCTATAGCAGTTTTAATACGTTTTGTTGCATTAGTAAACGTAAGATCTTTAGTACCTTCAGCAATGGTGTTAACTACTGTATTTTCCGATACTGCAGAGCCTGAAAATAAGTTTGATATAGAGGTAGCACCTCTTGATGCTGTTCCAGCTAAAGCACTTTGCTCTCTGGGAGGTACATCTTTAACAAATTGATATTGATTTCCGCTACTATCTTTATTTAATGTAGCATCAGTTGTAACGTTAATGTAAAACATAACATAGTTATTACCATAATCTTCGCGATCTGCAGTAAGATCACTAGGATATTGTAGTTGAGTAATATCATATGCATTAGAGGATTCATTAGGATCATATCCACCAGTGCCTGATCCGTTATCAGCCCACCCTCCTGCATTCCAATTTGGTCCTATTTCCATTTCACATTCCTGTATTAGTCTTGTATATTATTTATATAAATAGAATTGAATTCTATTGAGTATTTATGTACCATAAAAGACTATATAAACCTAAACATCCTGAAAAATATACAGGAGATCCAACCAATATTGTTATGAGATCCAGCTGGGAGACTCGTTTTGCAATATGGTGTGATACTAATCCTGCTGTTATTAAATGGGCATCAGAAGAAACTATTATACCATACAAATGTCATACAGATGGCAAGATTCATAGGTATTATATTGACTTTAAAATTAGAGTTAAACAAACTGATGGTTCTACTAAAACCTATTTAATAGAAGTAAAACCGCATGGCCAGACTCTTCCTCCACAATATCCTGGTAGAAAAACAAAACGATTCTTAAATGAAAGCTTTACATTTATTAAAAATCAATCAAAATGGAAAGCAGCAACCGAATGGTGTGCAGACAGAGGATATGAATTTAAAATCATTACCGAAAAGGAATTAGGGTTATAAGTATATAAATAATAGTATGGCAAATTTAAAAGACATTTTTACTAAAAACCAATATGACTTAGGTGCTGCAGCTAAACAATCTAAGACATGGTTTCAGCGACAAGCAAGGTTATTAGGACAGCAAAGAGCTACTCCTAATGCTATGCTTAAAAGCGATCCATCTGCTATGCGAGCTAGTATTAGACCTGGTAATTTATATATGTTCTTATATGATGCTAAAACTAAAGATACATTACCATTTTGGGATAGATTCCCATTAGTATTTCCATTTAAAAAAACTGCAAATGGCTTTATTGGATTAAATATGCACTACCTTCCATATCAAGGAAGAATACAATTATTAGATAGATTAATGGATTTTGCAAATAATAAACGTATGGATGAAACAACTCGTCTTAATTATTCGTGGAGACTAATAAATGGAGTTTCTAAATTTAGATTGGCACAGCCATGTGTTAAACAATATTTAGCAGATCATGTACGATCATCACTTAGACAAGTGAATTCCTCAGATTGGGCAACAGCGATGTTATTACCAGTAGAACAATTTACTGGTGCTGCAAAACAATCAGTTTGGGCAAATTCACTAAGAGGATAATATGGCACAATTAAACGACTTTATATCACAGATAAAAACCGAAGGGTTGATGCGGAATAATAGATATGCCGTAGATTTTTCATTGCCTACTGGTTTAGCAAACCCAGGGATAGATTTAAGAAAAGTATTACTATTTTGTGATAGTGTATCTATACCAGGGATTAATATATCTACAACTCCAGCTAGAACTTATGGTGAAATACGTGAAATGCCGTATGAAAAATTATTTTCTCCGATAACCATGTCATTTTATGTTGATAGTTCTATGCAAGTCAAAAAGCTTTTTGATTCATGGCAAGGTATTATACAAGATCCTGATAGCAGAAATATAGGATATTATGACGATTATAGGACTGATATAACTATTACTATGTTTGATATTAATAATAACGCAAAATATTCGGTTACAGCATATGAGTCTTTTGTAAAAGATATATCAACAATACAATTAGATTATTCAAATAGAGATGTTATGAAATTAAATGTCACTATGGGGTACAAATATTGGAAGTCTTCAGAACAACAAAGTTCTGTTAGTACTCCTGATAATAAAGGATTCTTTGATAGAATTGGCGAATTTATAGGGGATGCTATTCCTGTACCTTCACAATATTATAATGATTTTGATGGGTTTCAAAAAGAATATAACAATTACGTGCCACAGCTTGGTGGTTTGAATTTAGCGGGAGCTACATTTAATTTTTAAAGGTATATTATGAGTGCTGATGATAATCTATCTAAGATCTTTGACATAGATCCAATGGATAAAAATGAAGTAATTAAGGCCAATGGTGAAGTATTGCCACCTAAGTCTAAAAAGATAGAAGAAAATATTAACTATGATTACGATAAGACTCGTGACAATTTACATGGTCTATTGAATCAAGGACAAGATGCACTTTATAATGCACTAGAGATTGCCAAACAATCAGAGCATCCTAGAGCATTTGAAGTTGTAGGGAATTTAATCAAGCAGCTTTCTGAAGTGAATGCCCAACTGCTTGAGTTGCATGATAAGAAGCAAAAATTAGATACACCTAAAGGTTCAGATAAAAATGAATCTAAGCAAGTAACTAATAATGCTATATTTGTGGGCAGTACTAGCGAGTTGAATAAACTCATTAGTGATATTAATAAAGGAGATTGATTATGGCTTTGCCAATTAATAATACGTTGACCTATACGTTAACAGTGCCGTCAACAGGCCAGGAAATAAAATACAGACCGTTTTTAGTGAAAGATGAAAAGACTTTATTGTTAGCACATCAGTCAGAAGACGTTAAAGTAATGATTGATTCACTAAAGAATGTTATTACATCATGCGTTAAAGATGATATTAATGTAAACGATTTGGCCACATTTGATATTGAGTATATTTTTACTCAAATTAGAGCTAAATCTGTAGGTGAAATAGTGGAATTATTTCTCAAGTGTGATACATGTGAAGATGAAAAGGCAGTTACTAAAATAAACTTAGATATATCTAAGATACCTGTAACTAAAAATGAAAAACATAAAAGCGATATAATATTATACGATGATGTTGGTATTACATTAAAATACCCATCATTTTCAATTGTTAATAAATTAGGTGGAGTTGAAGCTAAAGGTGTTGATGATTTATTTAACATTATTATAGAGTGTATTGATACAATTTATAATTCAACTGAAGTGTTTCATGTTAAAGAGCAAACAAAAGAAGAATTAACTGATTTCTTAAATAATCTAACATCAGATCAGTTTAAGAAAATACAAGAATTTTTTGAAACTTTACCAGTTATGAAACAAGAAATTGATTATAAATGTCCTGTTTGTAATAAAGAACACCATAAAGTATTGGAGGGATTACAAAGTTTTTTTTAATTAATCTCTCACATGAATCATTACAAAATTTTTATAAAATGAATTTTGCAATGATGCAATATCATAAGTATAGTTTAGAAGATTTAGAAAATATGATACCATTTGAGAGAGAGATTTATGTTACAATGTTAATTAATCATTTAGAAGAAGAAAAGAAAAAATACGAGAGCAAAAACTAATGGCACTTAAAGACCTTATAAAAGTTAAAAAAACTAAAGTCAATTCGTCTAAATCAGGCGAAATTGAAGTTAAACTACAAGTACTTTCATCAATAGATGACAAGTTGAGTAAAAGTATTACTCTTTTAACTATGGCTTTAAATAAAAGTAATAAACTTAATTCTATAAAAACAAAGAAAAATCAGAAAGGAGTGATGGAACTATTTTCATTTTCAAAAAAATCTAAAGAAAATGATAAGCCTAAAAAGTCTAAGAAGGAACAAGAACTTGAGCAACTGAAAATTAATGAAAAAATGCTTAAGTTTATGGAAGGCATTTTCAATAATACGTTAGCATCTAAACCTAAAAAAGCAAAAGATTTTAATTTAGGTACAATTGGCGCAGTATTGGCTATGGCATTTGGCGCATTAGTTGGTGCAGTCCAAGGTTATACTAAAGCGGTTGTACTAAGTTTAAAAATAGCTATTAAAAGTATAAAGTCAATTGGAACATTATTTGCTAAAGTATTTACAGGTTTAGCTCCTACATGGGCAGCTCTTATTAAGAAATCTATGCAAAATTTTGCTAAAGGTATAGCAAGTCGTTTAGCAGGTTTGTCAATGCAATTTGATTTAGTTGTTGATTCAATAAAAACATATTTTAAAAAATTAGGAAGTAAAGTAAAAATTGAATTACCAAAACCAATTTTGGACTTTATGAAAACGGTAGGTAGTAAAGTATCAGCAGCAGTTAAAGTAGTATCAGCAGCAGTTAAAGCAGTTCTTACATTCTTACAACCTATAACTAATTTGGCAGCAAGCCTCGGTAAAATATCTATTGCCCCAATTGTTCGCGTAGTTGAAAAAATAGCCAATTTCTTTAAATCTATGTTTGGGTATATGAGTAAATTTGGTGGTTTGGCTAGTAAAATATTGCCATTAGTTAGTAAATTGTTTCTTCCATTAACAATTGTTATTACAGCATTTGAGTCTATTAAAGCTGCTATTCAAGGATATGCTGACGGAGGTATTTTAGGAGCATTAGAAGCAGGTATTTCTACATTTTTTACAACATTAGTTGGAGCTCCATTAGATTTACTTAAAGACATGATATCCTGGGTATTAGATAAGTTTGGATTGGAATCTGCTTCTGATATGCTTGATAGTTTTAGCTTTTCTGATATAATATCTAAATTTTTTGAAGCAATATTCCATCCTATAGAGACTCTTAAAAATATATTTACTAGTGTAATGAATGCATTAGCTAAAATAGAAATTGGGCCATTTAAGATACTTGGCAAACAATTTGGGCCATATAAACCATTTTCAGGTTTAGCAATAGAAAGCCCATCTGAAACGAGTGATGGTGGCACAACTGAAAAACCTATATATTCAGAAACCGTATCTCCGCAGTTAAATAATGCTACTGCTGAAGAATCAGATCGGATAAGAGATGCCATAAAAAGACAAGATATCAATAAAAATATTAATAAAGGAAATAATGTTGATGAGGCATCATCTGAGGTAGAAATGATTAAAGGATCTCCCTCTCCACCAAAAGTTGATAACAATATAGTTAATAATGCTCCTACAAATATTGCTAATAATACTAATAATAACTACCAGCAAGATATAAGAAATAGAGATCATTCTCTAGGAAAATATAACGAAAGTAGATATTTGTTTGGATAAAAAAAGGGAGCCGAAGCTCCCTTTCCTTTTTACAATAGGTATTACAAGCTGATATTAATCTTCGTCAGCAATCTTTTGGAAGTAACTCATAACATCATCGTCATCAGTACTTGCTATACTTGGTTCACTTACCACAGGAGCTGCTTTAGCTTGAGGTTCAGCCACTTCAGCAAACTGTTTAGGTTCAGCAGTAGGCATTGCATCTACTAAATCATTAGCAGAAGTATCCATACCTTCACCACTTAAAGTTACTTCAAGTTTAGTTTTAAGTTCTTCATAAGTTTTGAAGTTAGAACGATCTAAAAATTCTGATAGTTTATATTGTTTATTAACAACTTCAAGAATCTTTTCATCTGATTCAGCTACTGGTGATGGTTCAACAAATACAGACTGATCATAGTTAGGATAACCTTCAACTCTTCTCATTCTTAATTTAAAGTCAGTGCCTTCCCATAGATCAAATACATTCACTGGTTTCTCATCTTCAAATGTAGGTCTTGCCTTATCCATAATCTTATCAAAGATCTTTTTACCATATCTGAATAGCATAACTTTGCCTTCATTTTCTGGATGTTTAGGATCCGACACAACTAATATGTTTGAATAGAAGTGTAAGCGACGTTTTTGTTTACGTGCAATTTCTTTGTTTGCTTCAGAACCTGAATTCCATAACTTAGAGTTTAATTCACCAACTGGGTCATTTTCTCCAAGTGTAGTTAAAGAGTTCTCAATATACCAACGACCTGTAGGACCTTGAAATCCATGAGAGAATACTTTTACCCATGGTAGTTCATCATCAGGATGCTTAGGTAAGAATCTAATTGTTGCTGATGCATTACCAGCTTTATCAGCTTCTGGTTTCCAGATGCGTTCATCAACATATGATTTTGTAGTTGCTTGGGGGTTTGCGATTGTATCGAATGCGGAAGAGATCTTACCGAAATCGTTATTGCGGGTACTTCTTAGTGTATTAATATCCATCGTATTTTTCCTTAATATTTACGTAGTATGTTTAATGTATGTACTGCACTTTATTTATATAACGATACATTAGCGTTATTATAATTCTGTAATAAATTCATTAATAGTTTTCTCAAGTTTTTCTCTATCATACTTAACAAAACCTTTAAGCTTTTTAATCCTTCTTATATCTTCTTCTAATATTAAAGCTGTTGGTTCTGCTTCCCATTTAGTAATCATTGGTATGAAATCATTTAATATACATATTGATTCCATGCTTATTAATTTACCAAGATATAGTTTAATTATATACGGATATGTATTTAAAGTAAAATTAATTATTTGATCTAATGATAAATTATTCTTTTCTGATTCTAATTGTAATAAGTTAAGATCATCTTTAAATGTTTTTGTAAGACTTTGTTTACGTTTAGTCCACTGAATATAATACTCTTCAGCTTCTTCCATTCCATAAACAATATTATCATTGCCGTATGCTATATTAGCAACAAGAAACTGAATTATTTCTTGATCAGTTCTATATTTACGAGCTAACTTTTCAAATAAAAATTTATCATTCCGAGCATCAAATGCCTGATACGAACCTTTAACGTTACCTCTATTCTCAAATACATTAAACTTGTCTTTAGTGAAATGTAGCTTTAATGCCACATAATATCTAAAAGCTTTGAATCCTGTCATATATCCAACTTAGCAACTTTAGGTAAGTAGTTTTCATCCCTCATATTAACAGCTATCTTTTGTTTAAGATTCTTATTAACCATAGAACTAATATCTTCTGGGTCAATAAAATTTTCTTTACAGTATTCTAGTACTGCTTCCATATGTGTTATCTTACGAGATGATACTATTTCATCAATATAAATGGCAAACTCTTGAGTATTTTTAAACATTTTACCTTGCATTATTATCCTTTAAGTAATGTAAATAACTACCGACTATGTATTTTCTATTTGTTGATACTAAACCAGCATGCGGATACATCCATAGTGGTGGGAATACTAAACATGCTCCTTGTTTTCTAGGACTGGTTAATCCTAATTGGGGAAATTCTGTTCCGCCATCTGCGTAATCATCTGAATCATTTAAGTAAATAAAAAACGCTAAAAATCTAATGGCAGAATTATAATCATTTACATCAGTATGATAATCAAACTTACCTTCATTTGGTTCATACCTTTTTATTCTAAATTCTTCAAAACTATATTTTTCTGGCCACTGTAGGGGTACATGAATATGACAATCAGATTTATACTGTTCTAATAACTCTTGAAATTTAATACTAAGTATTGAATTAAATTCAGACCAATCATCTTTGTGTTGTATTAGATTAATTTGATTGAAGTTCATTAGATCATCATTATATATTTCATGTTGATCTTCTTTACTGTCAAATAACGATATCATTCTTTCACATGTATCTTTATCTAAAACATTATCATAAACCTTTAAGTATCTTTGCAACTATATCATTCCTAAATAATATTTGGCTACTTTAAGATCAGCATTAATCTTTTGCCAAACCTTATATTTGTCTTTGTAACATTTCCATACTGGAGTGTTTTGATTATTAATAGAAGCATTTAACTTTTCATCAAACACTTCTAGATATTCTTCAAAGAATACATCTAATTCATTTTTACTTTTAATTAATTCAGAAATAATTTTTTCAAGTGATTCTTTATCTCTTCTTATATACGAAGTAGATATACTGTCAATTATACTCATTGTACCTCCTGAGCAAATCTTTCTTTTAAAAACTTCATTACTTGATGTTGTCTAGTAAAAATAAAATCTTCATTTAGATCTACATCAGTAATAATAAAACCATTCTTAACACGTTTAATTAAAAATTCATTCATAATATAATACTCCTATTTTTTTGTTGCTTTTGCTTTCTTTTCCTTTTCAGGCTTAAAATCTAATAATATCTTGTTGCTTTTTGCATCCATTACTGCAAACCTTTTCTTAAGACGCTTTTGAATTTCTTCTGCATCATACCACATTTCAATACCTTGTTTAACTTGTTTCAATTCTTCTTTAGATAAGAATCCGTCGTAACAATCATCAAGTAATTTTTCAACTTGAGTTACCGTAAAGTCGGTTTGTGCTTTTACTGTTTGTGTACTACCTATACTACCAAATGATGCTGTATGAATCATCATATAAGCTGTATCAAATACATGCACTGAATGACAATACATTGCAATGATAGAGGCAGCACTATGACAAGCACCCATGATATGACCAGTAATTTCTGCTTTACATATTTGCATAGCATTAATAATAGCTGTGGCTGAATCTAAATTACCACCATTACAATTAATATAGAAATGAATTCTATCATGTGCTGGTACGTTAATAAGTAAAGAAATAACATTACGATAACGATGAGGTTCATCAATATCCATATCTAAAAATACTTCGTGGGTTATTAATGAAGACTGAACTGGATTAATATGCACATTATTTGTTAAATTACCTATCAAATTTGTTGCTTGATCCATTTCTTCGTCTACTCTAGTTTTATTATTCACATTGTCTCCAATTTATAAAATATATGTTTTCCTATCTGTACAGTTTTTGATGCAAACTTCCATTTAGGGTTAACGTAATTTGCATGATAATACATTGCACCATGTGTTATATCTTCTATTTCATCATAGTGCATAAAAGCATATAGTGCAATCTTTCTTATATTATCAAACATCTTTTTTTCTTTCTTGCTGTACGAATACAATGTTGCTTTGTTTCTTAACTTAGCACTACACCACCAAGTAAACTGACAGGTCTTTCTGTTTCTTTCTCTAACAATTTTACATAGATTTGTTGGATATAATTCACTTTTAGATCTGTTTAATGTAACTAATGCAACAGCTAACTTACCTGTATCTGACTCACCTTTAGCTTCAAAAAATATATTTTGTGCTAAACACTCAATTTCAGCTCTTTGTTCTTCTGTTATAGAAGCATAAGACATTATTTTAAGTTTCTTATATTCTGGTACATAATTTGATTTAACATTAACTACTGTTGTTAAACTACAAATAATTACCAATAATGTTCCAAGTATTAATCTCATTCGTTGGTACTCCTTTGATTACTTGTTTATACTACTATTATATACTAATACTCTTTTAAAGTACACATGTATTTTAGTCAAAACGCAACTTAACTAACTTTTCTATAAAGTCTTTACGTTTTCTTTTAAAGATTTGTGGCTGTTCACTATCTACACCAATTAATATAACTATATTAGGTATTTTAATATTAAACAATTCTTCAAACATAATTGAATATGCTGTAGCCTGAATAAAATAGTTTTCAATCTTATTTTCATCTTTCAATCTTGCAGATGTTTTAAAGTCAATGACAGATAATTCACCTTCATATTCACCAATACAGTCTACTGTACCAGCCAATTTAAGCTTATCTGAATACATCATCTTTTCAAGTGCATGTATGTTATCAATCTTATCAACAAAAGGCCGCATACTGTTCCACATCTCTAAATCAAATATGTCAATATGATAATCTTCATTAAGTAAAAATGATTCACAATAACTATGGATTTGAGTTCCACGTTGAGAAGCTCTAGAAGATACTCTATTTGCTTCTGCTTCACCTACACGTTTCTTCCAAGCTTCGATAGATTTTTGACTCATCTTACCGGTAATAGAAGTCACTGATGGATATCTATCTCCATTAGGTGTTTCATATAATCTACCTGAATCAGAATCAATACGGGTTAATGATGGGAATTCATGATCTATAAATGTTTTCATAATATTATTATACACTGATTACTGTTTAAAGTACACTGTTATGTTAATTAATTGCTTCTATTGTCGATACAAAATTATCATCAGGTGTAACAATAATAACAGGTAGTTCATAATCATATGAAGGAGTTGGTTCTATCATAGCCTCCAACCCCTTTTGAATCATTGGTTCTTTGTCTTCACATGATGTTACTGTAAACAATACTATAAGCCCTATAATAAATATCATGACACACTTATACATATCATAATTTTTTGTAGTTTTAAATTTATAATAGTGCTTTCTCATATTATTTGATAATAGCTAAAATATCTTCTTCAGAAACAAGAACACGTTGTGCACCATCAATTTTTACTAATGCAGTTTTAGACCAGTTTAAAAATACATTGTCACCAACCGCTACATTTTTAACATCAGGCCCTACAGCAAGTACTGTACCAGATGAAGTATCTAATAGTGTAGTTGTTGTTTCAATAATAATACCACTATCAGTTTCTTTCTTTCTTTCATTTTCTGCTACTAATAACTTATCTTTCATTGGTATTACTTCCATATTATTTTCCTTGTAATTT
>Ga0181600_10000380_pt1 | contig 34282 bp, 22 predicted proteins | sample 041ome_2_FD_132982 | JGI IMG/M metagenome (GOLD analysis project Ga0181600, IMG submission 132982) | Coastal salt marsh microbial communities from the Groves Creek Marsh, Skidaway Island, Georgia - 041406US metaG (megahit assembly) | ecosystem: Environmental > Aquatic > Marine > Intertidal zone... | reverse complement strand
TCAACGTAGAAGACCTTGGTTGGCAACCTTTCATCGCGAGTTGGCTCACTCGTCGACGAGAGAGTAAAATACGAGATTCGACCATCGAGGAGTCGCTGTCGGCGTGTGTCGACAAATATTTACGTGAGGCTGTAGAATGCAAAATGACAAAGTGTACCGAACTTGTCAAGACGGATATATTGGCAGCTGTCCGTCAGTTGACGATTCTCTTTGACGCGCACGACGTCCCCTCGTGTGATCACGTCGAGGCTGTTTTTGTGTTTTGTTTGATCTGGTCAATTGGTGCATCCATCGATATGGCTAGCCGTGTTCGATTCGACAACATGTTACAACAGTTGGCACCTTTGAAAATGTTGCCTCACACACCAGCGATTGCTCTCACTGACGTGACAGTATTCGATTATTACTACGACTTCGATCGCCGGGAGTTTGTATTATGGTCGCAGAAAATTCCGGCATGCCATCTGCCGAACGTGTCAGAAGTGCCCTTCTTTAAGCTCATGGTCCCAACGGTGGACACAGTGCGCACTCAACACATTACTCAGCTTCTAATCGAGTCAAATACAAACGTGCTCATCGTGGGGAATGTCGGAGTCGGCAAGTCCATGGTTGTCAATTCCTGTTTGGAAGAGCTTCCAGACAGATACGTAGGCAGTCGAATTACATTCAGCGCGCAGACGAGCTCGCATTCGCTACAAGATACAATCGAAGGTAAGCTCGAACGGCGATCGAAGGGCGTTTTCGCGCCAAGTGGTGGACGTAAACTGATTCTCGCCATCGATGACTTCAACATGCCGAAGAAGAGTGAATTTGGCTTCATTCCACCTTTAGAACTACTCAAGATGTGGCACGACAATGGTTTTTGGTACGACAGAGTCAAGCAAGAGCCCGTTCAGGTGAACGACGTCAAACTTCTAGCAGCCATGGCCCCGCCAGGAGGAGGTCGAAATGCGTTTTCGCAACGGGTAATGTCAATTTTTGGCGTCGTAAACATGGTCGATCCATCCGAGGCGCAACTGGAACGAATTTACAGCACCATACTCGGACAAATGCAACAGGGGTTTGATCAGTCGATCTCGACGGTAGGGAACGCAATCGTGAAAGCAAGCATCGGCGTGTACAGTGTTCTGGTCAAAGAACTCTTACCGACACCAACCAAGTGTCATTATCTTTTCAACACGCGCGATTTGTCAAAAGTGATACAGGGCGTAACCCGCGCGACGAAGCAGTTTTATGACTCACGCGAATCCATCCTGCATTTGTGGATACACGAGAATCTACGGGTCTTTGGCGATCGAGTTTGGGATCCTGAAGACTTTCAGTGGTTGCAACGACAAATTGACACGAATTTACGCATTCATTTCTCCACCTCATGGAACGAAATCGTTTCGACAGATAATTTGGTATGTTTGAATGCGAGCGACGACAACGTTCGACTCAAGGAGTGTCATCCGTTTGTATCATTCATGCGGCCTGCGATGGACAGTCCCCCTTACGAAGTGATAACCGACACTCAAACGCTCAAAGAGTCTCTGATAGAGAAGCTCGAAGATTACGCTTTGGAATCTGGCAATGGTGAAATGGAACTGGTGCTATTCAAGGATGCTGTAATGCACGTCTGCCGCATTCACCGCATCTTGACTCAGCCGAAGGGCAACGCACTGCTTGTTGGAGTCGGTGGAAGCGGTCGGAAGTCGCTCGCGCGATTGGCGGCATACGTGGCCGAGATGAAGACGTTTTCTATCGAAATCACTAAGAATTATAGAATCAACGAGTTTCGAGAAGATCTGAAATCATTGTATCGTCAGGCGGGCGTGGTTGGCGTACAGACTGTTTTGATTCTCGATGATACGCAGATTGTGAGTGAATCGTTTTTAGAGGACATAAACAACGCTCTCACCTCTGGGGATATTCCAGGTCTGTATAGCAAAGACGAACACAACGCGATTTGCGAGGATATGAGAAAAGTGGCGAAGTCGAATAGTGTGCAGGCAGTGACGCACGATGATTTGTATGTGTTTTTCATGGAACGCGTACTGCAGAATCTGCACATCGTGTTGTGCATGTCTCCGATCGGTGATACATTTCGCGAGCGCGTAAGAATGTTTCCCGGTTTAGTCAACTGTTGTACGATAGATTGGTTCACCGACTGGCCTGCGGACGCCTTGATTGAGGTTGCAGCTAAAAAGTTGAGTAATGACAACATGAACGACGACATGAAGCATCACTTGTGCACGGCTTTTGGAAAAATCCATGAATCAACGATAAGCGTGGCTGATTCCATGTTTAAACACCTGAAGCGAAAGGTGTACATCACACCCACGAACTTCATCGAGTTTGTCAACTTTTTTAAATCTCTAATGGCGGAGAAAACACAAACTCTCCATGATCAGATGGAAAAGCTTAGAGGCGGACTTTCCAAACTCGATGAAACAGAAACTCAAGTTTTACAAATGCAAAGTGTTTGTAAGGACAAGGCGAAGGTCGTAGCGGATGCAAAGAGAGACTGTGAAGAGCTGCTCAAGGTGATCGTACAAGATAAGCGAGCTGCAGACGAGCAGAGTATCAAGGTGAGTGCCGAAGCCGGACGCGTCGAGATGGAAGCGCAGAAAGCCAACGAAATCGCAGACGAATGTAAACTCAAACTCAACGAAGCTCTACCAGCGTTACAAGAAGCTGAAGCGGCTTTGAATGTGTTGACAAAGAAAGATTTGGGTGAATTAAAATCTTACGTCAAACCACCAGCACTAGTCGAACTTTGCTTGAAGGGCGTGTTGACTGTTTTAAAGAGACCGACCACTTGGGAAGAAGCCAAGAAACAGTTGGGCGATTCGGGATTCCTCGATCGGTTACTACATTTCGACAAAGATTCATTGTCGGATGCTTTGCTGGCAAAGATAGCAAAGTATGTGAATCATGTCGATTACCAACCCCGAACCATTGGAAAAGTGTCCAGCGCGGCTGAGGGATTGTGTAAATGGGTACACGCCATGTTTTCTTATGGGAATGTCGCGCGTGAAATCGCACCGAAGAGAGCCACGTTAAAGCAGGCACAGGATAAATTGGCGCTGAAACAAGAGGCGCTCACATTGACCCAGAAAGATTTGGCAGATGTCATGTCCAAAGTCAGCGCGCTTAAGGAGCAGTATGAGAAATCTGCTTCCAAAAAAGCGGCTCTTGAGAGTGAATATGCAGAACTAGAAATCAAACTCGAACGCGCTGAAGCGCTCGTCGAAGGTTTATCTGGTGAGAAGACACGATGGAAGCAGGCTGTGAAAGATTTTGAACAAAAAATTTCGCGACTTCCAGGCGATGTTTGCATTGCAGCCGCCTTTATGAGTTACGCTGGCGCTTTTCCATCTGAATACAGGAAAGTCCTCATCGACGACTGCTGGATGCCAACTGTCAAGGAACTTTCTCTACCCCATAGCTCTGATTTCATGTTTGCGCAATTTCTTGCAGATCCGTCGGATGTTCGAGATTGGAATATTCAAGGATTGCCCTCTGATTCTTTCAGTACAGAAAACGGAGTGCTCGCCACGCGCGGGAATCGTTGGCCTCTGCTGATTGACCCACAGGGACAAGGTAATAAATGGATCAAAGCGATGGAGGGAAGCAATGATTTGTTGGTGACCACTTTGACGTCGCCTGATATGGTCCGCAACATCGAACGTGCGGTTCAATTCGGTACCCCAGTGTTAATTCAAGACGTGAAAGAATCCATTGACCCAATTTTAGAACATTTGGCTGCAAAGTCATTCGTCAAGAAGGGTGGATCAGTCACTGTGAAAATAGGTGACAAAAATGTCGAAGTTTCTCCGAAATTCAGGCTATACTTTACGTCAAAGCTTATGAATCCACACTACACACCCGAAATCAGTACAAGGCTCGCCGTGATAAATTTCACGGTGAAGGAGCAAGGGCTCAACGCGCAACTGAGAGATCTCGTTGTGAGGCGCGAACGTCCAGATCTGGATTCAGAGAAGAATGATCTCGTCGTCAAAGTGGCTAGAGGTAAACGGAAATTGGTTGAGCTTGAAGATTTGATTTTAGATTTGTTGAGTAAAGCCACGGGGTCTCTGTTGGACAATATCGAGCTCATTAATTCTCTGACGTACTCGAAAGCCACAAGCGAAGAAGTTTCTGCAAGCTTAAGGGTTGCGGAGAAAACTGGCGAGCAAATTGAGAAAACCGCCGCTGCTTACGCGCCTGCGGCAGAAAGAGCGACCTTGCTATACTTTACGCTGTATGCATTCGCAGATGTCGATCCTATGTATCAGTTTAGTTTGGACTCGTATACGACGTTGTTTGATTCATCAATCACAAAGTCCAAAAGACAAAGCCTTTCAGATCCGAGTGACATTGAAGAACGGTTGAATCAGTTGAATAATTATCACACGTACGCTGTGTATCGATACGCTTCTCGTGGACTTTTTGAATCACACAAACTTTTGCTGAGTTTGCAAATTTGCATGAGAATTCAGATGGCCGCAAAGACAATTTCGACGCGCGAGTGGAACTACTTGATAGGCACAGATAAGGGTAACACAGAAGACTCGAGCAAAAAATCTCCATGCATTCGAATCGATTGGCTGCCTTCCGAAAGTTGGTCAAATGTGCGCCGCTTGGCGCTCGACTTTGCGCAGGTATTTGCGGAACTTCCAGAATCAATCGACTCGGAATCCCACGACGAATGGCGACATTGGTACCAGCACGCCAAGCCGGAAACGCAAGAGCTGCCCGGTAAATGGCAGAATTCGTTGAATAGTTTGCAAAAGCTTCTGTTGCTCAAAGCACTCAGATTAGACCGCGTCGAAATCGCCATTCGCACCTACGTTTCTGATTATCTCGGCGAAAAGTTTGTGGATCCGCCGGTGCTCAACCTGAATGAAGTGTTCAACGATTCTACGTGCACAGAACCATGCATATTCGTTCTGAGCGCAGGTGTCGATCCTATGGCTAATCTACGGCAGTTGGCAATTTCAAAGGAGATGTCAGATAAACTGCACACCGTTGCTCTAGGTCAGGGTCAGGCTGCGACAGCTACAGAGTTGATCGCTCGCGGTCGCAAGGAAGGACATTGGGTGTTTCTCGCAAACTGCCACTTAATGTTGTCTTGGCTGCCTGATTTACAAACGATCATCGAGGACTTTGATATTGAGAAGCCACACACAGACTTTAGACTGTGGTTGTCATCGACACCGACGTCCTCGTTTCCTCTATACATTTTACAGAGAGGTTTAAAAATCACCACCGAGCCACCCAAGGGGCTGCGGGCAAACCTGTCAAGAATTTATACGACGTGCATCTCTGAAGAATCGTTCACTCAGTGCAACAAGCGAGAGAAATATGGAAAACTTTTATTTGCGCTGTCATTCTTCCATGCTTTGCTGCTGGAGCGAAAGAAATTCGGTACACTTGGAATGAACATACCATATGATTTCAACGACACTGACTTTTCAGTCAGCGATGACATTTTAAAATCATACCTCGATGGTTACGAGGAAACACCATGGGAATCTTTAAGGTACTTGATAGGTGAAGCGAATTACGGAGGGCGAATCACCGACGAGATAGACCGGCGCATCATCAGGGCATACTTGTTGCAGTTTTTCAACGAAGACGCTTTGCAAGTGGATGGCTTTGGATTGGTTCACGGAGCTCTGGCGAGCACGTATCATATACCCGCGGGGGCGGTCGAGCTAAAACGCCAACGCGACTTTGTCAACAAGCTACCGTTAAGCGACCAAGCTGGCGCGTTCGGTCAACACGCGAACGCCGACATGTCGTATTTGATTGTGGAGAGCGAAGCAATTTTGCGCACTTGCGCAAATATTCAATTGACGAGCGGTTCGAGTGCAGACCCGACACAGCAGGGCTTTGAATCCATAGAGTCAAAAGTGAGCTCACGAATCGATCAGCTTCTCGCAATCGCGCCAGAGCCACTAGATTTCGCCAAGATTCGAAAATCAAAGCTGGGGGACGACACCCAGTGTCCGCTTACAGTAAACATGATGCAAGAGATACAGCGGTACAATGTACTTTTGTTGGACGTGCACGAGTCGCTTAAAAATCTGAGCAACGGTATAAAGGGCTTAGTGGTAATGTCTAGAGACATGGATGAGATATTTGACGCACTCGCGGCGAACTCTGTTCCTTCGAGATATCTCAAGGCGTATCCGTCGGTGAAGTCTTTGTTTGCATGGGTGACTGATTTGGGTCACCGCGTGAATCAGCTTAAATCTTGGGCGCTTCGAGATGATATCCCGGAAACCTTTTGGTTAGCAGGGTTTACGTATCCCTCGTGTTTCCTCACCTCGGTTTTGCAAGCGAGTGCGCGTCGTCACGGGATACCGATTGATACGCTCACGTTTTCATTCTCCATTCTCGAGCAAGACGCAAGTGATATCAGCTCTCCACCAGACGAAGGCGTTTATGTTCGTGGTCTGTATCTCGAAGGCGCCGGGTGGGATAAAGATTGTAAATGCTTGTGCGAGCCCAACGCGATGGAGTTGATAGTCAACATGCCAGTGGTCCATTTCATTCCGACGCAGCGCAAACGCTCCAATAAACGGCGGTTGAATGTATATGAGTGCCCGCTTTACATGTATCCGATTAGGACTGGCACACGCGAGCGACCATCGTTCATAACGATGGTTGAACTCGACGCCGGTGATGCTACCGCTGACCACTGGGTGAAACGCGGGACAGCGTTACTTTTATCTCTGTGATTCGGCGGCAAGTCACATGGGAATCATGTGTATGCGATGGGAATGTGTGTATGCGACTCCTCACAACCAGTCGCTCACGATTCGCCGGAACCGCGCGTCCTCACAACCAGTCGCTCACGATTCGCCGGAACCGCGCGTCCTCACAACCAGTCGCTCATCATGAAGACTTTCGTTCTCGCCACCGCTTTGACAACTCTGCTCTGCTTTCAGTCTGCTTTCACTGTCGCGCACGCTTGGGAGTGCCCGAAATTTGACGAGGACAAAATAGTCGCCATACTCCAAGTGTGTGTTGCCGATGACGCTGGATTATGCGGAGAGCAGTGCATAGAGGCGCTCGTCGCAGGATCGCTCGAGATCAAAGACACCCTGAAAGTCCCGTGCGACGGCGGCATCGACGGTGTCATGGAGAATGTCCTGAAACGATGTACCGAGGAAAACGGCGCGCAGTTTGATCCGTGTGATGGAAAAGTGAAATCCGTCTTGCGGTCGAACGCCGAAAACGTACAGTGTCTCGAGGGCGGGACCCTCGCCGACTATCTTTAACGATGATCGTCTCATCCCGTTCACCGGTCGCTTCACTTCGCGTCGTTCGAAGCGCACTTTACGCGCGACTTGCAACACTCAACACATTTTCAACCGACGAAAATCGCGCGCACTAGAATGCCTAGGGTTCCATATGTCCGATTACAATTCCACTAAGAGCGTTTGATCGGTCGCAGCTCGTCATCGCACACGCTGTGCTCTATCGGCTGCAACATCTTTCGTTCCGCCCCTTTCTCATCTATGACGACTAGACGAATCACGCCACCGCTTGAGGCGTCGCGAGCGATTGCGAGAGAGATGGCTTTCGCTACCCACGCTTCGGCTTCCGAGCGCGTCATGTTCTCTCGAAACGTATTGTCACAAAAACCATAAATGTAAGCGCTCCCGCTTCCACCGACGGTGAAAGGGGCCTCCATGAGGGACCCACCGAGAGGAATCCCGTACACTTGAGGGCCGAGCTTGCGATCCCACCCCGCTATGATCATTCCCGCTTGGAGCCTCTCCTTGTTCTCGTACGCAATCTTCTTTGTAATATTCGCTACGAGCTTCACGTCGCACGTGAAACCAGCATCAGGGGCATCGACTGCAGGGCTCGAAATCGATACGGCGTGTTCGTGCGCCAACCTTGAGACGTATGCAGCCACGTTTTGCGTATCCGCCGCGCTTCCACTTCGACACATCCACACGTTTGACGTAATCTCGGTAATTTTATCGCTCGCTCTGTTCGCTACGTAAGTCCCCGTCGACGTTCTCGAGTCCGCGCCGAGGATGACTCCATCCGCGTATCGCACGGCCATGATGGTCGTCTTAACGTTTCGTCAGTCTCTCGCTCTCGATAACGAACAGTAAGAACACTTCGTTTGACGATCTGCTCGTCGTCATCATCAGCTCAACAGCCGGTTATCAATCGCGTCGTTTTTCGCGTCGTTTTTCGCGTCGTTTTTCGCGTCGTCGCGCACTCACCCCCATGGACACGGGCGTACTCATGAACCCTTCCGTCATTTTTATTCGCGTCGCTTCGGTTTCACGCGCGCGCGCGGGTCGTCGCGTCGCTCTGTGTGGGCGTGAACGCCCGAGCTCGGCGTGGACCTCGCGCTTCGAGTCCAACAAACGCGCAGTCTCCAGTTTTGACCGCGCGCGTGAGCCGGGGCGATGCCGGGACGAACGCACAGACGAGGACGGACGTCGAGTAAGAAAAACGGACGCGCCGTCGCCGCGGAATCGGACTCGGACTCGGAGGGCTCGGACTGTTCTGGGTCGTCGACGGAACAATCGGAACTCTTTGGTGCGATTGAGGACGGGGACGCGAAGGAGTTTGAGCGCCTGTTGCGAGAAGACCCAGAGTGCGTCAAGGAGGTGAACAAGAATGGATGGACGGCGGCGCATCAAGCGGCGTACAGCGGTGAACACGTCATGCTCAAACGCGTGCTCGAGCTCGGTGTGGACGTGAACGCCCGGTGCTCGGATGGGGACCTGGCGGTGCACTACGCGTGCGCGCAAGGCGAGAAGAAGTGTTTAAACGTCTTGGCAAAGGCAGGATCGGACATGGAGGCCAAGGATAACGACGGGGAGACACCTCTGGACGTGGCGACGATGGGGATTCGCGAGCGACTCGCTGAACTCATCGTCGAGGCGAGAAATTCTACAAAGTAAAGTTAGCGTGTACACGTACTGTATGAATCGACGAATAAAAAAGTAAACGACGACGTGACATCACCTACGCGACTATTCGACGCGAACGAATCTCTCCACGCTCGTCACATCCACTTCTCCATCGTCGGTCTTCTTCGCGACGTACCGTCTGACGCATTTCATCTGCTTGCCGTCTTCGGAAACCGTGCGCGTCGTCGTCTCAAATCCCAAAGGCGATTCCGTCTTCACCTCGTGCGTCGCCGTCGACGCGTCGAACGTCGCCACGCGCGTCACCTCCCCCGGCCCTTGGCTATAAATATCGCTAGATTGAAACTTTTCCACGAACGGCGCACCGAGAGAGTACGTCAAAGTGCGATCCACGCCCGCGGATGACGTCGTCCGCACGACGAATTCGCCCTCTCGTCCGCTCTCCGCCGTTTCCCACGTCTGCGTGTACTCCGCCCGCGACCGCGCCACCGGGTCGTCCACGATTCCGTGCGCCGCCAGGTACGCCACGACGTGTTGATTCCCCGCCGCGTCCCGGCTCCACGTCCCGACGAACGATTCGTGCGCCGCCGACGTCGACGTCGACGCCGACGTTCTCCTCGTCATCATCGTCGTCATCGTCCTCCTTCTCGTCGACGAGGTTCGCGTCAACCGTCGCGTTACCCACCCCTCTTTGCGCCCGCCATCGACGATCCCGTCGCGCGGTAAAACCGTCGCCGTCATCGCCATCGCCATCTTCCGTCGTCGAGTGACGTCGTCGGCGAACGCCCGTCCCACAGTCATTCATCCATCCATCATTCATCCATCCACCCGCGGTCGTCAAACACGGACACACACAGGTCGTCAAACACGGGACAGGTGTCACACTCGTCAAACACGGACACAGTGGAACACTCGACCGATCGAACGCACTTTTCGAGACGGCGTCCCCGCACTGACTGGCCCGGCCCAACCATCCATCCATCGCTCGAACGACGACGAGGACGATGGGCGGCGGCGACGGCGACGGCGGGGAACTGCGCGCGGACGTGCGAGCGTTCGCGTCGACGCTGGGATTCGACGCGAAATCCGGCGGGGACGAGGGCGTCGGTGTCGGCGGTGTCGCCCGCGGGTTCGACGATAGAGACTTTCGAGCGGCGCACCTGAGGAAGAGGGCGGCGGCGGCGAAAGAGACGACGACGACGAGAGAGACGAGGACGACGACGGCGGCGGGGCGACGGGGTCGACGCGGGAGAGCGGACGACGACGAGAATGACGACGACGACGACGGAGGGGAGGATGAGGCGAAGAAACGCGGTGCGGGGACGAAACGACCGAAACGGCCGTGGAATCCAGGGGCGGGACCGGCGCCGAAACCGACGGGCGGAGCGTCGGCGTCGACGCCGGATGCTTTGTCGTCTTCGTGGTACGAGTCGGCTCGCGCGTTGGACGACGAGATGGAGGCTGGGGCGCGGAAGAGCGCGATGAGCGAAGGGGAACCGACGCGGGGGACGCTCGAGGCGAAGGAGGCGACGGCGAAAGGGGCGCTGGAGGAACGGACCAACGCGTACGCGAAGAAGATGCAGCGACACGGAGACGCGAGCTCAAAGTGGTTGGAAATGGTTCGGACGAGCGGTACGGCGAGCGATAAGGTGGCGGCGAACGTGTTGAGCGTGACGGAAGACCCGGCGGCGAATCTGAAATCGCTTGAATCGCTTTTGGGGTTGGTTGAGCGGGCGAGGGCGAGCGGCGGGAAACGGAGCGCGGTGCAAGCCATCACGGCGCTGGAGACGCTCTTCAGAGAGAGCCTTTTACCGGATAGAAAGTTGCGTTACTTTAGCGAACAACCTCTGTCGGCGGCGGCGAGCGCGCCACACGAAAGGAAGCGGTTGATGTACTGGTACGTGGAGGATTCGATCAAGCGCATGTACCTGCGATTCGTCGGAGCGCTGGACGAGTTGTCGCGGGATCCGCTCCCCATTCTCAAGGAGAAGTCTTTGAAGAGCGCGTACGCGCTTCTCAAGGCGAAACCAGAGGGTGAAAGACAGCTTTTGAACATTTTGGTGAACAAACTCGGTGATCCTTCGAGAAAGATTGCGTCGAGCGCGTCTTACTATTGCTTGGAGCTCATCAAGGCGCACCCCGCGATGAAGCGCATTGTCGCTCGCGAAGTTGAAGCGTTTACGTTTCGCCGAGGCGTGGGATTGAAGGCTCAGTATTACGCCGCCGTAATGCTCAACCAGATGCCTCTTTCACGCAGTAGCGACGGCGCCGCGCTCGCGGAACAGCTCATCGACGCGTACTTTGGATTGTTCCAGCACTTGTACAAGCTGTCGCTCAAGAAGAATCCAGAGGACGAGGAACCGGCGGCGCCAGAGCCGAAAAAGAAGGACAAGGGCCGCCATCGCGACGGCGGTAGAGGCGGTAGAGGCGGTAGAGGGGGTAGAGGGGGTAGATCCGGTAGAGGCCGCGGTAAAGCTCCGAAAAAGCCAGAACAACCGGCGCAAATAGGAGCTGGTGTTGACGCTCGAGTCGTCTCTGCACTCCTGACGGGCATCAATAGAGCTTTTCCGTACGTCGCGAGCGAAAAAGTGGACGCGCTCATCGATAGAATTTCCCCAGCGCTCTTCACGATTGCGCACTCTCCCAACTTGGGTGGCGCGCTTCAAGCGATGATGTTGCTCTTCCAGCTTCTCTCCGCGCGCTCATCCGTCAGCGATCGATACTACCGCGCGCTCTACGCGTTGCTGTTGCATCCGGGTCTCGTTCGCTCGTCAAACAACGCCCAAGTGCTCTCGCTCATCTTCAAAAGCCTTCGCGAGGATGTGGCCCCGAAACGAGCGGCGGCGATAGTGAAACGCTTGCTGCAAGTATCGTCGCAAGCGCCGGCGACTTTTGCGTGCGGTTCCCTGATGGCAATCAGTGCGTTCCTAGTCAAGCAGCCGTCGCATTGGAGCGCGATTCGTCAACCACGAGAGGCGGATGTCGACTGCGTGGAGCATTTCACCGACGCCAAGAGCGACGGCAGCGACGATGAACGTACTGGCTTGTTCGAAGGTGATGACGACGCGAAAACCGTTGCTGCTGCGACGTCCAAGAGCGATAGCGATCAGTCTTCGGACGACGAAGCGGAGGGCGACGAACGAAAGGTTGCAAAGGCGAGCGATCGATACGACATGGAGAAGCGCGAACCCTTGTACGCGCGCGCGGAGACGTGCTGCTGGTGGGAGCTCACCGTGCTCGCTGCTTCATCGCATCCGTCCGTGTCCGCCATGTCTAAGACTCTACTCGAGGGTAATCCGATTGAATACGATGGAGATCCTTTGGCGGACATGACGCTCACCGTCTTCCTCGACAAGTGGTTGCAGAAGAAACCAAAGAAAAAGTCCAAGGGTGGTGGATCTGCAATCATGCGAGGCGCGGACGACGCGACGGATGGTTCCTTTATGCCCGGAACCGCAGAGTTTGCCTCTCTCACAGAGTCAGAGGTGGATCCATCCGAGGTCTTCTTCCACAGATACTTTGCCAACAAGGTTGAAAAAGCGGTGGCTAAGAAGAAGAAGGCTGACAAGCAGACGACTGAGGATGAAGACAGCGATGAGCCGGAGTCGGATGACGACGGCGAATTGCCGAAGAAGAAGTTTGACGATAGCGAGTCCGAAGGTGAAGAGAGCGAAGACGAGCTCGACGTCGAAGAGATCAACATTGATGAAGCTTCCGATTCCGATGAAGAGTTAACCGTGCCGCTGAAAAAGATTGGCAAACACGAGTTCAAGGAGGAGAGCGACGAGGAAGCCGAGCGAGAAATCCTCAAGTCTGAGCTCATCGAAGAAGGCATCGATGACGATCGCTTCAACCTCGACGCACTCGCCAAGGCGTACGGTAAACCGCCGGGCTACCTACTCAAGGAATCCGAAGCCAAGGAGCGCGAGGCGGAGGACAAGGCTGTCAAGGCTATCAAGCGCGCCGTCGATGAAGGTCCGATGGAGACGGACGGCAACGACGTTTCGATGGAAGATTTCACCAATGGTGACATTTTCGCATCCGCCGACGACTACGCCTCCATGATTGACGACGACTACAAGCACGCCGTCGATCCGTCCAAGCTCGACGACGATGAAGACGCTGACGAAGACGCCGACATTGACGTTCAAGATGAGAGCGACGACGACGAAGAAGACGCCGACGAAGAGGAAGACAAAGACAGACCGTCGTCATCTAAAAAGTCTAAAAAACCTTCGGCCAAGACAAAGACAAAGACGAAGACGCCGCCAAAGCGCGCGCGCCGCTAGAGACTTGTAGTAATCAAATTCAGCTTCGAAACGAGGGTTCACGACTCGTCATTTTGTCCCCACAAAAGTGAAGAAAGAATCGAAAATCCAACGTTTGACGACGTCTACGACGGTGCACGCGCGCGTCACTCGACCGCGCGTCGAGACGCGTGCGCGCGAAAATAAACAAACGGTCGCTAAAGCGCGCTCGTCTATTCGTCTATTCGCGATGAGCGGTGACATAGGACTCCCCCCGAGCTCGTCGAGCGCGTTGACCCGCGTGGAGCGTGTCGGCGCGCACTCGCACGTGAGAGGTCTTGGATTGGACGATGCGTTGGACGCGCGCCAAGCGTCTCAGGGCCTCGTCGGCCAGCTCAAGGCGAGGAAAGCTGCGGGTGTGATCACGAACATGATCAAAGATGGAACGATCGCGGGACGCGGTGTCCTCATCGCGGGTCAACCGGGGACTGGTAAGACGGCGATCGCCATGGGCATGGCCAAGTCTCTGGGCGAAGAGACTCCTTTCGCGTCCATGGCAGCGAGCGAGATCTTCTCCATGGAGATGAGTAAAACGGAGGCGTTGACTCAAGCGTTTCGTAAGGCTATCGGGGTGCGGATCAAGGAGGAAACGGAGATTATTGAGGGCGAAGTGGTGGAAATTGAGATTGACAAACCGGTGGGATCGTTTGCGAATGCTGCAAAGACTGGAAAGTTGACCATGAAAACGAGCGATATGGAGACGGTATACGACTTGGGAACGAAAATGATCGAGGCGATCGGAAAGGCCAAGGTGAACGCGGGTGACGTCATCAGCATTGACAAGGCGAGTGGTGGAATCACCAAGCTCGGTCGCTCTTTCTCAAAGTCGCGCGACTACGACGCCATGGGCGCCACCACCAAGTTTGTCGCGTGCCCTGAAGGGGAATTGCAGAAGCGCAAGGAAGTCGTACACACTGTTTCCCTCCACGAGATTGACGTCATCAACTCTAGGACTCAGGGATTCTTGGCGCTCTTTGCCGGTGACACTGGCGAGATTCGCGCGGAGATTCGCGAGCAAATTGACTCAAAAGTTGGTGAGTGGAAGGAAGAAGGCAAGGCTGAGATCATTCCGGGCGTGCTCTTCATCGATGAGGTGCACATGCTCGACATCGAGTGCTTTTCCTTCCTCAACAGAGCGCTCGAAAACGAACTAGCGCCCATTCTAGTTGTCGCCACGAATCGTGGCATCACCAAGATTCGCGGCACCGAGTTCCGTTCGCCGCATGGCATCCCGATCGACCTTTTAGACCGGTTACTCATCATTCACACGCAACCGTACGATGAGCGTGAGATGAAGGCCATCCTGGAGATTAGATGCGAGGAGGAAGACGTCGTGTTGAGCGACGACGCGAAGGACTTGCTTTGCAAAATTGCGTGCGAGACGAGCTTGCGTTACGCCATTCAGCTCATTTCCGCAGCCTCGCTCAAGGCGTCCCGACGCAAATCTGCCAAGGTGGACGTAGAAGACGTCTCTAAAGTGTACGGCATGTTCCTGGATGTCAAGCGTTCGACGCAGTTCATGTTGGACTACTCGAGCGACTACATGTTCAACGAAACCAACGACGCGATGGTTTCCTAAATATAGCCTCATCATACGTATTTAGACGAAAATAAACCAATGTGAAACTAGAAGAAGACAAAACATTTCCAAAATGACGAGTCGTGAATCGCCAAATGGTCGACCCACATTTGTCAATCGATCCCCGTCCTCGGTGCGTCGTGTTCGTCGCGTCCGTCGTCGAAAGAGACTGACTTGGATTTCCAACCGATCCGCCTCTTTGCGACGCTCCAGCCGTCGCGAACGCACCACAGTCGAATACAGGTTTAACCGTATCGACATACACGGCGCACGGGTTAAAGAAGTGTAAAACGCTCTCACTCTCCTTGCTGCATTTGTAAGCAGTACTTGGTCCCGCCGTTTTAAGGAACCTACACAAGCGAAATCGAAAAAGATGCCGTCCGCCGCCGCTATCAAGAAGCAAGGCTACGCCCAGCGTGTCAACGACTTATTGGACAACTATGACACCGCTCTTTTGGTCCACGCCGACAACGTCGGTTCCAAGCAATTCATGGACATCCGTGCGGTAAGTAGTCGTTGTCGCGGATGTCGCACCAAAGCCCTAAAGCCCTGGAGCTCGCGCGATCTTGCTGGGGCTTGCACGCTCGAACACCTCGCGCGAAGCTTTCAACGTGAACCGACCTAGGACTTTTGACTGACTACTCGCTCGTTTCGCTCTCACCACGCGCAGGCTTGCCGCCCGGAATCCGTCGTTCTCATGGGTAAGAACACGTTGATGCGCAAGTGCATCTCCAACTACTGCAAGGCGAAGGGTGACGACACCTGGATGATCTTGGCTAACAAGCTCGTCGGTAACGTCGGTATCATCTTCACCAAGGGTGACTTGTTGGAAACCCGCACGAAGATTAAGCAATTCGTTGTGCCGGCCCCGGCCCGTATCGGCGCCATCGCCCCGGTTGAGGTTGTCGTTCCGGCTGGTCCGACTGGTATGGAACCGTCCCAAACGTCTTTCTTCCAAACGCTCAACATTGCGACGAAGATTAACAAGGGTACGATTGAAATCCTCAACGACATTGTCGTGTTGAAGGTTGGTGACCGTGTTTCCTCCTCCGCCGCTGCTTTGCTCGGTAAGATGAAGTTCACCCCGTTCACCTACGGCTTGGAAGTTCTTGAAGTCTACGACAAGGGTGCCATGTACCCGTCCGCTGTCTTGGACATTACCGACGCTGCTCTCGAGGCCAAGTTCATGGCTGGTGTCAAGACCATCGCTTCCCTCTCCCTCGGCTCCGGCTACCCGACCCTCGCGTCCGTGCCGCACTCTATTGTCAATGCGTACAAGAACGTGCTCGCCATTGCCATCGGCACCGAGTACTCTTTCGAGCTCGCCGACAAGGTCAAGGCTTACCTCGCCAACCCGGGTGCCTTCGCCGCTGCTGCTCCGGCCGCTGGTGGCGGAGACGCCCCGAAGGCTGCCGCCGCGGCCGTCGAGGAAGAAGAGGAAGAAGCCGACATGGACTTCGACTTGTTCGACTAAGCTCTTTAGGTTCTCCTTTAGATGAAATTTGTTATGATTACTTTCAGATAATCGTCGCAGCCACAGCCACATACTAACTCTAAACATCTGTTGACTACTCTTGTCCTAAATTTTCGAGCCAAATCTCGGGTAGCGCGATTGGCTATTCGTCGACGAGCGACGCCTTCACTGAAATCAGCTCACGCTCCAGCTCATCGATGGAGAAGTCCTCTTTTGGCCTCTGTATGACGAAATCGACACTTCTATCAGACGTGCGCGGAGATGTTTCCATTTGAAACGAATACGTAGAGATGGCACTCGATACCTCATCGCCATCCTCGCTGAACACGCTGTTCGACGAGGGCTCTGCGAAACCAGAGCCGCTGTGTGTGTGAGACGCGAATTCGACGTGCTTTGTCGCCGTCGGCTGTTGCATCGATAGCACTTCAGAGGCGTTCTTATCGATATTTTCTAGCCTGAGTAGCGCCTCGACGGGGCCCTCGAGCTCGGCCAGCGCTTTGCAACTCTCGATCGTTTCCAAGGTGAGACGACGAACGAAATCTTGCCTTTCTTTCATCTCGCTCACGGCGACGTTAACCGCCTCGAGAAACTGAGCGCGTTGGTAACGCGTTGGAACCTCCTTCACGTCTTCTAATCCTGTCGGTGGTCTATACGCGAGCTGTGCTCCTACAAAAGCGCTCGGTTCTTCCGAAAGCGTTCTCTTGTGCATGGCGCGTTTCCTCGCTTGCGCTACGATTGAAGTGCTCTTCACCGGCGGAGCCCATCCGTTGCCTCTCTTGCGCGCCTCGTTGAGGTATTCCAAACTCGGCGTTCGATCAGCACGATCGTAACCAGTCTTGCGATCGCTCGTATCACCGCGCGCTGACACTGGCGACATCATTACAGCCCTTTCACCCGGTTCTGCCTGACCTTTGTTACCTCCCGAAATCGAGCGCTCGAATTCCTCTGGTCGCGCCGCCTTGTACGGTGACGTGAGCGCTCCGCTCGACGGAAACCGTTGCGATTCAAGACGTTCTCGACCAATCCGCCGCGTCGACGCGCTCCTATCGTGCCGAACACTCGAATTATCACCCCTAAAATGCAATGAATTTGACGGCGACATCGAGGCATCGGCTCCCGTTCTCGCCCGTCTCGAAGGCGACGTCAATCCGCCGCTCTGCGTCTTTCTCGGCCCGCCCCTCGCTGACGTTCCTCTCATCCCCACCCCGTCTCCGTGTTCGCTCTCTTCAAACTCATCGTCCCGCGGCGGCTCGATCACGCGCCCAGAGCTCGTTCGCGCCAAAAGCGATGACAGATCGAGCGTTCCGTCGTCTCGACGAGGAAGATCATCCGCGTCCTCCAAACGTCTCGCGCTCGAATTCTCATCGTCGTCATCCTTTGCTTTTTTACTCGCGACGCATCCCATGACGTCGACGGAACCGGCGCGTCGATCGATCGAGTCGTGAACGCGTCCTTTTCTTCCCCACCCCGGAGCTCGTTCGTTTGAGCGCGGCGCGTCGCGGTCGCGCGCGCGAGTGCGACTGACGTGGCGCACCGTCTCCGACGACGCATTTGAATGAAATGTGTGCGAAAACCGTTACGCTATGTACAAACAGTACGTACACGAAGTCGCGCACAGACGTCGACGCGTCAGACGTCGACGCCGAGCGATCGTCGAAGAAAGAAGAAGAAACCGCCGCCGTCGTCGGTTTCGAGAAAAAAGTGAGCGTCGCGACGTCGAATCAATCGCTCGTTCGGTCGCGCAGAGTTTTGGCATCGTCTCGTCTCAAACGAAAGCGTCAGCCATGTACCTTTACTTGATTCGACACGCGCAGTCTGCGAATAACGCGCTGGCGGAACCGGGATTGCACAACCCGGGGCGGAGTTCCGATCCAGGGCTCACGGAAAGAGGTAAGGCGCAGGCGGAGGCGCTGCGGAAGAGGTTTGAGTTGGAGAGAGAGGCGACGCCGACGAGGAGCGTGGAGGTTTGGAGCTCGCCCATGCGAAGGTGTTTGCTGACGTCTTCAGCCGTCGGTTCCGGGCTCGGGGTGCGGGTCAGAGTGCGGAGCGATCTTCACGAACACGGTGGGTGTTTCGAGGGCGCGCGCGGGGGTGAGGGCGCGCCGATCGGTCACACCGGGATGACGCGGGAAGAGATTGAGAAGGAGTTTCCGATTTGCGACGCTCCAAAGGATATGGAAAATGGATGGTGGGATCCGAGTCGGGGATGTGAGAGCGTCGTGGACGCGCAAAGTCGCGTTGATAAAGTCAGTAAGTGGCTGTGGGGCAAGGCGAGGGCGATGCACGACGGAGATGAGCCTCGGGCGGATGTTTACGTCGTCGCGCACGGAATGTTCATCGACATCCTGCTCAAGACGCTCTTTGACTCTCCGAGGACCACGGGTAAGCAATCTTCGCTCTTTTGTTCGCAGAACGCGTGCGTACACAGACTTCACTTTGACATTGCGACGGACGGGCCATGTGTTGGGTTTCAAGTCTTCAACGACGTCACGCATCTCGCACAGGAGATTCGCTCGGGTGGATCCGTAGCTGGCCTCGACGTCGCGTACACCAAAGAAGGATCGGCTTGAGCTCCATTTATTTCTACCTAGTTTCTACGTATTGTTTTTAAAAGAAAACTTGTTCCGCTATGAATCACCTAAAGTCTCGCTTTCTTACCCGAACGCATGAACGGACGCAGCGACCACTCCACGTCGGCGTCGTCTTGGTCGACGAGCCCGAGCTTGATTTGGTACAAACGCATCTCAAAGCGTGGTCCAATCTCCGTCAGGGCGACAGATTTGGCCCCGCGAGGCATTTCATACGTGTGATGTCTGAGTGAAATGTAATCTGCGTCGTTCGCAAACGTCACCACTCGCTTACTCTTCGCTTTGGGTTCCGGAAACAAGTGTTTGAGCACCGTCGCGGTGCGCTTTCCCAGCGGCGTCGTAAAGTTTTCCAAAATTAAATGCGGGAAAACTTCCGAGACGTGACCGATATCCTGATCCTTAATGTCGTGTCTCATCACCGTATTCGATAGACCAAAGTAACACGTCGGACCGAAGGGCATGTGGGAGATGACCAATCCATCAGGCTCCCCCCGGTGCTCGTGCACCATCACCAAGTCGGTAAAGCCGCCCGTCTTGCACAACTCGGTGAGATCGGGCAAAATCTGTGAGCCTCTGTTCACGCGTTGCGACGTCGGAAACAACAACTTTAACTCCTTTGCAAACTGCGTCAACCGGCTCGACGGGTCCCGCGACGTCGTCAGCAGCACCCTCGGTTCCGTCTCGTTCGCCCTCGCGTACTCGTCATCCACCGTCTGCGCCCCGTACGACGCCGTCCTCGCGTCCTCCAGCGCCACCTCCTCTCGCAGTTTCGCCTCGTCCCGCTTCAACTCGGTCGGTATCGCCTTTCCATCCTCCAAGCACTGTCGTATCGTCCGTTTCTTCTCGTACAGTTCGCGCTCTTTGCCTTCGAGTGACTTTCTGTACACGAACTCCCGCCGCAAACGCGCGTTTCTTCGCAACATGTTGACGTTGATGCCGTCGTCCAGCTCGTCGTCGTCGTCGTCGTCCCGCCACTGGTGCTGTCTCCGAACGCAACGACTCGCGCGACGTCCCGACTATTTCGCGTCCCGCTTCTGCCGTCGTCGTCGGGCGTTCGCCGTTCGCTTTCGCAGCCGCCAGCGAGCGCGAGGACGACTTTCTCTCCTTTTTTTGTCCGCGCGAGCTCGACCCAGATGTCCGAACTCCATCCATCCATCCATCCATCGATCCATAGATCGATCGATCCGTCCAGTGGTGAATCCTCCCTCGATCGCGGATCCGGGCGTCGACGATCCCGTGACCCGGGCGTTTCTATCGGCCCCACATGTCCGAAATTCAGAACCGTGGATGATGTGCTCATACTGTAGAACGTAATACATAGATATGGAGAAGAAAACAAGACACGCGTGTTTGAATGATAAATCCACCACCCGAACGAATCGTTCTTTCTCCCGACCCCGACCTCGGCGGGCGCCATTCGTGCGCTCCAAGAAAGTCACAAGTCTATCACCATGGCGTCCATCACCTCCTCCGCCGTGTTCGGCAAGGTTTCCGCCCTCAAGGCGTCCAAGTCTGTCAAGCGGTGCGTGAGATGTGAAGACGATTCGAAACGCGCGCGCGCGGGGGGTCTCGCGCGACGATCGCGGGCGGGATCGCGTCGCGCAGAGTCGCACGCGTCGACGCTCGATGCGCTCGTATCGCGACCGCGGGACCCCTGGATCGCGATCGCGGGTCGGGTCGTCGTTCGGGACGCGTGCGAACGACGCGACGGTCGGGGACGCCGCGCGCGGTGTGCGGGAAGAGCGAACGAGTTCTTTGACGCGCATCGCGCGCGATGCACCGAGAGGCGACGCTCGGCGTCGACGCTCGGCGTCCACGTTCCGTGGGGTTCGTATCGGGGTTCGCTCGCGATCGAGGACGATCGGGACGATATGCGTTTCGTGAAACCGACCGCGCGCGACCGCCGTCGCGGGTTTTCCCGCGGGTCGGCGGCGGGAAACGAAACGGGGATATTAATTCTCGTTTCGATTCGTCGCGTCGATTCGTCGCGTCGGCTCCCTTCTCGTCGTCGCGTCGCGTCGATTCCTCAGCGGTAGATCGTCGCCGATATCATCACATCATTCGTCTCGTTCGCTGTTACTGACGTTACGACCTCGTTTTCTCCGTCTCGCGACAGATCCTCCGTCAAGACGGCCGCTCGCGCTGACATGAAGCAATTCGCCGAGAAGGTCTCCAAGGCGTCCGTCTCCCTCGGCGTCGCCGGTGCCGTCCTCGCGCAGGTACGATTTCGATGTCGCCCCAACCCGACGACCCGTTGCTCGCCATCCGAACGACCCGACGCGTCTGTCGGTTCCACGTGTTTGTCCGTTGTCGTTGTTGATGTTTTTTGTCGAGTCGTGAACGGTGAAAATACAACCCACTCAGACAGAGAATCTCCATCGGGATTTGTTTGTTATCCGAGAAAGCGGTTGGTTTTTTCCTCGATCGATCGATCGACGACCGATGCCTCGGATAAAATGGTGTATGGGGAAACAGTATGAGTTGTTAGTCGAGAGCTTTCCTCTCGTCTGATGAAGATGAAGCGCGCGCGCGCGCCGATCGAGGCGGACCGTCGAAACGATCTCGACCGATGACTAACCAGTTGCGCTCGTTTAACAATCGTAGTCCGCGGGTGCCGTCACCTACGACGAACTCCAAGGCTTGACCTACCTCCAAGTGAAGGGCACCGGTCTCGCCAACACTTGCCCGGTCGTCGAAGGCGGCGTTTCCGGCAAGGAAATCAAGGCTGGCGACTACGCCCTCGAGAAGTTCTGCATGGAACCGACCTCCTTCACCGTCAAGGAAGAATCCCAATTCAAGGCTGGTGAGTCCGAGTTCTCCAAGACCCGCCTCATGACCCGTCTTACCTACACCCTCGACGGCATGGCTGGCTCCTTCAAGGTCGGCTCTGATGGCTCCGTCGCCATCCAAGAGAAGGATGGTCTCGACTACGCCCCGGTCACCGTCCAATTGCCGGGTGGTGAGCGTGTTCCGTTCCTCTTCACCTTGAAGGAATTCACCGGTAAGGGTAACACCTCCCAATTCGGTGGTGACTTCGTTGTGCCGTCCTACCGTGGTTCCTCCTTCCTCGACCCGAAGGGCCGTGGTGGTTCCACCGGTTACGACAACGCCGTTGCCCTCCCGGCGCGCGCTGACTCCGAAGAACTCCAAAAGGAAAACACCAAGAACACTGCCGCGCTCAAGGGTTCCGCCGTGTTCAACGTGGCCAAGTACGACCCGGCCACCGGTGAAATTGCTGGCGTCTTCGAGTCCATCCAGCCGTCTGACACCGATCTTGGTGCCAAGGTGCCGAAGGATGTCAAGATCACCGGTTTGTGGTATGCCCAACTTCAATAGACGTTTTCGCTGTACCGCACGCGCAAAATGGTGATCGCGACGATGGCGTCGCAACTGTATGAGCCAGTGGAGTAGTCAATTTGGCGACTTACTATAGAGGACATTAGGATGCGTTTACGATGAATACTTTTTTAATCTCGACGCTTGCGAATACTTTCGAGTGCACATAATTTCATGATGTAATACGACTGTGTTTCACACTATACAAAATGACTAATCGCTGCCCATTACTAAGATGGTACTATTTTCTCCTTGGTCTCCCCGTTTGAACCGCGCGACGTCGTCGGGATTATGTCGCCGCCGCCGAGCCCGCGGCGACGATATCCCGGTAATATCCTCGCCGAGCTGGATCGATGGATGCTAAACGCTCGAACGTCTTTTCTTCCCTCTTCTCAGTGATGATCACTTGCGCCAACAGCGGCCATTTGCACGCGGGTTCGAGCTCTGAGACTTCGCGACAGACGTCGAGCGCCTTTTCGAGAGTATCAGAGCGCTTGCTCTCATCGGGAAGTTCTTTAGCTCGGAGCGTGAGCCATCTGTGGTACATCCACGCGCTTTGGTCCTCCGGTTCGGTGTAAAAAGCGTTCGCGACGAGCTCGAATTCCGCATCTAGCGTCTCCTTGGTCAACTCTCCTCGCGCCGTGAGCTCGGCGCTTCGATGGTGCCAAGCGCTATAGTTACTAAAGTTGCTCTCAATCTTCGTCATCGTGTACGCCAGTTCGTTCTCGCTCGAGCGCTCGAGTAGTCCAACGATGAAGCGTCTGTACGCCCAACAGTGAAAGTTTCTATCGTCCGCTTCAAGCAGTTTGACGCACAGCCCGTGCTCGCGTTCGAGCACTTCCCGCACCTCGCCCTTCTCTTTACCAAACTTGGCGATGAGCCTTTCAATCACCCACTTTCTATGGTACCACGACGGATAACTCTTTGGATTGTTCCGCAGCGCCGTCTCACTGAGCGCGAGCTCTGGGCTCCACCAGTCATCGCTCGTGGACGCTTCCGCTTCGGCGCCTTTCGCGACGGTTGCATCTTCTCTTTCGCTCTCTCTCGCCTCCAACGTCTCTCTGCGATAGTTCCAGCCCGTTAAAACCTCTGGACACAAACCCAGGAGCTTTGCGCACGCTTTCATCGACGCATCGTCTCTCAAGCCCTCGCGTCGTCGTCGTAAAACGTCAGCCTACGCGTGGAAAGTTTTCCGTCAGCACACGACAATAATCTTAAAGAACGTGTTCCACGCACCTGAAGCGCGTTAAAGTTACGAACGCGTTCGATGTTCGCACTGCGCCGTTGTTCTCGCTCTTCTTTCGTCTGTCGGTGACGTCCGTGCATATTCGACGTCGTCGTTCGCGTTATGACGCAGTGAAAGTGTCACTTCAGTCAAATCAATCTCACGTCAGATTTTTCCCGCCAGAGTTGGACGCGAGGACGTCCACAGACGCGCGCCGTCAAAGCTCCGAGGCTGATCGCGTGAAAGAGTAACATGCGAGCGGCGATGGTTTCGGTCGCGTCCACGTCGGCAACGGTCGCGCCGGTGCGGCGACTCGGCGTGGAGAGAGGAGGCAACAGGCTGGCGAGAGCGATTCCGCGCGCGTTGAGCCCGTCCACATCGAGGAGTGAAGGCTCTGGCGTCGTCGAGCCATACGCATTCGTAGAGAAGGGTATCGAGGTACGTGTCCCGCTGTTTAAACGCGCGCGTATGCCGACAGTTGCGTTCCAGACGACGCCCACTGTCTCGTGTTGAAAAGAAGGCGTTCTGACCTATTTTTGTTCCTTCGCAACAGGCGGACGTGCAGCTCAGCTCAAAGGTTGATGCGAGCGGTAAAACCAAGGCAATTGTGTTTAGCACGACCGCAACCTTGGATGTCATGGAGGTGGAGCGCTTGTGCGAGGCCGTGGGATGGCCGGAGAGACCCAGAGAGAAGATCAAGCGAGCGCTCGAAAACTCCTTCATGGTGGCGACGCTTTACGAGGTCGACGTTGATCCCGATACTGGTAATCGAGGGGATACTTCGAAAGGTCGTTTGATTGGTTGCGCGCGAGCCACGAGCGATCACGTCTTCAACGCCACGCTCTGGGACATTATCGTCGATCCGGCCTACCAGGGCGTCGGCTTAGGCAAAGCTTTAGTAACTTCTATGATTCGGTCGCTCCTCGCGCGAGATGTTGCAAACGTGACGCTATTCGCAGATCAAGATGTGATCCCATTCTACCGCGCGCTCGGGTTCATCATCGATCCGGAGGGGATTAAAGGCATGTTCCTCTATCCGAGTTGAGCTTCGCAGCATTTATGTAACAATTTAAACTTTACTTTGTCAATTCCAAACAAGCACTCTAAAAAGAATAAATTGAATCAGCCGAGGTTCAAAATGCGCTCCTTCGTGGCCGAATCGCGCGTGATTTGTTCCACGAGCGATTTCTTCGCTTCTGTCGTCCAAAGCTTACCATGCCTTACGACCATGTTCAGCGCGTACTCTCGCACGACGTTGTCGCCGCACGCCAAAGCGTATCGAGTCACCCACGCCGTCCCAGTCTGCGCGAAACGTTCATCCGGAGCGGCTAAGAGATTATCTTCGCACGCATTGACGAGTTGAAACGCGTCGATACCCTTGGGGAGCGATCCAAATTCTTTGACAAAGGCGACGATGCCGAGTCGTCGATGCCAAAGTGTTGCGTTTTCATCGGATGCCCAGGAAAGAATTTTCGGTGCCAATCTCGGGTTAGCCTTCCACATTCTCTTCAATACTTTTATCGCGAGGGAATCCGCGACCGCCCAGTCGTTCACGTATCGCTCCTTCGTGCGTAAAACTTGCGACTCGAGTTGCCGCAGCAGTGTCTCATCCGACAACGTCGACAGTGGTTCGTGTTCGCATAGCAGAATGATCCCCGCCTGTTTTGCGTCGCCGCAGTCGTGTCGCAGTAACGAAATAGCATCTTCAACGTACGTCTTAGCTACGCCTGTTGTCTTTGCATCGTCATTGTCGTCGTCACCTCTGCCACGCTTTTTAGACGTTGGGCCGACGACGCAACGCACTGACTCCCGGACAACGGGTATCTTGCAACCGATGAACGGCGTGCTACCCTTCATGTAATTTGTCATCCACGTCTTGACACTCGGCGTGGCGCGTCGTTCGAGCTGTTCGACGATCAACGTCGCCCTGTGCGTCGTCATCACGTTGAACGCTCGTAAGCGGCGAGTCGTCTCAGCGCAGTCTTGCAGTCTTCTTCGCTCCGACAGTCGTTCAGCACAGCGCCCTCTGGAAGAAGCTTGACGTTCGGACCGTCTGCGCACTCGCTCTGGCAGCGCGTCGTTCCGACGCTCAGGCCCGCAAACTCGGGGTCGTTCTCCACGAGCTCTTGTAACAAGGCAAGCGTTCTCGGACTGCGACCGATGCGTTTACACTCCTTCGAAGTACACACGAGAGCGCAGTATCCCTCGTCCACGGCGCGAACGCGAACGTTCGTTCGTCTTGCTTGAAGAACGCGCGGGTTCACGGTGCTTCTCGGCGCTAAAGCGATCATGTACGTCGAGGACTGAAGCGCTCGTCAACCAGTGTTTACACGCATCTCACACGTTTATTCTACAAAATCGTTACAACGCCGCTAGGAGACCGTCTTCGCCGTATTGATCGACATAACGCTTGATAATATCGTCGTCCTCTTCCTTTTCCTCTTCATCGATCAACGCGTCCGGGTTAAATTTGATTTTTGGAAAGTATTTGTCGCTCGCATTCTTTGCGTCAGCGTCGGCGGTGACCATTTGAGGGACATCACCGTATTCAGCGCGCAACTGAGCGCGCAGTTCGCTCTCGCGATCCAAAGCGAGTTCGTTTGGACGACGAAGTCGGAGGATATCTTCGTCGATGTCACGCAAGGCGTCAGCCAGTGCTTCGGCTTCGGCTTCGTTGTCAGGGACGCGAACGTAGCCAGCCGCGGCGGGATCAAATCCAACTCTAAACGTGCTTTCATCCTCCGCCACGCCTCGAGATTGCATTATTTTCTTATTGAGATCTTCCGCCAAGAGATGCACTTGATCGCTCACACTCACGTTGTCTTCTTCGTCATCCGATTCTTTGATTCGGCGAACTTCGTACTCAGCCTCGCCCAGTTCGTCGTATTCTTTATCATCATCATCATCTTCTTCTTCTTCATCCCGCCTCGCTTCTTCTTCCGACGCGCGAGCGATCGCGTCTCGCAGTGAGTCAATTTCCTTTTGAAGCATCTCCATCTGCGCGGCGCGTTCGCGGCGGTCGATCTCGTATGCCTCGTCGTACAGAGCTTCATCGACGTAGCCTTCCTCGTCATCGGTTTCGTAATCCTCCGCGTCTTCATCTGTGGATGCGTCGCGGTAATACCGCTCCTCGTACTCCTCTGGTTTGACGGTAAAGTAATTTGGAACGACGCCTTCGTCCAACGGGCTCGACTTGACGAGGATTGACTCACCCGGGCGCACGACTGCGTCGATTCCGTAAGGAACAAACGGCGAGCTTGCTTGCGACGCAATCACTTCAAAAAACTGCGGCACGGATGCCCCGGCGACGTAAGCGACAAGCAAAAACCTTCCTCGCTGCGTCAACTTGTTCAATCTCTCCGAGCACGCGAATCGTAGACACGCGGCCCAGACGGCGGCGACGTCCACGTCGTCGACGCCTCGCACCCAAACGCCGGTGACTGGTTCTTCCCGAGTGCCGGTTGCAGACTCATCGAGAAGGATGACTCTGCGCGCTCGATCGAGCGTCACAAACCCCGTCGCGATGCCACTCCTTTGATTAGTCGTATTCGCGGACGCGTCGACATCGAGCATATTTCGCGATATTTGGTTCAGAGCCAGTCGCAGCGGGTTGATGCGTCTCAGCTCAAACGTACACGCTGGCGCGTCGACGGCGAAAACGATGCGAAGCGCCAAATCTCCCGGCGAACTCTCGTCATCCACGAGCGTCGCGGCGGCACGCATCGGGTAAAACGTCGCCGGACACAGAGGGGCGTCGCTCTCGCACCCGAAATGAAACGCTCTTCGAAGCGCTTCCTCGTCGTCCCACGCCGTTCCGTGTAAAGTGGAAGAAACCGAATACTCGTTCCCAACCGCGTCGTAAGGCACCAACACGGCTGAAATCTCCACTTGTCTGTCACCCAAAACGACGTCCTCGTCGTCCTCGTTACCAACGTCCGCTGCACCACCACCGCTTCGACGAAGCCGACTCGTCGCCTTTGCCGTCACGGTAACCGTCGAGCTCGCGTCCGAGTTATCCCCGACCAAACAAACCACCCGCGGTCTCACCGACCACCCACTTCGCGCCCGCACCCCGTCCACCGCTTCATCCTCATCATCCATCTCGGATATAATCCGTGCAATCTCCCCCGTCGTCCTTCCACTCATCGAGATGACCGGCGCGTTTGCGAACGCCTCGCAACGTCTCAAAAGATTACCATCATCACCATCAAAACTGCCGTCGCTCGCGTTTCGCACGAACGATTCCACGGCGTCATCGTCGTCCCACAAAATCGTTCTCGCCGCCGGGAAATTCGCCCCTTTCGCATTCGTCGCGCGAGTCGGCAGAGCGTCAAAAGATGCGTCGGTTTCGTTTAAATGTCTCTGCCGTTGTAGCGACGCCTTGCTCCACGTCGTCCTCGTCGTCGCACCGTTCTCGTCGTCCTCGCGATCGAAGTACGCCGAGTCATTCGTCGTCATCGTCACCACTCCTCGTCCGCGGTGAAGGTGACCCGTCATCCGTCGTCAGTCGTCTTTTAAAGCGTCGGCGGATGAATTCCGCTCGCTCAGTCGGTCCGCCGCGGTGAACCTACCACACCCATCCACACTCAGGCGCGCGCGCATCCTCATCGCGCGATGACGATGAAAACGTGTAAAACAGCGACGATGTCGACGTCGGCGTCGATGTTCGCGTCGATGCGACGGCGGTGCGGTGGTGCGTCGTCGTCGCACGCGAACAAGATGCGCGCGAGCGAGCGACGAGGGAGCGGTGTGCGCCCCGCGAGCAGCGGCGCGACGGGTGACGATTCCGATACCGATTCCGACGCCCGAACGGGGGAAACCATGACGCGTCTGTGGCGTTGGCTCGAATCCCGCGGGGCGGACGTCTCCGGAACGGAACCGTATCGCACGAACGCGTACGAAGAGATTGGAAGCACGATGGACGCCGGGTGGGGGGTGCGGGCGACGAAACCAATCGGGAAAAATGAGCGAGCGATGACGGTGCCGAAAACGTGCTGGTTGACGCCGGATGTCGGGTACGGCGATGCTGAGTTATCCGAAGCGTTGAAAACGCCGCCCGGTGGGTTGGCGCCGTGGACGGTGTTGGCGTTGACGCTGTTGAAGGAGCGTCAACGCGGGTCGGCGTCGGATTTCGCCCCGTACGTCGAGGCGCTTCCTAAATCTTTGGATTCTCCGTTGTTTTGGAGCGCGGAGGAGCTGAGTGAACTCGCGGGAACGCAGCTTTTGGATAACGCCGCGTCGTACGATTCGTATCTTCGCTCGGTGTACGAAGACTTGTCGACCGGATTGTTTCAAAACTACCCCGACGTCTTTCCCGGGGCTTTCTTTGACGAGGCGAGTTTTCGATGGGCGTTTGGGATTTTACGATCGAGAGCGCTTCCTCCGTGCGAAGGGGCAAACATCGCGCTCGTACCAGGGATTGATATGATTAATCACAGCACACTGAGCGCGGCGAAATGGTCCGCGAACGGGGGTATCGCGGGTGCGGTGGCTGGTCTGTTTGGCGGCGGCAAGGATGGCGGCGGATCGATGCGCGTCGACGCCGACAGAGCGCTCAAAGCGGGTGAACCTTTATTGGTCAACTACGCCCCAGACGGTACGGATACTCAGTTCGCGTTAGACTTTGGGTTCGTCGACGCCGTGACACCGTCCCCAGGGTACGCCTTGACGCTCTCCATCCCCGAAGACGATCCGAATTTGTACGACAAGCTCGACGTCCTCGACGTCGCCGGACTGAGCGAGACGCCCACCTTTGTGTTGCGTCCGTACTCCGATCCCGACCTCGAACTCCGCACATTCTTGCGTTTGCTCAACTGCCAAGGCCAAGATGCGTTTTTACTCGAAGCACTGTTTCGCCAGCAGTGTTGGCAGCTCATCTCCGATCCCCTCTCCAAAGAAAACGAAGCCGATTGCTGCGCCTCCATTCTCGACGGCGTCGCCGCCGCCCTCTCCGCCTACGCCACCCGCGGCGTCGACCAAGAGAAGTCCGCCCTCACCTCCACCCCGGGTTCTCTGTCCCACCGTCAAAACCTCGCCGTTCGCGTCCGTCTCGCCGAGAAGTCTGCCCTCATCGAAACCGCCAGTTTCTTTGACGTCGTCGCTTCCCGTTTGGACAAGCTCGAGTATTACCAAGAGCGTCGGCTTCGTTCGTTAAACTTGCTCGACGAGGACGGTTCGAGCACGTACGATCCTTTCAAAGAAACCATGGCGTGAGGTCCACACCGCGAGCGCTACCGTCTTCATCGCAAAGCGCCGGCGCCGCCCGGCCGCGTTTCGCGCGTTTCGCGTCGCAATTCGCAATTCGCAATGCAATGCAATGAAACCACCAATGTAATATTAATTCTTCGAGCGCGGTCCCGGTCTCGGTCTCTCGGTTTGAACGTGAACGACGCGCGCTGAGGATTGATTGATGGTTTGACGGATGGATGCGTTGATGGATGGATGGATCGTTCCGACGCCGACAGAGCGCGACGCGGACGGCCGCGGGAAAGCGTCGTCGTCGTCGCGAACGCGCGTCTCGTTCGTCGCGAACGCGCGGAGAAGCGCGTGGAACACCCGAACCCGAAGCGAATCATCATCGTGAACGAATCGAATCGAATCGAATCGAATCGCGTTCGAGCGCAGTTTGGATCGCGCGTGAACGATGATGATGCGTCGCGACGGGGACACCGGCGAAACGTACGCGGACGCGTCGGAAACGCTGGTGGATGAGAGCGGCGGGTACGGATCGAGGGCGTCGTCGCGACGATCGTCGCCGGTGACGGGAGGCCGGGGCCGGGGCGGGGCGCGCGTCGACGCCCGGGCGTCCATGGAGGCGTTGGCGACGCTGGGCGAACCGACGTCCCGGTCGAACTCGCCCGGGGCGTCGACGCGGTCGCGAGGAGGGTTCTTCGGGGGGTTCGGGTTCGGCGGGGGCGAGAGAAATGCCGGTGGGAACGATGGGCGAAGCGAACGGAGCGGACAGGGAAGGGAGCTCGCGTCGGAGGTGGAACTTCCGAAGAGGGAGATTGATTACAAGCAAGGAGGCGTCGGACGGGTCGGGTTGAAACCGGGGGACGTGGTGGCGTTCGTGACGCCGGATGAGGGGTACCCGTACGCGTGTGAAGTCGTGGTGGATGAATCGAGGGATGGGGAGAAGAAGTACAAGTTTGTTGTGGATGAAAACGGTAAAGGGAGCTCGGCTGGGTTGAGAGAACGCGAAGCGGCGCAGTTGGAGGTGTTGGAACACAACGGATACACGGGTTTCAGATGCGCGTACGCGCACGATCGGTTGTTGCAAGCGACGAGACACGCGAGAAGTCGTTTGGGATTTGCGAGCGCCAACTTTGGTACCTGGGAGGAGTGGGTGATCGATCAGGATGAACGGCGCAAGTTGGGAGACTCGGCGTGGACCCGGGTGGAGATTACGCTCAAGCACCGTCGTTTGGACGCGTATAGACTCAAGGTGACGATGGTTCGTCTCGGTCGAGTCGTCGGCGCTGGCGCCGGGGACGGTGAGACGGAAGAGTATAAACTCGGACCGAGCACTTCTCGTCATAGCACGCCCGGGGGCACGACGCGCTCGCTCAGCGCGGTTGATCGTTGGAGATTGTCGCAAGAAAACGCCGGACCGCCGCAAATGCGAGGAAGACCGCACGCCATGCACGCCATGGGAGGTGCCCTCATGAAGGAGTGGGCCGCAGCGTTGGAAAAGGAAGTCGCTGCGCGCAAGATTATCGAGCAAGAGCTTCAAGAGCTTCACGAAGCGGACGACAAGCTTCGAGAGTGGGCTCTCAGCGAGCTCAATCGTCTCCGCGCGTTTGCTCAAAACGAGGTGGATTCTTTGGCGAGCGAAGTCGAAGAGCGCAACAAGAAGATGGCCGACCTCAAGCAGCAGCGAAGAGCTTTGGAGCTCAGAGCGAAGATGTTGGAAAACCTCGATGAAGAGCGTTTGAATTCAATCGTCACCGTGTTCCGAAACATGCAGCGAGGAAACGCGCTTCGCCATGCGTTCGCGCATTGGCGCCGCGAGAGTGGCGTCAGGTTTGGCGGAGACAAGGTCAAGTTGGTTGAAAACGCCTTTGCGACGTACCAGTCTAAAGAGTACAATAAACGACTGTTGCGACGAGTCTTGACCACCTGGCGTCAAGACGCGGGCCGCGAGAAGCACCTGAGAAAGGTGTACAGCTCTGTCCTGAATCGCTACGCGTACGTCGCGTTTCACACCTGGGCAAACGAAATGCGCTCCAATAAACTGCGACGAGAGGTTGCCGAACGCGTGGCTCCGAGCCGACGAATCGGTGTGCATCTCAACAACGCTCTCACAATTGGCTTCCAAATGCGTGGGACGCTCAAGGAGCATCATCTCCGTCGATGCTTTGAGAGCGCGGCGAAGAAGTCGCCCCGAGTGCGCGTAGACTTGGTCACCACGGCGTTCGACAGCGGAGAAGAGACGGAAAATGCAGCCACTTACAAGCTCACGGACGCTCTCAGCGATCCTTTGGGGGCGATCAATCTCGCGCGACAATCTGTTCTGCGTCACGTCGAGGGCGATGCGGCGGCGGAAGGCGCCGTGTCACACGCATTTGATCAAGGCATCACCATCGCTTCTAGGATGATTCAGTTACGCTACACATACATTTGGGACAACGCCGATACTATCGAAGAAGCGATGCTTTTGACGTCTGCCTTTGACATTGGCGAGTCGATCGAGTCGTTATCTTCACAAAACAGAGCCATGGCGAGAGGCAAACTCGTCGTTGACGCGGGAAAAATGGCTCCTCGGGAGGCTAGGCTCTTCATGGGTGCCTTTTACAGGGGCAACTTCTCACGGGATCACGCCGAAGCTCGCAAAGCAACCATGAGTTATCCAGATGCGTTCAGCGCTGGTTTAGAGGCTGGTTTGTGCCGTTACAAGAGAACTGAGTTTACGTCTCAGGGTCGTTCGCCCGAGGAAGCGCGCATGCTGGCGTGCGCTTTCGATGGTGGCATCGCCTCTGCTTGCCTTTCGACCAACTCTTCTTCTCACGCGCGCGTACAGATGCTCGTGGAGTCCGTCGAAGACGAGGCAAACACGGCAACCGTGAGATGGATGAGCGAAACGCTCATGAGAACGGTGGAGATTGGCGCTGGAAATGTTTCAACGTCGAGCACCGAATACCTGCTGCACAAGATTCTCTATCCTCTGCGCACGGACATTATGCGCGCTGCGTTCCAAGCTTGGTTCAAATACCACAAGGTGGCCAAGGAGGAAAAGTTGTTGGTCGATCGATTCGTTCAACGCACCAACAGACGCCTGAAGAAGGAGGTTTTGTTTGCGTGGCGCAACGCGACTGTGCTCAAGAAGAAGCGGCAAGTCATTCTTCAAAACGCACTGTGCAAGATGAAGAACGCAAAGATGGGAGCCGCTTTCGACGCCTGGGCAAACAATACGTCCAAGCTTGTCTCAGATCGCGTTAAGCTGACCAAGTTTATCACGAGAGCGACGCGACGATCGCTCGCGATGGCTTTCACCACGTGGGCGCAAGTCTCGACGAAGCGCGACAAGCGTCTTGAAATGTTGGCTGACGTCATGAATAAGCGCATGCATCGCATGGATCTCGCGAAAGCGTTTGCTGGCTGGGCCGAAAAGGCGTTCACAGCCATCAACAATCGGCAGCGAGTCTCCGCGTTCCTCGTGCGATATCGTCAGCGAACGGTGAGCAAGGCGTTCAACGCTTGGTATGACAACGCGCAAGAGTCCAAGACAGAACGACGCAAGGTTCAAAAGGTCATCTTTAGAGTACAGAATCGCGTCATGTCTAAAGCATTTTATCAGTGGGCTGATCTCGTCGCGACCAAGGCTCGTCGCGCCATTCTCGTGGATAGGTTTGTCAAGAAGTATCGCTTCCGCGCGAGGACAGCCGCGTTTTACAAGTGGGCGGAAGTCGCGCGCGAATCCAAACTTCGTCACGCAGTCTTGACCAAGACATTCAGTCGCATCAAGAAGCAACACCTCGCGCGTGCTTTTAACCGTTGGCGTGAGTTTGCCGCGGAATCGTACGACGCCAAGGTGCAGCTGCGCAAGATTGTCAGTCGCATGCTTCGTCTCAAGTTGTCGCAGAGCTTTACGCGCTGGCAAGAACAAACGATCGAGCTGCGTCGACAGCGCGCCGTCATCGCGCGATTCGTGTCGAGAATCCGCAACAGATGCGTCACGTCGTGCTTCTACGCTTAGAAGGAAGGTCTCGAGGATCGAAAGAGATCTGAGCAAGCCTCCTCGTACCGCGACAGAATTATCAACAATGTCATCGCGCGTTCGCAACGTTCCACGCTTCGCGCCGCCATGGACAAATGGAAATCCGTGGTTGAGGAGCGCGAGCTGCACCGTGAGTTGATCCGCCGCAACCTCAGGTCGAAGCGGGTCGCGATGAACTTCTTCATGTCGTGGTACTGGGACGCCTTTGACGGCGATTTGCAAGATCAAATCGACGACATGTTTGGCGCCACGCGCACGTTTATGAACCAAGCCTTTGACGAAGGCGCCGTTCCGGGCAACGCTCTCGATTTCGCCGCCTACGCCGACATGGCTGACGACGTCGGAGAGTCCCCGCCGCCGCCTTCTTGGGGCGCCGGCTCGGGATCCGTCGACGACGACGCAACTTTCCACACCCCGTCCCGCGTTCGTCGCGGCGACGACGACCACTCGCGCACCCAGAGTTTGAACCTCGACGACGAGGACGAGGACGAGGACGAGGACGATTTCCTCTAGCCACGGACGACACGCACCGACACTAAAGTTTGTGAATAAAAGAGAAACGCGATACTAGAAGATTTAATTTAATCAGCCACTCGCAAACACCACCACCACCACTAATACGACGACGACGCAAAACGAAGCGACGAACACGAAAACTCGGAC
>Ga0181600_10000376_pt1 | contig 34387 bp, 33 predicted proteins | sample 041ome_2_FD_132982 | JGI IMG/M metagenome (GOLD analysis project Ga0181600, IMG submission 132982) | Coastal salt marsh microbial communities from the Groves Creek Marsh, Skidaway Island, Georgia - 041406US metaG (megahit assembly) | ecosystem: Environmental > Aquatic > Marine > Intertidal zone... | reverse complement strand
CCAGCACTGGCCGGGCAATTTCAGGGAATTCGTCCAAAAACAGCACGCCATTATGGGCCAGCGAAATTTCACCAGGTTTGGCCGCGCGCCCACCCCCCACGATGGCCGCCATCGAGGCGGTGTGATGGGGGGCGCGAAAGGGCCGCGCGCGGCTGATGCCACCGGACTCTAGCAAGCCCGATAGCGAGTGTATCATCGAGGTTTCTAGCGCCTCGGCGGGGGTGAGGGGCGGCAAAATGCTGGGCATGCGGGCCGCAAGCATAGATTTTCCAGAACCGGGCGGTCCCACCATCAGCACGTGGTGGCGCCCGGCTGCGGCAATTTCCATCGCCCGTTTCGCCCGCTCTTGGCCCTTGATGTCGCGCAGGCAGCGGCTGGTTTCATGGGCAAAAACCTCGCCGGGTTTGGCTGTGCTTGCGGGACTTGGCCATTGAAATGGCGCACCACATCGCCAAGGCTGGCGGCGGCGATGACTTGGCAATCGCCAACCCATGCCGCCTCGGCCCCCGAGGCCTGCGGGCACAGCAGGCCGCGCCCTTCGCTGGCCGCGTTCACCGCCGCGGGCAGCGCACCCACCACCGCCACCAGCGACCCATCCAGCGACAGCTCGCCCAAGGCTGTCACCCGTTCGGCGGCATCGGGTGCCACGATCTGCAGCGCGGCCAGCAGGGCCAAGGCGATGGGCAGGTCGAAATGGCTGCCCTCTTTGGGCAGGTCGGCGGGCGATAGGTTAATGGTGACACGTTTCGAGGGCAGCGCAATGGCCAGCGCCGACAGCGCCGCGCGCACCCTGTCGCGGGCTTCGCTGACGGCTTTGTCGGGAAGGCCCACAATGGCAAAGGCGGGCAGGCCCGGGGTGACGGCGCATTGCACCTCGACCGTGCGGGCCGATACCCCCTCAAAGGCAACTGTATAGGCCCGCGTTACCATAGCACCCCCAATGCATGGGCGCTTGCAGCCCACGCCTGTGTGTAAAGTGGCTAGCGTGGATCAGGTGAACAAAGGGTTAATGAGTGTGGAAAAGATTAACCCTTTGTGCCGTCGGAAAAGACGCGCGAAATTTGGGCGGCGCTGTCGGCTAACCCCCATGGCGCATTGATCACGAACATCCCCGAGCCAACCATCCGGTGACCGGGGCGCACTGGGGCAAAGGCCACCTCGTGGCGCAAGCTGTTTGGGTAATTGGCCGCCTCTAGCGCCTCTAGCATGGCGTGATGTGCACCGCCCAGCAGCAGCGGATACCACAGGGCAATGACGCCCACGTTCCACTTGCGATGAAGCTTGGCAATTTCGCCCGGAATGCGGGCATAGTCGGATTTGATTTCGTAGCTGGGATCAATCAGCAGCACGCCTCGGCGGGGGGTAGGGGGGCACACGGCCTGTGCCATTTCGAAGCCATCGCGCTGATGCAGGTGGGCTTTGGTGCCTTGCATGGCCTGCGATAGGGCGGCGTGTTCTTGGGGGTGCAGTTCGGCCAGTTCGATACGGTCGTCGGGGCGTAAAAATTGCGCGGCCAACAAGGGCGAGCCGGGGTAGGTTGTATCGCCAAACTGGGCGCGAATTTTTGCCAGCACTTGGGTATAGGGGGTATTGGCCAAAAGGTTCTGCGCAAGGATCCGCGCTATGCCGGCCTGTGCCTCGCCGGTTTTCAGCGCCGCGCTACTGCCCAAATCGTAAAGGCCCCTGCCGCTGTGGGTTTCGATATAGCACAAAGGCTTGTCCTTGGCGCTCATGTAAGACAGCAGCGCCGCCAGCAGCGCGTGCTTTTGCACATCGGCCGGGTTTCCGGCATGGTAGATATGTTGATAAGACAGCATATGCCCCCATAAACCAGTGCCCGCCGCCCGCCAAGAGATGATAGAAGATCTGCCCCAGCAAATCAGCGCCTGCCGCCTGTGCAAGGCCCGCTTTGCCGCCACCGCCACGGCCCATAAGCCGCGCCCGGTGCCGTGGTTTTCGCCACAGGCACGGGTGCTGGTGGCGGGGCAGGCGCCGGGGATGCGGGTGCATCAGGCGGGCCGCCCCTTTGCCGATGCCTCGGGGCAGCGGCTGCGGGCGTGGATGGGGCTGGGCGAGGCGCAGTTTTACGACAAGACACGCATTGCCATTGTGCCCATGGCCTTTTGTTTTCCCGGATACACGCCGCGCGGTGCGGATCTGCCGCCGCCGCCCCTGTGCGCGGCCACATGGCGGGCACAGGTGATGGCGGCATTGCCCAACCTTCGGGTGGTGTTATGCGTGGGCGCGCATGCGCAGCGCTGGCATATGGGGGGGCGGGTGCCCGTGGCGCAGCGCGTGGCCGATTGGCAGCAGTATGCGCCGGGCATTTTCCCCTTGCCGCACCCGTCTTGGCGCAATACCGCATGGCTGAAACGCAACCCTTGGTTTGCAGCGCAATTGCTGCCTGCCCTGCGCGCGCAGTTGAAAGAGGTGCTGGATGACTGAAACGCACAGCGAATTAGACAAGGCCCATGCCGCGATGGAGGCCGCGCCAAACGAAGATGGCGCGCGGCTGCGATACTATCAGATTTTGGCAGATACCGAATTGTGCTTGTTGCTGCGCGCCGAGGCGCAGGGCGACATGATCGAGCCGGAAAGCTTTGATCTAGGCGATATGCGGGTTGTGCTGGTCTTTGACAGCGAAGAGCGGCTGGCACAATTCACCGGCGCCGCCGCGCCTTATGCGGCCATTTCAGGGCGGGTGCTGGCGGGCATGTTGGTGGGCCAAGGGCTGGGACTGGGCGTGAACCTAGAGGCGCCATCGGCCTTTTTGGTGCCCCCCGAAGGGGTGGCGTGGTTGGTCGATACGCTGGGGCATACCCCCCAAGAGGCCGAGGCGCGCATTCAGGCGCTGCACCGCCCCACAGGCCTGCCGGCTGTGGTGCTCGAGGCGCTGGCCGAACGGTTATCGCGCATGGCCGGTCTGGCACAGGCGGCGTTTTTGGTTGGGGCCGAATATCACAGCGGTGGGCGTGGCCATGTGCTGGCCATTTTAAACGCCGCCCCGCGCGCGCAGGCGCCCTTGGCCAAGGCCATGGCCGAAGCCCTGACATTTTCGGGCATAGAGGCCGGTGCACTGGATGTGGTGTTTATCGACGACAGCCATCCGTTTTTGCCGCAATTTCGGGCCCAAGGGCTGGCGCTGGATATTCCCCAGCCGCCCCAGCCTAAGGTGCAGGTTGTCACTGCCCCGGGCAGTGACCCTGACAAACCACCGATTTTGCGCTGAACAACAGGCCGATCAAAAGGCTGATCAATACCCTGCGCTGCGGTCGACCAAGTGCAAGAAATCCAAGCCTGCCTCGCCGCGGCGAATGTTTTCGGCAATCACTTCGGCGGCGGTGTCGCAGCGCGTTGCACTGGCGATATGGGGGGTAACCGTGACCTTTGGATGCGCCCAATAGGGGTTTTCGGGCGGCAGCGGCTCGGTTCTAAATGTATCCAGCGTGGCTTGCGCAATATGGCCCCGATCTAGCGCCGCAAGCAGTGCGGCATCATCCACCAGCGCGCCGCGCCCGGGGTTCAGCACCATCGCGCCTTTGGGCAACATGGCCAATGTTTCGGCGTTCAGCACGTTTTCTGTATGCGGTGTATGAGGCAATAAAAGCACCACAATTTCTGCGCCGCTTAGCGCCTGTTGCAGCCCCTCTGGGCCGTAAAGGCATGTCATGCCATCAACAGATTTTTTACTGCGGCTCCAGCCGGTTACGGGGAAACCCAGCGCTGCCAGCGCCTGCCCGCAGGCGGTGCCCAGCGTGCCCAAACCCAAAATCGTGACGGGGCGGTTTTTGGCCAAGGGCGGGGCCGTGGGGCGCCAGTGGCCATCTTGGCCGTTAATGTGGCTGTCTATTCCCAAATGCAGGCGCAGAACATGGCCGGTGACCCATTCTACCATGCCTTGGCTTAGCCCTTCGTCCACCATACGGGCCAAGGGAATACGCAAGCTGGCATTGCCAACCACGTTTTCCACCCCGGCCCATAGGTTCAGCACCGCCTTGGCACGGGTATAGGGGGTGAAATCTTGTAGCCAAGAATTGGGCGCATAGACGATATAATCTACCTCGTCGGGCGGGAATTGGGTGCGCAAATCGGCCTCTAGCCCGGCCTTGGCCAAGGCATGGCGCAGGGGCTGTTCGTAATCTTCCCATTTTTCTTCGCGCGCGGCGAATAGCACGTTTACCGGCATGTCTTACCTCGGTTTATGGACATGGGCGCTTTGCATCATGCCGAAGGCTGCCAAAAGCACCAACATTGCAGACCCACCATAGCTGACCAGCGGCAAAGGAACACCCACAACCGGGGCCAGCCCCATAACCATCAGCATATTTACCGCGAAAAACAGGAAAAACGTAACGGCAATGCCAATGGTCAGCAGGGCAGAAAAACGGTCTTTGTTGGTGATGGCGGTGTTGATGCAAAAGATGATGATCAGCGCATAAAGCGTCAGCAGGCTGGCGGCGCCAATGAAGCCGAATTCTTCGGCCAAGGTTGTAAAGATAAAATCGGTATGTTTTTCAGGCAAAAAGTTTAGCCGCGATTGCGTGCCTTGCATAAAACCTTTGCCGCCCCATCCCCCCGAGCCAAGCGCAATTTTAGATTGGGTTATGTGATAGCCTGCGTTCAGCGGGTCTTGGCTGGGGTCTAAAAAGGTGTCGATGCGGCGGTATTGATAGTCTTTCAGCAGCTGCCAACTGGTGCCGCGCGATTTGAACACCGCCACCACCACGCCGATGCCAGCCGCGATGACGGCGGCGAAATAGGCCCAATGCACGCCCGCCACAAACATCACCGCCGCCCCGGCAAAGACCAACAGCAGCGATGTGCCCAAATCTGGCTGGATCACCACCAGCGCGGTGGGAAGCAGAATGAAAAATACAGGCAATGCCACCCATAAAGGGTGCGATACTTTCTTGATCGGCAACCAATCGTAATAGGCGGCCAGCAACATCACCAAGGTTATTTTTGCCAATTCCGAGGGCTGCAACCGCATAAAGCCCAGATCGATCCAGCGTTGGGCGCCCATGCCCACCTCGCCAAACAGCTCGACCGCGAAAAGCAGCGCCACCGATACAGCATAGGCCAGCGCCGCCACGTTGCGCCAAAACCAAATGGGCACCATCGCAATGATCAGCATCAGCGCAAAGCCAGCGGCAAAGCGTTTCATTTGCGGTTCCGCCCATGGCTGCAGGCTGCCGCCGGCCACGGAATAGAGCATCAAAAAACCCACGCAGCCCACGCTAAGCAGCAACAGCGCAATGGGCCAGTTCAGATATAAAATCTTGCGGGGGCCGGTGGGTACATATTTGACGGTATATTCAAGATAGCTCATGCGCGGCCCCGGTCGCGGGTATCTTCGCGGGCTTGGCGTTCGCGTTGCAGGCGTTCTTGTTGTGCCTTGATGCGGCTGCGGTCTTTTTCGGGGTAGGCGGCCAAGGGCGGCGTGTCGCCGTAAAGCGCCTGCAAGGTGATATCGCGCGCCACGGGTGCTGCCGCAGCAGACCCGCCGCCGCCATGTTCGATCACCACCGAAACGGCAATGCGCGGGGCATCGGCGGGGGCGAAATTGACAAACAGCGCATGGTCGCGCCGCTCCCACGGCAGGTCTTCGTTGCGGGTCACACCGCGCCGCCGCTCGGCCTCGGTGATGTTGCGCACCTGCGATGTGCCGGTTTTGCCCGCCATGCGAAACGTGTCTTCGATGATGCGGCTGCCATAGGCAGTGCCATTGCGGTTGTTGGTGACGGCAAACATCGCGCGGCGCAGCTTGGCCAGATTGCTGGGGTCCAGCCCCAGCGGTTCCCCCCGGCCTGTGGGCTGTTCTACCCCGTCGATGGATTTTACCAGCCTTGGGCTGACGCTGCGGCCCGTGGCCAGACGTGCCGTCATCACCGCTAGCTGTAAGGGCGAGGCCAGCACAAAGCCTTGGCCGATCGAGGCGTTGACGGTGTCGCCCACAACCCAATCTTGGGCAAAGCGCGCGCGCTTATAATCGCGGGTGGGGGTGACGCCCGCCTTGACCGAGGACATTGGAATGTTGTGGCGAATTCCCAGCCCCAGCCGCTGTGCCATGGCCGAAATGGCATCAATGCCGATTTTCAGCGCCAAATCGTAATAATAAACATCACAGCTTTCAGCCAGCGAGTTCATCAGATCCACGCTGCCATGGCCTGCGCGTTTCCAGCAATGAAACTTGCGCCCCGACACCTCTAGGTGGCCCGGGCAATAAACGGTGTCTTCAGCGGTGATGATCCCCGCCTCTAACGCCGCCAATGCCGTGACCATCTTGAAGGTCGAACCGGGGGGGTAGAGGCCTTGCACACTTTTGGGCACCAAAGGGCGATAGGGGTTGTCGGTCAGGGCCCGGTAATCGGCCACAGAGATGCCGTTGACAAACAAGTTCGGGTCGTAAGACGGAGACGAGGCAATGGCCAAAACATCGCCGCTGTCGCAATCCAGCACGATGGCGGCGGCAGATTGTTCGCCCAATCGCGCCTGCACGTAATCTTGCAGGCGGTGATCCACGGTCAGCTGCACATTGGCCCCGGCCTTGCCTTCGCGGCGGTCAAGTTCGCGCATCACCCGCCCCGAGGCATTTACCTCGACGCGCTTGGTGCCGGCCTTGCCGCGCAGCATCTCTTCGACCTCGGCCTCGACGCCCACTTTGCCAATCTGGAACCGTGGAATGCGCAGCAGTGGATCTGGGTCTTCGATACGTTCCAAATCGTAATCGCTGACCGGGCCAACCCGGCCCACCACATGGGCAAAATCGGCGCCACGCGGGTAATGGCGGCTCAGCCCAACTTCGGGGGTAACACCGGGCAGGGCGGGGGCGTTAACGGCCACTTTGGAAATATCGTCCCAGCTGACACGGTCTGCCACCGTCACCGGCGTATCGCCGCGCAAGCGTTTCAGATCGGCGCTGGCGCGTTCTAGCTGATCGGGTGGGATGGGCACCAAGGCGCTGAGGCGGCGCAAGACCAGATCTACATCGCCGCCGGCGTCCTCGCGCACCATGTTGATGCGATAGCTTGGCACGTTTTCGGCAATCACCACACCGTTACGGTCGTAAATTTGGCCACGCGCCGGCGGGATCAGGCGAATGTTGATGCGGTTCTCTTCGGCCAGCAATTTGAACTGATCGGCCTGTTCCACCTGCAAATAGCGCATGCGCATGCCCAGCACCGCCACCACGGCCGCCTGTGCGCCGCCCAACATCAAGGCGCGGCGCGTCAGGCTGCGGCTGCTGGTTTGGCTGTCTTTTGCAGTGCGTCTCATTGGCGGTGCCCCGTGGGATCTAATTCGCCGGGTGTTGATTTGCGCAGGCCAGTGGCGGCGTATGACAGCACCACCACCAGCGGATATATCATAATGGTGCCGCTGACCTGCACAATCGTCAAGGACAGCGGCGCCTGCGGGATCATCAGCAGGCTAGAGACCAGCCGATAGCCCAGATGCAGCGCAAGCATGATGATGGCCACGTTCAACCATTCCACCCAAAACGGCAAATCGCGCAAGAACCGCCCACGGGTTTTTAAAAATGCCGCCCCCGATACCACCAAAGCGGCCCAAAGGCCCGGGGGGCGCTGAAACAGAAAATCGGCCAACACCACCACGCAGGCAATGGCGATCGAGGGCACATATTCGGGCCGCCGCGTGGCCCATGCAAAGGTAAGCGCCATGATGAAATCGGGCGCAGGCAGGCGGGCGGGCATAAAGGTGCCGGGCATCAGATGCACCAAGATAACCACCAGCCCAAAGCCCAGATAGCCCGCGCGCATGCCCCACAGGCGCAGCCCAGATTGCACGATCATTGCTTGGCCTCGGCTGCGGATGCGCCGGGCTGTCGCAGGCCGGGGCTGTCTTGGGGCACAATCAACGCCCCGGGGTCAGTGATCACCTCGGTGCCGTGGCTGCGCAAAACCCGCAAAAATTCCAGCCGCTCGTAATCGGCGGCAAGGCGCACGCGCAACCGCCCACCGGGGTCTTGGGCAACTTGGCCAATCAGCAGCCCGGCGGGAAACACGCCGCCATCGCCTGCCGAAACCACCCGGTCGCCGGGGCGTACGATATCGCGATTTTCAACAAAACTGATTGGGGGGGCCGGGCTGTTGTCGCCCTGCACCAATGCCCGCTGTCCCGATGGCTGGATAATCGCCGGTATGCGGCTGGCGCTATCGGTCAACAAAACCACCCGGCTGGTATTTTGCCCAACACCCGAGATACGCCCAACCAGCCCGATGCCATCCATCGTGGCCCAACCATCCATCAGCCCATCGCGCGCGCCCACGTTCAACAGAACCGATTGCCGAAACGGCGAGCCGCTATCGGCCATGACAACGCCCGTCACATGGGTAAGGCGGGGGTCAAGGCGCACTTTGTTCAAATCCAGCAAGCGGGCGTTTTCTTGTTCCAGCTGTAGCGCGGCCTCTTTCCAGGCTTTCATCTGCTGCAGTTCGCGCCGCAGCTCTTGGTTTTGTTGGACCACGCGCTGATAGCTTTGAAAATCGCGAAACAGGTTCACCGTGGCGTTCAATGGCGTCATCAAAATGTCAAAGCTGGGCACCACGGTATCTGTGATTTGCGCGCGCAGGCGTTCTACCCTTGGGCTGTCGATCCGCCAAATCAGCAAAAGCACGGTCAAAACAAGAATGACGACCGCTGTCAGCAAACGCCGCAGCGGCCCGATGTAATCGTCATCCTTGATCCGTTCCTTTGCCAAGCGTCCCCCTTGGGCCAAAGGTGGTTGCCTTAGCTGTCGTAGTCAATCGCGTGGCGCAGCTGTTTTTCATATTCCAGCGCTTTGCCGGTGCCCAAGGCCACGCAATTAAGCGATTCGTCTGCAATCGAAACGGCCAGCCCGGTTTGTTCGCGCAGCGCCAGATCCAGATCACCCAGCAGCGCGCCGCCGCCGGTCAGCATGACGCCGCGATCAACGATATCGGCGGCCAGATCGGGCGGGGTTGCCTCAAGCGCTGTCATCACGGCCTCGCAAATTTGCTGAACCGGTTCTGAAAGCGCCTCGGCGACTTGGGCTTGGCTAATTTCGGTTTCCTTGGGCACGCCATTGAGCAAATCGCGCCCGCGGATCAACATCGAGCTGCCGCGCCCATCGTCGGGCATGCGCGCCGTACCAATCGAGGTTTTGATGCGCTCGGCGGTAGATTCGCCCACCAGCAGGTTTTGCTGGCGACGCAGATAGTTGATGATGGCCTCATCCATGCGGTCACCGCCCACGCGCACCGAACGGGCATAAACGATATCGCCCAGCGACAAAACGGCCACCTCGGTGGTGCCGCCGCCGATATCAACCACCATATTGCCGGTGGGGTCGGTGATGGGCATGCCAGCCCCAATGGCCGCGGCAATGGGTTCGGCGATCAGCCCGGCGCGGCGCGCCCCGGCTGACAGCACCGATTGGCGGATCGCACGCTTTTCCACCGGGGTGGCGCCATGCGGCACACACACGATGATTTTGGGCTTGGAAAAGGTAGAGCGCTTATGGACCTTGCGGATGAAATGTTTGATCATTTCTTCGGCGACGTCGAAATCGGCGATCACACCATCGCGCATGGGGCGGATGGCCTCGATGCTGCCGGGTGTGCGCCCCAGCATCAGCTTGGCGTCTTCACCCACCGCCAGCACCTTTTTCACGCCGTCTTTCACGTGATAGGCCACCACCGAGGGTTCGCTCAGAATGATGCCGCGACCTTTGACATAGACCAAGGTATTGGCGGTACCGAGGTCAATCGCCATGTCAGACGAAAACAATCCGGGCAATTTGTCGAAAACTGACATGGTCTGCTTTATCCCCATTACAAGCACTGCAGGTCCGACTCTATAAGCCTCCGCACGCGCGCCGTTATAGGATGCCAAGGCAGTTAGGAAAAGGGCATAAACCCGGGCAGTCAGCGTCAATCCGCCCAGTGGTGGGTGGCGCCCTGCCGGTTGCCTCGCCCGGCCAAATCGCCTAACCCTGCAGATAAAACATGGATGAGGCCGAAATGTATCGCGTCTGGAACTTTGTCACTAACTATTCTCTCTTGCTGATTTCAGGTGCGTTATTGGCGCTTGTCTGGGCCAACGTGGACGCCGCCAGCTATCATCATTTTGTGGAATTCACCCTATGGGATCATGCGCCCATCGGACATGCCCATTACGATGCCAATGGCATGGTCGAACACCGCACACTGACGCTGCATTATTTGGTGAATGATGTGCTGATGGCGTTCTTCTTTGCCATCGCGGCCAAAGAGGTTTGGGAAGCGGTCATTTTGAAAAACGGCTCGCTTAGGGGCAAAAAAGCTGCAACGCCGCTTTTTGCAACGGCGGGCGGCATGCTGGGGCCGATTGCTGTGTATCTGGGGCTGGCCATGGTGATGGGCTCGGATGTTTTTGATGCGGTGAAAAACGGCTGGGCGATCCCCACCGCCACGGATATTGCCTTTTCCTATCTGGTTGGGCGCATGGTGTTTGGCGCAGGCCACCCGGCGGTGCGCTTTTTGCTTTTGCTGGCCATCGCCGATGATGCCGCCGGGCTGGTGATTTTGGCCATTTTCTACCCCTCGGGTGCCTTGGCGCCGCAATGGTTGCTGCTGTCATTGGGGGCGGCTGTGGCGGTGTTTTTGCTGGCAAACTGGCTGCCGCGCTATCTGGACCGGGGCAAGCAAGAGCGGCCAAATTCCACTTGGATGCGCGAAAAACTGGGCTTTTGGCCCTATGCGCTGGCGGCCTGTTTTAGCTGGTTTGGCTTTCAAGAGGCGGGCATCCACCCGGCGCTGGGCCTGTTGCCGATTGTGCCCACCATTCCACATGCGGACCGGGCGTTTGGCATTTTCTCCGAGGCGGAAAGCCACCTGACAGACCTGTTGAACCACATCGAACATCTGCTCAAGCACCCGGTTGAAATTGTGCTGTTCTTCTTCGGCCTGCTGAATGCCGGGGTCGAGTTTTCGGCCATTTCCGAACCCACATGGCTGGTGTTGATGGGCCTGATCGTGGGCAAGCCGGTGGGCATTTTGATTTTTGGCGTGATCGGCGCGCATGTGCTGCGCTTGGGCTTGCCGGCGGGCATGCGCACGATTGATTTGTTGGTTGTGGGCTGCGTGGCCGCGATTGGGTTTACGGTATCGCTGTTTGTGGCCTCGGTCGCCTTTGATGCGGGGCCGGTGCAGGATGCAGCCAAAATGGGGGCGCTGTTTAGTTTTGGCGCGGCGGCCATTTCCATTTTTGCAGGCATTCTGACACGGATTCAAAAGCAGCATCTTTAACGCCAAATCGGCCCTGTGCCGCCATGGTCGGCAGGCTTTGGCCTGCCTGCCATAATTTTGCCTAGAATGAGTGTCAATTTAACGTTCCATCAGCCATAATGGTGGTGTCATAATCAGTGCCATGGTTTCGGCGCGCCTGCAGGTTTGGGCGTGGCCATGCAGCGGATCGTAAGGACCGATGCTAGAGTTTGAGAGTGTGAGTAAGTCTTTTTGGACGGGGTCGCAGCGCAAGGTTATCCTTGATCGTGCGTCGTTTCGTGTGGAATTGGGCAACTCGCTGGGCATATTGGCCCCCAATGGCACGGGCAAAACCACGCTGATCAATATGATGGCGGGGCTGGAAAAACCCGACGAAGGGGTGATCCGCCGCGAATGCCGCATCAGCTTTCCCTTGGGGTTTATGGGCGGCGTCGTAAGCCGGGTATCGGCGGTGGAAAACAGCCGCTTTATCGCGCGCCTTTACGGGCTAGACCCCGATTATGTCGAATCTTTCTGCCGCTGGCTGTGTGGTTTGGGCGAATATTTCGAACAGCCCTTGGGCACCTATTCTTCGGGTATGCGGGCACGGTTTGCCTTTGCGCTGCTGTTGGCGCTGGATTTTGACATTTACCTGATCGACGAGGGCATGCCCGGCTCGACCGATGCGGAATTTAACCGCAAGGCCGGCGAATTGCTGCGCGAAAGGTTGCGCACCACCACCGTGATTATCGTCAGCCATCAGGCTTCGACGCTGGAAAAATTTGCCCGCCAAGCCGCCGTCTTGCGCGATGGCAAGCTGCATATGTTCAACACCTTGGAAGAAGCGAAACAGCTCTATGAATACGACACCCAAGGCCAGGAAATTTAGAATCCGCCGCAGCCCCGCGCTGGGGGGGATGGCCCCGCCGTTGCGGGCCCCACTGCCGTGCCCCCAGCCCCGCCGCCGGTGCCCGGGCCCACCCCGCGCCCCGATGCATCGCAGCAAATGCCTGACAATCAGGTTATGATGGATCTGGATATTGTTGCCCCGCAGGAAGAAACTATCGACGAACAAATCGACGCCATCCGCCGCGAGGGGCTGACCGGGCGGCAGCTGCGCATGGCGCGGCGTGTGGCGCAAAAACACAACATCGCCTTTACCAGCGATTTCGATGCCGTGCGCCTGTTGCGCGCCGCGGGTATCGACCCGTTTCAGCGCAGCACGCTGTTGGATTTGGTCATTCCCAGTGGCGCCAACGCCCCCGAGCAGAACGAGGCCAAGCTAAGTTCGCGCAAAGCCTTGATGCAGATTGCCACGGCCAAACTGCCCGCGCATCAGGCCAATACCCTGCCGCAGACAGCGAATTCGCACGCATTGGTGCCCGGCGAAGAGCCCAGCCCAGCGGTGCAGCGGGCCATCGAGATACGCGAAATCCAGCTAGATATCGCCCGGCGGCGGCGGCGCAAATTGGCGCTGCTTTTCACCCGGCTGGAGTTTTTTGTGTTTTTGCCCACGCTGATATGTGGCTGGTATTTCTACACCATGGCCACGCCTATGTATGCCACCAAATCCTCGTTCTTGGTGATGAAGGCCGATGCACAAGGCGGCGGTGGCCTGCCCAGCCTGCTTAGCGGTACGCAGTTCGCCACCCAGCAAGATTCGGTTGCGGTACAAGACTATTTGCAATCGCGCGATGCCATGCTGCGCCTAGATCGCGACATGGGGTTCAAAGCCCATTTTCAACAAGATTTCATCGACCCCATCCAGCGCCTAGACCCTGACGCCACTGACGAGGCCGCGTATCGTATTTACAAAAAGAATGTCAAAATCGGCTATGACCCAACCGAGGGCGCCGTGCGCATGGAGGTGATCGCGGTTGACCCCACGGTCAGCGCTGATTTCTCGCGCCACCTGATCGATTATGCCGAAGAGCGGGTAGACGAGCTGTCGCGCAAAAAGCGCCAAGACCAGCTGAAAGATTCCATCGCCAGCCTAGAGGCTGCCAAAGAAGAACGCCGCCTTGCCCAAGAGGTGCTGATTGGCCTGCAAGAAGCCACCATGCTTGACCCGCAAGGTGAAATTGCCAGCGTGCGATCGTTGATTAGCACGCTAGAGGGGCAGATTATTCAGAAGAAACTGGATTTAAACACCCAGCTTAGCAACCCCCGCCCCAATGCTGCCAAGGTTGATAGTTTGCGCACCGAATTGGCCCTGCTAGAGGCGGAATTGGGCACCCAAAACCGCCGCTTGACCGAGGCTGCCGCCGGCACCGACTCGCTGGCGCGAAAGGCGGCTGACATTCAAATGGCACAGGCCGATCTGGCCACAGCGGATATGTTTATGCAATCTGCCCTGCAAAACCTGAAGCAGACCGAGCTTGAGGCGAACCGTCAGGTGCGTTACCTGACAACAAGTGTTAAGCCAGTGGCGCCGGATGAGCCAACATATCCGCGCAAGTTTGAAAACACCGTCCTTTCGTTTCTTGTCTTTGCCGGGATATATCTGATGTTCTCACTCACCTCCTCGATCCTTCGCGAACAGGTATCGACATGACGATCGCTGTCACCGTCGGCCCTGTAACGCTGGCCAATGACGCGCCTTTGACGCTGATTTCGGGCCCCTGCCAGCTGGAATCTGATGACCATGCGCAAATGATTGCGGGCACCTTGCAAGCGGCCTGCGCCGCGGCGGGGGCGCAATTTATTTTCAAAGGCAGCTTCGACAAGGCCAACCGCACCTCGTTGTCGGGCAAACGTGGCTTGGGGTTAGAGCGGGGCTTGGCGGTGCTGGAGGGCGTGAAAAAAGCGCTGGGCGTGCCGGTGCTGACAGATATTCACGAGGCCAGCCAATGCGCCGTGGTGGCCCAAGTGGCCGATGTTTTGCAAATCCCGGCGTTTTTGTGCCGCCAAACCGACCTGTTGATTGCAGCGGGGCAAACGGGTGCGGCGATTAATATCAAAAAGGGCCAGTTTTTGGCGCCTTGGGATATGGCCAATGTGGCAGACAAAGTGGCCAGCACTGGTAACACCCGCATTGTGCTGACCGAACGGGGCGTTTCGTTTGGCTATAACACCTTGGTGGCCGATATGCGCGCGCTGCCGCAAATGGCGCAAACCGGCTATCCGGTGGTGATGGATGCCACCCATGCGGTGCAGCAGCCCGGCGGCCTTGGCGGCGCGTCTGGTGGCAAACGCGAATTTGCCCCGGTCATGGCGCGGGCAGCGGTGGCCTTGGGCATTGCCGGGGTATTTATCGAAACCCACGAAGACCCAGATAATGCCCCCTCGGATGGCCCCAATATGGTGCATCTGCACGACATGCCCAAGTTGATTGAACTGTTGATGCAATTGGATCGGATTGCTAAAGCGAACCCAGTTCAAATTTGATATTGAAGGCCCGCTTGCGATGATGAAACCCTTGCCGACCGTTCAGCCCAATACTTGGGAATTTTTGCGTGATCCAATGATCGCGCCCACAGGGTTTCGCGAATATGACGCGCGCTGGAAATATCCAGACGATATCAACTTGCCGGGGGTGACCGCCCTTGGGCTGGGCCTTGGCACGCAGATGCGGCGGCGCGGGATTGCCCCCGTTATTGCCGTGGGCAATGACTACCGCGATTATTCGCTGGCCATTAAAAACGCGCTTGTCGTGGGGCTGATGCAGGCGGGTATTCATGTAAAAGATATCGGCCCGGCCCTGTCGCCCATGGCATATTTTGCCCAGTTCCATCTGGATGCGCCCGCCGTGGCCATGGTGACGGCCAGCCACAACCCCAATGGCTGGACAGGTGTGAAAATGGGCTTTGAACGCCCGTTGACCCATGGGCCAGATGAAATGGCTGAATTGCGCGATATCGTGCTGCAGGGGCAGGGCCAGCCCGCCCCGGGGGGCGGGTACGAATTTGTGGAGGGTGTGCGCGAGGCCTATCTGGATGATCTGGTGGGTGATTTCCGCATGACGCGCAAGCTGCGCGTTGTCTGCGCCACGGGCAATGGCACGGCTTCGGCCTTTGCCCCCGAGCTGTTCCGCCGCCTTGGGGTAGAGGTGGTGCCCAGCCACAACCAACTGGATTACACCTTCCCCCATTACAACCCCAACCCTGAAGCCATGGAAATGTTGCATGACATGGCCGAAACCGTGCTGGCCACCGGCGCCGATTTTGCCCTTGGGTTTGACGGCGATGGCGACCGCTGCGGCGTGGTGGATGACACGGGCGAAGAGATTTTTGCCGATAAGGTTGGCGTGATCTTGGCGCGCGATTTGGGGCGGCTTTACCCCGGTGCCACCTTTGTGGCCGATGTGAAATCAACCGGGCTTTTTGCATCAGATCCCGAATTGCTGCGCCACGGTGTGAAAGCCGATTACTGGAAAACCGGCCACAGCCATATGAAGCGCCGCGTCAAAGAGATTGGCGCGCTGGCGGGCTTTGAAAAATCGGGCCATTACTTTATGGCGCAGCCCATTGGCCGTGGCTATGATTGTGGCATGCGGGTGGCGGTAGAGATCTGCAAGCTGATGGATCGCAACCCCGACATGAAGATGAGCGATTTGCGCCGCGCCTTGCCGCAAACTTGGGCCACGCCCACCATGTCGCCCTATTGCCCCGATACCGAAAAATACGACGTGCTGGCGCGGTTGGTGGACAAGCTGCAAGCGCTGGCCGCCGCTGGCGGCACCTTGGCCGGGCGCCCCATTGCCGAGGTTGTCACCGTCAATGGCGCGCGGGTGATTTTGGATAATGGTGCATGGGGGCTGGTGCGGGCCAGTTCCAACACGCCCAATTTGGTGGTGGTCTGCGAAAGCAGCACCTCCGAGGCTGAAATGCGCGCGATCTTTGCCGATCTGGATGCCATTATTCGCACCGAACCGGCCGTGGGCGCCTACGACCAAACCATCTAAGGCCACCCACGCCTGCGGGCGGGCGCGCCGCCTATTCGGCGGCGGCCAGCCCGCGCCCTTTCAACAGCGCCTCGACACCAGGCATGCGCCCGCGAAACTGCTGATAGAGCGTGCCCGCATCCACAGAACCGCCGCGCGACAGAATATGCGCCTCTAGCGCCTTGGCCGTTTCAGGGTCAAACGGGTCGCCCGCCTCGATAAAGGCATCAAAGGCATCGGCGTCCATCACCTCGGACCACATGTAGCTGTAATAGCCCGCAGAATAGCCATCGCCGGCAAACACATGGGCGAAATGTGGTGTTGCGTGGCGCATGGCGATCTGGCGTGGCATGCCGATCTGTTCCAGCACTTCGGCCTGTTTCTGCATGGGGTCGGCGGGGGGGGCGCCCAGATGAAATTCCAGATCCACCAGCGCCGAGGCCACGAATTCCACGGTTTGGAACCCTTGGTCGAAATTTGCAGCCTTCAGCACCGTTTCCAGCATCTCGCTGGGCATTGGCGCCCCTGTTTCGACATGGGTGGCAAATTCGGCCAAAACCTGCGGCACCTCTAGCCAATGTTCAAACAGCTGGCTGGGCAATTCCACGAAATCGCGCGCAACCGATGTGCCCGCGACCGAGCCATAGGTGACATTTGACAGCATCTGGTGCAGCGCATGGCCAAATTCGTGAAACAGCGTGCGCGCATCGTCGTAAGACAGCAGGCTGGGGCTGGCCTTGGCGAAGTTGCACACATTCAGCACAATGGGTGTTTGTGGTTCAGGGTGGCGGGCCTGCATACGCATCGCCGAACACCACGCGCCCGATCGTTTCGAGGCGCGGGCAAAGTAATCGCCGATGAAAACCGCCACATGCTGGCCCGCGCGCGTGACCTGCCATGCCCGACAATCGGGGTGGTAAAGGGGCACATCCAGCGGCGTAAATTCCAAGCCAAACAGCCTGTTGGCACAGGCAAAGGCGGCCTCGATCATGCGGTCGAGCTGCAGGTAGGGCTTTAGCGCGGCCTCGTCTAGATTGTGCAGCGCTTGGCGGCGTTTGGCGCTGTAATAATGCCAATCCCACGGCTCTAACGGGCCGCTTTGGCCATCTGCCAGCAACATGTCTTCCAGTGCCTTTGCATCCCTCAGCGCCTGCGCGCGGGCTGGTGCCCAGACCGCCATCAGCAAATCGCGCACCGCCTGTGGGGTTTTGGCCATTTCGGTTTCCAGCTTGTACTCGGCAAAGCTGTCATAGCCCAGCAGCGCGGCGCGTTCCTTGCGCAGGGCCAAAATTTCGGTAGCGATGGCGCGGTTATCTGTGGCACCGCCATTGGCGCCCCGCGCGGTAAAGGCCCGCCAAACTTTTTCGCGCAGCGCCCGGTTTGGGCTGGTTTGCAAAAAGGGCGTCGCCAACGAGCGCGATGTGGTGATCACCGGCTGACCCAGCCCCAATTCGGCCCCCGCCGTGTGCGCGGCATCCACCAAAAACTGTGGCAGATCTTGCAGGTCTTGGGCCGGCACAACCATATGCCACGCGCCTTCATCGGCCAGCAGGTTTTGGGTGAATTCGGTGCCCAACACCGCCAAACGCGATTTGATGTCGGTCATGCGCTGGGCCTTGTCGCCCTGCAGGGCGGCGCCTGCGCGGATAAAGCTGCGATATGTCAGCATCAACACCCGCGCCTCTTCGGGGGGCAGGGGGGCATCATCGCGGGCCTGCCACAGCGCCTCGATCCGGCTAAACAGCGCGGCATTGCTGGTGATGGCGGCCGAATGCGCCGCCAGCTGCGGGGAAAACTGCCGCTGCAAGGCTTGGCGTTCGGGGGTGCTGTGGGCACCGGCCACGGTAAAAAACGCGCCCAGCACACGCTCTAGCAGCTGCCCAGCCGCTTCGAGCGGTTTGATCGTGTTGTCAAAGCTGGGGGCGTCGGGGCAGGTGGCGATCGCGTCGATTTCAGCCAAATGCTGCGCCAGTGCCGCCTGTACCGCGGGGGCATAATGGGCGTCGTCGATTTCGGCGAAGGGGGCAATGCCAAACGGGGTATCCCATGGCTGCAGCAGCGGATTTTCCATTTAGCTTTCCTTTGGTTCGGGGGTGGCTTGGCCACAAATGGGGCAATCGGGGCGTTTTTTTAGGGTGATGCGGCGTTGTTCGGCGTATAGGGCATCATAGATCACCATGGTGCCGCGCAAGGGCGCACCGGCACCGGTAATCACCTTTGCCGCCTCGGCCGCCATCATGGTGCCGATAATGCCGGGCAGCGGGCCAAAAACGCCAGCCTCGGCGCAGCTGGGCACCAGCCCCGGCGCGGGGCGCTGGGGGAAGGTGCATTGGTAGCAGGGCGTGCCATTGGCGGTGTCGATCACGCTGAGCTGGCCTTCCCATTGCGTCAGCGCACCCGAAACCAACGGTTTGCCCAAACGATGTGCCACGCTGTTGGCCAAATAGCGCGTGTCGAAATTATCGCTGCCATCCAAGATGATATCATATTCGGCAAACAGCGTCTCTGCGTCATCGGCCCCCAAGCGGCGGTTATAGGGGCGCACATCAACAAAGGGGTTTAGCGCCTGCAGCTGCTCTTGGGCGGAAAAGACCTTTGGCATACCGATGCGGGCATCGGTGTGAATAACCTGCCGCTGCAGGTTCGAGCCATCGACCACATCATCATCGACAATACCAATTTGCCCCACCCCCGCGGCTGCCAGATACATCAGCGCGGGGCTACCCAAACCACCAGCGCCAATCACCAAAACCCGGGCCTCTTTCAGCTTGCGCTGACCGGGCCCGCCCAATTCGCGCAGCATGATGTGGCGGGCATAGCGCGACAATTCCGTGTCGCTGAACGTGGCGGTGCTGGCTGGGGGCGCGGCGTGGTCTGTGGCGTGGGCTGTGGCGCGGGTGCGCAACCAGCCCAAAGCCCTGCGATAAAGCGCCACCATCAGCGCAGCGCCCCCCAGCAGCAGCCAAGGCGCGGCACTGCCGCCGGTGGCAACGCGCAGCGCTTGGGTCGGTGGCAGCACCAGCTGCGCCACCACCACCGCCAGCCACAAAACCCCGATCAGCGCCCAGCGCAGCCGTGGCGGGGCCTTCATCGCCCAGCCAATGCCCCACAAAGCGGCGGCAATCGCAAAAACCAGCGCCATCAGCCGCGCCCCGTGCTGCCAAAGCCACCGCTGCCACGGGCGGTTTCGGGCAGCTGGGCCAGCAGTTCAAACCGCGCCTGCACCACCGGCGCCACCACCATTTGCGCGATCCTTTCGCCGTGGACCACGGCAAACGGGGTGTCGCCCGCATTCATCAAGATCACCCCCAAAGGCCCGCGGTAATCGCTATCGATGGTGCCGGGGCTGTTGGGCAGGGTGATGCCATTTTTCAGCGCCAAGCCCGAGCGCGGGCGAATTTGCACCTCGAACCCGGCGGGAATGGCCAGCCGCAGCCCAGTGGGCACCAGCGCCCGGCCCCCCGGCTGTAACACCACCCCACTGGCGCGTGTTTGGGGGGGGAAATTGGCACGCAGGTCCGCGCCAGCAGCCCCTGCGGTGGCATAGTGGGGCAGGCCAAGGGCCTGATCGGCCAGATCATCCCACATAAGCTGCACGGTGAGGGGGGCAGGTGTCATCGGCAAACCTTTTGTCTGAACGCGCAAAAGCCGCGCCTTTAGCTGTTCAACGTATCGGCCATGCGCTGGGCCAAGCGCTGTGCCACGGCGGTTTTGGCCATTTTGGGCCACTCTTCTACCCCGGCTTCGCTGACCAGATGCACGGTGTTTTCGCTGCCGCCAAATGTGCCTGTGGCGGGCGAGACATCATTGGCCACGATCCAATCACAGCCCTTGCGGGCGCGTTTGGCTTGGGCATTGGCCAGCACATCGTCGGTTTCAGCGGCAAAGCCCACAACCAGTTTCGGGCGCAGCGGGCCCGGGGCGCTGATGGTGGCCAAGATATCGGGGTTTTCTGCAAATTCCAGCACAGGCAGGCTGCCTTGTTGCTTTTTCATTTTGCTTTCGGGGGCGTTGGCCACGCGCCAATCGGCCACGGCGGCGGCGCAAACCACCGCATCGGCGGGCAGGGCTGCGGTGACGGCGTGCAGCATCTGCTGGGCGGTTTCAACCTGATGCAGCTCTACCCCATTGGGGGGGGGCACATCGGCGGGGCCGGACACAAACACCACATGCGCCCCCAGCGCCTGCAAGGCCTGCCCAATGGCTGTGCCCTGCGCCCCGGACGAGCGGTTCGAGATATAGCGCACCGGATCGATCGGTTCTTGGGTTGGCCCCGATGTCACGATAACGCGCCGCCCTGCCAGCGGCCCTTGGGCCAGATGCTGGCGGATGGCGGCGTGAATATCGGCCGGTTCGGCCATGCGGCCGGGCCCGTATTCGCCACAGGCCATATCGCCGCTGTCGGGGCCAATCACAGCCACGCCATCGCCCTTTAATAGCCCCAAGTTGCGCTGGGTGGCGGGGTGCTGCCACATGCGCACATTCATAGCAGGGGCCAACAGCACCGGCGTATCCGTGGCCATCAACAGCGTCGAGGCCAGATCATCGGCATGCCCGCCCGCCATTTTCGCCATCATATCAGCGGTCGCTGGTGCCACCACCACCAGATCGGCCACGCGTGACAGCTGGATATGGCCCATCTGCGCCTCGGCGGTCAGGTCAAACAAGGTGGTATGCACCGCCTCGCCCGCCAAGGCCGAGACCGACAGCGGCGTGACAAATTCTGCGGCAGCGGCGGTCATCACCGGGCTAACGCTGGCGCCATCGGCGCGCAGTCGGCGGATCAGATCCAGCGTTTTATAAGCTGCGATCCCGCCGCAGATGATCAGTAATATGCGTTTGCCAGCCAGCATAGCGCCTCCTGCGGTTGACCCTTGACCAGTGTTACGGGGGCAGGCGGGTAAACTCAATCCTTCGCGAACGCCGCGCACGGATCGTCGCGTGGCACGGGCGGGGCATCAAGCACCAGATCAAAGCGGCCCTCGATTTGGCCATCCTCGGATTGGCCAAGGGCAAAAACCGTCAAATCGGGGCGCAGGCGTAGCAGGTAGGCGGGCACGCCCCAATCGTTGCGGGCGTGCCCGTTGCCCGTGATCACCACCACCAGCCCCGCGGTTTCATCCAGCGCCTGCAAGGTGGCGCGCGCAAGCACCGCATCGCGCAGGCGCTGCACATCTACCATGCCGGGCAGCATTTCGGCGGGCAACGCATTGCAATGCGACAGCGCCTGCATGGTTTCGCGCTGTTGCTGCTGGGCTGGTGGTAAGGCTTGGGTCAGCCCATAGATTTCGGCCTTGGGCCCGAAACTGTCGGCCACGCCTTGCACAAGCGCCGCACGCGCCTGCGCACGGGGCACCGCCGCACCGTAAATTTTGGCTGTGGGGGCTGCGGCGAAAATGGGGAAATACAACGAGAATGCGGGCCAGCCGCTGTTGGCCCAATCCAGCGCCTGTTCCAGCGCCTCCGCGTCGCGCCGGGTGGTGGGCGTGGCAGCAGCGGCTTGCTGCGGTGTCAGCATTTCAAACACCAACGCCGCTGGCCGCAGGTCTGACACCCATTCAGCCTGGGTTTGGTGATGGGCGGGGTTATCGTGCACCTCGCCCAGCAGCACGACAGCGGCGTTGCGCGCGGCTGGGGGTGGGGCGCTGGCCGTTGCCGCAAGGGGCGCGGCCAGCATCACGATTAGGCCAAACAGCGCATGTCTCATGCCAATAGGGCGTGCACCTCTTTCGAGCGGGTTTCAAGCCGCTTGCGCATTTTCTGGAACGCCGCCGCTTCCAGCTGGCGCACCCGTTCTTTGGACAGGCCCAGTTCCTCGCCCAGCGATTCCAGCGTGCGGGGCGTATCGCGCAGCTTGCGTTCGGTGATGATGAACCGCTCGCGTTCGTTCAGCGCGTTCAACGCCTCGACCAGCCATGCGCGCAGCGCTTTGGTGTCGTGCTCGGTCTCTACGATTTCGCTGGCACGCACACCGTCATCTTCGATGGTGTCGATCCATTCGCGCCCCTCGTCCTCTGACGACTGGGTGGCATTCAGCGAAAAATCGCTGCCCGACAGGCGGCCTTCCATCATTTCCACATCGGCCAGTGGCACGCCGATTTCCATGGCGATCATTTGGCGCATCTGGTGGCGGTCCAGTTCCTCGCCGCGCGCCAATGCTTCGCGTTCCAAGCGGGCCTGCACACGGCGCATGTTGAAAAACAACGATTTCTGGCTAGAGGTCGACCCGGTGCGCACCATCGACCAGTTGCGCATGACGTAATCTTGAATGCTGGCCTTGATCCACCACACCGCATAGGTGGAAAAGCGTACGCCGCGGTCGGGGTCGAATTTATCGGCTGCTTTCATCAGGCCCAAACTGGCCTCTTGAATCAAATCACCCATCGGTGCGCCGTAGCGTTTGAATTTGGATGCCATCGAAATGGCAAGGCGCATATAGGCCGTGATCAGCCGGTGCAGCGCCTGTTCGTCGCGTTGGTCGCGCCAAGCATAGGCCAGTTTCAGTTCTGTCTCGGCGTCCAGCAGTTCTGCCTTCATCGCCTTTCGTGACAGGGTCATGTCGCGCGTTGAATCGAATGCCATGTTATCCCCCAGTCGTATGCCGCACTACGGTGCGTTGCGAGCTTTCTTTGCGTCTTTGGTAGTGTTACGGCTGTGCTTTGCGATTGGATCAAAAATTAGGTGAGCAGATGTTGCCTTCTCTGACATTGGTTCTAGGGGGCGCGGCCTCGGGGAAATCGACCTATGCCGAGGGGCTGGCAATGCGGGCCGCCCCAAGCCGCCTGTATCTGGCCACAGCACAAACATGGGACGAGGAAATGCGCCAAAAAGTGGCGCGCCACCGGGCCCGCCGGCAACAGGGTTGGGCCACAATCGAGGCGCCCCTGCAGCTGGGGGCTGCGTTGTTGCAGGCGCCAGCGGATGGCGTGGTGCTGTTGGATTGTGCCACGATGTGGCTGTCAAACCATCTGCTGGCTGGCCACGACATAGAAACCGAAACCGCGCAACTTTTGGCCGATTTGGCGGCATGCCCTTGCCCGGTGGTGGTGGTATCGAACGAATTGGGCCTGTCGGTTGTGCCCGAAAACGCCTTGGCGCGGCAGTTTCGCCAAGCGCAGGGCGAGTTGAACCAGCGGCTGGCTGCGCAGGCCGGGCTGGTGGCGTTTGTGGCGGCTGGGCTGCCCTTGGCCATGAAAGGGGCGCTGCCATGAGCCGGTTTTTCTGGGTCCGTCACGGGCCAACCCATGCCAAAACCATGGTGGGCTGGTCAGATCTGCCTGCAGATCTGTCCGACGTGGCGCAGTTGCAACGCCTGCAGGCTTTTCTGCCCAGCGATGCGCTGGTGATCTCGTCAGATCTGCAGCGTGCCGTTGCCACCGCCGATGCCATTGCGGGCGCGCGCATGCGCCTGCCGCACGATCCTGATCTTCGCGAAATGCATTTCGGCGCGTGGGAGCTGCAGCGCTTTGACGAGGTGGAAGACCAAGCGCTGATCCGGCAGTTTTGGGAAAACCCCGGGCATGTGCGCCCGCCCGGTGGCGAAAGCTGGCATCAGCTGGTGCAGCGCGTCGATGGGGCGGTGGCGCGGCTGTGCGCGGCCCACCCCGGGCGCGATATCGTGGTGGTGGCCCATTTCGGGGCGATTTTGACACAGGTGCAAACCGCGCTTCAATTGGGCGCGTATGAGACCTTTGCCCATAAGATCGACAATTTGTCTGTGACCGAAATCACCCGCAAGGGGCAGGGCTGGGGCCTTGGGCGGCTTAACCATCTGCCCTAAGCGCGCAGCACAGGCTTTGACATTGGCGCCAAGGCTGGGCAGGTTGGGCAACGGTGCGGTAAGGGATGTGCGATGCTGGTTTTTGTTGATGCCAATTTGGTTTTGTTTGCGGTCCCGAAAACCGGCTCTACGGCCTATCATCTGGCGCTGCGGGGCAAGGCCGATATCAGCCTGATCAACAAACCCTTCTTGAAACATATGAGCATGCGCAAATACGAGGCCGATTTCGCCCCGTTTTTGCAAAAGGCCTATGGTTTGGCGCCCGCACGCGTGGCGGTGATGCGCGACCCGCTTGAACAGCTGCGCAGTTGGTATCGTTACCGCCAAAAGCCAAAGTCCCGTGCCAAGGCAGGGCAGCACGCGGCGCTGGGCCTAAGTTTCGATGAATTTGTGCAAGAAACCCTGAAAGAGCGGCCCCAGCCCATGGCCCGGGTGGGCAGCCAGTATGATTTTTTGTGCGGCGCGGATGGCACATTGGCGGTAGACCACCTTTTTGCCTATGAAAAACCTTTGGTTTTATGCGATTTTTTGCAATCACAGTTGGGCAGTGCCGTGGCAGCCAAGCAGCATAATGTCTCGCCGCCCGCAGATACCCGGATCAGCCCCGAGACCGAGGCGCAGTTGCGCCAAGCCCGCGCCGCAGATTTTGCCCTGCACGCACAGGTGATGCAGGCCGGTGGGCATTGGCAGCGCGCGGGCGCCGGGGGCTAAACCACCGCGCCCGCATCAAGGCGCGCCAACAGGGCTTGCGCCTCGCGCAGCACGGTTTCGCGGTGCCCCGGCGCCATGCGTGCCCAAGTGCGATACATTTGCGCCATGCGTGGATTTTTGGCAAAACGCCCCTCGTGGCGCATCAAAAAATCCCAGTACAGCAGGTTGAAAGGGCAGGCGCGCGGGCCGGTTTTTTCTTTTACTTTATAGCTGCAGCTGCCGCAGTAATCTGACATGCGGTCGATATAGGCCCCAGAACTGACATAGGGTTTCGAGGCGATGATGCCATCGTCGGCAAATTGGCTCATGCCAATGGTATTGGGGCTTTCCACCCATTCAAAGGCATCGGCATAAACCGCCAGATACCACATGTGCAGCTCTTGCGGGCTAACCCCGGCCAGCAGCGCAAAATTGCCCGTCACCATCAGCCGCTGAATGTGGTGCGCATAGGCCTGCTGGCGGGTTTGGGCCACGGCGGCGGCCACACAGGCCATGCGGGTGGGCGCGCCCCAGTAAAACGCGGGCAGCGGGCGGGTGTGGCCCAAGGCATTGCGGCTGGTATAATATGGGCCTTCGCGAAAATAGATGCCGCGCACATATTCGCGCCAGCCAATGACTTGGCGAATGAACCCTTCGGCGGCATTCAACGGCACCCGACCGGCCCGCCATTCGGCTTGCACGCGCTGGCATATTTCCATTGGCCCCAGCAGACCCAAATTCAGATAGGGCGCCAAAACCGCGTGGTTCAAAAACGCATCATCCACCAGCATCGCATCTTGGGTATCGCCAAAGCTGGGCAGCAGATATGTGGCAAAGTGGTCTAGGGCCTGCAGCGCCTCGGCCCGGTTTGTGGCAAACCAAAAATCATCAAGCGTGCCAAAGTTTTGGCCAAAATGCTGGGCGACCATGGCAAGCACCGCTTGGGTCTGGGCGCTGGGGGCAAAGCGCAGGGGTTTTGGGCGCAGCATATCGGGCTGGGCGCGTTTGCGGTTTTCGGCGTCATAGTTCCATTTGCCGCCCTCGGGGGTGCCGTCGGGCTGCATCAACAGCCCGGTTTTGCGCCGCATTTCGCGGTAAAAATACTCCATCCGCAGTTGTTTGCGCCCCTCGGCCCATGCCTGAAATTCGGCATGGCTGGCCAAAAAGCGGCTGTCTTCCACCACGCTGACCCGCAGCGGCAAGGCATCAAATTCGCCAATCACGCGCCATTCGCCCGCCCGGGTGGCCAGCACCTGATCGCAGCCATATAGGCTGGCATAGCGCAGGATTTCACCGCTCAGGCTGTGGGTATTGTCGGGATCGGTCAGCTGGGTATAGGCCACGCGCCAGCCCTGTGCGCGCAATTCATCGGCAAACTGGCGCATGGCGGCAAAGATCAGGGCAATTTTCTTTGGATGGTGGGGCACATAGCGCGCCTCGCCTGCAACTTCGGCCATCACAACCACATCGGTGGTCTTGTCTGCCGCACAAAGGCTGGCCAGATCATGCGACAGCTGATCGCCCAGCACGGGCAGCAGGCGCGTTACCATGGCACGCTCTTTCCTTGCCAGTCGAAAAAGCCGCCGCTGTCTGGGTGCTGTAACCCGTCGATCACGGCCAATAAGTTGGCGGCGGCGGTGGCGGGGGGCACCGCTGGGTGGCGGCCCAGATATTTTTGGGTAAAGTCGGTTTGCACCGTGCCGGGGTGCAGTGCCACGCAAATTGCGCCCTTGTGGCTGCGGGCCAATTCGATGGCGCCGGTGTGGATCACTTGGTTCAGCGCCGCCTTTGCCGCACGGTAGCTTACCCACCCGCCCAAGCGATTATCGCCGATCGAGCCCACCCGCGCCGAGAGCGCGGCAAATACGCAACGCCCCGTGCGTGGCAGCAAGGGCAGGGCATATTTTAGCACCAAGGCAGGGCCGATGCAGTTCAGCGCAAATTGCGCCGCCATGGCCTGTGCATCGATCTGGCGCAGCGATTTTTCCGGCGCCATGCCATCGATTTCCAGCCCGCCGCTGGCCACCAGCACCAAATCGAACGGCCCGTGCAGACCTGCCATTGCGCGTGCCACGCTGGCCTCGTGGGTGATGTCCAGCCCATCCACGCTGCGCGACAGCGTGCTAACCGCCACGCCACGCTGGTGCAGCGCTGTGGCCAGCGCGCCGCCAATGCCGCCCGAGGCGCCGATAATCAATGCGTTTTCCATGGCCAAGCAGATAGGCCCAAGCCCGCCTGCTTCAACGTGCATTTCCTGCTTTTCATTTGCAAAGCGGTCTGTATAACTTGGCGCCATGAAACAAAGTGGCCCCATTTCTTTTCCATTGCGCATCAGCGCGGCGCCCGCGCTGGCGCTAGGCCTGCTACTGCTAAGCCGCCTCTGAGCGTGCCCTGCATGGCGCGTCCGCTCAGAGGGTTGACCACATCGCGCCGCCAGCCTTAGCAGACACAAACCAAAGAGTTCAGACAAATGACCACGACCCAAGACAAAGATCGCGTTTTGATCTTCGACACCACATTGCGCGATGGCGAACAATCGCCCGGTGCCACGATGACCCACGAGGAAAAGCTGGAAATCGCCGAGATGCTCGACGATATGGGCGTCGATATTATCGAGGCGGGTTTTCCCATTGCCTCTGAGGGGGATTTCAAGGCGGTAAAGGAAATCGCCCAGAGATCGAAAAAATCGGTGATTTGCGGGCTTGCGCGTGCGAATTTCAAAGATATCGACCGCTGCTTCGAGGCGGTGAAACACGCAGCCCAACCGCGCATTCACACCTTTATCGGCACATCGCCCCTGCACCGCGCCATTCCAAACCTGACGCGCGACGAAATGGCCGAGCGTATTCACGACACCGTCACCCATGCGCGCAACCTGTGCGATAACGTGCAATGGTCACCCATGGATGCCACCCGCACCGAATGGGATTACCTGTGCCGGGTGATCGAAATTGCCATCAAGGCCGGCGCCACCACGATCAATATTCCCGATACCGTGGGCTATACTGCACCGGTCGAAAGCGCCGATCTGATCAAACGCCTGATCGCCGCGGTGCCGGGCGCTGATGAGGTGATTTTTGCCACCCATTGCCACAACGATCTGGGCATGGCCACGGCCAATGCGCTGGCCGCTGTGGCGGGCGGTGCGCGCCAGATTGAATGCACCGTCAATGGCCTGGGCGAGCGGGCAGGCAACACCGCCTTGGAAGAGGTGGTGATGGCGCTGAAAGTGCGCGGCGATATCATGCCCTATTATACCCAAGTTGACAGCACCAAGATCATGTCGGTATCGCGGCGGGTGTCTACCGCCAGCGGCTTTGCGGTGCAGTTCAACAAGGCGATTGTGGGCAAGAATGCCTTTGCGCATGAATCTGGCATCCACCAAGATGGCATGCTGAAAAATGCGGAAACCTTTGAAATCATGCGCCCTTCTGATGTGGGGTTGCAGGCCTCGTCCTTGCCGCTGGGCAAGCATTCTGGCCGTGCCGCGCTGCGCGCCAAAGCCAAGGATCTGGGCTTTGATCTGGCCGATAACCAGCTCAACGACATCTTCGTGCGCTTCAAGGATTTGGCCGACCGCAAGAAAGAGGTCTACGACGACGACCTGATCGCGCTGATGCGGGTGGGTGAAAACCCCGAAAACGACCGCTTGAAAATTCTGTCGCTGCGCGTGGCTTGTGGCACCGGCGGCCCCGCCGAGGCGGTGCTAAGCATGGAGATTGATGGCGTCAAACTAAGCGCCACGCAAAACGGTGATGGGCCTGTGGATGCCACCTTTAAGGCCGTGCGCGAATTGCACCCCAACAAGGCGCGGCTGCAGCTTTATCAGGTGAATGCCGTCACCGAAGGCACCGATGCGCAGGCCACCGTTTCTGTGCGCCTAGAAGAAGATGGCAACATCGCCACGGGCCAATCGGCCGATACCGATACGGTTCTGGCCTCGGCCAAGGCCTATGTGAACGCGTTGAACCGGCTTTTGGTGCGCCGTGATAAAACCGGCGAAGACCGCAAAGAAATCAACTATCGCGACATGAGCTAAGCATGAACGCGCCCGCCCTACGACCGGGGCGGGCGCGGTTTATACACTGGCAGGCGCCAGCCCAACCTGATCGAGCCTGCGCGCAGCACGAAAGTGGCGCAGGCGCTTAGGCCCAAGATGGCCAGCGCTGGCAGCCCCACCCAAGACGCGGCCACAAAGGCGCCGGCGCCTGCAAAGGCGGCGCTGACGTAAAGTTCGCCTTGTTTCAAAACCAAGGGCACTTGGCCCACCACCACATCGCGCATCAGCCCGCCCATGCAGCCGGTGATCATACCCATGATCACCACCACCGGCGCTGGCTGGCCCAGGCTTTGCGCCACGCCGGCACCGGCCGCCACCGCCACGGCCAAGGCACAGGCATCCAGCCATAAAATGGCACGTTGGCGGCTTTCAAACCGATGGGCGGAAAAGAAAACCAACGCCGCTGCCGCCACCGCCACCCCCAAATAGCTGGGCTGCGCCACCCAAAACACCGGGTTACGGTCCAGCAGCACATCGCGAATGGTGCCGCCACCCACCGCGGTGAGGCAGGCCAAAAAAGCAAACCCAATAATATCCAGCTGTGCGCGGCTGGCCACCAAGGCCCCGGTCAGGGCAAAGACCAAAACCGAGGCATAATCAAGGGCTGCCAGCGCGGCGTTCATGGGGTGGCTTTTTGTGGTTTGAACGGCGCCATGCCAGCCCGCGCCAGGGCATCGGCGCGCTCGTTCTCGGGGTGGCCGGCATGGCCCTTTACCCATTTCCACGTCACCGTGTGGCGCGCTGCCGCACTGTCCAGGCGCTGCCATAATTCGGCGTTTTTCACCGGTTTTTTATCGGCGGTGCGCCAGCCATTGCGCTTCCAGCCGTGAATCCAGCTGGTAACCCCGTTTTTGACATAGGCGCTATCGGTGACGATGGTGATCGTGCTGGCGCGGCCCAATGTTTCCAGCGCCTGAATGGCGGCCAGCAATTCCATGCGGTTGTTGGTGGTATCGGCCTCGCCGCCGCATAATTCGCGCTCTTTCAGCACTTGGCCACCCTCGCTGGCGCGCAGCAGCACGCCCCAGCCGCCGGGGCCAGGATTGCCGGAGCACGCTCCGTCGGTATAGGCGTAAAGATCTGGCATGGGGTTTCCTAGCTGGGTCGGGGTGCGGGGTGCAAGTGCTTTAGCCGCGCTTGGCCAAAAGCGCCACCCAAGGGGCAGGCACGCCATCTAGCCCCATGTCTTGGCCATCGCGGCGGCGCAGCAGCTGCAGCCCTGCTGCTTCGACCAAGCCAATCAACTGGGGTGGGGTGAAATAGGTGTAAAGGCGCCCCAAACTGTCGCGGGCGCTGCCTTGGCCGGTTTTCAGCGCAATGTGCAGATGCCCGCCCGGCCGCAGCGCTTGGGCGATGGCCGCCAAATGCCTTGGGATATCGGCTGCAGGGGCGTGCAACAGGCTGAAATTGGCCCAAACCCCGTCAAGGCTGGCGGCGGGGGCTTTGGCCAAGGTGGTGGTGAAATCGGCCAGTTCGGCGCGCACGCCGGGCTGGTTTGCGGCCAGATCAACCATGGCGCTGGCGGCGTCCGTGGCCCATACCTGCAGCCCCGCTGCGGCCATGTGGCTGGCATCGATCCCCGGCCCACAGCCCAAATCCAGCACATCCCCGCCGGGCGGCATTGCGGCGATGAACTGGCGCAACAACTGGCCGGGGCGGGCTGCGGCTGTCAGCTGGGCGTATTCGCCCGCCCGCGCATTATAAAGCGCCAGTGTTTCTGGATCTGTGCTCATAAAAACGCGGTGACGCCCAAAGACAGCACCACAATCGCGCTGAGCAGCACGCGCAGATGCATCCACCATGCGGGCGCCAAACCCTGTTTCCAAAACAGCCAATCAATGCCCAAGATGCCCACGAACCCCGCCATCAGGTTCAGCGCTGCACTGACAGGTCCGCCGCCCGTCATAAAAAAGGCCCATAAGGCTGGCACCACAGACAAGGCATAGCCTGTTGCCGCAATCTGACCACTGGCGCGGGTGGCAAAGCCCCACAGCACGCCAGACATAAACGATAAGATGACCGCGCCATAAAACAGGCCCACATATGGCCCGGTAAACCGGGGGCCCAAAGTGGCCGCGCTCCACAGCGCGAGATCGGGCAGCAGATGGGTGATGGCGCCCCATAAAAACGGGATCAGGCCGGCCAGGCCCAACAGCAGGGCCGAACGTGGTATTTGGGTCATGCTAGGTCTCGCAGCAGGCGTGGCACCTTGAAATTAACACGCTCTACGGCGGTTTCCACCAGCTCTACCCGCACGTCAAAGCGGGCTTGAAAGGCCGCGATCACCTCGTCCACCAGCACTTCGGGGGCGCTGGCGCCTGCGGTGATGCCCAGCGTGGCAATGCCCTCTAGCGCGCGCCAATCGATCTCGGTGGCGCGTTGCACCAATTGCGCATAGGCGCAGCCAGCGCGCGCGCCCACCTCGACCAAGCGCTTGGAATTTGACGAGTTCGGCGCCCCCACCACCAGCAGCGCATCGCATTTTGGCGCAATCTCTTTCACCGCTTGCTGGCGGTTGGTGGTGGCATAGCAAATATCTTCCTTATGCGGCCCCACGATGGTGGGGAACCGCGTGGTCAGCGCGGCCACAATATCGGCGGTGTCATCCACGCTTAGGGTGGTTTGGGTGACATAGGCCAGTTTATTGGTGTCGCGCACCTGCAGGCTGGCCACGTCTTGTGGGGTTTTCACCAGCAGCACATCGCCGGGTGGCAATTGGCCCATTGTGCCAATGGTTTCGGGGTGGCCTGCATGGCCAATCATGACAATTTGCAGCCCGGCTTCGGCGTGGCGCTCGGCCTCGATATGCACTTTCGACACCAAGGGGCAGGTGGCATCCACATAGATCATGTTGCGCGCTTGCGCTGCGGCGGGCACGGTTTTGGGCACCCCATGCGCCGAAAAAATAACCGGCCGATCGTTGGGGCATTCATCCAGCTCTTCCACGAAAACCGCGCCTTGGGCCTTTAGCCCATCTACCACAAATTTGTTGTGCACAATTTCGTGGCGCACAAAAACCGGCGCACCCCATTTGGCCAAAGCCATCTCAACAATCTTGATTGCGCGATCGACGCCTGCGCAAAAGCCGCGTGGGGCGGCAAGATAGATGGTGAGCGGCGGTTTAATCATTTGACGTTCCGTTCGAAGGGCCGCGTGGGCCATGGCTGTGGGGGGCGGCGATCCGCATGCCTTCATTTTGCCATGGATTTGCGCTATTAGAAACCCGCGTGCGTTGGCTTTTGTTTGGCGCGTAATTTGCACGTGGTTTAATCTCCATGATCTGTGCCATGGGGCTATGGGCTGAAAGGTGGTGTAGGTGGTTGGTGGGTTTCATGGTGTGCGGGTGACGCGCGACGAAATCGAAGAAGACGGCACGCATTGGCGCATTGTCTACAGCGTGAAAGTCACCAGTGGCGTGGTGATTGCCATTTCCAGTATGTGGCTGCTTTTTGCGCTGATTTTGGGGCATATGCTGGTTGTTGGCATTGCTGGCGCTGTGCTGCTGGGCACGCTTTTTTCGCTGTTTCTGGTCTTGGCGGGCTATCCGGTTTTGGGCCGTGTGGCGTGGTATCTGATCAGCATTATTGCGGTCACTTTTGCGGTGTTCACCGTGCATCCCGTGGGCCATGCCGAGGCGCTTTACGTGGCGCTTTTGGGTGGGCCTTTTTTGACATTCTCGGTGCAAACCGAACGGCGCTATATCATGGTTTTGGTGCCGCTGGTTTTTGTGGTTTGGCTGGCCACGCGCTACATGGGCCACGATTATTTTGGCCCACCGCTGTTAGACGAGGGGTTTTCGGCCACCTATGTTTCGTTCTTGGTGCTGCTGACCTCGTTTTTGATCATCACCTTCGAAATGGCGATGTTTGCGTTTTTGATGCAGCGCTATTTGCGCAAGCTGTATGATTCGCGCAAAGCGGCCTTCGTGGCGAACCACGCCAAAAGCGAGTTTCTGGCCGCCATGAGCCACGAGATACGCACCCCGATGAACGGCGTGATCGGTATGGTGGAAATTTTGGGCAGCACCCCTCTAAGCGCCGATCAACAGCGCATTCTAACCACCATCCGCGACAGTTCGTTTTCGTTGCTGCGCATCATCGAAGATATTTTGGATATGTCCAAAATCGAGGCCGGAAAGCTGGCCTTGGTGAACGAGGAAACCGACCTGCTGAACACGGTGGAAGGCGTGGTAGATACGCTGCGGGCCTATGCCGATGCCAATAACGTGCGGCTGCTGTTGCATTACGATTGCACCTTGCCGCGCACGATTATGGCCGATGCCGGCCGGCTGCGCCAAATCATGCTGAATTTGCTTGGCAATGCGATCAAGTTTTCCCGCCGCCCCGCCGACGAAGCCGAAGGCCAAGTTTGCCTAGAGGTATGGCGCCGCGGCCCGGGGCAATTGCGGTTGGTTTTCCGCGACGATGGCATTGGCATTGCGCCCGAGTTTCTTGAACAGCTGTTCCAGCCCTTCCAGCAATCCGAGGCGGTGACAACCCGGCGCTATGGTGGCTCGGGGTTGGGGCTGGCCATTGTGCATCAGCTGGTCAGCAAGATGCAGGGCCAAGTGCGGGTGAAATCGGCCTTGGCCGAGGGGGCGGAATTTACCGTCGATTTGCCCATGGCCCAGCCCAGCGGCAATTTTGATATGTTGGCGGGTAATAAGGTTTGCTTTGCGGTTTATCAGGCGCCCCAGCCCACACATCCCATGTGGCAGACCTATCTTTCGGCGGGCGCAGATCGGCCGCTATTTGTGGAAACCCCCTCGGCGCTATTGGAATTTTGCGCCCGTCATGGCAGCGCGGCGGTGGTAATCTTCGCCTCGGAACAGGGCGAGGACGATCCGTTTTTGGCACAATTGCGCCGCCAATTCCCCAATGCGCGGGTCATTGCCCTGACCCGGCGGCGCGATGCACATGTGGGCCAGTGGCAAGAGGGGCTGGTGGTGATCCAACGCTCGCCCGTTTTGCCATCCGAGCTGCGTTTCGCGCTGCGGGTGCTGGAAAATCAGCCTTTGGCAGAGGTGCCAGCCGCCCCGGCCAAGCCCGTGCCAGCCCCCACCAGCAAGCAGCATTACCGTATTTTGGTGGCCGAAGATAACGAGATCAACCAGATCGTCATTCAGCGCCAGCTCGAGGCGCTGGGCCACGATATCACGGTGGTTGAAAATGGTGCGGCCGCCATGCGGGAATGGCTGGAAGATGATTTCGACATCATTTTAACAGATTGCCATATGCCCGAGATCGATGGGTTTGAGTTGACCCAGCGCATCCGCCAAATCGAGGCGCGCCGCCCCAATTCGCCCCGCACCCCGATTATTGCCATCACCGCCAACGCCCTGTCTGGCGAAGAGGCGCGCTGCCGGGCCGTGGGGATGGATGGGTATCTTTCAAAACCTGTGAAGCTGGAAGAAATGGGCCAAATGATACAGGCTTTGGCCAGCCCCACGGGCACCTGAAAAACCAGGCCCCTGATAGATCTGGCACCTGATAGAAATGTGAATTGTGCACACAGCTGCGCGCTGGCATCTGTTTGCTAAGATGATTGAAAAACGCACCATCATTTTTGGTCTATGTCTGTGGCTGGCCAGCCCCAGCCCTGCCGTTGCCGCAGGGGCGGGGCTGCTACCCTACAGGTCGGCTGTTGATGTTGCGGCGGGCAAACAGATCTACGACAGCCAATGCGCTGCCTGCCATGGTGCGGCGCTGGAAGGCCAAGCCAATTGGCGCATACGCGATGAAGAGGGCTAT
>Ga0181600_10000367_pt1 | contig 34601 bp, 27 predicted proteins | sample 041ome_2_FD_132982 | JGI IMG/M metagenome (GOLD analysis project Ga0181600, IMG submission 132982) | Coastal salt marsh microbial communities from the Groves Creek Marsh, Skidaway Island, Georgia - 041406US metaG (megahit assembly) | ecosystem: Environmental > Aquatic > Marine > Intertidal zone... | reverse complement strand
CGGACGACTGACGCTCCGCCTGAAGCCGTGGAACCACCGCCACCGCCACCGCAGCTGATCCCGCCGCAGGGCTATGTGCGGCTCTGGATCGATATCGTCGACGAGACGAAGCCCGCGGCTGCAACGCCAGGTGAGTAACACGGACGGACGCGTGACGAATCCCTCGGAATCCACTGAACCACCCCTTACGCCACGTTCTCCGCCAAGTACGGTCACGATCCGCTGCCGCGAACATGGGCCGCTTGTGGTGGAACTGCCAGAAAACGCCGCAGAAATCGGCCTGAAACTGCAGTTCACCGACCACACCGGAGCGGCTTTCACCCCCCCTGCTGGAAAACGTGCCGTGGCACTCTGTCGCTGCGGCCACAGCTCCAGCCGTCCATTTTGCGACGGCTCCCATCGAGCGCACGGGTTTACCGCCGACGACCTGGCCAAGCCCGCCCCGGACGCCTTCTAAACACCGGTCCACGGCTGCGGTGAGGATTTACGGCAACTGCGGAAGGGGTGCGCGTCAGTCAAACTAATGCTGTTGAACCGCCGGCACGTTCGAGAATCGCTGTTTCGAAGCCGAAGACGCTATGAGACATATGGACTGTCCCCAACGCCACCTGTACCGTTTGGGGATGCGGACGGAGCTCTCAGCCGCACTCAGCCCCTCGGTGGAAGGATATGACGTCACACCCAAAGTCCAACTTCTACCAGCGGCATTCCGTTGCCATCATGGCCGTGCTCGTTTTCCTGCTGCCTCTCGTGGTAGTCGGAGCGATCAAGGCCAAGGGTAATAACCGCAATGATGTGAAGGGCTGGCTCCCAGCTGAGTATCCGGAGACCCAGCGGTATAAGTTCTTCCGGCAGCATTTCCAGGGAGAGGAGTTCATCCTCGCAAGCTGGGAAGGCTGCACGATGAGCGACCCTCGCTTGGAGTTGATGGCAAGCAAGCTGCTGCCTCCTCCTGAGGAAGCCTCGCGAGTCGACCAGCCGCTCTACTTCAAGACCGTTCAGACCGGTCCTCGCGCTGTCGAGCAGATGACGAGCGAGCCGCTTCTCTTGGAGCGTGAAGAAGCCATCAAGCGACTGACTGGCGCACTGATCGGCCCTGCGGCCGACGGCGTGGCACCGATGTCTGCCGAAGACAATCTTGATGAACGCCAGACCTGCCTGGTGCTGACGCTCTCGGATCTCGCCCGCACGAACCTCCACGGCGCGATTGACCAGGTCAGACAGCTAGCCACTGATGAGTGTGCGATCCCCGAGGACAGCCTGCATATCGGTGGTCCGCCGGTCGACAACGTGGCGATCGACAAGGCTGGCCAAAGCAGCGTGACGATTCTGTTCGGCTTGTCTCTGGTCGTTGGCTTTATCGTCAGCTGGCTCTCACTGCGGAGCAAGCTGCTGGTGGGGCTCGTGATCGCCTCGGGTGTCTACAGCATGTTCGCCAGCCTGGCGGTCGTCTGGTATTCGGGGTATCCGGTCGACGCGATCCTGCTGACCATGCCGTCACTCGTCTACGTCGCCACCACCAGCGGTGCGATCCATCTGGCGAACTACTATCGTGACCAGATTGCCGAGACGGGTATTCAGGAAGGTGCGGCAGGGCGTGCCTTGCACCATGCGATTTTGCCACTATCGCTCGCCACGGGCACAACTGCCGTCGGCCTGGCCACACTGGCAGTCAGTGAGCTGGTGCCGATTGCGATGTTCGGCATTTTCTCAGCCATAGGCGTGGTGGTCAGCTTCATCATCCTCGTCACGCTGATGCCTGCGGCGCTGGAGCTCTTCCCGCCGCAGCTCAAGCTCGGCAAGGCTGCCGCGAGTGAAGAAGAAGACACCTGGCGTCCGATCGAAGACAGCCCCTGGTGGAAGGTTGGTCAGTGGATCACGCGGCACCACACCCTCTCCACGGTCACCTGCCTCGCGCTGATGGCGGGTATCGGCTACGGGATGACACGCGTGGAGACGAGTGTGCAGCTGATGCGGCTGTTCGCTCCCAATGCCCGTATCCGTCTCGACTACCAATGGCTCGAGAGCAACCTCGGCCAGCTGGTGCCGATGGAGATTCTTCTCAAGATCGACAACGAGGAGTGTGACCTCAACTTCCTCGAGCGGATGGAGCTTGTTGGCGAGGTCCAAGAAGCGATTGGCACACTCGACGAAGTTGGCAGCTCGCTCTCGACGGTGACCTTTGGTCGCAGCCTTGACCTTGGCGGTGCCAACAGTGGCATCGGTGGGGCGGCAGCACGAGCCTTTGGGCTCGGTGCCCGCACACGTCGCAGCGTTCTCAACCGGCGGCTCGAGGCCCACCGTCACGAGTTCCTCGATGGCGACTATCTCAGGGAGACCACCCTCGAGACTGGTAAGCCGGGCGAGCTCTGGCGGATCAGCGCCCGTGTCAGCGCTACGAAGGAAGTGGAGTACGACCTCTTCCAAGAGGAACTCAAAGAACGCATCAACCCGATCCTTGCGTCTCTGGAAGATGACGGCGTAACCGGTATCGAGGTGGACTACACCGGCCTCGTACCGCTGGTCTACAAGGCTCAGCACTCACTGCTCGATGGCCTTGTACTCGGCTTCGGCGTTGACTTCCTGATCATCGTGGCTGTGATGGTCGTGCTCTGTCGAGCACTCTCAGCAGGACTGGTGTTGCTGGTTCCTGCCGCGTTTCCAGCGATCATGGTCTTCGGTGGCATGGGCTGGGGCAACTCACTGCTGAAGTCCTTCACAGCGGGCACCCTGCTTGTCGATATCGGCACCGTGATGGCGCCGAGTGTGGCCCTTGGCGTGACCGTCGACGACGTCGTGCACTTCATGCTCTGGTTCCGTCGAGGCATCTCTGATGGACTCGATCGCCGCGAGGCGACGATGCTCGCTTATAAGGGTTGCGCCCGGGCGATGTATCAGAGCTGGGGTGTGATCGGCATCGGGCTTTCGGTTTTCTCCCTCTCGCCCTTTGGCCCCACACAGCGGTTTGGCTACATGATGCTCTCGATGCTGACCATTGCTCTGGTCGGCAATCTTGTGCTTCTCCCAGCGATGCTCTCAGGACCACTCGGTGGCGTGTTCGCCTGGAGCGTGCTGCGGATGGATGCGAAGAAAGCTGCCAAGGAAGACAAGCGTCGCGTGAAGAGTGAGCCAGGGAGCGACGCACTGCCCGCACCTCATGTACTGCAGGGCCAGAAGGCTTCCAAGCCAAAGCAGGTTGTCCATGCCTGAGGACAATCCTCCGCTCAGTCCGTCACACGACAGCCCAGACACTGCAACGCCTGCTACTCCCGCGTCTCTTGAGTCGCCGGATGCCACCGCGGGCCTGCCTGTCGCCACCGTCTTTCTCAAGCCGAAGCGGGCACGCCCGTTCTACGGCCGCCATCCTTGGGTGCTGGAATCCGCGGTGCTGCGGATCGAGGGAACTCCAGCTCCGGGTGACGTGGTCGATCTGGCCACCCACAACGGCGATTTTGTTGGCCGAGGCCTCTGGAACCCAGACAGCCGCATCCGTGTGAGGCTCTACGCTTTCACCGCAGCTGAACGACTCGACGATGCCTTCTGGCGGGCTCGTATCGAGCGGGCTGTGGCCGTCCGCCGGAGCCTCCATCTGGACGATCGGGCCTCGGCGGCTCGCCTGATCAACAGCGAAGGCGACGACCTCTCGGGCCTGATTGTCGATCGCTTTGCCGACTGGCTCTGCGTGCAGTTCACCGCGCGGGCGATGCACTGTCGGATGGACCTGATCTGCGATGTGCTCAACGATCTCGTCAAGCCGGCCGGCATTCTGCTCCGCTCCGCAGAACGTGGCCTCGGCAAGCTTGAGGGAATGCAGATTACCGACGGCCTAGTTCGTGGACGCCTGCCGGATGGGCCAGTGTTTATCAACGACAACGGCCTGCGGTTTGGCGTTGATCTCGCAGAGGGTCAGAAGACGGGCTTCTATCTCGATCAACGTGACAACCGGCAAGCAGCTGCCAGGCTCGCCACCGGCCGCCGCGTGCTCGACATGTTCTGCTACTCCGGAGGCTTCTCGATCGCCTGCGCAAAAGCTGGCGCAGCGAGCGTGCTTGCGGTCGATGGCAGTGCGAAGGCCACCGCCCTCGCCGAAGCCAACGCAGGTCTCAACGGTGCCGCCAACATCACTGTCGAGACTGCTGATGCCTTCAAGAAACTCGATGCCCTGGCAGCGGCGGGTGAGCGGTTTGGGATGGTGATCCTCGACCCACCGAAGTTTGCTCGCAGCCGCAGCACGCACGACGAGGCGTTGCGTGCCTACCACCGCATCAATCGGCAAGGCGTGGACCTGCTTGAAACGGGCGGGATCCTCGTGACCTGCTCCTGCTCAGGTGCTGTGACCAGGGACGATTTCTTGATGATGCTCTCAGGGGTCGCGCAGCGGAGTGGCCGCTCGATCTCGATGCTCGCCTGCCACGGCGCGGCCCCCGACCATCCCGTCAGCGCCAGCTGCCTCGAAGGTGAATACCTCACCTGTGTGATCGCCCGCGTCGTCTGAGTCTCAGTGCTCTCACAGACGTCCGATGATCGTCGTGTCGGCTGAGGCTCGTCTTTCGGTGGTCGTCTTCTCGGCCCAGTTCACGACCGCCCGTTCGGGTCTGTCGACTCACCACTCTTTCGGCGGTGTGCCGGCACACGTCCTCCGATAGCTGTGCCGATTCACTGAGAACTTCGTATGCACAATGGCCCGCCGCGATACCGATATCCTTTATGAGGGACGCGTAAGGTCTTTGGGGGAAGACGACCGATGCTCGTGAGTCTTGCGAACAATCTGGCGTTTGCGCACTACCCAAAGACGGCCGAGTCTTCGGTGGCAACCTGGTTTTTCCAGACCTTCCCCGATGCACAGTATGTGCGTGCAGGCGACCCACACACCCATGTTCGGCGTTCGCTCGCCTGCCTGACCGGCGGCCGTTCACTTTCGGCGTTCCAGCGTCTGCAGTTCTTCAGCAGAACGTCTAACTGGCGGCATCAGACCCAGCCGACCGCCGGCCTGGAAACGAGCATTCGCATCTTCGGCATTGTCCGGCCGCCGTTCGCAATGCTCGCATCCCTTGCCGCCTACTGGCGGAGGGTGCCACCGATGAAAGCGCCGAATAACAGGTTCGCAACAGCCGCACGCGAGGGTCGCTTTAGCGATTTTGTTCGCCTTGCCACCAGCGGCCGTCTGCCCTCCTATCGGAAGTTCTTCGACGTGGGCGGACCTGCGTGGGCGAACACCCGTCTGATCCACTTTGAGGACCTCGAAACTGGCCTTCAGACCCAGATGAACCGCTGGGGCATCGACTGCCGGTTTGCCCTGCCTCAGGTGAACTGCCGTCCCTCAGGCTCGTGGATCCCAGATCCTGAAGGGGCACTGGACGCTCGCCTCCAAGCAGCCGTGCGTCGTCATTTTTCCTGGTACTACGAGACCTGGTTCGACGAGCAGATGCCAAGAGCCACCTGCACAACGCCGCACACGCAGCCAAGGTGGGAACGCCCACGACAGCCCACACGGATGCCGCTGCAACGCTCAAGGCACCGGTCGTGAAGAGTGCTGTCGCACTCCTCCGCACGATCACCGGACGACGCCGTTGAGTGCCTCAGACGAGCTTCTTCAGCCGCGTGTACTCGTCCATCGTGACGGTTGTCAGCTCACCGTCATCACGGGCGAGAATCAGCACGTCCGAGAACACCTTGTCATCGTTGTTGCGGCGGAAGTGGAGGCCATGCCTCCGCCTCTCCCGCCGCAGCACACGACCGGTTGTAGTGGTCGTCCACGCAGCCGAGGAGCCCACGGTCACACCGTGGACCACCTCGACCCGATCTCCAGGGACCAGCTCGTTGTAGAGCATCCGTGACTCACGTTCTTCAGGGGTCATCTAGACCTCCTTCGAATCGATCCAGTTCATCATCTTCCGCAAGGCGCGGCCAGTTTCGGTGAGCTTGTGCTCCCGCTCGCGGCGACGGGTAGCCTTGAAGCTGGCTGCCCCCGCACGATTCTCGAGGATCCAGTCGCGGGCAAACTCACCACTGCGGATGTCCTCAAGAATCCGCTTCATCTCTGCACGGGTCTCATCCGTGATCACCCGCTTACCGCGTGTGTAGTCACCATACTCAGCGGTGTTGGAGACGCTGTATCGCATATATTCCAGACCACCCTGATAGAGCAGGTCGACGATCAGCTTCATCTCATGCAGGCACTCGAAATAGGCCATTTCTGGCTGGTAGCCTGCCTCGACCAGCGTGTCGAAGCCCGCCTTGATCAGCTCCGAGACGCCTCCGCAGAGCACAGCCTGCTCACCAAACAGGTCGGTCTCAGTCTCCTCAGCGATCGTCGTCTCGATCACACCGCCGCGGGTGCCACCGATGCCCTTGGCATAGGCCAGCCCAATCTGCTTGGTGGCTTCGCTGGCACCCTCGCCGAGGGCGATCAGACAGGGCACGCCGCCACCCTTCTCATACTCGCTCCGCACCAGGTGCCCGGGGCCCTTCGGGGCCACCAGCAGGGTGTCGTGGCCGGCAGGAGGCTCAACCTGCGCGAAGTGGAAGTTAAAGCCATGGCTTGCCATCAACACGGCACCCGGCTTGAGGTTCGGCTTGATCGCTGCCTTGTAGACGTCGGCCTGCAGCTCGTCGGGCAGCAGGATGTTGATCACATCTGCCTGCTTGACGGCCTCTTCAACGCTCATTGGCTCGAAGCCATGGCTCTTGGCGAGGTCGTAGTTCGGACCGCCTGGACGCTGTGCCACGACGACATTCAGTCCACTGTCCCGCAGATTCTGGGCCTGGGCATGCCCCTGGCTGCCGTAGCCGAGAATGGCAATCGTCTTCCCGGCAAGGTGCTTCAAATCGGCGTCGGATTCGTAGTAGATCGTGGCTGGCACGGGCTTCTCCTGAGTCGGATCGTTCGTGAGGTGAGGGAAATAGATCGGTCAAAGTTGTCAAACCGGCTGAACAACCATCGATTGTCAGCCACTGCAGAGGAGCAGCGGCTCCACCGCAGATGGGCGTCCCGGACTTAGGCAAGGGTCTCCGGTGAGATCGCATGGTCGGCAGGGAGATGAGTCACATCGCCAGACGGCCCCGGCTCGTTGCCCCGAACCATCGCAATCCGGCCAGTGCGAACCAGCTCCAGAATGCCCAAAGGCCGCATCATGTCGATAAAGCCTTCAATTTTGTTCTCGGTGCCGGAGATCTCAACGACCACGCTGTCACCAGCGACATCGACGATTTTACCGCGGAAAATATCCGCCAACTCCTTCACCTGGCTTCGCACCGCCCCGGCGGGAGCCTGCACCTTAATAAGCATCAAGTCGCGTTCAACGTAGTCGCGTGAACTGATGTCGTTGACCTGGACAACCGTGACGATCTTCTCCAGCTGCAGCCGCACCTGGTCGAGCACACGGTCGTCTCCCCGCACCACGAAAGTCATTCGCGACAGATCGGGGGCCTCAGTCTCCCCGACTGCCAGGCTGTCGATGTTGTAGCCGCGGGAGGCAAGCATGCCCGAAATGTGCGAAAGCACGCCGGGAACGTTCTGAACCGTCGCTGAGAGAAGATGGCGCATGGCGGGCGGGAATCTCCGGGGCATTCCGGACTGCTCCGGCCGGATTCCGCGAAACAACGCGGAAACGCGTTCGGGAATACCGCCGGGTCGGCTCGAGGGAGGGATCGGCCGGTGTGGCCGTCCGTGCGGTGAGAGTGTAGTAGGCTCAAACAGGCCGATTCAAGCGTCAGCCCCTTGTCGCCGAGATATCCGAGGGGTGCGTTGACCCTGACCCCCAAACAGAATACGCTGCGGAACTCGCGTGGCGGGCGAAATGTGCGTCCACCGCGGCCTTCATCCTTTCCTTTCGTGAGACTGACAGCGTGTCGAGTGTTTTGGCTCAGGAGTTGATTGAAGCCGGTGTGCATTTCGGCCACCGCGCCAGCCGCTGGAATCCCAAGATGCGGCCGTACATCCACGGTCGCAAGAACCTGATCCACATCATCGACGTCCGCGAGACGATTCGTGGGCTGTTGCGGGCACGGAAGTACCTCAAGCAAGTCGCCGCCTCTGGCAGCCTCGTGCTGTTCGTTGGAACGAAGCGACAGGGCCAGGACGCCGTCGCTCGTGAAGCAGAGCGTTGCGGCATGCCCTATGTCAGCGAGCGGTGGCTCGGTGGCACACTCACGAACTTCCGCACGATTCGCAATCGACTCGCTCGCCTCGAAGAACTCGAGCGGCTGATGCCTTCGTCTGAAACGGCGATCACCGACGAGTTTGCAGCCTACTCAAAGAAGATGCAGTCCTCGCTCCGCCGCGAGTATCGCAAGATGGTTCGCAACCTCGGTGGTATTCGCACGCTGTCGCGGCTTCCCGAGTGTCTGGTGCTCTTTGATCCCAAGAAGGAAAAGAACGCCGTCAATGAGGCTCGCAAGATGGGCATCACCACGCTCGCCTTGATCGACACCGACTGCGACCCTGACGTGATCGACCTGCCAATCCCTGGCAACGACGACTCGATCCGTTCGATCGAGCTGGTCGCCGCTCGGCTCGCCGATGCGATCCTCGAGGGGAAGGCCGAGCACTCGACCCAGGCACAGGCAGCTTCCGAGGGTGCCGACAAGGATGCTGGTTCGCGAGCCAAGCGAGCTGCTCCTCGTCCTCGCACCTGAGCGTGGTTCGCACCTGCGAAAAGATCGACGCAAGTGCCTGAATCAAAGCGATGCCGAAATCAAAGCAGTGCCAGAAACGTTGATGACTTCAGGTCATCAATGTTGTTTGGCGAAGCCGTTCAGCTGGTCGGTTCATCGGCCGGTAGAAACGCTCCGGGCACATCAGGGCCCCGCGGGCAATGATTGGTGGCGAGTTCTGATGTGGCCGTCCATCAGAGCCCGCACATCACCAGACGTTGAGACACGTTGGAATCCGAGCGAGAGGGAGAAGAGACATGGCAGCGATCACCGCAGCAGATGTGAAGAGCCTGCGAGACAAAACCGGCCTTCCGATGATGGAATGCAAGAAGGCCCTCGCTGAATGCGGCGGAGACACCGACGCCGCAATCGAATGGCTTCGCAAGCAGGGCATCAAAACGCAGGCACTGCGATCCGACCGTGAGATGAGCACCGGTCGCCTTGCTGTCTACACCGATCTTGAGAAGGGTGTCGGTGCCATGGTCGAGCTGAAGTGCGAGAGCGCACCGGTGGCAAACAGCCCCGACTTCAAGGATCTCGTCAACGACATGGCCAAGCAGCTGGCGCTCGGACCAGGTGCGGCCACCGCTGACGAACTGCTCGCCCAGAAGAGCACCATGCACCCCGACCGCACGCTCGGCGAGCTTAAGGACGACCTCTTCAATCGCATGCGCGAGGTTTTCGAACTCTCGCGGATTCGTCGTGTCGACGCTCCCTGCGGCGGCTACGCCCACCACGATGGCTCGAAGGCCTGCCTGGTTGAGCTCGCCGGCAAGGCTGGCTCCGCGGTTGCCGAGATTGCCAAGGACATCGCCATGCACATTGTGGCCATGGCTCCAAAGGCAGTCTCCAAAGAAGAGCTCGATCCTGCTGCTGTGCAGAAGGAACGCGAGATCCTCACCGAGGCGGCACTGGCTGAGGGCAAGCCTGCCAACATCGTTGAGAAGATGATCGAAGGCCGACTGAGGAACTTCTTCAGCCAGTGCGTACTGCTTGAGCAGCCGTTCGTGAAGGATGACAAGCAGACCGTCGGAAAGCTTGCTGAGACCTCGGGGATCGAAGTCAAGTCAATGGACAACTGGACCCTGGGCAGCTGATCGCAGCCCATGCGTGCTTCGCCATGACTTCCACTCCATTCAAGCGTGTGCTCCTGAAACTCTCCGGTGAGAGTTTTGCGCGCGCCGGTGAGCGTGGCATCTCCATGGAGGAGGTGGTCCAGATCGCGGAGCAGACCGTCCGTGTCGCTGCCAGCGGAGTGCAGGTGGCGGTGGTGATCGGTGGTGGCAACATCCTTCGCGGTGGCTCCTTTACCGCAGGCAACGCAGCAATCCAGGAAGCGACGGCCCACTACATGGGCATGCTCGCCACTGTCATCAATGGCCTCGCGCTTCAGGATGCCCTTGAGAGCCTGGGAGCGAGTACACGGCTGATGACTGCGATCAAGATGGATGGTGTCGCGGAGCCCTACATCCGCCGCAGGGCACGCCGGCATCTCGAGAAGGGGCGGATCGTGATCCTCGCTGCGGGTACGGGCAGTCCGTTCGTGACCACCGACACTGCTGCGGCGCAGCGAGCTCTCGAACTTGAGGCAGATATCCTGCTGAAGGCAACACGCGTCGACGGGGTCTATTCAGACGACCCCGAGCGGAATCCGCACGCGATGCTCTACCGTGACCTGACGTATCAGCAGGTGCAGGAACAAGGCCTCCGTGTCATGGATGCCACTGCCATCTCTCAGTGCATGGAGCACTCCATGCCAATCCTTGTGTTCAACTACCGCACCGATGGCAACATCGAGCGTGCGGTGGCGGGCGAACGCATCGGCACCCTGGTCACCAGCCGTATCGCCTCCGAGCAGTAAGCCTCGGCGGCGTTCTTAGGGCGGCTGACTTGAAGTGCCCGGGAACCTCCTGCGAGAATCGAGGCTTTGCTAGTGGTCTCACCAGGCATCGTCAGCCGTGTGAGTGCTGGCCGCCTCCAGGGAGATCTCGCACGATGCCGGCAGACGACATCCTGCTCGACGCCGAAGAACGCATGGAAAAGGCTGTCGAGGTCTTCCGCCATGCCCTCACCGGAATCCGAACCGGCCGGGCCAATCCTGGCCTCGTCGACTCGCTCAAGGTGGAGGTCTACGGCTCACCCACACCGATCAAGGCACTCGCAAACGTGGGCGCACCTGAGCCCAACCAGATCGTGGTGCGTCCGTTCGATCCAGGCACCCTCAAGGACATTGAGAAGGCTCTGCATGCCAGCGACCTCGGCTTTAATCCCCAGAGTGATGGCCGTGTGATTCGCATCACCATCCCGCCGCTCTCAACCGATGTCCGCCGCAAGATGACCTCGCGGATTAAAGAACTCGCTGAGGAATCCCGCGTCTCGATCCGCAACGTTCGTCGTGATGCCAATAAGGCTGCCGATGGCGAGAAGTCGGGCGGCACGATGACCGAAGACGACGTGAGTTCCACCAAAGACGATGTGCAGGAACTCACCAAGAAGTTTGAGGCTCAGGTCGGCGACCTGGCCAAGGCAAAAGAAGCCGAAGTGATGGAAGACTGATCGCAGTCGCTGATCACCATTACGAGAGAAGTTGTGGAGAGGCGGGCTATGGGGAATGCCGTGAGCAGCGATGCCTGCCCCGTCGTACTGGAAGATGTCGTCAAGCGGTACGGAACTCGGACCGCCCTTGATGGGGTCTCGCTCACGGTGGAGCCAGGGATCACCGGCCTGGTCGGCCCCAATGGCGCAGGCAAGAGCACGCTCGTGCGAACCGTGCTGGGACTGGTCAGGCTCGCTAGCGGCCGCGTGCGGGTCTTTGGACTCGATCCACAGAAGTCGCCCCACCAGGTTCGCCAACAGGTGGGCGTTGTTCCAGAGGATGAGTCGGCGGTGCCTGGTCTCACCGGCGTGGGCATGGTGCGGTATGCAGCCCGGCTGTGTGGGATTCCAGCCGGTGAAGCGCTGCGGCGAGCCCATGAGGTGCTCGACTGGTGTGATGCCGGCCAGGAACGCTATCGCCCGCTGGAGACCTTTTCAGTCGGCACACGCCAGAAGGTCGCCTTTGCAGCGGCGATCGTGCATGACCCTCCGCTGATCATCCTCGATGAGCCGACCAATGGCCTCGATCCGATTGAGCGGAAGGCGATGCTCGGCCGTCTCGTGACACTCGCTCGCGATCACGGAAAGACGATCTTCCTCTGCACACATGTGCTGCCCGACGTGCAGGCAATCTGTGAGCGAGCCATCGTGCTCGCCGCAGGACGCGTTCGGCTCACGGGGACGATCGATGAACTCACCAGGCCGGCCTTGCCCATGCACCGCGTGGAAGGGACCGGCCCGCTTGAGCAACTGGCTGACTCACTGGCAGAGGCCGGCATTGCGGCAAGCCTTGTCCGCACCAGCCGCGGCCCTGCGGTCGAGGTCGCCACGCCGGTCGATGCCGATACCGCCGCGGTGCTACGCAGCGTGTGTGAGCATGCCCGTCATGTCGGTGTCGGTGTGCGAAGCTTTGAGCCCGCGCAGCGGCCACTTGAAGAAGTCTTTATCGCCAGCCTGCGGGAAGCGGAAGCCGTCCACAGCCCTGAGGTACTCCATGCCCCTGCATGATGTTGGCTACCGTGCCTGGAAGGGAACGCGTCGGCCACCTGGCTCGGCCGCGTTCGTGATCGCCACGACCGGCATTGCGCTCTCCTGGAAGAGCCGCTGGCTGCGGCGGGCAGTGCTGTTCGCCTGGAGTCCCGCACTCGCCTTTGCGATGAGCTTCTTCGCTTTCGAGCAGGCCGTCGAAGAGGGCCGGCTGAGCATGCTCGAGGTCACGGCCCAGTCTGGCCGCAACCTCGACGGTGTTGGTGTGCTCGGTGGCCTCCTGGTCAATGCCCTCGGCCGGCCGACTGATGGGGAGCCCGCATATCTGCCTGGCTCTGTCGAGGAGATTGAGCAGACCCGAAGGACGGTCTGGTCCCGGCTCCTGCTCGCTTTTATGCGGGCACCACAGGCGGTGCTTTTGGCGGTCGTGATCGGACTTGTGGCGCCCACCCTTATTTCGCGGGACATGCGGGCTAAAGCCTGGCTCGTCTACTTCACCAGACCGGTCTCTCGGCGTGACTACATCCTGGGCAAGGGGGCGGTGCTGGCAGGGGTGGTTGCCATGGTCACGCTGCTGCCAGCGCTTGGGCTGTGGTTTGTCGGCGTGCTGGTGAGTCCGAGCGTGAACGTTGCCTGGGCGACGGCTGACCTGCCCCTGAAGGTTCTTATCTCAAGCCTCGCAGTGGCCATCCCAACGGTGCTCCTGGCCCTCGCCTATTCTGCAATCACCACAGAAACTCGCATCGCTGGCTTTGCCTGGTTTGCCACCTGGGTGGCCTGCTGGATCACGCACTCGGCTCTTGGTGCCGCTGAGCTGATGGCTGACCGCCCGTCGCCCGAAGCACAGAGTTTCTTCGGCGAGCCGTTTGACGGTCCAGGTGAGGATGATCGCCATGATCGGTCTCGTCCTATGCACTGGCTTGGCCGGGCAGCAGGGCTCGACTCTTCAATCGACCACTGGGCCTGGGTTTCCCCTTACCACTCGATCGGTGTTGTTCAGGCTGCAATCTTCGGCATGGAAAAACGACCCCAGGCGTTTCTTCCACCCTTGATTTCACTTGCCAGCATTTCGGCGGTATCGCTTGTGCTGCTCCTCCGCCGGGTCGATGCACCGCTGCGTTCCTAATGATGTTCCTCCATGTCTCCCTAGGACCCGTCTCCCCAGGACCCGTCTTCCCAGGCCCCACGGCTCGAGAGCACCCGCGATGATCTCACTGACGAACGTCACGAAACTTTACGGACAGGTGATCGGCGTCAACGACGTGACGGTCAACCTGTCGAAGGGAGCGCATGGCCTGCTCGGTCCGAACGGAGCAGGCAAGACAACTCTTCTCGGACTCGTGACTGGACAGCTCCGCCCAACGATGGGACGCGTGGAAGTCTTCGGCGAACGCCCCTTCGGAAATCCATCGGTCCTGGCCCGAATCGGCTACTGCCCTGCAGGTGACATCCGTGAGCGGTCGGTCACTCCGATGCAGTGGGTTTCGTATCTCGTGCAGCTCTCCGGCTTCACCCGGCACGCCGCTGAGAAGCGAGCAGAGGCGGCCCTCGGACAGGTTAGCCTCTCGGCAGCGGCGAGCCGACCGATCGGCACACTCTCGAAAGGCATGCGGCAACGGGCCAAGCTCGCTGGTGCCTTGGCCCATGATCCCGAACTGCTCGTGCTCGACGAGCCGTTTGATGGACTCGACCCCGTGGCCCGGCACGACCTCGTCTCGCTAGTCAAGGATTGGGCAACCCACCGCAGCCTGCTGGTTGCCAGTCATCTGCTGCATGAGATCGAACCGCTCGGTGCTGGCCTCGTTGTGATCCTTGGCAGCCGCGTGGTGGCGAGTGGACCCTCAACTGAAATCCGTAGTCTGATCGACGCCACCCCCGCGGAGGTTCGCGTTGTCTGCGATGCACCTCGCAGGCTAGCCGAAATAGTCTGCCGTGGTGACGACGCCCGCAGCCTGCGGTTTGAGGGAGACAACACGCTCGTGATCGGCACGCGACAGGCGGGGCTGCTCGCCGAACGCATCACGGCGGCTGCTGTGGATGAAGACATTGCCGTTCGCGAAGTCGTGCCGGACGACCGATCTCTCGAAGGAGTCTTTGGTCGGCTTGTCTCCTTGCACCGAGGAGGCGTGTGATGCACAGCGTCTCTGCAACCGAGATCAGTCCGCCGCCGGTGGAGCGGATTCCCAAGACAAACCTGCCGCGGTCGATCGCCACGATCGCTGAGTTTCAGCTGCGGCGGATGCTGACCCGTTCGCGTCTGCTCGTCGCTGCGATTGGCATCCTGTTTCCCTCGGCCGTGCTCCTGGCGGTCGGTCGCACCGCTGGATTCCCGCTTGATCGCGACCTAGCAGCCTTGCTGATCTATGCCTTGATCCCCGAGGCGGTCTGCGTGCTCGCCTTACTGGTCACCATGTGCCCGGCGGTCGCGGATGAGCTTGAACGAGGAACCTGGATCCATGTCGCCGTCCGTCCAGGTGGACGACGGGCGATGCTGTTGGGCACATTTGCAGCAGCCGTGATCTGGACGGTTGGCGTGGGCACCCTCGCGCTGGTACCTGCGGTGCTGATCTCTGGCACGAACGAGGCCATGCATGTTTTCTTTTTAATGGTCGGCCTGCTTGTCCTCTCCGCTGCTGGCCGTGGCGCGCTCTTCGCGCTGCCGGCGGTGATTGTGCCGAAGCGGGCGATGGTGGCGAGCGTCGGTCTCGCACTGGTTGTGGAATACCTCGCAGGCTTGCTCCCAGCGGTCATCAATCAGGCGACCGTCAGCCTGAGACTGCGGAGCCTGCTCGTCGAGGGCATGGGCTGGCGACGGCAAATCCCTGCAGAAATGCAGCTCCTGATCGACTCACAGCCGGCATCGGTGCATGTGCTGGCGGTGTTTGGGCTGGTTACGATCCTGCTCGGGACTGCGGTTGTGATCGTGGAGTGGCGGCAGTTTCCGCCGAGTGAAGAGATCTAACCGTCACGGCGAGTAGGGCAGTCTCATCGATGAGCATCGATTCAGAGCCAACTGCTGTGGCCGACATGGGCGAGCAACGCTCTCCTGCAATCGACGTGGTCGATCTCGTCAAGCACTACCAGTCTCGTGACGGCAGTGTCGTGCGAGCCGTCAATGGCGTGTCGTTTTGTGTCCGGCCAGGTGAAACCATGGGGCTCTTGGGAGCCAACGGCGCCGGCAAGACCACCCTGTTGCGGATGCTTGTCACGCTGCTTAAGCCCACGGCCGGGACCGCGCGAATCGATGGCATCGACATTGGCCAGGATCCACTCGGTGTTCGTCGTCGGATCGGCTATGTCTCGGCCACGACAGGTGTTCCCGACCGGCTCACACCACGAGAAACGATGACGGCCTACGGCAGGCTCCATGGTCTTGATCCAGCGGCCTTGAACGCCTCGATCGAGGAGCTTGTCGACGTGCTCGACATGCGTTCTTTTGCCGACCGGCCTTCCGGGCGACTCTCAAGTGGCCAGCGGCAACGGGTCTCTCTCGGTCGAGCACTGGTCCACCAGCCGCCTGTGCTCGTGCTGGACGAGCCGACCGCAGCGGTTGATCTCCTCGGTTCACGGGAACTGCTCGATCTGCTTGCTGAGCTCCGCCGTGAAGGCCGTGCGATTCTGCTCTCCACCCATCGGCTTCATGAAATCGAGCGTCGTTGTGATCGATTTGTGATCATGCATGCCGGCAGCATGGTCGCCGGCGGCACCCGTGAGGAGCTGCTTGAGCCTTCCGAGGAATCACTGGAAGACGCCTTCTATCGCGCGGTGGCCTCATGAAGCCGGTACGGCCACTGTCACCTGCATCGGCGATTGCTCGTCGTGACCTGCTGGAGTTTGTGCGTGATCGCAGGGCGGTGTTCATCACCTTTCTGCTGCCGCTGATTGCCTACCCGATCGTGGCTCTGGCCACCGTCCTCGGACTGCGGACCGCACTTGAGCAGATGGGTGGCACGGCTGAACCGCTGTCGCTGTCGGTCGTGCTGACCGGGCCAGATGCACCGGTCGTGGCGGGGCGACTCACAGATCTGCGGGATTCACCGGAGCGGTCAGCTCTTGCCGGAGCGGCCGGCTGGCCGGCCTCGCTTCAGGTCAGCGTTGCACCGTCTGTCGATGAGGCGCTTGCCGCCATGACCAGCGGCGAGGCAGAGGCCTGGATCGAGGTGCCTCCCGGGACCACACGGGCGCTCCGCAGCTTTCGCGGCGTTGAACTGCCTCTGCGAGCAACCAATCTCGACGTCGACACCGAACAGGTCATCACGCACCTTGAAGCCGTGATCGAGAGCCTCGCTGATGCGATCAGGCGTGAACGATTCGCGGAGCTACAGATTCCAGTGTCTGTGTTTGAGCCGATTTCATTGGCAGTGGCCCCGAAGATCGCCGGTCCCTCAAATTCGCAGGCTGGCTCTGTCATCTCCACCATTGCCGGCAGCATGCTGATGATCCTCACGCTACTGACAGTGACAGGAGCCTTTCATCCAGCGGCAGACGCCTTCGCTGGGGAAAAGGAGCGGGGCACGATTGAGACTCTCCTCGTTGCGCCCTGTGCTATTGGTGAGGTGGTGCGTGGCAAGTTTTTCGCCGTCTACGGCGTCACGCTTGCCACGCTACTCGCGAACCTTGTAGCGATCGCCGGCACCGCAGCGGTCGGCCTGCGAGCATTGCCAGAAGATCTCCAGGGCCTGTTTTCCGCAGCACCGTCGCCAGCCGAGGTTGTCGCAGCCGTAGCGACCCAAGCGGCCTTGGCCGCGGTGGCGGCTGCCGCCTGTCTGGCGATCACCTCGTCGCTACGAAGTCTCAAAGAAGCCCATCACGCGCTGACCACGGTGATGCTGGCTGTCAGCGTGCTCGCGGCGGCAGGTCTTGTACCGATGCCGCTGCCGCAGGAGGCGGTGGCCGTGATGCCGGTCGCTGGTCAGGTGCTCGTAGCCAGACTCGCGCTGACGGGTGAAACGATCGGCCTACTTCTGCCGCTGACGCTCGTAGCGGCTGTCGTCTGGTGCTGGATCCTGCTCAAGGCCACCGCAGTCGCCCTCGCTGATGAAGAGGTGATCTTCCGAGGGCCTGATGCAGCTGGTGGCCTGCTGCAGCGGCCTCCGTTTCGTGAGTTCCCTTCGCCACTGCAGGGAGTGCTCCCAGCCATCGTGGGCTTGGCGGGGGTGTGGTACGTGCAGACCTTGCTGCCAAAGAATCTGGTCCTGGCACTTCCACTACAGCAGTTTTTTTCGATGGTGCTCCCCCTGCTCGCACTGATCGCCTGGCAACGTGTCGATCTGCGTCGAACCCTGCGACTTCGGCTTCCTCGCGCCGCTGGCTGGGCCGCTGTGCCCGGAGCAGTCGTGCTCGGGGCTGGGCTCTTTCTCGTTGGGGCAATGGCCCTTCGCTGGCTCGTTGGTGACACGCCATCCGCCGCAGCTGAAGAGCTGGCCGCCCGACTCACTGCACTGCTCGCCGACACGCCAGCATGGCTGGTTGTGCTCGTGCTGGCAGTCATCCCTGCGGTCTGCGAGGAGCTGGTGTTTCGTGGCTGGATGCTCTCAGCCCTCAGCGGTGAATGGCCCACACGAGCGAGGCAGGTGACTGCTGTGATTGTGCAGGCGGCACTGTTCGCGGTGGTGCACCTGCTGCCGGAGCGGCTGCCGACCACCTTTGCGATGGGACTTGTGCTGGGCTGGGTCGCCCTGATCACCCGCAGCATTCTCCCCGGCATCATCTGCCATGCGGTGCATAATGCTGTGCCTGCTGGCGTCTCACTGTTGGCAGGCACATCTTTGGAATCCCTTGAGGTCTCTCCGTTGACACTTCTTGGAACTGGCATGCTTGCTGTTGGGATTGGAGCAACACTGGTGGCCTGGAGTGGACGCCGGAGGGCACCCGCCGCTGCGACAGCGATCCTGTTCCTACTCTGCTGGAGTGCCACGCATGCAACCGCGGCAGATCCAAAACCAGCAGACAGCGAAGCCACTACCGAAGCCACTACACAGCGCGAGACCGTGTCTGTCGCCGTCTTTGAGATTGAAGCGGTCTGCTGGTTTGAGGGTGAACAGCCGACTGGCTTTTCTGCAGATCTCTGGAAGGAGATTGCCAGGCAGCTTGATGTCGATACCGAGTTTGTTCGCGAGGAGCGTCTCGATGAGACCGTCCACGACGTCCAGGTCGGAAGCGTCGACCTACTCCTTGGACCATTCGCGATGACTGAAGCGCGTGAACAGGTGATTGACTTCACCCATCCCGTGATCTCTTCAGGCATGCGGATCGCTGTCCCAAAACAGTCACAGTCAGCGTGGAACTCTCCTCTGCTCTCTGTGCTGTCGTGGGAGCTATTGAGCGTATTTCTTCTGGTGGTTGGGCTCTTGGTGGTCGCCTCGCATGTGCTCTGGCTGACCGAACGCAGCACCAATGGTGAAGTTTTTCCACAGACCTATCTCCGCGGAGTGAGCGAAGCTGGCTGGTGGGCGGTCTGCACCATCATCACCGGCGGCTGTGAGAATAAGCCGGTGGAGAGTACTGCAGGCCGCGTCGTCGCTGTCGTCTGGATGCTCGGCAGCATTGTGCTCGTAGCTGCTCTGACGGGCTCGTTCTCCGCTGCACTTACGGTTGAGCGGATTACTGGCGCCATTCACGGCCCGAGTGATCTCCAGGGCCGTGTTGTCGCCACGATTGCTCAGAGCGTTGGAGTGGAAGCTGCCTCGGCTTATGGTGCCCGCGTGGCTGGCTACCCTGATATTCATGCCTGCTTCACTGCGGTCGAGAGCGGCGAGGCAGATGCTGTCGTCTTCGAGCGACACGTGGTCGAGCATCTCGTCAGCCAAGGCGACCACCCAGGCTTCAGCGTTGTCGGCCCTGTCTTCGAGACATTTGACTATGGCATGGCTGTCCAACAGGGGAGTCCATTGCGAGAGCGACTCAACACAGCGATCTTGGCTATCCGCGAAGAGGGTCTACTCGCCACTATCGAAGAACGCTGGTATGGCAAGCACGACTAACGTGTGGAGCCTTGCTCGTCGGTCGTCGTCACTGCAAACGGCCAGTTATCCATGCAGCCAGAGCCGTGGCCATCGCGAACGGTCACAAACAGCCGATAGGCACCGGGCTTGCGAGGGAGCCTGACGGTTGCCTCACCGGCCGCGTCTGCCATCACAATGCAGTCGGGCACAACCGCTGGCCTCTGTTCAACATCACCGCCCACCTGGTGATCGCTGCTTTCACGCCGGACTTCCCACTCATACGAGAGAGGCTCACCCTCAGGGTCTCGATAGCGGGCGGTCACTTGCAGCTTCGCGCCAGGCTCCAGCAGCCTCCCATCCAGAGGCATCTCAACCTCGCGAAGCACCGGCGAGCGGTCCGCAGGCCAGTGGTCGGTCCAGGCATCTGTCACGGCATCGACCGTAATCGTCTTCTCACCGGATGGCAGAAACATCCCAAACCAACTGGCAGTCGCTTCCTGCTTCTGTCCCCAGAGAAAGACGTATGCCCCAAGACACGCCTTGTCTGCGAGAATCTCTCGGGTCGCCACGTTGTAACTGCCAGCCTTCTTTCGACTTGTCGGCTCACGCGGAGCATTCCATGCGGTCTTCTCCACCTCCCACGGGCCTGGAAGTCCGTATTCGGTGATGCAGTAGGGCTTCTCCCAGCCAAGCTGTCGCAGCTGTCCACCGATCCCTGTCGCACCGCTGTAGGCATTCACGCCGAGGATATCGACCTGCGGGGCATGCTGTTTGATTGCTGCCACCTTCGCCGGATTGATGTTGGCGACCACCGTCATCACAGGATGGGCAGTATCAAGCGACTTGATGAATCCCGCCAGCCGATCGATCTCCTGCCAAATCTGTCGACGATCACCTGAGCCGGTCGGCCCCTCCATCTCATTACCCAGCCCCCAGGTGAGCACTGCTGGATGATCACGGAGTGCTTTGACCGCCTCGACAACTCTGTCGCGTTGCTGCTGAAGCTGCCGGGGGTTCCCATAATCGAAACCATGGCGTTCATGCCCAAGCCAGATGCCAACGGTTACGGCAATACCACGCTCGGCCGCTCGATCGATCAGCCGTACACCGTCCGTTTTTTTCAGGAGCGTCTCGACATCCCAGGTACGAATCGTGTTGCCGCCACACGCTGCGAGCACATCAAGATGCTCATGGCCTCCAGCGCCTCGTATCTGAAAAGGCTTGCCTCCTCGGAGCAGGGAAAAGCCTTCCACGATACTCCCCTCGATCCGCACAGGAATCGCAGCTGCCTTTGACACGTCCGACGCTGCCACCACGCCTGCCTGCATCAGCACCGCAGTACTCAGGATCGCCTTAGTCAAGCTTCGCATCGAACTCCAGTTCTTTGATTCTCTTGGCAGCGGCCTCAGCCGGCTTCCAGAACCAGCCCTGAGGATCCCAGCACTGGGCGTAGCCCAGCTGCGCGACAAGCTGCTCATACGCGGCCACGGCTTCCTTGCTCTTTTTCTGCTGCTCATACACCTGGCCTTCAATGAACAGGCAGGTGCCCACGTCGTTGAGTGCCCAGAGCTTCGGAGCATCCTCATCCGATGCAAACTCATTGACAGAGCCTTGTTGGTTACGTGCCTCCTCCATATAGAGTTCGCGGCACTTGTCCGTGAAAGACAAGGCGGACTTGAGCTTCCCAGCCCCGAGCGCTTCCCACGCCTTGCTGGTCAGGGTCGCCGAACGGAAATCACCAAAGTCTTCGTCTGCCTGTGCTCGTGAAAGCCCAACCACAACAGCCGCGGATACCGCCAGCCACACCCAGACCATCCCAACGTTTCTCACGCCAGCAGCACACCGATACATCACCAACTCCTTTAGCTAGAAAACGCCTACATCACACCAATGCCGTACTCTCGCTCCTCGTTCTACCGCACGATTCATCTCATCTCACCACTTTCCCCACCTGACGCAATGAGTAGCGGGACTCGCATGCGTACAGGGCCTTCGCAACAGCTGCCGATGACAGGTGCTTCCGATGGTCTGAAGCAGCCGGCAGCACGCATGTCGACGCTAGGAATCAAGAGGCTTGACGACTCGACCAGGGGCTCCCGAAGCCCGATCGACAAATACTCACAGAGCCCGGCAACCACGTCTGAACGAACAGGCATTTGCACCCCGAAAGCCAGCACCGCTATCCTCGCCAAATCGATTCCCAACCGCTTCCTCGCGCCTTCTGAGAGATCGCATGATCCGCATCCATCCCTTCTCAGCCCTCCGTCCCTCAGCCGAACATGCTGCCGAAGTCGCCTGCGATCCCTACGACGTGATCTCCACCGAAGAGGCCCGCGAGCGTGCAGAGGGCAAGCCTCGCTCGTTCCTGCATGTCGTCCGTTCCGAGATTGACCTGCCCACCGAAACAGATTGCCATGCCATAGAGGTCTACCAGCAGGCGAGCGACAATCTGCAGGCAATGATTGCTGACGGGACGCTCACAAAAGAAGCTGGGCCGAGCCTCTACCTCTATCGGCAGATCCGCGAAGGCGTGGCCCAGACAGGCGTCGTCGCCTGTGTAGAAGCAGAGCAGTACCGAACCGGCGAGATTCGTAAGCACGAGAAGACGCGGCCCGACAAAGAAGATGACCGCACCCGGCATATGCTCGTGACCGCCAGCCATGCAGAGCCTGTGTTTCTCTGCTTCCGTGATCAAGCAAGCGGTGAGCAGACAATCGCCCAACGCATGGCAGCCGACATGACTGCCACACCCCTCTTCGACTTTGTCGATCCCGCAGGAGTGCAGCACACCGGCTGGCCCGTCGCCGATGCCGGCTCCTACGTTGTAGCGTTCGAGGGCCTCGAGCGGCTCTACATCGCTGACGGACATCATCGCTCGGCAGGTGGTGAGCGAGCGGCAACCGCGTCTCAGAAGGCCAACCCCGCCCACACCGGCCACGAAGAGTACAACCGTTTCATGGCGGTGATCTTCCCGCACGACCAGTTGCGAATCCTGCCCTACAACCGTGTGGTTGCCGATCGAAATGGGCTCAGTTCAGAGCAGCTGCTGGAGAAGCTCCGTGAGGTCGGTTCGCTTGAGCCCGCAGCTGCTGGCACACCGGCCAGCCCAGGCCAGGTGCTCGTGTTTGTGGCAGGCAGCTGGTGGCTGCTGACCTTCCCCGCAGCGTCGATCGACCGCACCGATCCGATTGCCTCCCTCGATGTGGCTCTGCTGCAAGACCGGGTGCTCGCGCCGATTCTCGGCATCGGTGACCCACGAACTGACACCAGGATTGCTTTCGTGGGGGGCGTCCGCGGCTGCGGTGAACTGGAGAAGCGTGCCGGCACAGAAGGGGTCGCCTTCTCGATGCACGCCACGAGCGCTGATGAACTGCTGGCCGTCGCCGATGCCGACGAAATCATGCCTCCCAAGAGCACTTGGTTTGAGCCGAAACTCCGCAGCGGGCTGTTTGTGCATGAGTTTGAAAGGATCGATGGGGCGAGCGTCTGACGACGGAGCCATGGAGCCTGCCGGCATCCGACCGCTGCTGTTGGAACTCGACCGGGTGAGTGTATGTCGAGGCGACAATCACCTCCTGCGGGATGTGTCGCTGACGCTTCCGCATGGCCGACACACCGTCATCCTGGGCCCCAACGGAGCCGGCAAGACCTCGCTGTTGCGGGTGCTGGAACGGGAGCTTTATCCCTCAATCGATGCCAGCGGACAGCAGGGACGTGTGCGGATCCTCGGCCGCAGCGACTGGGATGTCTCCGAACTCCGTCGTCGCATGGGCATTGTCTCAGCAATGCTCGACCGCGACTTCTCGCACGGCCGCTCCGGCCACATGACGGCTGCTGAGGCCGTGGCCAGCGGCTTTACTGCCACCAGACTGACGGCCTTCAGCGTCGAGTCCACTGCCGCTGTCCGCGAGGCCGTCGCGGCGGCCCTCGACCGCGTGTCGGCCACGCATCTCGGCAGCCGCACGCTGGCCACACTCTCCACCGGCGAGCGCCGCCGCGTGCTGATCGCCCGCAGCCTCGTGCATGCCCCCGAGCTCTTAGTGCTCGATGAGCCGACCACCGGTCTCGACCTGGCCGCGCGGCACCAGTTTCTCACGATCCTCTCGGAGCTGATCGCCGAGCCTGGCCTCACCCTGCTCTTGGTCACCCACCATCTCGAAGAAATCGTGCCAGGATTTGAGCATGTTGTGCTGCTGCAGCGAGGACAGGTCGCCTTCGACGGCCCCGCCTCAGCAGCCCTCACGCCACCGCGGCTCTCCGCCCTCTTTGGTGTGCCGGTCAGCCTCACTCACGATTCCACTGGCCGCTGCACCGCTGCTGTGGTGTCGCCAGAGACCGGCCGCTAACCGAACCGAAGCCTGCCGAGGCCGCATGGGGGGCTTACGCCAGCAGCGGCGTCACCACACGGGCGGGCTCCACCCCCGTGAGCTTGGCGTCGAGGCCCTGGAAGGGGACGCTGAAGCGGGTGTGGTCGATGCCCAGCAGGTGCAGCATCGTGGCGTGCAGATCGCGGACATGCACGATGTCGGTCACGGCGTGGTAGCCAAACTCGTCGGTTTCGCCGTAGGCCACGCCGCCGCGGATGCCGCCACCGGCCAGGGCCATGCTGAAGCCCTTGATGTGGTGGTCGCGGCCGGCCCCCTTGTCTTTGCTCTGAGCCATCGGCGTACGGCCAAACTCACCACCGATGACCACAAGCGTCTCATCGAGCAGCCCCCGCTGCTCAAGGTCGGCGATCAGTGCCGCAGCGGCACGGTCTGTCGGCGGGCAGATCTCCTCCATGTAGGGCTCGATGCCGCCATGGTGGTCCCAGTCGCTGTGGTAGAGGTGCACAAACCGCACGCCCCGCTCGACCAGCCGCCGGGCCATCAGGCAGTTGGTGCCGATGGTTGCCTGACCCGGCTCTGCCCCATACATCGAGAGCGTCTCCGCTGTCTCATTGGAGAGGTCAGCAAGTTCTGGCACGCTCATCTGCATGCGAAAGGCCAGCTCATACTGCCGAATCCGCGTGGCGACCTCTGGATCGCTCAGCCGCTTGAGCCGATGCCTCTCCAGGGCGGCAACCGTGTCGATCACGTCCCGTTGGTGAGCCTGCGACACCCCTGGCGGGTTTGCCACGTAGTTCACCGGCGAGCCGCTGGTGGCAAACTCCACCCCCTGAAACTGGCCCGGCAGAAAGCCCGAGTGCCACTGCCGGGCGGCAATCGGCTGCGGATTGCGGCCCATCTTGCTGGTCATCACCACGAATCCAGGCAGATCGTCTGCCACGCTGCCCAGGCCATAGGTCACCCAGGCTCCCATACTCGGCCGGCCCGAGATCGCCGTGCCGCAGTTGAGGAAGGTGTGGGCAGGGTCGTGGTTGATCTGTTCGGTGACCATGCTGCGGACGATCGCCAGCCGGTCGGCGAGCCCGCCGAGCCTTGGCAGGTAGTCGCTGATTTCCGTCCCGCACTCACCGTAGCGGGAGAAAGACTTCCGCGGGCCCAGCACGACAAGCTCCTTGCCCTGCAGCTGGGCGATCGGCTGCCCGGCCGTCACGCTCTCGGGCATCGGCTGACCGTCGAGCCGAGCCAGCGTCGGCTTGTGATCGAATGTCTCTAGATGGCTCGGCCCGCCAGCAAGGCAGAGGAAGATCACCGCCTTCGCCTTGGGAGGATGATGCAGCGGCCAGATCGCACCACGGTCACTCGCAGCCGTCTCTCCAGACGCCAGACCGTCTCGTGCCAACAAGCTGCCGAGCGAGGCGGCACCGAGAGAGAGCCCGGACTGGCCGAGAAAGCAGCGGCGGTGCAGGGGAGTTTCGCGAGTCATCTGCTGGGGCCTCGAATCTCAGAGACAGAGCTTTTAGTAACGGGCGATCGCTTCTTGCAGGTTGAGCACGCTGCGGGCCACGGCCGTCCAGGCTGCCAGTTCCTCCCGCGAGACATCGCTCGCCGGCGGCGCGATGCCCACGCCAAGCAGGGCCTCCGCAGCGTCGGGGTTGGCCGCAAACTCCTCCCGCCGCCGGGCGAGCTGCTGCTCCAGCAGACTTTGCTCCGTGGCATCGGGCTGCCGCGAGACCGCCTGCCGCCAGAGAAACACGATCCGTTCGTCGTCATCTGCAGATGCCAGAACCGCTCGCTCAGCCAGCCCTCGCGCCGCCTCAACAAACGTGGGGTCGTTGAGCAGCACCAGGGCCTGGGTGGGCGTGTTGGAGGGCAGCCGGCGGGCCGTGCACTCCTCCCGTGTCGGCGCATCGAAGGCGGCCAACTGCGGATGGAGAAACATCCGCTGCCAGTGGACGTAGAGCCCACGTCGCCACTGCTGGCTGTCGGTGTCGGCCTGGTAGGTCCGCTTGGGGAAGTTGAGATGCTGGTAGTAGCCGGCCGGCTGGTACGGCCGCACGCTCGGGCCACCAAGCTTCTCCACCAGCAAGCCACCGGCAAAAAGGGCCGTGTCTCGGACATGCTCTGCCGGCAGCCGCCAGCGGCCTTGCCGAGCCAAGAGTCGGTTGTCAGGGTCGCGAGCGAGCACGTCTGCCGAGGCCTCCGACGACTGGCGATAGGTGTGGCTGGTGACGATCTGCCGAATCAGGCTGCGGAGATCCCAGCCGGAGGCCACGAGCTCCAGCGCCAGTCGATCGAGGAGCTCCGGGTGATCGGGCGGTTCGCCCTGGCCACCAAAGTCGTCCGTGCTGCGACAGAGCCCTTCCCCAAAGAAGAGGGCCCAGAGGCGATTGACCACCACGCGAGCGGTCTGCTCGCCGATGCCGCCTTCGGCAGCTGGGCTGACCAGCCACCGCGCCAGGTCATCGCGGCCAGGGCGGCCATCTGCAGCGAGCCGTCCGAGAAACGCCGGCACGGCAGGCCCCACCAGCTCACCGGTTTCATCCATCCAGTTGCCTCGCGGCACGACCCGCACTTCCCGCGGCGTCTCCAGACTCTCCGTGACCATCACTGGTCTGGCGAATGACGTTCGCTGCACTTGGAGTGCCTCAAGCTGAGACCGCAGGGCAGCCACCTCGGCCGTTTCTTCCGAGTCAGCCGCCGAGGCTTCCGTCTCCTGTTCGGCCGAGAGGGCAAGGAGCTGCCGTTCAACCGTGGCGATCTCGACATCCAGTCGAGCCGCTCTAGCACGCTCCAAGGGGCTGACCACTGCCATCTCCGGAAAGCGGGTGGTCGGCAGCGTGTTGGTGCCACCGCCAAAGCCGCCGGTGCCCATGTGCCGCTCATCGTCAATGTCGGCGAAGAAGGCTCCCATCGCGTAGAAGTCACGAGCGGTGAAGGGATCGTATTTGTGGTCATGGCACTGAGCACACCCGAGCGTTGCCCCGAGCCAGACCTCGGAGAGATTGCGGACCCGGTCTGCCTGATAGATCGCCCGATACTCTTTGACCTGGATACCTCCTTCGTGAGACGTCTGCAGCAAACGGTGGTAAGCCGCGGCCAGCATGCGGTCGTCGGGATGCTCACCCTCGACGGGCTCCACCAGATCGCCGGCCAGCTGCAGCAGCGTGAAGCGATCGAAGGGCATGTTCTCCAGAAACGCGTGGATCACCCAGTCGCGGTAGGGTGAACTGCTGTGGGTCTGGTCGCCGTGGTAGCCGACCGTGTCGGCATACCGCACCAGGTCGAGCCACCAGCTAGCCAGTCGCTCTGCATGCCGTGGCGAGGCCAGCAGTCTGTCGACCACGCGGTCGTAGGACGCGGGTGAGGGGTCAGCCAAAAACGCATCCACTTCTTGCGGCGTGGGTGGCAGGCCGGTGAGATCCAGATGCAGCCGACGGAGGAGGGTGACCGGATCGGCGTCGGCCGCCGGTGTGATTCTTTCCTGCTCAAGTCCCCAGAGCACGAAGGCGTCGATCCACGACTGCGGCCAGTCGGAATCGGCAGGCTTGGGAGTGGGCCAAGCCTGCGGTGGCACGTAGGCCCAATGGGTCGCGTAGACCGCGCCTCCAGCGATCCAGGCCTCCAGCAGGTCCTTTTCGGAGTCAGAGAGCCGGTGATTGCTCTCGGGCGGAGGCATCAGCAGGTCGGGATCGCTCTGCCGGATGCGGGCGACCAGTTCGCTCGTGGCAGGGTCCCCCGGCAGAATCGCCCGCAGCCCACTCTCAAGTTCGGCGAGGGCGGCATCGCGGTCATCCAGCCGCAGGCCTGCCTGCCGGTCATGCTCATCCGGGCCGTGGCAGGCAAAGCAGTTCTGCGAAAGAATCGGCCGGATATCACGATTGAAGTCGGGAAACGCGGGGCTTTCAGCCCGTACGGCCTGCAGCGGAATAATCAGCCCTACGCAGACAGCGACGAGCACAGGGATCAGTTTTTGACTCGCCACGTGTTGAGGGGATCTCATTTGGCGCATACCGACTCCCGCTGGATCTGATCGCTGACGAAATTCTCACATTTTCAGCACCGGAAAAACACATGAATTATAGTTGTTCTGTGTGGCGATTGCGGACACCCCCTGTCGCAAGGCCACAGCAGGGCGGGTCGTTGACGGTCGCCCTGCCGCGACTCTACAGTCTGCGGACAATCTACCGGTTATGCCGTGCGTGCCGACGGTGCGCGCGAATGGCTTGGTGATTTCGTGGCAGTCTGCAGAGATGCCGCGTTTTTCCGTCCAGGTTCACCCCGATTCTGATCTCTCGAGAGGAACGTTTCGTCCATGGCCAAAACCGCTCGCAAGGCATCCAAGACACCCGGCAAGTCTGCCAAGAAGTCCACTAAGGCCGCCAAGGGCAAAGCCGGCAAGATGATCTACTTCTTCGGTGCGAAGAAGTGCGACGGCGATGGCACGCTGCGAGACCTCCTCGGCGGCAAGGGCGCCAACCTCGCCCAGATGACCAAGATTGGGCTGCCGGTTCCCCCCGGTTTCACGATCACCACTGACTGCTGCGTCGACTACTACCAGTCCAAGCAGACCTTCCCGGCTGGTCTCGAAGAGCAGATCGCAGCCAATGTGAAGCTCATTGAGAAGGAAACGGGCAAAAAGCTTGGCGATCCAAACAACACTCTGCTGGTGAGCGTTCGCTCCGGTGCTCGCGACAGCATGCCGGGCATGATGGACACCATCCTCAACCTCGGCCTCAACAACGAGACCGTGGTCGGACTCGCTGAGGCCACTGGAAATGGCCGGTTTGCCTACGACTCCTACCGCCGCTTCATCCAGATGTATGGCGATGTGGTGATGGGTGTGCAGAAGGCTCATGAAAATGAGGACGAGCCCTTCGAAGAGGTGATGGACGGCCTGAAGCATCAGCTCGGCATCACCGAAGACCTCGATCTCACTGAGGAGCATCTTCGCGAGCTGATCAAGCGGTACCAGCAGCTGATCAAGCAGCGGACCGGCAAGGAGTTCCCGCAAGACCCAATGGAGCAGCTGATCGGTGCTGTTGCCGCCGTCTTCGGAAGCTGGATGAACGAGCGTGCGATCCTCTACCGCCGCAAGTACAAGATTCCGGACGAGTGGGGCACAGCCGTGAACGTCCAGGCGATGGTCTTCGGCAACATGGGCGATGACTGCGCGACCGGCGTGGCCTTCACGCGTGACCCAGCCACCGGCGAGAACGTGTTCTACGGTGAATACCTGATCAATGCTCAGGGCGAAGACGTGGTGGCTGGCGTTCGTACGCCGAAGCCCGTCGCTGAAATGGCAACTGACCCTGGCTTCTCCGACACCTACAAGGAACTGGAGAAGGTCCGCAAGACGCTCGAAAAGAAGTTCGGCGATGTGCAGGACTTCGAGTTCACCGTGGAGAAGAAGAAGCTCTACATGCTTCAGACTCGAAACGGCAAGCGGACCGCCCTGGCCTACGTGAAGATTGCTCACGACATGGTCAAGCAGAAGCTGATGACTCCCGAGCATGCGGTCCTCTCTGCTGACCCGGATGCCCTGTCGCAGCTGCTGGCACCGATCTTCGATCGCAAGGCCTACCAGGCGGCGTCGAAGGAAGGTCGTCTCCTCACCGCTGGCTTACCGGCCGGCCCAGGTGCTGCCTCCGGCCAGCTCGTGTTCACAGCCGCCAAGGCTGAAGAGCTCGGTGCCAAGGGCCAGAGCGTGGTGCTCGCTCGCGTCGAGACCAGCCCGGAAGACCTCCGCGGCATGATCGCGGCAGAGGGCATTCTGACCAGCCGTGGCGGTGTCTCCAGCCATGCGGCTCTCGTTGCTCGTCAGATGGGCAAGGTGTGCGTTGCAGGTGCTGGTGAGATCCAGATCGACTACTCCAAGGGCACGCTCTCCTGTGCGGGCAAGACCCTCAAGGAAGGTGATGCGATCTCGATCAACGGCTCCACTGGTGAGGTGTTTGCCGGAGCGATTGAGACCGCTGACAGCGAGCTGAAGCAGGTGCTCGTCAGTGGTTCGATGAAGCCAGAAGATTCTGATGTCTACCAGTACTTCGCCTTCGTGATGAAGCTGGCCGACAAGTATCGTCGCCTGGGCATTCGCACCAACGCCGATACACCTGAGCAGGTTCGGCAGGCGATCGCCTTCGGTGCTGAAGGCATCGGCCTGACCCGTACGGAGCACATGTTCTTTGAAGGTGATCGCATCGACGCGATGCGTGAAATGATCCTTGCAGAGAACCTCGACGATCGCCGCAAGGCACTCGCCAAGCTGTTGCCGTACCAGCGGGAAGACTTCGAGGGAATCTTCAGGGCTCTCGAAGGCCGTCCTGCAACGATCCGCTTCCTTGACCCTCCGCTGCACGAGTTCGTGCCGCACGAGACGAGCGCTCAGAAGGAACTCGCTGCGAAGCTCGGCATCTCCACTTCGGCGGTTGCCAAGCGGGTGGCTGCTCTGCATGAGTTCAACCCGATGCTCGGCCACCGTGGCTGCCGTCTGGGTATCTCCTATCCGGAGATCTCCGAGATGCAGGCACGGGCCGTGTTCGAGGCGGCTGCCAAGGTGCAGAAGGACGGCATCAAGGTGCGTCCTGAGATCATGATCCCGCTGGTGGGCTTCAAGAAGGAGCTCGACAACCAGGTCGAGATCGTTCATGCCGTCGCCAAGCAGGTGCAGAAGGAAACGGGGCAGAAGATCAAGTACCTCGTGGGCACGATGATTGAGATCCCTCGTGGTGCTCTGACTGCTGATGAGATTGCTGAGACCGCCGAGTTCTTCTCGTTCGGCACCAATGACCTTACCCAGACCTGCCTCGGCATGAGCCGCGATGACTCGGCAACCTTCCTTCCGCTCTACACAGAGATGGGCATCGTGAAGGCAAATCCATTTGCCTCGATCGATACCACCGGCGTTGGGCAGCTGATGAAGATTGGTGTTGAGAAGGGCAAGCAGACTCGGCCGAACATCAAGCTCGGCATCTGTGGTGAGCACGGTGGTGAGCCTCACTCCGTGATCTTCTGCCACGAGGTGGGTCTCGACTATGTCAGCTGCTCGCCATTCCGCGTGCCTGTGGCTCGGCTTGCGGCAGGCCAGGCAGCTCTCAAGCACGGCAAGTAGTCTCCTCAGCCTGTAAGGCGGTGGTTTGACAGACACGCTTCCAAACGCGTCGCGACTGGCGATCTCCCTGGGGGTCGCCGTCGCGGCTGCGATTGGCGTGGCAGTGGCACCGCTCTCCGCAGGTGAGGCAGGGCTCTCTCTCGAGGCCCACCGACTCGCCAGTGTGCTGGCGGCAGTGGTCGTTCTCTGGGTCAGTGAAGCCCTGCCGCTGCCGGTCACCGCGCTTGCGGGGGTCGCGGCCTGTGTGGTCGCCGGTGTTGCGCCCGCACGGGATGTCTTTCGGCCGTTTGCCCAGCCGCTGATCTTTCTGTTTATCGGCTCGTTTATGCTTGCCGAGGCGATCCGTGTGCACGGCCTCGATCGGCGGCTCGCCTACGCTGTCCTGGCACAGCGGTGGGTGGGCGAGCATCCGCGGCGGATCATGGCGGCGGTCACGATCGTCTGTGGCGTGACCAGCGCGGTGATCTCCAACACCGCCACCACTGCGATGATGTTCGCAATCGTGACCGGCATTCTCGCCGCCATTGAACAGGCCCATCACGGCCGCGGAAGAACCCCACTCAATCCCCGCTTTGCCACCGGTATGCTACTGGTAGTCGCCTTTGCTTCCTCGATCGGTGGCCTCGCGACACCAATCGGTACACCACCCAATCTGATTGGGCTCTCATTTATCGAGAAGCAGCTCGAGATCGATATCAGCTTCTTCTCGTGGTGTCTGCTCGGGGTGCCATTGACGATCGCGTTGTTGAGCGTGGTGGTCCTGGTGGCCGTGAGTCTGTTTCCTGCCGGCGTCACACGGCTTGAGGGTGTGAGTGCCTACGTACGCCAAGAACGAGCCGCACTGGGATCTTGGACCGTCGGCCAGAAGTCGGCCGCCGCTGCGTTCGCGCTCACCGTCTCGCTCTGGGTGGCCCCGGGAATCCTTGCATTGCTGGTTGGCAAAGAGCATCCGCTCTGTCAGACACTCTCCACACGTATTCCTGAGGGAGTGGCAGCACTCCTCGGTGCAGTGGCCCTTTTTCTGCTGCCGGGCGGAAAGGGCACACGGACGCTCAGCTGGGAGCAGGCTGCCAAAATCGACTGGGGCGTGATCCTGCTCTACGGCGGCGGCATGGCACTCGGCGAACTCTCCTTCTCCACCGGCCTAGCAGATGGACTCGGTCGCTCGATCACGGGCCTCATTCCAGAAGGTGGCGGTGTCACGCTGATTGCCGCAGCCGCACTGGTGGCCGCCATCACGAGTGAGTTCACCAGCAACACCGCCAGTGCCAACATGGTCGTGCCGGTGGGCCTGGCTCTGGCAGCCGCGGTTGGAGCAGATCCCTTAGCAGCTGGACTTGCTGCAACCTTTGCAGCAAGCCTGGGCTTCATGATGCCCGTAAGTACGCCCTGCAATGCGATTGTCTACGGTTCAGGCCGCGTGCCCCTTCGCGACATGGTGCGTGCGGGCATGATTCTCGACGTGGCAGGCGCGATCTGCGTTACGGTCGGCATGCTCGCCGTCGGCAGGCTCTGGACCCCGTAGCTCTCAGAAGCCCACCTGCACCATCGCACCGCAGTGTTGGCAGCGTGGCTCACAAGGAGGGATGGGTGAGACCAGATGGCCTTCGCTGAAGAGGGCATAGAGCCGAGGGAAGCAGGAACGCCGGTGAGGCTGGACACACGGATCGCAGACGGGACCACACTGATACGGGCTTGCCACATTGCCATGCCAGGGAGGCATTCTGCAGCTTTCACAGGGCTCCGTCATGATCCCCGACCCGTCGTCCATCATCACACCGCTGTCCGTCATCACACCACCGTCCATCACGACATCACCGTCGAGCATGGCCATGCGAGGAGACTGCGGACTGCCCGAACGCACCTGGTAGTTCGGAGCAGGCACCGCGGCCTGACCAGCCGTGAGCTGCCAGGCGGTACCGCCGTAGAAACTCCCCTCGGTTTGGGCCCTTGCAGCACCTTGGGCACAGACGGCGTTTGGCATTCCGACGACCACTGCGGTGACCACGAGAGTAACCACGGCGTTGACCACACCTGCATGTCCAGCAAACTGACGGTAGCGCATGGCAACGTCCTTGTATTCCCGCCTTGGATTCCCACGTCACGTGGCTGTTCTTTCGAGGCAACCGTCCTGCTACCTCCTTTATGTTTTCGGCGACACCTTCCGCAGGCATCGAGTTCCCACCACAAAGATCCGTCCATGACGGTTGATCGGGTCATTCCGTGCCAGCGCTGACCTGTCGTTAGAGAATGCGTATGCTGCCGAGCGAGGACGTATGACGAGCACATCTCCCGAAAGTATTGAACTCCACGCCGGCCAGGATGCCCCGATCCGGCTGTCTCCCACTCCAGGCCAGCTGATCGCGGAGTGCGCGGGCCCAGTGGGCGTCGTCCATCTGGAAGCCAACCAGCGTGTCTCCGACGCTACCATCCGACCGGAGGAGGGGCCTCCTTTGACCTCCCATGTTGTGGAGGGCGACCGGGTGGTGATCGCGGTGGCTGGCGACCTGCCACAGGATCAGGCCGTCATCGACGCGGTGGTCTCGATGCTCGCAGCTGCGGGCACCCCTGCCGATCACATCGACGTGCTGCGTCTCTGGTCCAACCGTCTCCAGCCAGTTGTCGCCAGCGCAACCACCACGATCTTTGATCCGAGCAGTGAAGCAGACACCTCGTATCTGATGGCTGATGAGGAGGCCAATCCGCGGCATATTGCACGACCGCTTGTCGATGCCGATGTGGTGATCTTCGTGGGTTCGTTTGGCTGGAACGCAGCCCTGGCTGGCCGTGCGATCGAGGGCGAACTCTGGCCGGCGTTCTCCCGGGCCGAGGCAGCCCAGCAGCTTCGTCGAACGCTGGCACTGCGACCACGTGGTGGGCATCGAGCCTGGCTGACCGCCACTCACGAAGTGCTCTGGCAACTTGGTGTGATTGCGGAACTGCGCGTCGTGCCTGGCCGCGGTGGTTCTCTGGCCAGCGTGGCGTTTGGGATGCCGGCAGCAGCAGTCGCTGCTGCCAAACGAGCATCGCAGGCGTGGAGGCCGAGGCTGTCGAAGGCGGCCGAACTGAGCGTGGCGACACTCTCAGACCCCCACGCAGGCTTGGACCGCGTCATTCGAGCCGCTGCCGCTGCTGCGCGAGTGACGTATCCTGATGGCACGGTCTGCGTGACAAGTCGGCTGACTGAAGAACCTGGCGTGGTCTTCACCCGTTGGAGACAGGGCGTCGCCATTGAGCCACTCGTCAAAGAGGCGATTCGCAGCCGTGATGTCGCCCTGATCCAAGACGCTTTCTTCACGCGACAGCTTGCCCGCGCCCTTGGCTCGCGGCGGCTTGTTCTCGCGAGTGATCTCGATGAGGCAGCCGTCGAAAGCCTCGACATCGGCCATGCGGGCTCGGCAGAAGATGTGGCGAGACTCGCTCACACAGCCGAGAGCCTGATCGTGCTCCACGAAGCTGATCGCATGCTACCCGGGCTCGCCTGAGGATCCACTAATCTACGTGGAGGTCACTTCTCTAAGAGTGAGGACGCGACGACGTTATCCGGACGACGCTGTCTGGACAACATTGTCCGCCCTTGGCCGAAGTCCAGTGGCTCAGCCCTTGTGTGCGGTTGAACGACGCTTTCTGGTCCGTGGAGCAGCCGAACGTGGAACCCCGCCACCGGAAAGACCTGAATCGGGCAGAGCGGTATCGGAATCTCCGTTATGGCGAGCCCGTGACGTCCGACCACACGCTTCCGGAGCCGAGTGATACATCCAGACCCGGCGTCGCCGTGCACGTCGGGCAACACGACGCCGCGTGTTGCGGGCAAGCGGACCACGCAGTCGACGCGACGTCACTCGCTGTCGTAGCCGCGTAGGGCTCGCTGATCGTGTTGGAGGCGTCCGAGGCATCGCTCTCAACCAAGAAGAGAGAAAGAAAAACAGGAACAGAAACGGTGAGGAACAGCGTCCTCAACCACCAGCTACACGGCCGATCACT
>Ga0181600_10000352_pt1 | contig 35427 bp, 18 predicted proteins | sample 041ome_2_FD_132982 | JGI IMG/M metagenome (GOLD analysis project Ga0181600, IMG submission 132982) | Coastal salt marsh microbial communities from the Groves Creek Marsh, Skidaway Island, Georgia - 041406US metaG (megahit assembly) | ecosystem: Environmental > Aquatic > Marine > Intertidal zone... | reverse complement strand
TTATCAAAAATCATAATCTCGTCAAGATCAGCAGGTTGTGCTTGGGATTTTCGAAGAGCGAACTCTTCTTTGGACATTGAGCCGATATCTTCGCAGCCCGATGTATCAATAACATATAATTCGATGTCATACCTCAAAAAGGACTTGATAATCCAGTTTCTTTTGGTCTCCGCGTCTTTGTCTAGGGCAATGTATACCGGCGTGTCGTTCATTACAATTTGTTGAAATAATCGTGAATTTTCACGCAAAGTAGAACCCAAAATAGGAATAGAATTGGAGCCAGCAACGATTGCATCAAATACCCCTTCAACGAGAACGACATCTTCGTCCCAATCAATAAATAGTTCGTTAAAGACAATATCCCGTCCAACGGGAGGGTTTAGATATCGTCTTTGATGTCCCACAAAAGAACGAGCAATATAATAATTGCAATTGCCGTCCCAATTAAAACTGGGGATAATAATTCGGCCTCCATACTTGCCTCCTGTTGCATAGCCAATTTTCCAATCAAGGATTTGTTTTTTTGTTATTCCTCGGGACTTTAAGTAGTCAAGTGCTTTGGCCGAGGACATTGGGAGGTTTTTATTGCAAAGCGAAACAAACTCATCTGGGAGAGAGATGGTTTGCTTTATTTCTTTCTCGTTGATTTCGGCGAAGAACTTATCAAATTCGGAAAGATCAAGTCGTCCGTCAAGTTGGAGCCACTTTTGTCGTTGATCGTAGGTTCCAAAGCGACGGACGATTCGGTAAATGTTCTTGGTTCTAAAATCGCATTTCCAACACTTTGCGTAGTTCTTTGCGTAATTAACAGAAAGTTTTTTCTTTCCTTTTGTGTCCTCGCAGAAAGGACAAGAGTATAAGTACTCGTCTCGCTGCTTGCGATAGGATCCAAGAATGTTGTTGATGATTTTGATTTTTTCGTTCATGTTGTGCCTCGATGTATATAAGATAACACAGCACAAATGATTTGTCAAATAGATTCTTTATATTTTTTCAAACCCGCCAAAGCAACAACAACAGCATCTGCCTTATCATCGGTGCCTTTTTTTGGATTACCGTGTCTCGTCAACTCGTATGTGAAATCTTTTGGATACTTTGCGGAGACCCAATCAATAATCAATTTCTTTGTATTGGATCCTCGGGGAATCTTTATTTCATTGAGAGAACGGCAAACTCGTGCTGGGAGGAGAGTTGAGTCTTCATCAAAGATCTTTCGTGTCGCAAGGCAACACATTCCATTGAATCGTTGAAGTTTCGCCATTGTATTAGCAGAGGTCTTTCCTCCGGCAAATGCCGAGAAAGGCTCTTCGATAAAGACGGCCAAAGGATCTAGTTTCTCAATTTCAATAATCTTTCGCAAAGTATTCTCGAAAGCAATTGCTTTATCTTCAAGAGAAAGATCTTTGTTTTTGAAGGTCAGTGTATCAGCGAATAAAAGTTTTTCGTTTTCGGCAATCGCTGCAATGCCGATACAAGAGGTACTTACATCAATACCAAGAATACATTTTTTAGACATAATATATTATAACATACTTTTTATTAAATGTCAAGTTTTAATTTGAAAGTATAATTGTTTTTCATTGTCTTCTTGATTGGAACGGCAACTTTAGCGACACCAATCAGATTTTTATTTTCATCGTATATACCGACCTTGGAGATATAAGTGACTTTTTGAAAATCTGGGTCGACATCCGTGAAAGCAGAATCAACGTTGTTGTTGATGAGCACGGGTCTTTCTGAAATCGAATAAGAGCCGGTAGATAAGCCTTTATAATTCGGTTGGTTATATTTTAAATAAGTTGGATTATTTGAGTAATTAAGTTCTCCGGCTCTGGCGTGGGCCAGCATTGTAAGGGTTTGGGTATGTGTTGTTCCTTCATAATCCATAAGGAATGACGCAGATTGATAGGTCTCGTCGCCAGAGACTCCGTCATTCGCCCCTGCGGCGAAGCAAATCCACGAAGAAGTCACGGGAGATCCGGTGCCGAGATAATCTCTTGCTGTTGGTTCAAGAGCCCAAGACCCCGTAAGAACAATGAATCCTTCATTGTAGAGAACAGATCCAGCGATTTTATCCTCGCCGTTTGTTTGGGCATAGGTCGTCCCAGAAACTTGGATAAGATCGCCATTATAATTCTTGTCTTGAAGTTCTGCAATCAGAGTTCCGGAGACATAGAATTTAAGCGACACGGACCCTTTCTTGATGGATGATCCATAAAAGATCGAGGGAACAGATATCACATTCGCATCTATAGCATTTTTATCGCCAAATGAAGCAGAATAAGCATACCGAGGCGATAGATAGGTATAATGGTTAAGTGTATTCTTTAGGGTAAAAAGTCGTCGTCTATTGACTCCCGTTGTAGAGGAATCGTAGAAATATCTTGTTATACTTGAGGACAGATTATACGAAGACGTAATCACGGCCCCATATTGAGCCGAGATATAAGACGAGGTTGAATATGACTTGAATGTGTTCTTCAAGCCATCCTTATACATAAAAGGGTAGATTCTCTGCCCTTCTGGACGATCAATGTTATATTCATATAACGAAATGAAACCATCGGGAACTCCATAGATATTATCTGTTCGGGATCCCGATTGGTTCGGTTCGTTTCCAATGTAAATGGTACCACTGTGGATATAGAAGGAATACTCTGGGTATGCTTCTATTGTGTTTGTAAATAAGTCATCTTTGGTAAATTTATAAAATGACATAGCATACTAGTAATCTAGTCTCGCACGGATGGTGAATTCGTTAGCAGGAGTCTTCTTGAGGGGCTCGGACAACTTACCAACGGCAAGGAGTTCGTTGTTCTCGGAGTAAAGACCAACAGTTGTGATATAAGAGATTGGCTCATCGGAAGAGATTTGCTTAACTCTGATTTGAGAACTGCTCAAGTATGTTGGGTTTGACGAGTAATTAAACTCGTTGTGGTTCGCACGGCAGAAGTAAATGGTTGAGTTAAGTTCAACAGTATTGTTGAATTGGATGTTCTGAATTCTATGACGAAGGTTGTCGGCATTACCAGAGATTTCTGATCCTGTGAGCGCAGCAACAATACTTTCTCCGGAAGTGTTCATCTCGGAAGTTCCGTTTGCGTCCGTCAAAATACCGCCATCAGTAATATCTTTGAAAAGAGAGGCGGAAAGAACCATAACGCCGGCTTGGTAATAGACAAGGCCGCAAGGAGCAGCGTTGTAAGTAGAAGACGTTACAGATGAATCAACAGAAGAACCTGAAGCATAGAGAACGCCGTACTCGCCAACAGGAGAGTTCACTCGATAATCATTAACGCCGCCAGCATCGGTGATAGTGACGGTCTCGCCCATAGGAGCAGAATAAGAAGCAGTTACACCAACGGTCAAAGACACGGTACCTTTTTTGATTTCATCTTTTACAAGAAGTCTTGTGAAGTTTAAGAAATAACCTTCTTTGATTTTGGCTCCTCCGGCCAAGATGTCTCCGTCTTCATCAAAACGAAGAACGGACCCGGTGATATCGTAACCAACGCAAACTTGAGCCATTTGGTTGTAAATGTTTCTTTTCTTTGAATTCTGGGTGTAGGACGCGTCAAAAAGAGGACTATCAGAAGAATATCCGCAGGTAATATCAAAAATATGGTTCGCAGAAGAACTTAAGTAAGGATAATCGTAGACTGACTGAAACATGCCGTGGGAGAAGTTTTTGATATTATCCTCGTTGGGAAAAGTTCCGTACGTTCCTGAAACGATTGTTCCTGTAATAGGAATAGCCTCGTGAAGAAGAGTTCTTGTCGATACACGATCGCTTGGTTTAATGTCTTTAAAGGTACTAGCCATTGTTTAATCCTATATTTTTACAAATCTTACGGGAACATCGATAGAGTATCCGGTAGTCATACCTGTAACTTTTACAATGCTATCGATAAATTTAGTGGTTGTTGTGTTTCCAGAAGTCTGGTTTGGTAATTGAGTGGTCGACCCAAGTTGGCTGAAGAGATAAGTGCTTGTGTTAAGTTCCAGAGAGGCGCCGATTGAGAATTCTAAAATTGTACCACGAGGTCCAGCAATTACTTCGTTTACAGAGTTTTCTGTTGAAGTGTTCACAAATACAAACTGCTGGTCTGTTCCTTGCGAGAAAGAATAGTAGGCAATATTATCATCATCAATTGAGTCAGGAACCGCTCTGATCACACCATCACGACTAACAATAGACCCAAGGCGGTTATCAATCTGGATCATATATTCGGTCTCAATAAGATCGGGATCAAGATTTTGACGAGGAGACACTTGTGTGGTGTCTAATCCTTGGTCAACTCTAATATAATTTGAAGATTCACGACCAGCCCCAAGAGATTCACCGAGAATGAATCCTTGTCGCAAGAGACCTTCTGAATCAAAAGCGACAGAAGAGGTCAAACTGTTGTTCGAGTTGTCTTCGGTATTTCTATCAACCGCCACGAAGAATGCCCCACTCGGGTGTAGTTTCGTGGTAGCGATTGCTTGATTAAGTTTGGTAACAGGCAAAAACAAAAGATTTTGGTTCTCAATCGTTAGCAACTTATTCTTCATAGAAGCAGCGTTGTCGGTGAATGCTTCCAAAACTGGTGTCTGAAGGATCTGTAGGTCGTAGTAAGAACTACCGCTAGCATTTGTATTATCATACAAAGCATAATCAATCTCGTCATCACCAAGAGCGAATTTGGCGACATTAAAAGATCCATCGCCTTTGGCCAATAATTGTCGGCCGAGGTCAGTCAAAACAACATCAAGTATGATATCGCCACTATTATCTAAAAAACCCATTTACAGTCCTCGTGTGTAGTAATCTAATATTAAATAGTAATCTCAATAAAACTATTCAAAATCCTCTTTTGTTTTGGACGTTTTAACATTAAAATTAATATTGAAATCTATTTTTCTGCCTGTGGTTGTAGAAGTGATTCTAATTTTAAAATTTCTACCCCAAAGAGAGTCTGGTACATTACCTAGTTTTATATTATCCAAAGAGCCTTTTGCCGTTGCTTTATTATACAAACTTGGCTGATTATTGTCGAGTAGTCTCTGCTGTAGAGCAGGTTCAACCTGAAATAAAGAATTGAACTTTTTTGTATTCATATAAGTTGGCGGCATCTCAAAGTCAAACTTGTTAACTACGACTCTTGAATCATCTGCGTCCTGAATCAATTCAACTTCATAAACTATTGTTGGATTTGATTTATGATTATGAATATTGACTGCTCGGAACATATAATAATATTTTCTGTTCGGCAAAATAAAATCGTTAACGCTTACGTGAGACGAAGATTCTCTTTTCTCTTGTAAGAAAGATTTAGCATCTTTTAACTTGTTAGCCGAGAAATCATCATAAGACTTTGGTTTCCTGTCCAATCTATAAACTTCATAGTATTCTGGGATTCCCTTCGAACTAAAATAAAATTCATTCTCCATCGAAGTATAATTTGTTCTGAAGAGGTTCATATAATCTAGTTGCTGAAGATCGGAGGTCTCAATTGTTTTGAAAGTCTGAAGATCCTCGCCAAGAGTGTGGCCCAAAGAGATTTTAATGCTTTTGTCTGAATTCATCTTGGTTGAGAAATGAACCTGTGGAACAAGCGGAGGGCTTTGGATTGAAACGATTTTATCGCTAAAATATGGAATCTCTAATATTTGTATTGATGGGCGGTTAGTTACTGTGATATCTGCTGTGAATTGTTTAGAGTCGGGTCGCAACTGTGGACGGCTATAACTATAAGAATTTCCAACAACCATAATGACTTGCTTCACATCATAAGAATAAGGTTGGCCATATTTTATTTGTGTGTCCATAATGATATTTAATTCTTCTTTATTGCTCACCCAATAAGTTTGAACTGGATCACCAATGATATTGTTTACATATTTATCAACTTTATAAAACATTACCTCGGCATAACAAGGCTTTGTATCGATGATATCTTCGTATGTTCGTAAGTGTGCTTGTGTATAAGTGCGAATAATTCCGTTGAGGATGAACTTTTTTAACCTCTCGGCATAAAACGAATCTCTTTCGTATCCACTCACAACTGTTAAGTTATTCGTTGCAAGATCAAAGTTTTGGTTTTGAATCCAATTGGCCAAGTTAAAAATGGATACATTAACGCTCTGATTAACTTGTGAATTTTGTTCCGAAGTCAGCAAATCGAATTGTCTTCTGGAGATATTAACGGGATTCGTATAATCACTGATCAATAAAGGCATCATTCCTTGATCATTCAGGTACTTTGTGAGACTACCAACTTGAGAAGAAACAAACTTGATTTCGTTATACATCGGATACTGGTCGGCGACAGATTCGACTGATTGAAGATCGTCTACAATAATATTTCTTAATTTTTGATCATTTATCGGAGGCAGTGTGATTGAGGCCTTGGTACCAACAGATTGGAAAAAATCTTGGTTTGGTGTTGAAAAGTTTGATTTCTGCTCTGTTAGGCTCGAACGTTGTATATAATAGTTAGGAATAATTCTCTCTGTAACGTTTGTTGTTTGTTCTTCAAAGCCACGAGCATAATAATTGTATTTTGATTTGAGAGAATAGTAATATTGTGCTTGATTGTTTAATTGAGAGCGATAAGGAAGAGTTGTTTCAAGATCGTGAGTCAAGAAGTTGCCTGAAATTTGCGATGAGATTGTATTTAAGAAATTGTTTGCATTTAAGAAATCGGCTCCGGGCAAGGCGGTTACAACAATCTTTTCTTCACGATAGTTTCCTTCCGTGTTATAATGTTTTTTGTCGTAACTTATTTTTATTCTTCGAAGATCCTCGGATTGTTTGCTTATGGTTTCATCTTGACGCGAAACATCAACATTAGTCAAGGCCTTGCCCAACTCATTCTTAAAGAAATCGTTATACGAACTATCGTGTGCTTGGAGTTTTTTTGTAAATTTTCCCATTAGTAAGTGCCTCGTATGTTCGAAGTTGCTCTATTGATTGCTCTTTGGCTCCCTCTTCGTTGCCTTGAAGAAAGGGCGTTAGTTCGGCTTGATGTTTGGACATCGGCTTGTGGCCTATTTGCTTGGGGCTGTTCGGTGAAAATAGAATTCTCTTTGATTGGCTGCGAAACTGGATTTGTAGTTGAGTAATCATAGTTGACGTTCGAAGTGCTTTCAAGGTTGATTACAAGATTGTTCTGTGTGGCGGAAGCAGATTGGGGTCGTGTTTCACTTGATTGTATAATGAAATATTTATCAAACACTTGAAGATCGAGTTCTTCTGGTAATCTCATGCCGATAAGTTCATCATCAAGAGACACGGCACGGCAAATAAGATTGCGAGTTGTTGAATTCTTATACGTTTCGAAATCAAGCAATTCCCACTTTGGCTTATTGAAGATGGGCCTATCCATCTTATCTAATTCGTACCCTGCGAAGTATTCTATCTTGTTGACGGCGAAATGTTCAATCAACAGTTTGTTTTCGGTCTCGTCAGAGGCCAACAGATCGTTTGGTGAATTAAGAAGATTTGTCTTAACGTTCGATCCACGTGAGAACATAACCGCTTTTGTGTGGAGAGGCATTTTTTTAAATTTCTTCTTTCTTCTCATTCTATCGCTGTTAGCGCTTTTGCTAGCCGCAGACTTGTCTCTCTTTGTTTTGAAGACGACATTGTTTTCTTTTGTGAGATCGTAATCTTTAATAAGTTTCTTTTTTCGCTTCTTGTTGATAGCGTTGTTAATCTTTTTATCAACCTTGATCTTTTCAATATCTTTAAGGTCTTCAAGCGTGTACCCAAAATCCAAATTGAGCAAAGGAGACAAGTCGCCAAGATATTCAGAGGTGTTCTCGAATCTTGGATTGTCGTCATTTGTGGAGATTTTGGTTTTTAATTTTTGAAGTCTGATTTTCTTTTTGAAGAATCCGCGTGCTCGTCGTGGCTTTCTTTTTATCTTCTCGATCGTATCGTTCAACAATTTATTATCAACCAAGTTGGTTTCTGATAAATCAATGTTTCTGGAATCAGCAATAAGTTTCACAGGCGACAGATAAGCCGTAGAGAAAGAAACGATATCAGTTAAGGCCTCAATATCATCTTGATCCAAGTTTTTACTTTCGTCTTGACTGAAGTTCGGGTTTCCTCGGAAGAAGCGATCAATTTCTTGCTTTCTTCTTGAATCAAATATGTCTCTTGTGATTAATGGTGTTGCCTCATCGGACTCTAACTTTTCAATAATTCTGTATCCTTCGACTGGCTCGGTAGCATCAAAGACATCATCATAATCGTAAGCCATAAATACGAGGTTGGGATGAGTTTGGTTGTTATTTGCTGGACTTCGTCTATTCTCGAAAGTTCCTAATTTCATCTTTTTGAGATCAAACTTTTGAATCAACTCGCCAAGAAGAGTACGATACATCTCAATGAAGGTCGTAATGTTAGTACGAGTTCCAGTTTTAGGATTGATTGAATTATAAAGATTCTGTGCTTGGGTGGTCTTTTGGTCTTCGGACAAATCGTATAAATAAGATTTTAAATTAATATAATTATCAACGCCCCTAATCCACGGAGCGAGATTTAGATTCTCTGGATTGTTAAGGTTGAATAAAGTGCTTTCGGCAGCAAGAAAGGTTTCGCTGAATTTGCCTGTGAGTTTATTAACATTTCTAGACTTTGAAGATCTTAAATAATAATCTTCCAAATCTTTTATGTCGTTTTTGTATGTCGCATAAAGATTAGACATAAATTCTTTTGTCCTATCAATAAGCGTCATTTCAATTCCGTAAACGTAATCGCCGTACTTAATATTACGAAAACCCAAATCAGCGAAGTTGAAATAGCGATATTTCTTATCTCCCATACTGATTTCGTTGAGTTGATTAACGATTTTAATTTCTTCGGTCTCAACATCATCAATCTTGATTGTCTTACCCGTTTTGGTCATTGGTCCAACAATAGAAAAGCCTTGATCTGTTTTGTCGGTCGCAATTGCTACAATTTCGGTTCTATCATTCAAAATACGATAAGAGCCTTTCTTTGTTTTGAAAGAACTTGCGCCTTTTGCTTTTGTGATGAACTTTCTTTTGATTACGAACTTTTTAATTTTAAAACTCTCAAGTGCTTGGTCAAAGAGAGAAGCGTTGAGATTCTTTAAAAGTTCTCCGTATTTTGTTTTTTCAATAAACATATTCTCCATATCGAAATGAAGTATCTGCTTTGTTGTGTTCGTTTCGTCTTTCGTAGCGTAAGGTTTGCCGATAAACAATCTTTTTCCATCAAAGGTGTTTAGTTTCTTTGATGTGTCCTTGATTCCTCGCTTATCTTTCAATTTAAGATTCTGGACTTCAACGAGTCGTAGCATCGGATGCGGCTCTGGCCTGTGAAACGCACCAGCCATATAATTGCCTTGATGGATGTGAACTGGTCCGGACCAAATAGTATTGTCTGGAAGGTAGAACACTTTTGTATTTGTCTGTAGGGCTCCATCAACGAAGATCTTTTCTGATGAAATGGGGCCTTGGAAATATCTGATCTCGCTATTATCAAAATTGGCCATATAATCAGCCCCAAGCATCGCTTGGTCGATTGTTAAAGCAGCAAAATAAGCAACATCAATCAAATCTTCGTCTTTGATCTCGAATGAAAAGTTATATTCAAACTCATACATTCCATTGCCGACGGCATACATTTCTGGATCCCCTTCGGGTCGCAGCATTTTTATCAATCTTGTGGTCGTTGAATGATCATAATCTGGTGATGCCTTGAAATCAAAAGAGTTAAGTGTATATTGTCCATTAGTTAATTGTTGTGTAAAATTTTTATCAAGTGTTTGTACCAAAGTCACATTAAGATAAGTATTCAACAAGTCGTTATCAGCCCATTGAAATGAGCCGTTTTCTTTCGCGTCTTTCACGACAAGTTTAATTTCAATCTTGGATGATTGCTGCTGTCCTTCGACAGCATTGATAGAAGAAATAGTTATGTCTCTAAAATAGACATTGGGAAGATTCTCTAGTCCAACAAAACTTTCAGCCATTAGTCGCAAACCTCAATATCGCTTGGTGTTACTCTCGATGTATAAATATTAACATCTTGCCCCTGTAAATCAGGACACTCGACTTCGAGGTCGATAAAGATATCTTGTGTCTTAAGTTCGTTGACTCCCTCGCAGATATCAGCAACAGCAATCTCTTTATCAACAAGAAGATCAAAATAATACTCAACATATTCGGGTGTTGGATCGATGCTACCTAGATCCTGTTCATCCATCAAGATATCATTTTGTATATTTGCTTTCTTTGGTAGGAATTTAAGTTGTTCGTATTTTGTTGTATCCACAAAATCTTGCTTGAAGACTTCGATCTCAAATGAATCCGTTAAATTAAAACCGTTGTCCTCGAGAAGTTGGACGATCATTTTTTCAAACTCAACGTTAATGTAGGTCCCATCGGCAAAGATATCAGATCTAAACTCGGGCCTAACAAATGAGACACCTTGCTGGTTTGCTTGTTTGTTTTGATTCTTGATTGATAATGTATAATCGAACTCTACACCAACTTGGGTTATTTGTTGATCCCCGCCCTCGGAGCCCGTGATGAATTTAGATCCTGCTGATGAGGAATTCTGTATAAACGTCGCTTTGAAAGCAGGAGATTCTTTGGATGTCTCCTTGCATGTGCCGAGAGGCTTCTGAAGGAAATAAAGTTTGTTGTCCGAAGAAGGATAGCGGATCTCTTCTGCTTCTAGATAAACTTCGTTTCTTCCGATGTTTTCGTCGAGATTCTTAAAAAGATAATTCGGCTTTAAATACGGCGTTTCATTCAAGATTCTTGTTTTAATGTCTGCGGATGTCTCGGAGTCTCCGGCTGCTTCGATATTGTAAAGAACATCGTCATCAAAGAAAGCATAATACGAAGGCTTCAACTTGCCGAGAGATAGCAAGTTTCTTCCGTATGGTGTTAATTCGATTGAGATTACTTCTTCTTTTTTATCAAAAAATGACATTACCTACCACGCCTACCGATATTATTTCTAGTGCTATCCAAAGTTGGATTCTGTTGGATTGTTCTAGAAGACTTTTCTTTCTTTGGATTACCTTTAGATACGTTTTTGGTCGTACCGTCTTGGTTTTCAAGATCAGAAAAAGTAACTTCTGCGTCAATCTTAACTAGTTCCACCAGCGAAAAGAAATCGTAAGGCCAGTTGTATGATATCAAGTCTTGATCTACTTTTAAAGATTGGTCTCTTGAAGTTGTTTGTCCTGCTAAAGGAGACCCTTTAACGCCGACAACTTTATCAAAATAGTTTGTATTTGCTCTCTGCTTAACTTTGAACACCATCCAGCGAACTTTGTTTGGAAGTTCTCCGCCTTTTGGTGTTGTATCGTTTCCGGTTCCATAGCCCATCAATTCATTCGCAAGGAGCGGATGTGTAACAGAAGCCTCGGCCTCTTCAAATGAAGTGCCGATTGATGGAGGAAGATTCTGCCATATGTCTGCAAGGTCTTGTTGTGATAGAGTGTGCGTGAATTCAAAGATGTACATCGAGAACGGTTTGACTTCTGGGTAATTCAAGAAGTCCATACTTGGAGGAAATACATATCTTTTTGCTTTGCGAACCATATCGATAACAGAAGCAGAGGTACGTTTTGCGAGACTTTCGAGATCTCCGGCTCCGGGCGGAACTCCTTGTCCTTTTTTGTTGAGATCCTCGACACGAAGATATTCTCTTGCGGTTGTTACATTGTTAGCGTCAAGTTCAAAGAACTTCTTTTCTCCGCCGATCTCAATGAAAGGCACGGCGACGACAGCCTCGCGGATAACACGACCGGAAGCAACTTGGCCCAACTTAACAGGAGTTGATGAGAAACCGCAGAGATCGACAAGTGAGCCAGTTAGTTTAGCATCTTCATCGCTTTGGCCAAGAGCGTTCGTTAACCAAGTGCGCGGCACATTTTCAACAGCCATATAAATACCTTCTTCATTAGTCGGTAGTCTTCCGTATTGGTGCCACATTCCACGAGGAGTTTGGCCCGAATCTAAATTGCTCGAAGAGACTGTAAGTTCTACATCTTTAAAATTCAGTATCGGAGTTTCAAACTTTGTTTGAATTACCCATCTTGTGGCCGAGTCTTCGGTTACATCGGTTGTGATTTGAACTGCTTGATTCGAAGTATCGTTTTCAAGATTTATTTGAGCAGTCTGGCCTCGAGAGAATAAATTCAATGAAGAATTAAGTTGCATTGCGCTCTGATTTAATATGTTTTCATCAATATCGCCCGTACTCGTACTAGCCTGTGGGCCAACGTCTGTAACGCCACCGGCCTGATCTTCAAATGCTTGTCTATCTGCTCTATAATATTTTACATTAGCACTTGAAATGATTTCATTTACAGTATATTTTTTTGTTGTTGTTGCAGTGAACTCAATATCAGCCCATGCTTCACCGTGGTAATAAGGGGGGGTAAATGGATAATTATACCCATCACGACTGTCTAAACGGTGAGTAGGTGCTAGGCCTTCGAAACCAGATGTGGGAGGACCAAAGGCAGTTGGTCGAGAATACATTGTAATTGTCTCTCTTGGGTGGCCTGTGGCTATATAATCTTGTGGCGGCATATAAGGGCCGCTCGAACCACTAAAAGATAATCTGGCTGAATCCATTGAGCGATACATTTTTACTCGCATAGCATAAGTGGTTCCGGCTACTGCTTGTCCAAAATTAGGATTACTTTGTTCCAATGATGTAATGCTTGTAAAAGATGAATTATTTAAAAAGAATTCACTTGTCTCGGCACAAAAATTGGAGGCCATTTTTTTATAAAGAATATCTCCATTGCCGTCCCAAAAACAAGAAGTGGATATATTACCTGAAGGGTGGGGTTCGTTATTAAACAAAAGAATATTTGATAAATATTTTTCCGGCTCTACAGTAGCCTCAAAAGGTATTCTGATATCGAATAAAGAACTTAATGAATCTCCTAATAAGTAATTGTCTCCAGTATTATAAATACCCGGCTGTTCTGTATAGATTGGATAATCACAAGCAACGCCGGCTTTTATTGAATTATAAAGAGTGCCCGGCGCATAAATGGTGCTAATTAGATTCATAAAAGCGCTTCTAACATTCGATGCAGGCTTGCCGCCGCCGCCCACATCTGATATATCAATGTAGTCTTTGTACGAATCATAAAATTGTTCCGCCATCTCTTTTGTTCGTATCGCAGGATAAAATGAATCATAAGCCAAGAATTTCTTTAATCCTTTGCAAGTAAGTTTAATGGTTGATGGTTCGGCAAAGTCTTGATGATCTTTTTTGATTTTTGCGAAATGCTTCAAGAAATCTGTTGTTGAGTAGGTCTCGTAAAATGTTGCTTCGCTTGATTGATTAGAAGAGGCAAGGCCGCCGGTTACTTCAAAGAAATCAAGAATTTTCGTTTGAGGTCCAGTTTGCAGAAGGGTCTCAACATGATCGCTTATTCTGAATTCTGGAACAATTGAAAAATCTTTTCCTTTGCCTCGAAGTTCTTCGATAAAATAATCATAAGAGGAATAGAATGGATCTTTTCCTGCTTGTTCTCCGGCTTCCCAAAGAGCAGTCCCTTGAAAGATGGGGCCCATTATTTCTGTAATCTGAATTCCAGATGGAGCGACAACAGAATCTGCCGTATCAAGTGTATGGAGCCGTGTATAATAAGGCGCTGGGCGTAGATCGGCATTTATGGTTGCAGGAGAAAAAGTGCTTAAATTATCTGATACGAGCGAATAGTTATTTTGTAAAACGCCAGCATCTTGTCCATTGTCGCCATTATCGTATCCCAACTTAATTGATGACCAAGTTGCCCAGTCAGAGGCAGCATCTAAAGGCCAAATGCTTTGTGATATAGTTGAATCAAATTTATTATCAGCAATCTCGGATCGATCAGATCGGACATCTCGCCAGTAGTTATTTTGATAATTCGTTCTTTGCCTTACATGCGACTTATATGTATTGATCTCACGAGGAAAAATGGTTTCCTTATATTTCATAAACTCGAATGTGGTTATCGGACTATCATCCGCATCAAGACCACCATTAAGATAGAACTCTTTGATTTTTTCATAATCTTCTTCGGTGACTTGAGAAAGGCTATAATATTTGTTAATACCATCGTTAACAAAGTAACCCATTTCATTTCCGTAAGATGACTTCAGTAAGATTCTTTCAATGTTATCAATCGATAAATCTTCTTTGTTCTCTATTCTTTCATTATCAATTCCAACTCCAAAGAGAAACTGAAGAGGATAATATTTTGATGAGATAGGAACTTCGTCAAATCTTTGGATGTCTCCATAGCGAGAACTAATGTATTCGATCTGGTTGTCTCCGAAGTTTCGAACAACCTCGCGTGAGGGAGACTCAACGAAAGAAAAGATATTATTTGCGATGTGATAGCGAGTCAGAGGATTCTGCGATGTTCGGATTTGTTTGAAAATTGGATGACCATAGGGGCCGTTAGCATTAGTTAGTAGTGAATTTAAATAAGAGTTTGGACCAGCAAACCTAGCATCATCAAATAGGAAATACGAATTAGTATAAGCATTATATTCTGGTGGATTAACTTGTGATAAAGATGCTGTATAATCTGATAATTCTTTTGGATTTTGTCCATATGCCGTTTGTGCTGCGGATATGTAGTAATACAAGTCTATTGTTGGAGTGAAGCCTTGTGAAATTATATTTCCATTTATTCCAATATCGTAAAGTTGGTCATTATTAGTTGTAGTTGCCGCAATGGTTCTGAAAACGGCAAATTGACTTATTTGCCCTTTCAAGGGGCCGGAGGGATATTGGCCGATAGTAGCAAAATAAAGACTACCAGCAAGTCCAGTGAAGTTTCCTACCGGCGTGCTATCCTCATTAATGGTACAATCAACTCTACTTTCCCCAATAGCCCTAAATGAAATCTTAGGATCATGTGAGACGTTTCCATTAGGGGATAGATTTATTGTTAACAAATACCATTTATTCAATTCTAGGCTTTCAGTTGTGGACCAAATACCGTCTGTTGTATCACGATCAATAAAAAATTCAAAAGTTCCATCTGCCTTGTTATCAATATAAACAACATTGGCGCTACTAGAATTCTTTAAATTTAATAATCTTTGATCTGATGCTTCTGTTTTTTTATACCAATAGTGAAAAAATACATAATTATCCCCGGTGCTTCCAGAGCCAATAATATCTTCCCAGTCTCCGGAATTACCAATTAATATCAAGTCGGCAACTGTTAAGCCAAAGTTCCAAAAAGATTTTTGATTCTCAAAACTTATAGTATTAGAATCAGAATCAATAATCTTTGGAACAATATTATTAAGCCCAACAAAATCAATAAAACTCATATTATAAAACCTCTAAACTCGGCGGAACCAGTGGGAAAGTTAACCGCTGAATCAAAGCCGTTCCTTCTCCACGATACATTAGCAGATGCGCTCAAAATCCCATCTTTCGGCCAGTAACCGAATACTAACTGTTGTCCTTCCGTTCTAACAGACAATTCTTCTCCAAGAGACGCCGTGACCCACGAATACCCATAATCTTGCGAGGGGATAGGTCGAGATACATTAAAGTTATCAAAACTGCTTGTTATAATTAGTGAGCCAGTTTCCACATGGACTCTTGTATTTCTGTTTATTTTATTAAATGAGGCCTCGGCATTATAGTTCTCGGATGTAACAGCACCGTATTGTGAGTCAATACCAAATTTTCCGGAGTGTCTCGCAAGAAGAGTCCTTAAGCCTTCTCTTCTATTTGCGTGACTATTGACTCTTATCGTTCCTGCTTCGCCCGAACCAGAACCCAAAACAGAAAGATTCCGGAAAGGCATTGCGTTATAAGCCGAGTATTCTTTTGATGGAACATCGAGGTAAACCTCGGACATTGTCTCAAAGCCACCGGGAGCAGAGAAGCGAGTTGCGATAACTGTCTTTCCACGAGAACTTGCGTCGAATGCTTGCTGGTCTTTTATATCTAGCGGGATCCTATTATTATTGTTAAAGTTCATAACAACATTACCACCAGAACCAGTAGCAACACCAATCAAAGATGCTTCTTGCGTCGTTGTCGGAAGCCCATCGAAAAACGGATTTAAAATATCTCCTTCGGTTCTTCGCCAGCCTTGATCGTTCTCTTTGCGGCCGAATGTGTGTAGAACTTCATAATTCTCAACAAAGTTTCCATGAACGGCAGAGCCGGTTGTTGTTCGGATATTTCTAACATTTAGAGGCCGCTTTGTTCTTTCGTCGCGATAACGGATAGCATACTTTCTTGTGTAGTCCGGATAAGGGCCACCGTAGTCCGGACCAACAAAGCCCATTGCACCGTCATTAGAACCAGAGAAGGAGCCACTATTCCAAGTTCCATCAGCGCATTCTTTTAATAAAAGTCTCCACGCTTCTTCGCGAGTGTATTGATCGTCAAGATTGTTGCGAGTTTTGTATGTTGCGTTAACTCCACCAGTGAATCCGCTAACACTATTGAAAATATATGTAAAAGTTTCACCTAACGTTACATTACCTACAGTACCGGCATTGTTATTTGTTATTTCAAGATCATTTCCATTTATTGTGATCGAAACATTAAATCTTGCTTCTAGAAAGGACTTTGTATTGTTTCTGGATCCTGCTGCGGTAAAACCTGTCGGGATAGTACCGGGAGTAGGAACAGTTTTATATGTATAAGTGAACGGGCCAGTGATTCCATCCCCAAAAGTTATTGTATCATTGTTGGATACCGTTTGCACAATCGTTATTGTTGCTGTTGCCTTTGTTGCCGGAGTTGCGATTCCATCGGTGCCTTTGTCTTTATTTATTTCAACATGACGAGATTGGTGACCTCCAACCCAAGCCTCGGTGAATGGGCCTTGCATACCGATGTCGTTTGTCGGAGAGAAAGTATCTGAATGAAGGTTTGTTATGATTGAACCGCTCTTAAATTTCTCAACAACCTGCTTGTTGTAGCCGCTATTAACTGTTCCGGAAACCAGATTAGCAGGCCAGTAAAGAGAAGATTTGACCTTGTATTCGTAATCTTTGCCCGTTCGAGCAGTAGGATTGTAGCCAGTAGCATAACGACCAAGAACAGCAGAGAATCTCCACTTTCTTTTTTCGTTTGGATCCTCGACATCTACACAATCAATAAAGGCGTCTGTGCTTTGGCCCTCGGCGACACCAACGACCATAACGTTTTGCGGGATACCTTTGGGATATTGTTTTGAAACAGGGCCGTGAATGTAGGTCGCATTATAAACCAAATCTCGGTCTTTGCCTTCGTTGTAATTGATACCACCGTGAATCGAATTGTTGAGACTGATGCTTTCTTTGTATGGCTTGCTTAATCTGTTGATTGCGAAGGTTGAGCCCTCGTACGATGTTCCGTCGGTTTTGAATAACTTCGGCGCAACGACGCTATTTCTATTATTGATAACTTCTTTTATTGTCTCGCGATCTGGAATATCGGTGCGTTCTTTTCGCTCTTTGTTCCAGAGACAATTTTCATTTTCCTCGGATCCTGTGGGAGCATGGCCGAACTTCCAATTGTAAGTTAGTTCACCAACACCTCGAGCAGAACCTTCGGTCGAAGAAAGTCGAGTTGTAATAGGAAACTTGTTCTGATATTTGTTTCTCTCGAGAATATGACTCTCAACCATGTTTGCGATTGAGTCCGAATGACGGACAGAAGCAGGATAAAGTTGGTTCATCATCTCGGATATTGCGGAGTCAATCCACTTATAATAATCCGTGAAACGATCAAAGTCCATATCCGATTCAATTCTTTGGAAGAACAATTGTCGCATCTTGTCTAAATGCTTGTAGCGATGGCGGTATCGGTCAACCGCTTGTCCCATAAGATTATTGAACTCGATGGCCGATGCGAACATTGAAAGCATCTCTTCCGAGATGATTTGGTACATTGACTTCTCGAGAGAGTAAAAATTATCGCTTACATCATCATCTTTGATGAAGAATTTTTGAAGATCATCTTTGATAAACACTTTATCAGAGGTAACCGAGATCTCGGGCAACTCCTTCTTGCTTGCGTAAACCAATTCTTTGTCGATAAATGAAGTTGCGGATGAGCCAAAACCGATTGATGTAGCCTCGTGCTCTCGGCGAATAATGTTATCAATCCATCCGTAGATCGTATCGAGTGAGCCGGAAGAAACATCCACAACGGAGAAAGAACCTCCGGCAGACGAGGATTCCACAAGATCAAAGTCCCAGTTAAGGGCGAGCGTATCTGATCTTGGAATTGGAACATTGGTCAAGTTTGTTGCGAAAAGAGTTCCGTTTCTTGTTGAGTTGTCCACGCCAAGGTTGGTAATGTCCTTTGAATGACCTTTGAGATCCGTATCTGTGAGGTAATCCATCCAGAAACGACAAGCACCAATTTGAACATCGGTGTTTTCTAGCACCGAACCTGTGAAGTTTGTTCTGTGAGCGCCAACATAGACTCGTTTCGGCTCGGAAAGATAAGACGATCCCGAGGTGTAATCGATTGTGGTGGAGACAGAAAATTCATTTTTGACCTCGCCAAATTGATGATTCACACCGTAGAATGAGATCTCGTATGTTGGATTTGAAGCCGTAAGCATTGATCCGATGATTGGATAGGCGGTTGGCTTTACACGTGCAGCCAAAATCCATCGCTCATTGTCGTAAATTTCATCATAATACGATGAGGTAAGGGTTAGGGTGCCGTCTTGATTTGTTAGCAAAAACTTTGCTCTATTTGACTCTAATTCATCTCTAACGAGGTATATTTGAGCGCTTGCTATCTCATTGGTCGCCCAGTCGTATCCTGAACCTGTGGCTTGGTGAAAACCACCAATCGAAGCCGAAAGGAAACGAGTATCGAAGAAAGCAGGGTCGGTGGCCGGAAGTTTCTCTGGAATAATTGTATCCACCTCAAAGGTGAAAGCGTTGTATTTTTCTAACTTCTCGGCACTGGACCCAGAAATGTAAGACAGCGAGTTATTCGCTGACGATGTTTGATAGACAGAAGCGCCAAAGTACGAAGGATTATTGTGATTGATGTACTTTGCTGTAATGCTTGTATCTTTGAAATTATCATTAAAGTAGTGAGTGCCTCCGTCGGTGTAGACATTGAACTTCACAAGTTCGTCGTCAATACCGAAACAGCGGAGGAGATTGCGAAATGACTTTTCGGAGCCTTTCGTTTTATAGATGTAATCGAGGTTATTGTAGATGTTGTGATAAATTAAGTTCTTAATATCATTAACGTTATCCTCGAACTTCTTGTTTTCGTAATCGTTGTCGCCGTAGAATTCCAAGATCTCGGTATCAACGAACAGTTCGCTTGTTGCAAATCCACGAGATTCAAGAAGTCGATTTGCGAATGGAAGCGGTTTGGTCGAGGACGATAAATAGTTTTTATTTGTGATCTCGGGAAGAACTTTGGTTTGAGCATAGATGGTATCGAAATAAGACGAGACGATCTGATAAAGATTCTTGATGTTAAGGCCATTGCTTTCATCGTCATCTCTCATGAATTGAGGAAGTTTATCGTAAAGCAAAGTCGAGTTGACTTGGTCATACTCGCTACCAGATGTCTGCATCTCGCTTTGAAGCGAAACTACTGATGGATGGTTGCTATAAATGATTGGATCTGCTGGCTCGGAAGAAAGAACACCGGCAGAAACGAAACAAGAGCCTGTAGAACGAGCACCAGAAGCATAGCCGGTCCACGCACCATTGGTTAGGCGGCCTGAATAATCAAGAACGGTTGAGTCAATGGAAGAGCCAACGATCCCTTCATTGAACTTGAAATAGCAGCCAAGAGAAGTGTTATTGTCTTCTGTATTGGCCCCACCGTCAACAGGGCGATACCATTTAAGATTTATTTGTTTTGATGTTCTCCGAGTTTTCCAGAAACGGAATTCGTCGATAGAACCGCTTAACTTACCAGCATATTGAGCCGCAGCAGAACCAGATGGAGATGTTTGGAGAGCACCGATGTAAGCATTGATTCTTCCGGACAGTTCATTAATTCCGGCAGAGCCAATCGTTTGCTCGTTATTCAAACCACCATCAACATAAAAGAATGTCTTGATTCCAGCGGATTGCGATAAGAAAGAGACAGCATAATGGTGCCAGTTCCCATCAGCAAGGGAGGCTGTTGTGAATGAGGAGGCCGCAAGACTTTGATCTGCGAAGCCTGTTGTTCCATTTTGAAGCGTTGCACGAACAGTATCCAAACCATCTGTGGAAGCAGAAAGATAAATCGTTAATCGACCATAATCAGCAGACGAAGAGGCTTGGCCGTTCCATAAGTCAAGGATGACCTCTTTTTCTGTCGAGGAAGGAATAAAGTTGTCTTTCTTGAGCCAAAATTCGACTGTTGTTCCGGCAACGGGATTAATTCTGAAATTTTGAGTTCTATTCTTGTCGGCATCATATTTGATGGAACTATCAAAGTTTTTAAAAAGTTCTCCACTTTGCATTCCGGCAGAGGCCGTATGAAGCCCACCGGCGGCATAAATGTATTCGAGATCCGAAGAAAGACCGTAGCCATCAGTGATTACGCTCGAGCCATATCCTCCGGCTGTTAACGTAGCATAGCCGGTGCTTTTGGGATACTTGTTTTCGAATATCCATCGATCAAGATAAGACGAGGATAATTGGAATTCAAGTTTCTCTTTACCCGAACCATCATACGGATATTGTTGATAAATTCTTTTAATCGAGTTCTCGTAATAAAGTTCGGCTGAACCAAACTTGATGAACTGTGACGGATCAGAGAAGTCAGTAAAAGGTACAAATGTGTTGTTTTCCTCAACTTTTGTTTTGAGAAAATCGGCTGATTCTATATCGACACTTGCGGATTCGGCTGATTCGTAAACTGCGACTTTAGATTTTGAAAAGAGATCCTTAATACTCATACTTGTTAACCTTGAACTTAAACTCTACTGGTTGCTCAACATAAGATTTGATAGCATCATCATAAATGGAAATATGTATTCCATACATATAACCTTCTTCCAGCATAGACATATCAAGATCGAAGTAATTGCCCGAGACATCATAAGATAACATTGTATGATTCACACTACCGGTTCCGTAGTCAACTACGATATAATCGTCAACAACACGAGTAATCTGATAGGAGGCGCTCTCAAAAATCAAATTTGGAACCGTTGATTGAGCAACGGTATAAATGTTTGGTGACCATCCTTTTTCTCGAGAAAAGAATCTAAATCTTGCTGTTTGTTCAGGATAGTATTCTTCTTGCATATTCGTTATGCTCAAGACATAGCGATTCGTCGTAGAATAATTTGAAGCAGCAAAGTTATCAGTCGAAATCGTTCCAGTGTGATATTGCGTGCTTCCGGAATACCATACATCATATAAAGTGGTTTCTGATGAGTCAATACAGACAGAAGCAGAATAAATTCCTGTTGAGACCCAACCGCCTGTGGCTGGTGTGTCGATACATTGCGTAAGTGGAGAGCCGCCCAATGTTGAATAAAGATCAACATAAATCTCGCCTGTTCCGATATTTGGAATATTGGTCAATCGACCTCGGACAAAGTTATAAAGATAGATTGTGTTAAGGTTGTCTGCGGCTGGTGCTAGCGAAGATGAGGTGTAGAAGTTGCCTCTATCATCTTTTATTGCTGAATCCCAACGTGCTTCGAGAACTGGCTTTCTGAACCAATCACCTGTTCCGCGTCCAAAGAATCTTTTTGTATAATACGATAGTTCTCCGGTCTCGAGCGCATCAGGAAGTTTGATAGCAAAACCGTAATTATCTTTGGTACCATCGAGCCATTCTTCAACAAGCGAAGTAACATTGATTTCAAGGTCTTCGTTTCCAACAGGAAAGGATGCCGAGAATACCGGTAAAGCGTGGAAGTCGCCACCTTCAGTATCCCAAGACGTAGAGCCCGATCTTTTTATCCAGTTAGAGCCGAGTTGATCGTATGTAAGATCTCTGTATTCTTCCATATCCAAGCCGACGCCTTCCTGCCATGATGAAGAAACGGCCACAACATTTAAATCGTATTGCGATGGAAGCGTAAAAGGGTGCTTTGCGTTGTAAAGTTTTAGATAAAACTCAACATTTCCAGCGGCAGGTAAGACATTTGAAGTTCTATCCGCCTCGATACCAGACATAGGAAATTCGATAAGGAATCGTGTTTTTTCAACGGAAGTTGAATTTGCTTGGCCGTAAATTGAAAAAACCTCAAGAATGTCCGAGGCTCCCATATTCGACCCCGTTCCTCTTGTTACTAGATCGGAGCGAAAAGCATCTGTTATGGTGTTATCTTTGTTAGCAAAATATCTTTTGATAGCCATTATTTAGCCACTCCTCTAATATCGGCATTTGGGAACTTGAGTTCGAAAATTACATTTTTTGGCGCTTTGTAGAAAGTCCCGTCTCTAGATTTCAAATCGTCAAAGTTGATTGATGTCGCAGAGTAGTTTCCGCCCGACTTGTTGTAAATTTTAATTTTCTTAACGTCGGATACGCCGCTTACTTTATTGATGATGTTGTATAAAGAAGAAACGTAAATTGGCTCTCCAATATAAAAAGTGTCGCTGTATTCTGAAATAAGTTTAGCAATGACTCTATTAATCACGTCATTTGGATTAGAGTCTCTTGTGACGCTAATTTCAAAATCGATTCCAAAATTTACTACCTTTGCGTCAATAATATCGATAACATCATTAAGCATTTTATAACGACCGAGCCATACTTTAAGATTGTTCTTGATTGTATCGTTTGCGGTTGTTAATTTATTATTGTTGTCCTCGGAGATTACATAAAGAGCCATTCGACGGTTGGTTGCACTTGGGTCATTGACGACATTCACTCTCTTAACCGTTCCGAACTTTTTCGGCATATTGTAGCAGAGGGCCTCGTAATCTTGCTTGGTTACAGCACGGTTTTGTGTTGCGTAGTAATTCTTTGCTTGAACTTTAAGTTCTTCGTTTGAAGTTCCGGAGGTATCACCGACGATCGGCTCGGTGTTATTGACTTCAAGAGAATTGCGAACAGCAGCGGTTAGGGATGCATTGAGCACTTGCTCGTTTTGAAATGTTAGCGTTGATGTGCGGACGCTATTGAGACCATTTGCCGGAACGTTGGTCGAGGTCAAATCGTTAACCTTGTAAACAACGGTCAATTTAGTTCCGGATGGAGAAACACCAAGTTTGTTTGTTCTTAATAATTGCGTTGGATCAAAAGAACGATCGCTGATATATCTTTTTCCGTACATCTCGATGGCGACTTTTGAAGGCTCGACCAAGCCGGTTGTGTCGTCTTCTTCGGAACCGTAGCCAAATTGAAGATATGTGCCGGTATCATCTTGTTCTACGACAAATCTTCGTGGAGCCACATAAGGCTTGAGAATACTGCGAACGCCATCGCTAGCGGCTGTTCTATTTGTGGTCTCGAGATAGACTGTTTCTTGCGAAAGGTAATCGACTTCGTAATATTCATTACCTTCGGTATCCACAACAGAGAAAATTTCAGAGACATTCGGGCCTCCGATCAATACCTTACGAAATCTTGTAAATGTTTGATTTGTTAAGTCGATTGTTGTTCTCTGGAATCTTCCGGAAACAACTTGCCCATACGCTCTAATAGCGAAAAATGTTGTGGCTCCAGTAGCATTATCGAATCTAGCAGCGACAACTTCGTTCTTTGGGTCGCTGAACTTTACGTCTTCCGTCAAAATAAAGTTTGCTCCGTTGGATGCTTTAAATTCTGATCCTCTTTTGAGGGTTGGATATAATGAGGAGTCCGGAGCAGTTCCAGCAGAGTTGGCTGGGACAAGAACAAAGAAAGCGGCTGTTCCATAAGAGTTGGCGATTCCAGAAAAGCGATAGCCAAGGCTTTTGGCGTGTTTACGAATATTTTCGAATTCTATACTCGAGTCTAAAAAAGATTCATTAACTTGATAATCAAGGTAATAAGACAGGATGTCTCCGGCATAAGCAACCGAATCGATCACAAAAGAAGTAAATGATGCCTTTGAAAAGTCATTTATTCTTGTTGGATAGTATCTTTTAGCATGATCGATTAGATCTTCTTTGATGCTCTCAAAATCCCTACTTGTGTATTTAATAGGGACGATTTTTTTCTTTGGCATAGAATAACCCTCTTACCAATTAAATAGTAGTGATTATCTATTTTCAGGGAAATCTACTACTATTCTATCCTGTTGATTGATTTGTGGAACATAGTAGGTTATCGCCACATAAACACCGTTCTCATTGTTTTCAAAAGTGCTCAAATCAATCTTCGTAATGTTAATTGACGATAGATAAGTAATTGCTTGTGATTTAATCCTTGAACTGATTTGTTGTTTTGTCGCAACAGTGTTCATTTCAAACAGAAAATTTTGAATTCCTATTCCAAAGTCCGGATCATTCAACTTCTCTCCGGGCCTTGTTAAGAGGAGATTTCTAAAGTTTTGTTTGATCTCGGCCAAAGGGTCAGATAAATCTAAATCCGGATCTGTTGGGTCTTCCAGCGAAGGCCCATAAGCAATATCGGCATATGGAGATAATTCTTCCATAAATTCTTGTGCTGTTCTTGCGATTCTTGTAGCCATAACCAATCCCTATTCGTCAGAACTAAATAGCCGTTGGAAGGCATTTTTACAGAAATTTCCATCTTTATCAAATGGCCGGTCTCTCAAGCGACGACGACGGAGCCAATGAAGAAGGCCACGGTTAACGCCGAAGACACCGGGAAGAATTCGTGAAACCAATTCTCTTAACGAAGCATCATTATCGTCTTGCGGATCAAAATCATCAGAACGATAGAAAGAAGCAAACAATCTACGGCATTCTCTCTTTGTGTCCGCCAATATTTCTGTCTTCCAGTCATCGTTGGTGATATTGAAGCCAAGCAATTTAGCATCCTCATCTCTTTCGCTTTCACTTTTTCCTACGGCTGAAACAAAGTTTTGAGCCATATAGATGGTGAGAATTGTTGGAACCCTTTTTAATCCGAGAAGATATTCCATAACAAAGCGATACTCTGGCTCTAAAGCAATCTTATCGACATAACATTTGAGGTCTTCTCCTAAATTCGAGTCTGTAAAATCTAAATCAACAAATTTAACATCTTTTATATCTCTCTCATACGAAACTAGTGGGATTGCGATTGTGTCTTGGAAGCGATAACTCTTTTCTCTCGCAACAACTTCAGGGTCCCAATTGCCGCTAGATAGAGAATCTCTTAAAGCGTCATTTGGAAGAAGGCTTATTCTTAAACCAAATTTGATTCCGATAGAACCTTCGTATTCGCCGCTATTTCCTGCTGTAATTGAAGCATCTCCAAATAAATCTGAAATATTCAATTCGGCTGGTAGTTGCTCTTTTACACCTTGGGCCCATTGTCGGAACTCGGTAATATTGCAAACACCTTTTAGGGTCTCGGGTCTTTGACGAACAATTTGTAAATATCGTGGCTCTTGTTGGTCTTCTCTGGTCTCATTTTGTAATTGCGGTCCTTGGCGGGGCTTATCAATTGTTCGGATGTATTTTTCGATAACTAGGCCGCCTGATTCGGACAGTTGTGTGGCCTGTTCTTGGCTTATTCCAAGCGTCGCTAATAAAGGAGTCAACGTTGGATTAGAAATAACTTCGGCCACATCGCCATAGTCGATATTACTTTCACCAGCAACTTCGGGGTTTTCAACATCCATAAGGCCGGCCTTAAGCGTAGAGCCGTACATAAAGTTAGGAAGTGAAAGACAGTATTTAGTAAAGTCGCTAACATAAGGGCGAAAGCGTGAGTCTCCTTCAAGTTTGGAGGATAGAAACTTGAGTTCGTGGTTAATGAGCGCCTTGAGTAGAACTTTGGATTCTCTTTTGACGCTTTCGATCATTCCGATTTTGCTAGCAAATCTCAATGCATTGAGAGATAATAGGCTTCCAACGATAGCAACGGGAGTAGCAATAACGACGCCGGTCGCCACGATGGCTGGAAAAGCAAGAGCAAACATGCCAAGTGTTATAGCGGCACCCGTACCAGCCGCTTTTGCTGCGACGTGATCCAACTCATTAAATTCTTTAAATGCTTCGAGATCCGACTTCTGTGGGTATTTGTAAGCAATTTGCGCGTCGTTGATTGCTTTTCTCGCTTCTTCGATCTCTGGGGTGTTCTCCATTTCTCCGCTGTCTAACTTACGAACAACAGATTGGACCGCTTGTTCCAAGAATAACAGCCAATAAGTATAACCTTCAATGCGTCCTCCGAACAAAGCGGTCTCATCAGTTAAGCCATCTTCCATTTCTTTGACGATCATTTGAGCAAACCCGTTGTCGTAATTTGTATCTTTATACATCAAAAATGCTAGCATAGGCATAGATTTTAGCATTGCTTCGGAGGCATAGGTCCTAACAGTTGCCGTGACTGTTCCATCTAAAAAAGCAAGCGTAGAAGCATCAGAAATTTTATCAAACGGTATTCTTTTAACACATTCAGGGTCCTCGCTTAATCTTGGGTCTTGTGGGATCGATGTTTGAATTTGTCTTACTTTCTCGGAGATTTGCTTTATATCGATAAAGTCAGTTCGCTTTGGCTTGCAACCGTCGATTTCAGGGACAAGCATTTGAGCAAGGCCCATCCAGCCGGTATAGGTTGCTGGTTCAACGTAAATTGGCGGATTAACATAGGAGCCACCGTATACGTTCGGATCCAAGAAAAAGACTCGTGGATTCTTTGTTGCGGATCGGCCAAGAACAGCATCTTCGTTTTCATATGTATATTCCCAAGTTGAATCGTCGTTTGGATCAGATTCGGGATTTACATAAAGAAGATCGTCTGGTGTTAGTGGATCGGCATCGTATCCGAAGTTGAAACCTTCAGAGACAGTTCCGTCGAGTTGGGTTAAAAGACCTTTGGACAAAACGTCATATGTTTTCTTTGTAAATTTGTTATAAAATGTTGTTGTGAATTGCTTGACGTTTACAGGTGTGTGTGATGCGTCCTGTAATCTAGAATTAACAAGATTCGAAAGTAAATAAGATTGATAAGGAACTTGCTTTTGATTGAGCGTATCCTCGTCGACATCATATTGCGCCAAGACAACAGAAGCCGATTGATCAATCGTTTGAGGGGAGAATATAGCATACTTTCTATAACCAACGAACCTTTCGGGTCCTTCTTCGCCTTCTTCGTCAGTTGTGGTTGTTATTTCGGTTCTGGAAATATCAATCTTGTAGCCAAAGTCTCTTTCGATGTTTACTTGTTGATTTTTGAATGTCGTGTACATAAGATCAACATCTAATTCTGTTTGCGAATCATCACCGTTATCAAAAGTTAGTTTCATGTCTGGGCTTTTAAGATATGGCTTTGGTACTGTTATATCTTGTTGTCTTCCAAGCAAACCAACTCTTACTGATCTTGTTTCGCGAGATGGTAATTGCTTTGGAACAAGAGAGTAGTTTGTATCAAATGTTTGGGCCTCAAGTTGTTCTTTGAGAAGGATTGCGACGGTATCGGGGAATACGCCCTTCGGCTCTTCCTGCGAGAACAAACCAAAATAGAAATCTCCGGCGGCTGTCTTCTCGAAGCGTTTCTTCTTCGCTTCCCAATCTTCGGCAGAGTTGGCGTAATCAATATAAAAAGATTCGCTATTTGTTCTTCTTTCGTGCCTTCTCAATTGAAGGTCGCTTGTATCGGCGAGAACATTATCGAGAAACGAGTCTCTTTTACCAATCATATCTCTACTGTAGGTTGCTTGTAGGCTGCGAAATACACCTTCGGTCAAGATATCGTTTTGTTTTGCGATCTCTGGTGTTTCAAATTTAGCGATTCCGTTTGGATTGCCGCACTCTTCTGGGAGTAGAGCCTTGTCTAGAGCGTCTTTAATTAGATTTGCGGGGCCTTTGGCCATAATACCGACAACATCGTCAAGCCTTTGTTTATTATTATCTTTGTTTTTTTGAAGAATCTCATCAATCGTATCATCATCGAGACCAGAATTTCTCAAAACCCCTCTTTGTTGGTCCTCAAATGCTTGCAATTGCTCTTGAGTCAAACAGATACTTGTATTATCTTGTGGTTCGATTTGAGGGTTTGCGAGATTGTCTCTGATCAATTGACGCTGTTCGGGAGTTATAAAATTACCAAGAGCCCCGAATACTGATTCCACCTTGGCGGGTGTATCGAAAAAGATTCCGAATGCTGGAAATCTGTCCGCAACAGTTCTAGAGATTCTTCTTAATACATCGTCTTCCATTTCGCCGGGATTGGCTACAAGAAGTTTCTTTAATTCTTTGCCTGAAACAACGTTCGAGATCGCATCCATAACTTGTTTGTGTTGCCCTTGAATGCTGGCTGGTGTAATTTCTTGTTCTGCTAATTCGTTTAATCTTTGTGGCGTTATGCCTATCGATGTTAATAAACTTGAGGTGATTGCATCCATCTCTTCATCATCGCTATTACCGCCGCAAATAACTTCATTCAGAACAGAATTAAAGTTCGCCTCTGGGCCTTTTACTGCTTCGGCCGCAAACTGGCCTACCGTCTCAAGCGCCTTACAAAGAGCATTTTCAAGTGTTATTAGAAACTTTAGCGTTATGGCTGATATAATTGAAGTTACTAGTTGCTCGAAAGCCTGTCTGAAAATATCTTTTAATAACTCGAACAGATATTCCTTTATTGTTCTCAATTTAGGAATACGAGGTATTCTGGGCAAAGTAAGAGATCCGCGATCTAAACATTGATCGAAGGTTAAAGATCCCAAGAAAGACTTGATCGGAGGATGAATAAAATGAATATTTGGGCAATCAAAAGAAGCGATTAGTCGAGCAACCAAGCGAGCACCGGGAACTTTATCTAAAATTGAGAATAATTCCTGAATCTCGACATTGTCCATAATAGCATCGACATAAGCCTCGAATACAAGTTCCTGAACAGAGCCGAGTGCCTTACCAACGGAGCCTTGATTGACTCTCTGTTCTGCGTTTGCTCCATTAGCGAACTGCTCTGCTACTTCTCTTTCTCTTGCTATTAATTCCTCTTGCTCTTCTTCAGAGAGGTTGTTCCAACTACCAAACTTTACATTTGAAGCATCAAGTTGTACTTGTGTCTGTTCAGCAATTAACGAAGCCAATTCAAGATCAACTGTATTTGTTACAGCCTGAAATGCTTGGCTAATTCTCTGATATGTTGTTGGAAATGATTCTATTTTTGAAATCTCAACTCTCAATTGGTCCATAAACTTTTGATCAATAGCATATTGTTCTGTTGATAGTTCCAAAATTTCATCAACTCTAGAGCGACCATATTGATCGTTGGAATTAAAATTATTATTTCGTAGTTGATTTAAAGATTCCAAATCTGTTTCTAAAATGGAAATAGAAGTCTCTATTGAGTCGCTAGCATCTTCATATGCTCTAGATCTTGTCTCGCCAGAGAAACCAGACTTGGAGCCGGGACGATATCCAGTTTCCCAAGGTGCAGGCATATTTCTAAAAATCGCTTCGACTTGTTTTCTGATTTCTTCTTGTTTTCTAGGATCAAGACCAAGAAGCAATTTCTCCATATAATTTGGAGCCATATTATTAAGAGCCGCTCTAATAATTGAACGAAGTCCGGTATCAAGATCAACGCCACCAAGGAGACACTGTACAACTCGCTGGCCTAACTTATTGATTCCGCAAATGCCGAGTCTAGAAATAAAATTCTTTAATCTTTGTTTTTTGTTCTCGCCTTCTCCGCGATTGGATAAATCCTTGAGTCCTCCAACAAAATCAAAGCCGGCGAGGCCGTACTGTTCGAACTCTTCTTCTGTTAAGAATAATTGGATCAACGAATCCTCAAACGGGAACTGTTCTGATACAATATTTCTTGCGGCTGAAACATACGGATCACTACCCAATGCCTCGCCTCTTTGTTGTCTTCGATCAAGTGCCGCTTCACGCCGAGAGCCTTGACTTTCTCTTTGGGATTCTCTAACGGCTTGGTTATATTGTCTAGTGTTCCTTAAGCCTAGATTTAGTGTTTCTCTAAAAGGTATTTTTTCTTTTTTACCTTCGGCTCTAACATTTCTGTCTTGTTCTCGTTGTGCTGCTGTGCGCTCTTGCGCTTCTCTTCTATTGGCGCCAGAAGGGTTATTCAAATCTCTTCTTTGTTGTTCTAATTTCTGGATTTTTTGTTTGTTTAATCCAATAAGTTCTTCTGATGCGGCTATCTGTTCTTGGGAGCGAATTTTATCTTGTTCGAGTTGTTGCAAATAAGGTTGCTCCAGTTCATCTGGCTTTGCTAAACGGCTTTCTATAAATTTTATTTGATCTTCGTAATGCTTTATTATTCCATTTATATCGGTAATTTCCTTTTGAAGCGCCTGTATCTGACTGTCTACTTGTGTTGTATCGCCTCTCTGTGATCTTCGTTCTTCTCCGGCTGTTTGTTGGGCTCCTTGAGCCAATTGTTCTTCTCTCGAAACATAGTTTCCAGCCAAGGCTTTACAGTTATTTTGATTAAATTTGTAAGCAATGGAATCAAAGAACGTCATAACGGTTTCTAAAAAGAAATCTCTAATAGCATCCTCGCCTCCAAGATTATCAATAACACATCCCAAGATTGTTTCTGGTTGGCCAAACTCTGCTGTGAGTTGGTTGGCTTTTCCGTATTCAATATCAAGCGGAGGGAACGTATATTCTAAACAGAAGTCAACCCAAGGTGGGGTTTCTTTTGCTTGAAGATCGGTATCAATATCATTTATGTTTGCGACATAGCCCATAATAGTTTGATCATTGAAAGGATAAATGAATTTATCACTTCCATCAACAGTTAGTTTCTTGATTGATCCCAATGGGACTCTTTCGTATTCGCAACCTTCGCCTTTGACTTCGATCTTTTTAATTTGATATGGTCTCTCGGGATCGGAGTTGTTGAAAGAAATTTTGATAAATTGTACTGCTCTTGGAGTACGTATTCTTCTAAATCTAAAGTTGGTCTGCGATTCGATCAAAGTTTCGAGACGATCAACAAAGGAATCCAATTTGTTTGGATATGTCCGGCAATAGAAATCGCTGATGCCTTGCGAACTGCCGAAAGCGTCTTCGACGGTTAAATCCTGATCGGGAGTTAAGGTTTTTTGAAAGACTAGTCGGCCTTTCTCGGTTTGCCACCAATAAGCCTGATACTTTCCGAATATGCCCATAGCGATCTTTAATCTTTGAATCTGCGCTTTTAAGTTGAGCCCATCGAGGACGACTTCGCTCTGGATGTCCGCTTCTTGAACAGGCTTGGCTTGTGGGATTCTATCAAATACAAAAGCAGGAATCGTCACACGAACTAAAATGGGCTCTCCACCTGTCGATGTCTGAAATGAGGAAATGTAATAATCGTTTGCTTTTACATACAACTCGGCTGCAAATGCATTAAAGTTCTCACCTTCTTTGATATCAAATGATTCTAAAATTGGTCCGGGAATCCCATAAACATTAAACGAGCCATTTGGAAGTTGTTGCTCGAGAACTTGAATTGAATTTTCAATCTTTCTATTTGCTCTTTGGTTTAGTCTCTCCAACTTTTCAGGATCTTCTGGAAATGCGAAAAGAGTTTCATTTGAGATTTCTTTGTTATAGAATCTCATCAATTGCAAAAGACCGAATCTTTTATATGTCTCGATTAATTGCTTTATCTTCCAGCCTTCGGAGGTCATACGCGCAACATCGTAAACCTGCCCATCGTCGTTGATAGCCACGGTTACGGAATACAAGCATTCTCTTTCATCCAGATAAGGTTCTTCAGTTTCCCACCAGTTTGGGACAATCGCATCAGGATTAGGAACGCAAGTTGGACAAATCTTGGGAGGCTCTTCCGGTGGAGGAACAACTTCGCAAATGTCTTTTTGCATATCGAGGAATTGGGATTTGTTTTCTGTACTCATGTTAGATACACGCTGTCTGATAAAATATGTCTTGCTCCAAGAGCAGGAAGATCTGTTTGTAGATAATTGATTTCGTCAATCGCCAAATTAATGTTGGATACAAACGAATTGATTGACGACTTGAAATGTGGAGGATAATTGCTTAAAATCTTAAATGTTAGAGCAGGCCCCGGTGTTCCTCCAATTCCCAAGAACTCTGGGTGCTGATGAAGAAGGAGCGCATTATTGATTTCTAAAGTTCTTGAATTAATATCATTAATCTCGGAATATATTTCACGGATGATTTCCAATAATCTTTGTAGAAACTCAACAAGATTCTGTCCTTTTACCGCTGGCTGTATATCGTTGTAGTTATCAGCGATTAGATCGATGCGGCCTCTCGATGTAATATCTCCGCCTTTTGAGTTTCTTTCTCTATTGAGACCAAGGATATTGCGGACTGCTTTGTTTGGTTTTGAAATGTTTTGTGCTGATCCAGCATAAATTTTAACGTGTTCTCGGCCAATGATCCGAACGTGATCCGCTTTGATCCCGATGCCTGACTTATCTTTTGCCGGAACGTTAGTTCCTTCTGGGATTCCGAAATATTCGTCAATGCTGGTTCTCTGTGAAATGTAAACCGTTGCTGCATCTGTGATTAAGTTTGGCCCCGTTTGAGCATCTTCTTTCAATTCTGATGCAGAAGCAAGACCAGCAATCAAGTGAATTCTTCCACATTTGCCGCCGTAAGCACCTTTACCAGAGGCCATAGAATATGGACGATCCCTTCCAATAATAACAAAAGCATTATTATCGCCGGCAATCACTTTCTCGCTTGGAGCGGCATCATATTGAGGATAGCCTTCGCGGAATGCTGTATGATATACACCAGTCCCCATTTGCTCTGCGAGGCCTTGTGTTGCTTTTTGCGATGGAGATGAAAGAGATAAATCTTGAACATCCATCGGCTTTTGTTCTTTCTTTAAAAAATCACTCATTTTACATTCTCTTCAGTACAAGACTATAATAAACATCATCGGGATAAGTTCCATTTTCAAGAGTGATTTCGTCTGCTATTTTCACAGTATCACTCAAATTCCCTCCTGCTAAAAATGCTACATTATTTACGATTTTATAAACTATATCACTATGTCCGTCATAACCCAATATATCACCGACCTGTGCTTTTATTTGGCCAGGTTTTGTTAAAGAAAATAACTTCCACGCATTATTGGATGCTCCATTTTTTTTAAAATAGTTTAAATGTGAGGCTGAAGTTTTAAAGTCTGACCCTCTTAAAATATAACTTATAAAAGCAGCCGACCACCTTGTTCCCGTAGGAGTCCATTGATCTTGAAACCACGGCTCTCCAGTATTTATTATATTGTTCCAGTATTCAGTTAAAAAAGGCAATGTTGCTTCGCTAGTTTCTGATAAACCGGACCATCTTGCGAGTTCTGCTTCTACTCTGCTAGTTGCTTCAGAATATCCAGATCCATTAATAGTGCCTTCTGGGTTCTCGATAAATTCCGCTATTTGATCAACTGATTCGGCACCTTCACCCTGCTGGAGGGAAAGAAGTTCTTCCAAACTTGAAAATTCAGAAAAGTCACCAACAGCAAGAGTTTCACCACCTTCAAATCCAGAAGCGATCGATAATTCATTTGGAATCGATCTTGTCGGTGCCGCTACAATAACTTGGCGATATCGTAAGCCTCGCATTCGGCCATTGAAGTCGGGCCCTTCCTCTGCGAAATATACCTCGACGATCGATCCTTGCGCTAACCCTTGAGAGATAGCAGACTGCATAAGATTTTTGGTATCAGGGTAAGCGATAGGATGAGAAAGAATTAACTTTCGAAATTGCTTTAATTTCTCAACCTCATCTTGAATATCTTTAACGGCATCATAAGGATCCGGTAATCTGTTATCGTGAATATCTTTGATTCTAACTCGCAAAGGAATAAATAAATCTGTATTTCCAGTTGAACCCTCGGCAGGTACCTCACCGGGCTTGCTTAAAACCTCGGCTTCAAAAACCGTCTTTCCTCGGAATTTGTTGAAATATTTATCATAAATAAGATCATCAAGATCCGCTAATCTGCGATAATATCTTGATGCTTTATCTTGGATGCTGTTAAAATACTTATCAAAACTCATTCGTCTGTGCCGGAGATTAAATCAAACAAATCTTTTTTATCGTCATCAGTTAATCCAGCAGAGGCTTTTTCGTTTTTAGACATAAGACCAGCAATCTTGACCAATTGCTCATTTGATCGTTGTAAGGTCTCAACATACTTGGACATAATAATGCCTACTTCTCTATGCCTAGCCTCGTCAACTGCGACATATTTGATAGCATCGTTTAGAAGTTCTTTAGTGACTTTTCGGTCTTCTTCTATGTTTTTTAGGGCATCATCGATGCATTTTTCAAGTTTTTTGCTCATAACCTAATTAGTTTTAAATTAAATTTTGCTATCATCCCAATCAGTTTTAAAGTCTCGATACTTCTCACGAAACTTATTTAATTGAGTTACAATCTGTTTTGTATTCAATCCAGTCAATTCCCTTAAATAGAGATAAACTGCTTTTTTATTGAAGACATCGATCTCATCTGCGGAAGACAGAATGATTTTTACAGCCTCATAGACTTTCTTTTCATTCTCGCGCATGTCGTCGGTTCCCCATGCTTCCATTTCTTCCCAGAGTTTCCTCCAGAAATCTTCTTTTTCTCTTTTCGCAAGATAGTTCGAATCTGTTTGAACTTCTTGTTCATAGACTTCGTTTGCTACAAGGTCATATTCAATTTCTCTCTGGCATCGTTTGGTTTGCTTCTTTACTTTGTGAATAAACCAATTCTTCGTCACAACGCTGAAATAAGAGAATGCTTTGGATCCTTTGTTTGGATCGAATTTGTCTAATATTGTTATAAGCCACGCTTTACATTCGTCTCTCAAATCGTCAATGTTAGCAAGCGAGGTGAAATGATAAGAATAAACAATCTTGTCTACCATCTCGTTAAATGTTGGCTGAATAAAGCCAACATAAAGTTCGGATTTTCTTTCGTTACAATTAGAAGAACAATACTCAACTATTGCCGCTTCGTGTACCTCCGTAAAATACATTCTCTTCGTTGACCGCTTGCGGCCGCGTCTCTTCTTGGTCGTCATAAGACTCTTCATCCTCTTCGCCGACCTCGATGGGTTCGGTCATTAAATAAATATCGCTATAGTCCTCCAAAACTTCTAGCAATGATCGTGTGTGCTTGATAAGGAATTGCATTGTCTCATCTCCGTAATACATCTCGAGATTAAACAGTCGTTGCAAATGATTGCGATAAGTGGTCAAAAGATCCACTAAATCGGTAAGATTTTGAGATACAAACAGTATCTTGGCTAATAGCCTACGAATATACCACAAGGCAAAAACATTGCCTATAATGGATAAAATTAGGGCAATAGCGAGCCAATTAGTTATGGTCATCTAGTCGACCCTCCTTTCTCATTTGTTTGAGCAATTCTCTGTTTTCTTCAATCGCATCAACCACTCTTGATCGTGCATTCGAAGT
>Ga0181600_10000348_pt1 | contig 35593 bp, 15 predicted proteins | sample 041ome_2_FD_132982 | JGI IMG/M metagenome (GOLD analysis project Ga0181600, IMG submission 132982) | Coastal salt marsh microbial communities from the Groves Creek Marsh, Skidaway Island, Georgia - 041406US metaG (megahit assembly) | ecosystem: Environmental > Aquatic > Marine > Intertidal zone... | reverse complement strand
GTCTGCGTTCGTCCTCCGCGCGCGCGAATGGCGCCGAATGACGCCGCGCGCCACGCGTCCTCGGCCGTGGCGCTGACGCCACTCGACCAATCATCGTGCGAGAAACGTGCCACGTGGCATGTTGCAATACATAACCACCACAACGCCTATATATATATTGACGACATGTGGTGTGCGTGCGCGTGCATCGGCATTACGGGCCATTCTGTCCCTAGTGTAACCATGCAATGACTCATGTAGAGTGATGAGATACACGATGGCCAATGATAGATGTTTGCGTCATGGTGTATGTCAAACGAGGGTTTATGGGTTTTTGGCGCGCGTCCACGCGCGCCTCTGGGCGCGCGACGATTGTCGCGTTCGCGGCGCGACATACGCGACATCCGCGCGCGCGCCGTCCGTTCGCCCGCGCACGACGCATTCGCAAAAGCCAATCAAAGACATTTCTTCGCCGTCGCGCGCGTTTGATCGCGCCGAAACGCTCCACCGCGCGCGTCACGCGCGGTATTAAGTCGCGTTCAAACGCGCGGCGCCGCGAGGGTGCGATTCCGCGTGGCGACATAGCGCGAATAAAATGACAGACGCCGGCGCGCACGTGGCGAGGAAACCGCTCGCGGACGTGAGTGAAGAGGAGTTTTTGCGAGATCTGGTGCGTGATGCGCTCGAACGCGCGATGTGTGCGCGTGATTGGTGATATTAAGTTTGCGTGGCGCGATCGCGGATTCAACGCCGAGGTATTAACCTCTGTGGCTTTCGTCGCGTTTGCTTTGGTATGGGACAGATATCGCATTTAAGACATGATGAAGCGGTGGCAAAGGAAGTTCCAGAGGGTATAGGTGCGTACGCGCGATGGTGCGGATGATGTGCGCGAAAGATGTGGGATGATTTTTAAGACGCGCGCGCGCGTTCGATACCGTCTGACCGCCGCGTCGCGCCGAGACGTACGCGATGATTTTTTGTGCGTCGTTCGCGTCACTGACGATGGTACGCGCGAACGCGCACGCATGAGTATAGGTTTAGAATGTTTTCCGCAACGTACGGTGAATGGGTTCAAACTCGACTTGTTTGGTTTGTATCACAACGTGTGCGCGCGCGGCGGATTTCCAGTCGAACACAATGGCAGCGCGGCCAAGGTGCCGTGGTCGTGGAGTAAAGAAATCTTCATGGGCATGGCGAATTACACCTCCACCCACCGCTGCACGTCAGTTGGGCATGATTTGATTCAGAGCTACCGCAAGTATTTGCTGAGCTATGAAATCGCGCATCCAGAAGACGTGAACAAGACGGGCAAGGCGCCGACGGGGGAGGTGCCGCGAGGCGCGCAGACGGCGCGGGTGCGCATGGCAGGCGTCGGGGGCGACAAACGTCGACGCACTGGTGAGGGTTCTGGGCGAAAACGGCGAGAGGGTGGTATGGGAGGACCGCGAGCGCGCGGTGGTGCGGGACGCGTCGGGCGTCCGCCGCGTGGGTTGCCGCCGAGAGGGGGCAACTTCAACTTTTCCATTGGCAACCGCGTGCGGGTGTACTGGCCGAGTGACGGCGAGTGGTACTCTGGCATGGTTGTCATGCAAGAAACGAGCGCTGAGGGCGTGGTATACAGTAAAGTAGACTACGATGACGGCGATGAGGAGGTTTTGAACTTGGCGAATGAGATTTGTGAGTGTTTGGACAACGATGAGGATGGGTTGGTGTACGTGCCGAGGCCGAGCTCGAGACGCGCCGGGGCGGCTATGCCCGGTCAGCTTGCGTTGGAGTACCAGGGTGGACACGAGAGCGAGACGCATCGACAAGCAATATCTATGGATGACGTTTTAGAAGCCATGAATCGCCGAGAGGCGGCACGTGGGTTGTTCGAACTTGGGGCGGATCCGTACGAGGCGCGCGAGACGTACCGTCTCGGATACATGATGGGCGTGCGTCGGTCGGCGATAAAAGCGGTAGATATTATGAAAAGTATGATTGAGCGCGCGTTTCCGGAAGGAGATCCGATGCGCGACTTGGTCACGAAAGAAGATTTACACAAAGCAGTCGTGGATGGCACGTATGAGGCGGACGAGGAGAGCGACGAAGACATTCAAGACGCCGACGATTACGACAAGCCGTGGCCGACTGATGCGAATGTCCCCACTGAGGCGCAAGTGAAGGAAGAAAACGAGCGTTTACGCGCCGAACGTGCTGCAAAGCTCGCATCGACGTCGTCGCAATCACTCAATCCCGATGGCTCGAGTAAGTTGGTGTTCAAGGTGAAGCGGGCTCGCGACGGCGAAGGCGAGGATGTCGCGACGGGCGCCGCCGCGAACGCCGAGCAAGACGCCACTAACGCAGCGAAACCGAACGAAGATCTTACCACTGGACCTACGCTCGGTGACCAGCGACGAATTGCACTAAACAAGGCGGTAAACACGTCGTATGCAGGTGACAAGGGCGTGTTGCGCTGGCTCGATACACATGGTTGGGGACACTACGCCGGCGCCTTTGCGGCGTACGGCGTCTCTCGCGTCTCTCTCGGTTACATCAACATGACCGATCTCGAAAACATGCAAGTCGAAGCTGAAATCCGACCAATCATGTTCACCGCCATTGGCAAGCGTCGAAAACGCCAGGAAAAATACGCACGTACGGGAACGTAAACCGCGTGGAGAGAGAACCAGACGCCTACGTCGATGAATCGACGCAGACGCGTAGACGATAGAACGAAGACATTTCTTTTGAAATCAATCGATATCACTATTTCAAAATCTTCAAGCGCAAATAGCACCAGCCCATGCGTCGCAGGCGCGATCTCTCGCGATTCACGCGCGTTCACGACTCGAAATCGTCGAATCAAACGCGCGCGAGACGACGCGCGAGGTGAAAAAAGTAAAAAAACACTTTGCTCCGCGTTGCAAATATTCCTCATTTTCACGCGCCCGTTCGTGCGCCATGTCCACCGGATGGCTGCGTGGCATCGTCAAAGCCGTGCCTTCGGGCGATCAAGTCGTCGTCGTCGCGCCTTCGGCGAACCCGGTGCGTGCGCGCGACGAAAACGAAGCGCTCACGCGCGATCTCGTTCCGGTGTTTCCGATTACTGACGCGTGTTTGTGTGCGTTTCTGCGCAGATTGCGATCGCACCGGAAAAGTTAATCACGCTCGCGTCGTTAGTGGCGCCTCGATTGGTGCGTGTGCGTGTGCGTGTTTGCGTGTACCGCGCGTGTGCGCGTGGAGTCGGGCGTGGAAAGTGGTGCTGTCGCGTCGCGTAACAAGCTCGATCGTTCGAGAGAATAGAATTGACACGATTATTTGTCGGTTTCGTGTCCGATGTGTGGTGCTCGCGAATGAAGTATTAACGATGTGTTGATTGATGGTTCGTAGGGACGACGGGATGGTCAATCTAAGGATGAAGTGTTCGCGTTCGAGTCTCGCGAGCGGTTACGTAGGACTTTGATAGGGAAAACGGTGACGTTTCGCGTTGAGTACAAGGTGGATTCGATCAACCGTGAGTTTGGTGTGGTGTTCACGGAAAGTGGGGAAAATGTGAGTCTTTCACAAGTGCGTGCGGGATTGTGTAAGGTGAAATCGGGAGGGAGTGATCGGGCGAGTAACGTCCTGGAGCTCGAAGCGGCGGAACAAGCGGCGCAGGCGGATGGCATCGGGATGTGGAGCAAGGATCCGAGCGTTCTCGCCGCGGCAAATCGTCCACCGGTTCAGGCTATTAGTGGCGAAACGTTGCTGTCGACGTTGAAGATGAAACCGACGCCCGCGGTAGTGGAATTTGTGCTGAACGGTGGGACTGTAAAGTTGTTGCTTACAGGCGACGGGATGGTGCACGGCCAAATCATCAAGGCGTCTATCGGCGGCATCAAGGTTCCATCTATGGGCCGAAAGGGTGCAAAAAACGAAGATGGCAGTGAGCAAGGTCCTGAGCCGTTTGCGACAGAGGCTAAGAACTTCACGGAACTTTCATTGATGCACCGCGACGTGCGCGTCATTTTGGAAAGTTTAGATCGCCGTGATAATTTTATTGTGTCAATCTTGCCTGCAGACGTAAATGACGCATCTTTTGTCAATGTCGGTGAAGCTTTATGCCGTCATGGTTTGGCGCAAGTTCACGAATCGAGCGCAGCGGCGTTGATCGGTGGTGCGATGAAGTTGCGCGCAGCCGAAAAGGCGGCAAAGGATCAGAAACTTCGACTTTGGCACAACTATGTTCCTCCTGTGTCCACCCTCAACGCTGTGGATTTGAAAAACTTTACCGCGAAAGTAATCGAAGTTGTGTCTGGGGATTGCGTATCCGTCCTGCCGATATCTGGATCGGACAATGCGGAGCGTCGAATCAACTTGAGCTCCATTCGTGCCCCAAGATTTTCTCATTCGCGCGACGAGAACGCCCAACACGAGCCTTGGGCAGTTGAGTCGAGAAGTTTCTTAATTTCGCGTTTGATCGGTCAAACAGTAGAAGTAAGCATGGATTACACGCGCAAGATAGGTGACGGCGCGAACGAGCGACTGTTGCAATTTGCGACTGTGAAATTGCAAAGCAAAAAGGGAGGCGAAGCTCTCAACGTATCAGAGATGTTACTCATTCGTGGCCTCGCAACTGCTATTCGTCACCGTGGCGAAGAAGAGCGCGCGTCAAATTACGACGAACTCATCGTGGCAGAGAAGAAAGGTATCGAGAGCAAGAAGGGCGTGCACAGCAAGAATCGCGACGCACCAATTCATAGACACAATGACTTTAGCATGAACGCGCACAAGGCGAAGACGTTTTTGCCTTTTTTGCAACGTGCAGGTAAATGTACGGGCTTAGTAGAGTACGTTGCCACCGGTCACAAACTTCGAGTGTCCATTCCGAAAGAGGGTGCCGTGATTGCTTTTTGTTTAGCGGGTGTTCGATGTCCACAACGCGACGAACCGCACGCCGACCAAGCGCTCGCGTTCACCAGAGCAAAGGTGCTTCAGCGAGAAGTAGAGATTGAAGTGGACTCTGTTGATAAGAACGGTACTTTTCTCGGTTCGTTGACCCTGAACCATGGTCATTTCAATCTTGGAGAGGAGTTGCTGCGATTGGGTTTGGGAAGCTTGCATCCCGCGTTCCCGGTCGACCGCGTGCAAGGAGGTAGAGCCTTAGCAGAAATCGAGGCGGCCGCAAAAGAAACAAAGGCAGGTCTATGGAAGGATTGGACGCCGCCTGTAGTCCAAGTCACGGAAGAAGAAGATTCCGAGGCATCGATTAGCTCGGAGTTTGTTGAAGTAGGCGTCACTGAGGTTCTCGGTGGAGGACGATTTTTCGTTCAAAAGCTCGACGGTAGCAAAGTCTCATTCGTCACTGATAAGCTCGCCGAGCTTTATGATAATGAAGACACCAATAGAGCGGCGGATGGCGTATTTGAGCCGAAAGTTGGCGATATGGTGGCTGCCAAGTTCACCGGGGATGACAAGTGGTCTCGAGCAATCGTCACTGGCAAGCGCGTAGGCGACAAGCCAGTGCCCGTGTTCTATTGCGATTTCGGCAATGAAGAATCCCTAGACTTCAATCGTTTGCGACCATTACGAGACTCGAGCATCACGGCTGGGGCGATCCCTCCCATGGCAAACCTCTGCGCGTTCTCTGGTCTCAAGGTGCCGTCGGTTGATTCCGAATACGGCTTCCAAGCCGCGACGTTCATCGGTCAAACTATCGCCAACAATGCTTTCTTCGCCCGCATCAACGCGCGCGAACGGTATCCCACTACCAAGCCCTGGGACGAAGAATCCCCAGTCACCTTCGCTTTGGCTCTTTTCCAAGAAAAAGACTCCACCGAATCCGTCGCGGTTGACATTCTTCGCGCCGGTTTCGCCCGCGTCGACGCGCGCGCCTGCCGTCGTCTGCCCAGCGATTTCGTTCAATCTCTCCGTGACGCCCAAGAGTTCGCCCGTCGCTCGCGTTCAGGCATGTGGGAATACGGGGACGTAGATTCCGATGAAGACTAATCATCCACGATGGTTCTTCGCGCGTTGTAACGTCGACCGAGGACATCCCTAAAGAAAAATCCTATACCCTCGTCACGTGTTCTTATCCACCGCGCCTCCTCGAGCGCCCCGCATTCGCCCGCGCGCGGTTCGACTCGCCCACGCACACTCGAACGATGATTGCCTTTGTGCACGCCACCGCGACGCACGCGGCGCACGCGGCGCGCGCGCCCCGTCGCGGCGCGACGTCGCGCACCCCGACGGCGATCGCTCAAAAAGTGTCACTCTCAACGGCGCGCCGGGCGCGCGTGATTTCTCGCGCGAGCGCGGCTGGCGTTGATCTCGAGCGCGATGGGAAGAAACGCGTGGTGATTACGGGCATGGGTGCGGTGACCGCGCTCGGTGATGATATCGACGCGATGTACGAACGTTTGTTGAATGGGGAGAGCGCGGTGTCGGAAATCAGCAACTCTGACTGTAGCGAAATTGGTACGAGATTCGCTGGGGAGATTAAGGCGTTTGACGGAGGTGAATACATAACGAAGAAACAAGCGAGACGTGTGGATCCATACATTGCGTATATGATTGTCGCGGCGAAGCGGGCACTTGAGAGTGGTAAGGTGAACTGGAACGATGAGTCGGCGCCGCACTACGTGAATAAGAAGTTGAGCGGATGCCTTATTGGAAGCGCCATGGGTGGGATGCATACCTTTGCGTTGGCGAACGAAGCGTTGATCAAACATGGGCATAAGAAGATGAACCCGTTTTGCATTCCGTTTGCGATTTCAAACATGGGGAGCGCGCTGACGGCGATGGATATTGGGTTCATGGGGCCAAACTATTCCATCGCGTCCGCATGCGCGACGGGTAACTTTTGCATTCTGAACAGTATGATGCACATTCGCAATGGTGAGGCTGACTTGATGCTCGCGGGTGCGAGTGATGCTGCGGTTATCCCAATCGGTATGGCTGGTTTCGCCGCCGCCAAGGCGTTGAGTCAGCGCAACGACAACCCAAAGGCGGCTTCTAGGCCGTGGGATGCCAACCGTGATGGTTTTGTCATGGGTGAAGGTGCGGGCGTGCTTGTTCTCGAGTCTTTGGAAAGTGCGTTGGCGCGTGATGCTCCAATCTTAGCGGAAGTGATGGGAGGATTTATGACGTGCGATGCGCACCACATGACGGAACCGCACCCCGAGGGTAAGGGTGTCAATTTTGCCATCGACAAGGCTCTCGAAGTCACCGGTGTCAAGGCTGAAGATATTAACTATATTAACGCGCACGCCACGTCTACGCCTGCGGGTGACATGGCTGAGCTTCGTGTGTTGCAGCGAAAGTTTAAGAACTCTGAGGGTGTCAAGATTAATAGCACCAAGAGCTTAATCGGTCACTTGCTCGGCGCTGCCTCGGCAGTTGAAGCGGTTGTTTGCATCAAGGCGATCACGTCTGGTGAATTGCACCCGAACATCAACTTGGAGACGCCAGATGAGGGCGTCGACACGTCCATGTTGGTTGGTAACAAGCGCGAAAAGCACACTGTCAAGTACGCGCTTTCGAACTCGTTTGGATTTGGTGGTCACAACTCGGCTGTCATTTTCGCCCCCTACAAACCGAAAGCTTAAAACTCAACAAGCCTAAGTATTCATTGTTCATATCAGTTTCTTTTCTAGCTTAATAATATGCCATTGCAAATGTGTCTATTTTCTAAAGTGTCTTAAATCAAATCGAGTCCAAAGACGGCGCTAATGACGAATAAGACGCCAAACGCCAAAGCTACGCCGCTCGAGCCGCGAGCAATGTAGCTCACAAACTTTGGATTGTTTTTCTCTAACGCTGCCGTCCCGGCGCCAATGCAGTACGTGTACGTTCCCATGGCAATGATGGTTCCGATGAAGAACGTCGCCAGGAAGGAAATAGCTTCAACTCGGGGAAGCGCGAGCGCCGGTAAAAGCAAGAACAACGAGTCAGGCTGTAAGCCATGAATGGTACCCGTGATGTACGTCCACGAGATGAAACTGCTGTCGCGTTTCGCAGGCATGGGCATATCAGTACCATGCGAGTGCGAGTGCGAGTGTGAGTGCGAGTGCGAGTGCGAATGTGAATGCGAGTGCGAGTGCCCGCCAAAGCTCTCCCAAAAGCCCATGGCGCCGATGATGATGAGCGTCAAGCCGACGATGCCTTGACCAAACTGACCAATAATCTCCATGTTAAGTGGCAAACGATCTCGCAACAGAATGAATATGCAGCCAAACAAGATTTGACCAGTGTTGTGACCAAAACCCCAAAGCGCACCCATGAGTGCGTTTTGCGCGCGACTTGGGCCGACGGTGAGCGGCGTGAGCGCGGCTAAGTGGTCCGGACCAGTCAACGTGTGCAAGCAACCCGCCAAAAGTCCCGCCCAAGCGGACTTGAATGCGGTAATGACGCCCATCCAGTTTGACAAGTGCAGCTGGCTAATAAATATAGCTACAGCTTCGCTGCACACGGTATATGCGGCACCCAACGCGCAAAAGACGGTGAACGCCCACAGCGCCAACGTCGTGGTCTTGGACAGCGGCTGACGACCAAAAGTCACGAGCAAACGCACAGAGTTCATGGCAACCATTAACGTTGCACCTTCGTGCAACAATACTGCCAGCCAAAGTGGGAACGCACCAAACAGCGCGGGAATAGCAGAGCCGATAATCGATATCACGGCGAGCGCGATGTTTTGTCGCAGCACCGTCCGCGTGCGGTCAGCCAAGGTGAACAATTCCGGAAGCTGCGAAATCCCGCCATCGTCATCCTTGGTGAGCAACAGCACATCTGCAGCGCTCGCCGCGGCGTCGCTCGGCGTGGACGCGATGGCTACACCGACATCCGCAGCTGCGAGCGCGGGTGCGTCGTTAATGCCGTCGCCAACCATCGCCACGCGAGGATACTTGCTCGTCTTTTTGCGTTCGCGCGCATTTTCAATAAGCTTGAGCTTTTGATCGGGCGTTAATCCGGAATACACGCTTTCAGGCGCGAGCTTGATGGCTTCGGCCATAGCTTTGGCACTCGTCTGATTATCCCCGGTGAGCATGAGGAGCTCCAAACCTTTACTGTTATCTGCCATTTCCCACCACCGACGTCGGCAGCGACCGCTGCGCAACGATTCGGCGGCTTCGGGCGCTTTCGAGTTCAAAGTATCACTGAAGCGGAACAACGCTGGTCGTTCTCCTTCAACAGCGAGTACGGCGACGATTTCACCATCGCGTGTTTCGGAGTTGATTGCTAACGAACAGTTTTCGGCGTCGTCTCCGCAGAGTTCGAGCGCGAATTCCGCCGTGCCAAATCTCGCGCGCTTGCCGGCGAATAAACCCTCGACACCACTGCCGTGCACCACCTTGTAATCGCCCGCATTACCGACATCCGGAAGATCTAAACCACGCGTCGATGCTGTAACGGCGGCGGCAATTGGGTGCGACGACCCGCGCTCGAGATTTAGCGCGTACGCCAGTGACTTGAGCGAAGCGCCGGGCGCGCCTTGTTCAGGTTTTTCGCAATCAAAACGCGTAATGCTTGTGCAGCTCATTTGACCAGTTGTAATAGTCCCAGTCTTATCGAGAGCCACGGTGCCTACTTCGGCTAATGCATCAAGCGTTAGTCCACCTCGAATCAGCACGCCTCGACGCGCCATGGCGCCGATGGCGGCGACGTAAACCAATGGGGACATTAACAACGCGCACGGCGCCGCGGCGGACAAGAATGCAAAGCTGCGGTACATAGCACCTCCTCGACCCAAAAATGGAATACCGAGCACGACTGGCGCAAGGAGCATTGTGATAAACGTAATGGCAAGAATAGCCTTGCTGTAGCGGTCACCTATACTATCAATTAACCGCGAAACCTTGGGTCGGCGACGCTGCGCCGCTTCGGTGAGACGAGCGATGCGCGCTGGAGTACTCTCCTCGCTCGAACGCAAGCTCTTCACCACAAGCACACCGTCCGTATTCATTGCACCCGCTGGAATCTCATCTCCATATCTCTTCATCACCGGTAAAGCCTCACCCGTGATGTGCTGAATGCTCACCAATGCGCTCCCGTGCACGACGACACCATCGAGTGGCACTTGCTGACCCGCCTTGACAAAAATCGTCGTTCCAATCTCTACATCCGCGGCTGGAACTTCTCTGATGGATGATATATCCGGTACTCCATCAGAATTGAGCGTGACAACGTCTGCAGTCGTCGGAACCGTGCCCCATAACGCCTTGAGATCACCGCGTGCGTGCGACGTCAATCGATCCTCCACAAAGTGCGCCGACGCAAACAGCACCAATAATAACGCACCCTCCATGGCGCATCCCAACAACACCGTCCCTAGCACCGCTAATGTAGTTAATACGTGAATATTCACGTTCCCAACCGCAAGTTCGTACGTGACATCCACAAACTCGGGCGTCCCAGCCAACGCGTACACTAAAATCGTACACGCCTTGCTCAACGTCGCCGCCGTCTGCGTCTCCACCACACCTCCACCACCCACGTGCATGAGAATGTGCGAAATCCCCGCCATAACAAACAACACCCACGACACTACCGCCACGAAAGCGTTCCCGCGCAAGAAATCCGCAACCCGGTGCACGCCCGTGGCGTTGAACACCGCGTCCAGCGCGCGCTCCAACTCATTCGCCTCCTTCCCTTGCGACGCCCGCATCATCATCCCAGCCTTGGCCACAAATTCATCCTCATCACTACTCATTATCTCATCCGCACTCGCCGCACCGTGCGAGCCACGCCCGTGCGAATGCGAGTGCGAGTGTCCGTCAAACGGCGACCCGTGCGCCACCGCGCCCGCGACCCCCACCCGCCCCCGCGCTCGCGCCCCGCCCCCGCTCGCCCCGCGCACCGCGCGACCGCACACCGATGACGATCGCGATGTCATCCACGCGCGCGGCGCCGACACCGCGCGCCCGAACGCGCCGTGATGCGCGACGCATCGCGCGCGCGCTGAAACCCTCAACTGCAATCGCCCTCCATCATCCGCGCCTCCTGCACGCGCGCTCGCGCCTCGCACCGGCGCTTGCGCGGTGCGCACGCGAGCTATGGCGATGCCGGAGCAACTCGCGGCGAGTGTCATCGCGCACGGGCGCGCGCGGCGTACTGTGGCGGCGCGAATGGGGCGCGGGATGGATAGCCGTGATGCGGCATCGACCGTGAACCGTTTTGAATGTGTGATAACATCACACATAGCTCTTTACATGGTTAAGTATTACTGCTCGTATTGTACGGTGATTTGTACTATGAATTGAAGAAATCCAACTGGACGCGATGCCGAGGCGTGGGTGTTGGCGACGCCAGAATCTGTCGCCGCGTCGCCGTCGCGCGTGACGCGCGCGGGTGCATCGCGTCGCGCTCACTTTTCTTTGCCTCGCTCTGCGCGCAGAGCGCGGCGGTCGCGTTAGGGGCGGCGTGCGTCGAGCGATCGTCGTGTGTTCGTGGCTTGGGTGTTGCGATCATTTCAATGATGTTTTCGCGCGCGTTCGTGCGCGCTGGTGAAGGCGATGGCGCTGAACGCGCGGCGTTGATTGCGTCGTCATCGTCTGTGGCGTCGGTGCAGTGCGGTGGTGGCGATGCTGGCGCCATGGAACGCGGGTGTTCGATGACGGAGGGTGTTCGCGCGGACGTCGACGACGCGTCGACGTCGAGACGATCGCGCGGCTTCGGTTCGTCGTCGGTAGGCGTCGTCGTCATGGCGGTGTGTGTTTTAGCAATTAGTGCGGTGGCGGTAATGATGACGGGGCGTGGAGGTGCGGCGCGGGGCGTGGCGGCGTTGGGTGAGGCGGCGCAACACCAAGGGCCGCAACCCGAGGCGCGTCCCGAGGCGTTTGCGTGTTACGCCGACGCCGAGGCGAAAGCGGCTGCCACGCTCGGCGAACTCGGAGGGACGTTACCGAACGGATGTTTGCAAGGAAAGTGCATCGATGTGACCGAAAGCGGGCGTAGGATTGCAGATGTGGGCGAACACATTTACGTCATTTGTATGCAGTGCAATAAACTGCGCGTGCCGTTGGAGTGGGCAGACAAGGTGACATTTGTTCGTGGTGAATTCGTCGATGGTTGTTACAAGGGTGCTAAAGATCATTGGCACAAGGCGTCGATGTCGCACGTGCACGCCATGAACGACGCGCGAGCGAATGCGTACAACACGATTACGATTATTGAAGAAGACGCGGCGACAAAGGAGCCTTCTGAAATGGGACGAGAGTTTGACATTGATCAAATCGTAAACGTGTTGCATTCAGACTCGCGCTGGCACGTTGCACGCGTTGGATATAGACCATATTTCTTCGAGAATCAGCACATGCACCAGAGAGAGTATGGCTGTCCAGAGCAGTGTAAATGTAACGCGGTGGCAAAGCACGCATGTATGATAGCCGGCGGCGAGTGCGACATCCGTAGTAGCGACTTTTATTTGGTGCGCATGGACCACGCGTTCCCGATTCAGCAAATGGTGCAAGTGCAAGGAAGTACGATTGACATGGAAGCGCTTCAACGCGTGAAAAATCAATTCTACGTCGTACCGCAATTGAGTTATCAAGACCATCTTGACGCCACGTTCGAGCAACAATTCAACATGGGAACGCGTTTCCGAGACATGTGTTTCGTCCCAGGCGCGACGACAGAACTCGGCGCGCAAGATACAACGACTAAAGACGCTTCAATTTCTTCAAATAGTACCACGGATAGCACCGCCGATGGTAAAGATGACATTGACGCGGAGACAGAGTACAACTCTGACGCGGCAACCATCGACGACGTCGACACCGACGTCGCCACCATCGGCGCGGCTGATGTCTTCGGATCTTCCGATTTCAACACGTTCTTCCTCGGCGACATTTAGACTTAAGCTAGGCTTTAACAAAGAAAGACCAAAGAGTTCTTCTCACACGTCTCGTCATATATGGTTTGCGCGCTCGACTACAAAACCTCAGAACGGGACGCGCGGCTTCAGCATGGTGTTCATCACCCCCATCGCGTTCGCCCGTCGTGCCCGTCGTGTCGGGTTCAACATGCTCACCACAAAGATCGCCAAGAAGGGTTTCTACAAAGGCAAAGGCGCGATAAACGTCGGCACACGCACGAAGCACGGTGCGTTTAAAACACTCAAGTGGAAGCTTCCACAATACGCCGTCCCGGAAGGCTTCGCCGCGAGCGCGTTGAAACCCTACGCGGAAGTCGGCCCCAAGTAATGACGCGCGATATCCGGACGGCGCGTGACGCGCGCGACGGCGCCCGCGCAGGGCGCACCGAGTAGTTTTAGCGAGTTTTAGCGATTGTAGTTTTGTAGCTCCAGTGATCCTTTTGAGAGGTTCTTCCTCATAAACGCGCACGCGCGTGGCGAAAATCACCGAGGACGGGCGCTACGAGCCGTGTAGCGCGTGTGCGGGGTGTGCGTTGTATGTCAGCGCGCGATGCTCGCGTCGTGTGGAGGAACGACGACGTTCGTGGTGCATTGTAAACGCAATGCGAGCAGTAGACAGGTGCGACTCGAGCGCACGCGACGGGACTGGACGTGACTGACGAGAGCTCGCTCGTGACGCGCGATTGGACCACAGACACGTAAAGTGCGGAAACGCGAAGACACTCGAGAGTTCTTGAAGGAGAAAGCGGCGCGCGAAGAGGCGGCGAAAATTGCGGCAAAAGTTAAGCCGTCGGCGCCGTACGCGGCGGCTACGTCTGAGAGTCAAGCGACGGCGCGCGTCGTCGAGGCGTACGATGCGTGGTTGGCGATTGGCGAAAATTTGAAGGCATTAAAGGATACCGCTAGGGCGAGCGAGAAGTGGGATCAAAGCGTCGGGTACAAGGCGTTTCGAGAAGTTATGGTTGAAGTGGCGGCGTACGACGCGGCGCGTATTCGCTACGTCGAGACGCGTCTCGAACGAGCGCTGGTATTATTTTACGAGGCAAAAGGCGAGAGCGAAACGGGTTATAAAACTCTCGATGCGTTTAATTGGTATTACGGGCGAGATTTCGACGCGAACGACGGGGTGAACGGGAAGAGCTTGACGTATATGTTACCGGCGGTGCTCAAGGCGCAAGCGCCTCGCGCGGTCGCCGAGCTCTTCTTTGTCGCATTAAATGGCGGCAAGAATGGAATGCCGTGCGTGTCGTATCCAGAAAAGCCGTTGCAACAAGCCATCGGGCGTCTTGAAGATGCGGCCGAGTATGATTTGCTGGAAGAAGATGAACTTGCGCAGCTCGCGGCGATGAAGGCGTTTGTCGCAGAGTCAAACAATTGAGAAATGTATCTTGAACTGTAGAAACGATTAATCACGATTAGGATTAGCGCGTGTGTTGGCATGTATACGATATGCGTTTTTTATTATTTCATCAAACAAGTTGTGCGTGTGCGCTGGTGATTATAAAGCCGTCGGGCGCTCGCCGCCATCGCTTCCAGCCTCTTCGCTGGCGATGGTGGCGGCCAAGGCCCAAGCGTCGTCGCGGCGACTCCACGACGAACCTTTGCCCGAATCTACCGCATTCTTTGCTTTAGCCTTCACTGAGTCGATGCGCTGTTTGGTGGAAAGTGAATTATTCATCGTCGCCGGCGGCACGGACTCTTTGGGCTCAGTTCCGCCGTTCGCCACGGCGTCAATCAGACTGTTCGCCCAAGGCGCGCCCGGGAGCGCGTGCACAAGCTGCGGGTCGGCAAAGTGCGCATCATCCTTTGGCGTCACCACGTACTCGCTCAATCTGCGTTTAATAGCATTCAGCGCCATCTCCGCCCGTAATACGCGCTTCTCCAACCGTCTATTCTCCGCATTCAAAGTCAACACTTCGCGTTCGAGCGAAAAATCATCCACCAACATCTTCGTGCGCTCCATCTCCATCCGTCGCACCTTTTTCTGTAACGCCTTCCGCTCACTTCTCGCGGGCCAACCCAAGATGAGATTGCCCACAAACGCGCCGATGCCCCCACCCTTTATCATCCGTCGCGTCTCGGGCTTATACGTCATCCACTGTTTCTTAATCGGCTCCGTCACCGGTTTAAGCAACTTGGAAATCTGCCGCGCCGTTGGTCCAAAGTGATCCACCGCCACCTCCATCGACGGCGTCAATAACTTGACCTTTTCATTCACTTGCGTCGTCAGCGCGTCTTGCGTCTGCGACGCCCACCCGCGCGAGGCTTTCGTCGCTTGTTTCGCCATGTCCTGCGCCTTGGTCCACCATCCGCCCAATCCGCCATCGCCAGCGGCGCTCTCACCGCTCGCTGGCGCGCCTTCGGGCGTGGCCCGGCGCCGGTACGACACCTCACGGCGCCGTTGTCCCCGCGCGTGCCGACGTCGCGCCTGGTGGTGGCTGGAATGATGATGATGATTAAACGACCCGCTCAGCGCGCGCGGGGCGCCAGGGCCGCCGCCCGGCGGTGGTAACATCGCTCGGTGTGCGCGTTGACGTGTGCCGCGCGCGAGACTGGGGCGTCGAGCGTCGAGCGACGAGCAATGGCGCGGTGCATGGGCGCGACGAGGACACCGCCAACGGACACGTTACAAACGGACCATACCGTTGGTGCGCGCGGTTGCCCCGGCCTCACACGCCGACGCCGCGCGCGAACGACGCCAGCCGCGCGCGCACGGGCGCGGGTGAACGCGTTCGATCGATTCGCGCCGTTCGAGAGCGGCGAACGCGCGCGTGCGTGGGTGAGCTGCGTCGATTTTGCGTGAGCATCGAGCCAGAGGTGTGGCGCGGTGAGGATGTTTGAGAAGCAGTTGACGTCGTTTTTGAACAAGTATTTGGGGTCGGTGCTCGAGGGCATCGATCCCGATGACGTGCGAGTGGGGGTGTTGAATGGGGATGTCATCATACGCAAGGTGAAGGTGAAGGCGGAGGCGTTGACGGTGATGTTGGATGAGCCTTCGTTGGCGGCGAGACGTGGATACGTGGAGGAGTTACGCGTGCGCGTGCCGTGGCGGCGGTTAGGGAAAGAGCCAGTGCGCGTGACGTTTAATGGGGTGTATATTGTTGGTCAGATTGACCCGACTGGGGCGTCGTCGAGGGAAGAGACGCGAGAAGATAGAGATAGAAAAGTGAAGGCGAAGGCGGCAAAGGCGACGCGCGCGGCGGCCAACGCCGCAGAACAGGCGTGGTTGAAGTGCAATCCGGCGATAAAGGTCGATACTTTGGAAGCGGCTACTGCTGGCGATGGTGCGAGTCAGCAAGACGCTATCGCGGAGAAGCGGAAGAAAGGCATAGCTGGGATCATTGACGTGGTGATGGCGAATGTGACTGTGGAAATTTCAAAGATTCACGTGCGCATTGAAGATACCTACGGCGATAGTAAGATTCCTTGTGCGATGGGATTCACCCTTGACGATCTATCGCTGTCAACAGTGGCTGACACGTTAGCTGCGACGTTTCAAGTGGGCGGATTTGACGAAAAACTGCGAAAGTTGGTCAAATTGGAACGCATGGGCGCGTATGCAGATTTTGGTTCTGAATCCATCATCGCGGATGTACCGAATGGATGGGCTAGTATATCGCACGATGACTTCGTTCGCCGCATGTCCAGCGTATTTTCAATGCGCGGGCAAACCTCTTTAGCTCGGAGCAAAACACTCGTAGCACCTGAGTCGTATATTTTTGGTCCGATACAAGGGAACGCGATGTACGTTCGCCGTGGCCAAAACGACATCGAATCAAAATCTCCGATGCATCAACTTCAGGTGAATATGGATGCTATTCGTATCAACGTACGCTCGAGTCAACTTAAAGTATTCTGGGCGCTGAATACTAGGATTAAACTGAGTCGTATTCGTCACGAGTACGTTTTCTTGCGTCCAAAGGCGACAGTCATGGATGACAGGCGCGCGTGGTGGAAGTTTGCGATCGAATGCGTGAAAATGCACGTTCAGCAGGTCCGTAAACGACGCGGCTTAGACTTTGAGTTGAGCATCGAGAAGATGATACAGATAAACAAGGCACGTTCGAGTTACATACCGCTGTATCTTGAACATTTGCGTCGCGCTCCTCCGCCTCCAGAGTGCATGATTTTGCATAAATCTGCGCAGAGGAATAAGTACTGGCCACCAAAAATCAAGATTGGAGAGTCTTCCACTCTCGATAAGCTTGAAGATGGCTTGCCTGTACAAAGCATAGTGCTATTCAGAATTCTAGCCCACAAGGAGTATCGCAAATCGAACGGTTTGCGCGCCGCCGTAATACGAGAACGCTTGAGACGTTATGGGAACAAGTTTGTCATAGTTGGAACCCTATTTAAACTAGCAGGGGGTGGCATAAAAAATGTGCTTAACGTCAGCAAAATGATTATTAAGCCCGTGTTTGGGGCAGTTGATAAGAAGGACTCTGCTCAGCTTGTCAGGATGCACAGACAAGCGTCACGAGTTGATACAAATTCAATGCAGGAATGGAACGAATTGGCTGAAGCCGTGGATTTGCAAGAACGCAATAAGACGTTGCTGAGAGAAGAAAACGTACGAAATAACAAAAGACTGAGTGTCAGCATTCCAGATATTTTCGTGACCATGATTGATGATGAAATCGTTGGAGAGGATGAGCGAGAGATTTTCCGAATTTCGATTAGTCAAGTCTTACTCGGGAAGTGCATGGGGGGAAGCACATCTGAGCAGAGACTGTTGATTCAGAACGTTATTGCTACGGCGCCTGAGGGTAAATTGATCGATTTAAACGGTAATGCTGCGCGTATCTTACCTTCAGGTGATGCTTCTCGCCACATCCTCTGGGGCACCGAGTCTGTAGACTACGCCGCAGTACAGTTGCAGATGATCAAAGGTGATCCTGAAACTGACGAAGAAATTTTTGTCAGAGCCAAATTACAAAAGGCTTTTGTTAACGTTTTGCGAGAGCCTCTGGACCGTGTCGCTGCGACAGCTACGCGTCACCAAATCACAAAATCGTACATCAAGTCCTACGTTTTTGATGATGACATGAAAGAGCAGAGCAATACCGACGCATTGGTGCAAAAGTCTCATTCTTTTAAGATCAAACCTCGAGTGAAATTGGATTTGAATGTACATGCGCCTTTGATTGTCTTATCCGCATCCGGAGATGTTGTGAATCTTTGTATTGATCTTGGATCCGTTACTGTCAAGTCAGTTCGTCCGATTTCTGTAGGCGTTCCAAAAAGCGCTAAAGACGAGCATAATGCTTACCGCATCCGTGTTCGAGGCCTGTCGGCTGGATTCATCCAAGGATGCTGGGGCATTGATACGATTAGATCAAAGTATGACCCCGTGTCTTTTCAGCTTGACGCGAGCGCATTACCATTTTTGCATACAATGTCGGTGGATTTGTCGTATGTTCAAAATCTGGATCACGCTTCACAGCATCCAAACATAGCTTTGAGCATTGACGTACCCAAATGTGCTGTTGATTTGTCGCCGATACGAGTACATAATTTGAATCGAGTAATTAAAACGCTCAAGCGTGCTGATGGCGGCGACAAGGATACGAAAACTGCGGAAGAAGTAAAGACGCGTGATACGCCGGCGTTGGATGTCCGAGTTCTTCAATACGATGAACTTGGCGAGTTCACATGGAAAACAGCTACGATTGCGATTGATTCAAAATATTTCTTCATCGTAGACATTACTGATGATCGCGAACGTCAGAATATTCGCATGGACTTGACTGGGACTGCGGGGGCGAGTAAACTGCGCAAAGACATTTGCCAGGATCTTGGACTGAATGCCAACGTTCTTGTTGTCGGCAAGGTAGTTCTCTCCCAGTCCGCTCTAGCTGATGCTATAAGTTCGCAACATGCGGTTATCATGCGGTTTGATGCTGGCGAGTCCACGCAAGATGCGGCTGATTCACTTGCCAAATCATGGTATGATAAAATCAACACCATCGCGCGTGAGAATTCGCGAGCGAGATTTTTATCTGCAGAGGATGAGTCGTCTTCGTCATCAAACAATAGTGTTCGATCAAGGGTTAACTTTAGATTGCAAATTGCGTTTGAGCAGTTTGCACTTCATATGATTGCCCCGTTGAAACCTCACCCTGCCGAAGAACACCAAGCCTGGGATCCAGAAGACGACAGCCACGAGCGTCCATTTGTGGATTTTGTGCTTGGAAAGTTGACTATTCAATCGGAACGGTCAAGAACCTGTTCGGAATTACATGTTGGAGCAAATTCGCTCATGCTGTATGATATGTACGCAGCCCAAGCGTATGGCAAAGAGATCGTTACTGCACGTCCCCGAGAGGTGCTTGAAGGCGTGGATTTTCTTACTATTACAAGCGTTGTGCGAAGCGAGCATGATCCTGATTACGACGGCGTGACAGCGGATGTACGTATAAAGCTTGGGGATGTGATTTTCGACGTCGGAAGAAGCACACTCACTGGTTTGATCTCGTTTTGCAAGTTTCGACTAAGACCTCCGACGTGGAGACTTCACAAAGTCCTGCCTAAACTGACACCAAAAGTCTTGGTGAATAACGCGCTCGTTAAAAAGGTGTCTCGTAGGATCGATTGCGAGTTCACATCTGTGACTGCGCACATGTACTACAATCAACCTTCACGAGATGAAGTAAAAGCTGGCACATTGTGTGTTGAGCGCGTACTGTGGGTGACGGCAATCAGTTCCCCGACTCGCCAGACGGATCTTAGCATTGGTGATGTTAAGGTAGCAGCGAGCAAAATGGAAGAATGGAGCGTCAAGTCGTCATCGAAAGACGTGCCTAACATATTACTTCTCAAGAATGTTGTTTACGACACGGGCGAAGAAGCCGATGGTGCAGATACTATGCTTAACATAGAGCTTGGCGGTCTTGATGTGATCTGGACTCCAGATTTGCAAGCGTCGTTTACATATCTTGGATCTTTCATGCCACCGGTACAACCAGATCACATGCCGAAGTTCATTCACCCAGCTGACAAACCGAGACCCGGCTTTACTAAGAAGAAGTCCAGATTGACGCTGAAGATGGATTCACCGACTATAATTCTTCCCGGAATCCTTGAAAGCGCTCCGAAGACTATCATCTTACCCGGAAATCTTGAGATAACTAAAAGATTTCACACCGGACAGGTTGCTGGAAAGACGTTGACGTATCAAAAGATGCAATTCATGTTGAACCATATCACAGTGGCAACAAAGGCGCAAGGACATCAAGAATCACAAATGGCGCGTAAGCCACTTGAAATTTCCGGTTCCATCGTAAGTCGGGTGGATGATGCGGGAGGTGTGATCAATCAAATCGATGACGCGTTTGAAGTTAAAATTAAGCCGATATCTCTCGATGTATCTGGAGCTGACGTGCGGTGTATTTCTGATTGCATAAATGTGATCAAGAACGCTGAAGCGAAAGAGCGGATTTCAGCAGTAAACCCAATCATATGGGGTAAGGTTCCGCCAAAAGAGGCTGAAATAGTCCTAACGCCTAGAGTACGTTCAAAGCAATACTTTGCGAGTATTGGAAGTGTGCAACTATCCATGTTCAAGCAGCAAATGCGCCAACGTCCAATTTCTACTGCGAAGTTATACAAAATACAGATGTTTGCTGTAAAAGATCTGAACAATAGGAAGACGATGGAGATGGATGTCATCCTTCAAAGATTGATTGTCGAAGACAATTCAAGTGAAGATGGCCGCAATATTGGTAACATACTTCAAGCTGGTACGGCACATTCGCCGTTGGTGCGACTCAAACTTGATGATGACGTGAAACAAATGCGATTGCGATTGTCTCTTCAACCGGTCCATATCGATTTACGAGTAGGAGTTTATCTTGATACGTTGCGAACGTTTACTTCAGGTAAATTAGGAGGCGAAGTTTCTGCTGGTTCACTACTTCCAAAAGACTTAAATTGCTTGAATGGTCGGGATACTTCCTTGAGCGGCGACGTCGCTCTTACACAGTGTACTAGACTTCTTGCTGATGATTTCAAGTCACACAGTGGTTCGTACAAACTCAATGGCAATGGTCACACGGTGTATTTTGTTGATAATCACGACGAAGTCATTGTCGAGGATTCAGAAATTCTTATATTACCCGAGACGCTGCCGAGAATTATCATTGGTTACGGATCAATTCTGAAATTCGAAAATATCAAGTTTGCATGCAGTTCTTCTGCTTTAGCGCGATTTATCAAAATGTCTCACGGCGCAAGTTATTCGTTTGGCCCGGCAGTTGAGTTTGTAGACGTCGATCGTAGCGCATTGAACACTATTTTGCCACCAGTTGTGAAAAACAGGACGACGCGGCCCAAGGGGACAGACAAGCCTAGAGATCTCAAGCCTTTGCTAGTTTCCGTGGATGCTTCTTGCTTGCACTTCACTATAAATGGTGAAGAGGAATGTGATCAACTTGATTTCATGCTTGGGCTTGCGTACCAGTTTGAACGGGACTCTGCGTTCAACACAAAAATGACGGGCAAGGTGCGTCGTCTTCGCACAACTGATACTATGACACCGTCGCTCCTCGAGCCGCTATCTGCAACAGTCCACATCGTAAATCACGGAGGCATTAAACACTGCACGGGTTCTACGACACCAATTATTGTGGAAGTGACCCCGCACAGGTTGGCTGTGTTGAGCCACTTTAGCAAAACTATGGCACAGGCACTGGCTGTCGCACCGCTTTTAAAATGTGCAACTTTCGCATGCGTTTGGGGAGGAGCATCTGATGAAAGTAATCAGGCTATGATACTCATCATGAAAAATCAAGATAATACGGCGTACACAGTGTGGAGACCAGTCGTGCGAGATGGTTACGCATCGTTGGCGGATGTTGTGAAACCAGGACAGGGAGCACCTGATACTTCAGTTACAATCGTGCGTGATAGTCCAGCACTTTGCGCTCTCCCGTTAAAATTTGAGAAAATTGACGGAAGTGATGCACCTTGCTTTTGGCGCCCAATCGCACCGCCGGGTTTCGTAAGTTTGGGTGTAGTCGCGTCAACATCCGTTGATGATGTTCCGTCGTTACGTTGCGTACGATGCATTCGTCAGGAACTCGTGACAAACTCTGGTCAAGCTTCAGCGCTAGCGACATTTCCTCTTTACGGCGAAATGTCAGGAGGAACTACAACGATGTGGCAACTTGGTAACCAGACTCAAGGGTGCAACATTGTTGATTCTCGCGATCCGCCAAACCGCTTTGACATTCGCTTGCCGCCAGGCTTTCATGAGACAAAGACGAACAGAAAGACAGCTAAAGGAATCGACAATTCGATGTTCCAATGTATAACAAGTGTAGACTTTACAAAGATATGGACCGGTCGCAATCGCAACTCGTCTTATATCGGATTTTGGAAGGTCGATTGTCCAGAAGGATTTGTATCGACTGGTGATTGTATCGCGGCTGGTGAGCTCCCACCATTGAACACTCGCGTGTTTGCCGCAGACACAGAAGTTTTCCAGCATCCAAATGACTATGACCTCGTACATCGTAGCTTTAATGATGTGCATCAGCTGAGTATATGGAAACCCATCCCAGCGGAAGGTTTTGTTGCAGTCGGATTTGTTGCAACAACGGGAAGTGAAAAGCCAAGTCACCACCGTATTGTGTGCATTCGTCGAGACTTAGTGCGAGACATGAGCAACAAGCAAGTTGATGATGCGAAATGGTATCACCGAGAAGCTTCTGATTATGACGTTTACTTTTGGGAGACCAACACAATCACGCGTAATTTTGTCGCCACACGCGTCTCTATCAACACAGATAACGAAGAATCCAAGTCGATAAGTTTTGACTCCAGCGTCGGGCACATATGCGAAAAGGTGCTCAATCACAAGTCTCTCATAAGCTTGCAAGCCCAAATATCCATTCCCAGCGTCCATGTCGCTCTTGCATTCGAGCGTCAGTTGCGGAATCAGGTATTCATGCTGCTCCAGTTACGTGAGGTTGCGATCAAATGCGAAACTCAATCAAAAGTGCTAAATATCGCTGTAGACACAGAGTTGAGTGTTTTACATCGTAACTATCGATTGAATTATGCAATTGAACCCGTTATCGAACCCTGGAACGTGTCACTGTTGATGAAAAAAGTGCAAAATGATGGATTTCTTGCAGGCCCAACAGCGACATACTTCTCATGTACAAGTCAAGAAACGCTAAAAGTTTTGATCACTCATTCTCTATTGAATGAGTTGATCAACGCTATAGTCATGTTAAGAGCTCCAGATGACGAGAAATTCTACGTTGCACGAAGTGTTTACTCCAAATCGTTGCAGAAGGAAGAAGTCTTCAACAGTACCGGCCGAAGTATATGGGTGCAAGTCCCGCACGGTGCAATTGAAGAAGTTCCGTCTGGCCAAGTCATTAGATCACAGCTTCTTGACAATCAGGATGAAGACGATTTCACTAGTGGTGCCGTGTCATCTGAAAGTAAGCATGTCACTCGTGAAGCCATGCATCACTTCGACAAAGTCAATCCAAACACAGACGATGAGCGACTCACTGTGGCGCATATCATCGTCGATATACTGGCAATCGAAGAATCAGCAAACACTCGAATGTATCCAAAACTAACATTCAGTATTTGGAACGATGACTTGAAAAGTCTCGAAGTGGCACCGTTACCAATCGGAAAGTTCCATGGTGCCGTGAGCTTGTTGATTCCTCACCCACTGGCGCGACTGCCAGGCCACCAAGAGTATTTACACAATGAAGCCATAGACATCCGTGTTGAATTTACTTACATTGACGCTGATGGGGAATCGAAGAGCACATCTGGTACTCTTTCGGCGCCGATTTATGATCAGAGAAACGGGTGGATTGGAAGCAAGCTTGGGTGCTGGGTCGACTGCAACGACGGCAATGGTGAAGCTGTACAAGTCAAGTTACGTGCACATGTGGTTGAAGGGCTGGCGGCGCATCCAATCGGACATCTGTCTACTAAAACTCCGTCATTGTCGCGTGAAGTAAAGGATCGTTCCAATACGTTTGAACGGTCAAGGCCTCCTTTGGTTGTGTGTCGTACAAATGATCTGAGGGAAACATGGTGCAGTGAAGGCTCGTACAAAGTGAAGGATTCAATAAGTGTATGGACTCCCTGTGCACCTTCTAAACATGAGCTCGAGACGAGATACAACTTTTTCTGCGACAAACCTGAGGGACATTATACTCTGGTACCATTTGGTACTGTCCTCGTCGCAGGTTTAACCGCCCCACAAAGTGCACTCATGGCTGTTGTCACACACAACTCCACCGACACGCATCCCGCCACAGCTTTCCCCAAAGATTTCGAACTTCTGTGGGCAAGTGATTGTTCGGCACTTTCGTTTTGGACGCCCATAGCTCCGGAAGGATATGTTGCTGTCGGCAATGCTGCGATTGATGGCGTGAAGAAGCCGCCTTTGGACTCGTTTGTTTGCATCCGTGAAGACTTGACGGACAACGCGGTAATTTCTCCAGCACCGATTTGGAAATCGCGTGGTAATTTCAAGTCACAGAGTAGAACGAAAGTCGCTGTTTATCGAACCGGTATGCAAAGTACAGGTGGTTGGACTTTTATTCATCAAAAGGCTCGTCGCGATCAGAGTGGTATACCTTTGAATGAAATACCGAGTGCCCGACAACTTTCTCAAAAACGATGCCATCATTCGCTTGATGATGAGAGCGTTCGGGAAATGATCATCGGTGCAGCGTCAGATACCGCGGAATCAAAGAAAATCATCGATGATGGCGATGAAACCCTGGCAATTTCTTTCTCCTCAGCTGGTCCTTTCGAGGAAGTCAGCCTTCATCGCAAGGCGACGCACGTAGTTCGGCACAAGACTCACGGGATGATTTACAATAATCGTGAGGGTAAATTGAAAGGACTTATCACCTGCATTAACGAAGCATCTACTCATATTGAAGTCTCGGTCAATACGGCCAATCGAGGTAGCACGATGATGTCGATGACGGGTACACTTACAGATCCATTCGATGAAGATGGCGGTGACATCGACGAGGTCACGGTGTTTGAGTCTGAGCGATACTATCCTTTCAGAGGTTGGAGATCTCCAAAAGATCTGAACACCTTTAATGGACGTTTCAGTCTTCGTTTGGACGGTTCGTCTTGTACTAAGTACTTTCCAGACGTTAAAGCACCAAAGGGATATGCTTTTGTTGGACCGTGGATATTAGACTTACCCTCAAATGAGCGCGTCAACGAGCACGGCTGGGCGTATGGTGCAATGTTCGTTACGAAATGGCCGCCCCCGCGCGGGTCTAGCTCCAGTAAAGGCAGAGCAACGCGTCGGCGTCGATGGTTTCGCAAAATTGAGCTAGTGAAAGTTGAACGTGTGGAGCACATCCAACTTCGAAACATGAGAAGGGATACTCTTGATAACTGGCACAATGTGTTAGCGGCTGACGGCGAACTCGATTTACCAGCATTCTGTGGCGCTGATGCTTACACACTGACGCTCGCAACTGACTTGACTAAATCAAGTCGGGAGTTTTCGGCGTTCGAGAGCTCTGCATCATTTCATTTGAACTGGTTGCTGGACAAATGCGATAGAGCGTGGTCGTATTCATCTGGACAAGACCATTTTATTCTGGTTAAACAATCGAGGCATAACGAGACTCAAGAGATTGGCTCCAATGAGCCATTGGGGATGAATCTACGCATACTCGCCCCTTTGCAAATCCAGGCATCCACGCATTCTACCTCCCGAGTCATTCTCATCGCCGATGGGGAAGAAAAACTTTGTGAGACCATGCAACCAGGCGAAGTCAAGCACGTAACGTCTGTGGATACAAGTAAAAGTATTTCGATGCACGTGACAGTATTTAGTGCTCATGTCACATTGAGCCAAAGCAAGGCATCATTACTCAACATCACTGAGGCTGGACAGCCCGACGCCACACAGCGCACTTGGTTGAACTTGAAAGGTTACTCAGATCTGAAATCTTTGTATTATATCTCTGCTTCGAGAAGCCGTGCGATCGATGACATGGATACTGTTTCTGACGATCCGTCTCAACATGCTCTGAGTATTGAGTATCGAGCAGCGCTGCTCGTTACAAATGCCACGCCTTTATCAATCAGAACTATCGCATGGCCCAGTAACGAAGGCACGCCGAGATTGAGTAGCCTTGACGACTACGTTACAATTTCACCAGGGCAAACTCAGCCCGGGACATACTACATAAAGAAAGCAAAGGCTGCGAATGAAAATACATCATACATGCTTGGGGTGTTATTAGATTCCACTCAAATAACGTTTGAAATCGCTGCATCTGCTGAACCGAGAACTATCTTCGTTCCGAATATGGCTGGTGACAAAATTGCGCTTCGTTGCTCTTGCAACGTCTGGTCTGCGGATGGCATAACCACGTCAAGGTTACCTACATACAACATTACTATTCAGCCAACTATCGCCGCGGTGAATTTGACGAGCTATCCACTTTACATTCGTTCGAACAACTATCCGTCCGGGCAACTACTCACACCTGGTGCGAAGGCTGTTGCATTTCCTGTCGACTATAGTACATCAGCTGGCAACGTTGACGTCGAAGAAGCTTTAAACAAGGCGATCATTCAGCTGGCCGTTGCGCCCAAATCAGTGCCGAGCCCATCGTTATCCGGTATTCATTGGAGCTCGCCGATACAAAACATTCTTCAGTACTCTGGGTCCTTGTGGAACATTCCGCAAGATGTCAATCCATCTATCGCAGAAATCGGCGCGTTCCGCAGATTGCCGAGCGTCAATAATGACGGAGATTTTGTGAGTTTAGTGAAACCTTTGTTGGTACAATTTCGCGTTGAACGCTTAATCAATGGTTGCTTCATGATTGTGCTCTCCGGAGAGCCTAGCGCGAACACGACTCCAGTGCGCATCATGAATCACATGCGGGAATGTGTTCTCGTGCGACAAATGAAACGCGCCGTGGAAGCGTTGCGTACACCGTCCAAACTACGGGGACTCAAGAAGTCCACACGAAATCCATATGTTGGCGTCGGGCGATCTTACGCACTTCAAGAATATTCATCAATGGCGTGGGCGTGGAGTTCTCCTAGTGTAGGCAGTACGGCCGAATCGAACAACACAAACGACTCATTTGACGGATCTGCATTTCAAAACGAAAAGTGGCTCGAATTTTCAACCAGTGATGGCGAAATGACGTGCATTCGTGTGAGCGCTTCAGATAAACATGGCTCTGAGATCATTCATCTTGGATCTATGAAAACACGCCATGCATCTGGTGAGATATTTGGCTTTTGGCGTGGTGAAATCTTACACATTCACATCATCGAGTATTCTGACGCGGCGCGATTGAATTTCCACATTGGCGATAAACCGCTCATGAATACGTCAATCGCAAAAGAGTTGCATTTAGCACTCGATTTCGTTGGAGTGTCTGCGACAATAATTGATCGCTCACAATCGCTCTTTGCAGAACTATTTCACATATCTATCGATAACATCATGATGAGACGAGGAAGTAATTTATGCTTGGGAAAGTCCATTTACACACATCTCACCGTCGGTGCAGTGCAGGTGGACTACAGCATGCTCAACGCTCGATACCCAGTTTTTATTTGGCACGATGCTTCACGTGGTAACTTTTTCGAATGTTATTTTACGCTCAGTTGGAAAGATGCGGGAGAAGTACTCATCAACTGCTACCATCAAAAAACACCTGAGGGTGGATTATACGTCCGCGCAACGGAATATTTGTTGTGGCAATTGTACAGCTTCAACAAATCTTTAGATTTGCATCGCCTGAAACCGACGACAAACTTGACATCACTCCAGGCGAAGAAAAATCGTAAGAAGAAGAATGAAGCAGTCAAGCATCTCAACAAGAGTCGAGACGTGAAGCTACAAATTCTTTCTCTTGAAATCGAGCCCGTGTACATCACGCTGACGTTTGAGCCGCGGCCAGAGTCTCGTCCAGCAGATGCGGATGCGAAACTCATCGGCGTACTATCTTTTGCGTCTGTCGATAGACTATCCATCAATATTCAGCGGTTCAGCAGACGTGCGCAGCAAATTCCACTATCTGATTTAAAACGGGAATTCCGCACGCACTTATTGGCACACATCTTCACGCAGACATTTCACGTGCTGTCCTCGTTTGACACGCTCGCGAACGTCTCCTCTGGGCTCAACGCTTTGGGTAAAGCCGTAGAGACGGGTTTCGGCACTCTCAATTCTGTGTCCGGATCCGAAGGTAAAGCAATCGTTCAATCAGACGTTGCGTATCGGGATTCAAAAGCTGATAATGTCGCCGCTGGTATTTTCTACGGAAGCGAAAAGCTCGGTCGCGGCATCACAGCAGGCATTTCTGGTTTAGTTTTCAAACCCGTACAGGGCTTCAGAAAGAGGGGTATGAGTGGCGCCGCGGTGGGGTTCGCACACGGGGTCACTGGCTTAGTGACTCAACCCGTGGCTGGTGCGATTAGTCTCGTCGCGAAGACTGTTGAAGGCGTAGCGAGTACCGCCAAGGATGTGAAATCTGGCACGCGCGACATCGTCATGTCAAACAAGGTCGCGTCTGTCGTCGTGCGCAGGTTGCCGATTGCCATTCGTGCGGACGGTATCGTTCGCGCGTGGGATGAGGCGAACGCACTAGGCGTCTACTATTTGCGCACAGCGGTGAGAATGGGTAAGACATTCACCATGCACGCTCCGGGTGCAAAGGACCATTTCATCGGTATGCATCCAGTTTTGGGCGATCGAAAAATTATCATCTCCGCCGAACGAGTCATGTACGTCGACGTCTCTGACAAAGTTGAGTACTTATGGCAAGTTCGTTGGTCAGACATCACGTCCGTTTGGATTGAAAACGCCGTCTTCATCTATTTGCAAACAAATATCACGTTTGCGACTGAAAGCTCGGGCGTGACAAAGAATTCTGAACATTTGTCTTCTCGGTTGCGCATCCACGTTGGGAGCGAATCCGAAGCTCAAGCGCTGAGCGCTAATCTACGCCGCGTGTGGTACGAACACATCGATGCGCGTTAGCTTGTAATAATCTACACGTAGTTAGTCATAGTTATTCAACGCGCGCTAGGTGCTACTACACATCGCCGTCAACCAAACAGCCGCTTCAACAACGGTTGGTGATGCTCGTCAATTTCCTCGAGCTTTGCCATGGCTGACGCAATTTCATCATCCGTGAGCTCATTAATCTCGCCATTCTCATCTATGCTACTCAATTCGTGATGATTATCCATCTCCTCGCCCTTGATTTTGCGCATCAAGTAAATGATTGAGTCTCGCTCGGCGTTCACCTTGCCGAGCCGAGCTTTCAAACTTTCAACCAACGCCTTTTCATTTTCACTCAACACCTTCTCCACCCGCGTCGACGTCGATGCACGATGCTCATCAACGCCACCCTGGTGTGTGCCAGCATTCGCTACAACGTGTGCATTTGCATTCGCGTCGCCGTCGGCGTTAAACGCGCGCGCTTTCGACGCCGGCCTCTTCCCGAGCCACCCGAAAACAAAACCAGCTCCCTCTCTTTCCTTCGCCCTCGCCGCCCTCGCCGCCTCTCGCGTCGCTTCGCGCATGCGAATGCGCTCTTCTATTCGCTCACCAATCGTCCGATCGCCCTTTTCGCCAAAGACGTCAATGTACGACGCGTACCACGGGCGCGGCGTCACGCTGACAATGCATAAACCGATGAGCAACCACGCGATGCACGCCCGCGCGCGACGCGTCCCGCGATCGTGACGCGCCCGCGCGTACTGCGGCGTCATGAATCTCGGGTTGTGCGCCGCGGTCGACGCGTGCGCGTGCGATGGCGGCGCCATGCGCGTTCGCTCACGCATACGAACGGCGCGACGACCACTGGCGTCACAACTGCGCGCATTCAATCCATCAATCAATCGCAACCATGGTTGCGCTGACGTGCGTGGCGCGAGGCATCGGTGGAATCGATGACCTGCGCGCGCATCTCGACCCGTCGCGCGTGCTTTTTGGCGTCTTGCGATTCACGTTCGGCAAGGGCACGTTCGCGCGCGACAAGTATGTGTTTGTCCACTGGAACGGCGACGCGTGTTCGGTCGTGAAACGCGGCCGCGCGAACGCGCAAAAGCAAGCGGTGGAGGTGCGTGATGCGTTGGCGTTGTGTATGATGCGTCGCGCGAGTGCGGCGCGCGTGGTGTTGCGCGAGGCGTGGGAGGATGAGTTGATTCGTTCGAGGCGCGTAACCGTCGACGCTGACGCGCGCGTTGTTCGTATCGTAGGAGGCGCTTTCGCCGTGGCACGTGAGCATGAGTTTTATTGAACAAAGCGAATGCGCGGTGGATCGTGTGGTGGAGGAACTGTATCGCGTAGTGGTTTCGGATGGCGCGTTAGGGGAGAACGGAACGACGCCTCCAAGTTACGAGGCGGCGGTGGCGACGATGAAGAGCGACATCGCAAATCAACTCGTAGAAGCGAAAAAGATGTATGAAGAAGGTTTAGGATCAACGGGTAAGCGCTTACGAATGCTGACACTTCGAGAGATGACTCGGGAGATGCAATTTAGAGAAGTTTTGCAGTTGGTTCGTTCGGATACGGGCGCGTTCAATTGGTTGCTCTTGAACGCCTCCGCGCACGGCACTGAAATTGCCAACGCGGGTGGCGGCGGAGTGGAGGAAATGTGCAATTCGCTAGAATCAGACCAGGTGTATTTTGGATTGGTGCGCATGGGCTTCGGCAAGGGTGTGTTTCGACGATGCAAATTGATCTTTATACACTATTCTGGTGAGGATGTGAACGCGTTGCGCCGCGGCAAGCTCAACGCTGAAGAAGAATCCATGAGGCGAATCGTGGGGAGTGTCAATCTGAGCCAGTTTGCGGCGACGCGTGACGAATTGAACCTTAGCGATTTGATTGAACGCGTGAAGAATACGACCCTACTTGATGGGGAAGCGAACGACAATGCGAGCGATTTGTACAGCCTCGAGTCTTACATGGTCGCCGTCGAAGAAGATTCCGAAGCGATGAAACGCGAGTTTGCGGATGAAATCGTTGTTGAAACAACGAACGAAGAAAATAGTGACAGTGAGAAAGATAAAATCCCGCCTCTCGGTGAAGCTCTAGAGTCCATTCGAAGTAGAAGACAGCCATGGAATTGGCTGTTATGTGAATTGTAGAACAAATGTTGTGCTTTGTAACAAAATCTAAAAAGAAATGAGATTGCGCGATCACCTCGCTCGCTTGGACTTTTTCCCGTGTAAGATGCCCGCCGCTTTCGCTGAACGCACAACGCCTCCGAGCTGCTCGCGCGCCGCGACTTTCTTGCTGTTGCGTCGATTGAGCAATTTCGGATCGAGCGGCCAATACGCGTACGGCTCCACCTTGGTTTCCTTGGAGTACACGTCACCCTTCGTCTTACCCTTGGCTTTGTACAGGTCAGCGCTATGACGCTCGTGCGTTGTACGTTGACGCTTGACACCTTGCGAGTTATGAGTTCCGCTCGTACGGCCGGTAGCGTTCGTACGGCCACCCATGGAGCTCGCGCCACCGCGAGACTTGCCAGTCTTTGAGGTGAATCTCGATCTTCCACCCTCGGTTCGCTCGCCATCCTCGTCATCGTCATCGCGCGCGCGTTTTGAGCCTTCGCGTTCTTCGACAATCATAAGTTTTCCATCCTTACCCATTCTATAGTCGCCGTCATCATCGTCTTGGAAGCTCACGCGACGACGTTCACCCTGTGGCAACATTGAACGGCGCATCGCGCTATCATCCAGCAAATCAAGCGGCGTGTCGCCAGAAGCAGGCAGTCGAGCGCCTCCAGCTGCGCGCTTTGCGGCGGCAGCTGCCGCCGAGCGCGGACCTTCGCCACCGCCGCGACGAGACGCTGGTCCAAATGTACCGGCGTCCCGGCCGCGTCCGCTGCGCTTTGAACGCCCACCGTCGCTATCATCCATCTCGTCGTCGCTGAAAATATCACCATCACGCCATTCAGAACGTCGTGCAGTTCGCGTCGATTTTGCTCCATGTTCGCTACCCGCCACAGAAGATTTCTTCTTCTTTTCCAGTCGCGTCTCTTCACGCTTGATGTGCGCAATGAGCGCCATGTGTTCGCGCGGCATGCTCGCCTCTACAATGTCGTATCCACATCTCTTGCACATGCGCTCTAAAACGACTCGAACCTTGAGCTTGAAACGATTTTTCGAGTCATCCGACCAGTTGAGAATAGCCGGCACTAATCGCGGAAGCTGATCCGCGAGGTCCTGTTGCGGCAGACGCACGGCGACCACCTTCACAAAACCGAGGCACGATTTGACAACCTCACGAGACTTGCCTTCGAGCAACGCACACACCGCTGGAAGAAGTTCAGGCACTGTTGACACGAGGGCGGATGAAAATTCGTAGAGTAATCGAGCGAGAGCCATAATGGTGGCTGACTGCATCGTGGGTGATGAGCCGACGATGCCCGCGAGCACGGTGAGAAAGAATCGACGAACGCCGGCGCCCATTTGTTCAGTTTGCGTCTCCATATCGTCATCATCAGCGGCACCACCATTGAGCCAAGACGCCACGCCGGCAACACCGCCTCGCGCGCTTTCGGCATTTTTACGCTCGATAGAACGAGGAATACTGATGAGAAGCTGGTACGCCATCGTGCGCGTGCGCGCGTTGGCCTCCTTTGTGGCCAAAATGAGTTCAGACAATAACACTGTCAAAGAACCAGTGCCGGCAATGCTACCATTGCCATCGCCACCATCCTCGGTGTCCGCTGCCGCATCACGTTCTTGAAGGGCGGGTAAAATCTTCCCAATCACCTTTAAGCGGTATCTTCTCGCCGATGGTAGGCACGAGTCAACGCCAGAAACAAGCAACTCTTCAATCTCCTCTGCGTGCGTATCGAGCCATTTACCTTCACTCGCCTCACACAACTCATTCAGCAACTTGTACGCGCGTTTTTGAATGACGCTTTCTTTCTCCAGACACGCGGGCTTGGCAATCTTATACACCATCTCCAAGCCTTGATCATCGAGACCAGAAACGAGAGCGTAGACGAGATCCATAAACGTGCACCGTCGCGCCGTCTTGTCTTCGCCACCCTCTACTAACGCTTCGGGATCACCCGGATCATCGGCAGTGACCTTGACGAGTTTACGCAAGACTGTTCGGAAGAATCCTCCGAGTTGCGCCTGGTCGGTCACCTTGGCGAAGGCACCGATGGTGTGCGACAATTCGCCTCTCCGCGACGTCGGCGACACCACAAAGAGATTGAAAAGAATGGGCAAAAAGTTTCTCGCATACTTACTCACTGCTGCAAGTTGCGCTTCACCGACATCGACAGTAAACGATGCGGGCATTTCGTCGTCATTAGCTTCGCCAGCGGCGATCGTGGACGCACCATCGCCAGCTTCGTCCTCGTCGTCGTGTTCGTACACGCCCGCGCCAATTCGACCTTGGCGGATCAATCGTTTCAATCCTTCGCAAATCGGTCCTTGCAAATCGATGCGCGAACTCAGCGCGTTACCTAAATCTTTGGCGATTTGAGGGAACGACTCAGCGGCATCGGTGGGCCAGTTTGCAAACGCTGGGAATAAACTCCACAATGCGTGCTCGGCGGCGCCGCATCGTTGCGCCTCGTACGATCGATTCCCCGCGCGCGCTTTCTCGGCACGAGCACCCAAAGATCGTGCTTGTGGGAGAATAACATCGGCAAAGAAACTCATATTCGCACCAACCAATCCTGAGCGTAACAACGGAACGAGCCACAGTCGACCAGTTTCTTGACTCGCCGCAGCCATGACGTCTTGCTCGTCGACATCCATGCCATCCTCAGCTTCACGGCTGGAAATTTCCGCATTGATTGCCTCCTCAAGCTTGAGCGGAAGAGATTGCAACACTTGTTCGGGTCCGATGGCTTGAATCGCGGCGGTAATGCAGTCTTGCAACTGTTGTTTGCACATCAATTCACTGGCATGTTCACCCATTTCTCCGAGCGCGTTCAAGGTGCCGGCGAGAATCGGACCAGACGCCGGACCGAGGCGAACGAACGCGACAGTTGCAACGGGAATAGACATGGCCCACGCGCCGCGATAGCGGAATCCGATAGATTCTTCTATGCTCGAGGCGATTGATAAAATCGCCGGAGGCTTCGATGGCTTGTCCTTGCCCTTGGCACGAGCCGTGGCGATGGCTTTGATGCCCTCTTGCACCATATTCGTGTCCACGCACGAGCGCACGAGCAACACCAAGTCTTCTGCAACCTCTGTGGCAACGCCTTCGTGAGGCGAAGCAAATAGCTTCACGAGCGCGTGAAACGTCGACGGCAGGGCTTTCGTGGACTCTGCGACATCGATGGCGTGCAACTTGCACTGCGCTCGAGCGAGGAGACGCGCCAAGGAAATAACCATCACCGGCGCAGTCTTCAAGTTTGCATTTGCCACGGTGACGATAGGTCGCATCATCCCACTCACTGTGTCCGCACTCGCACTGGATTCCGGAGAGTTTGCGAGCGCGAGCAATGCCTCAGTGGCGTGCTGCGTCAATAAAGGTTCGTCCAAATCCAACAATCCGGCGCACGCGTCGACGCACATACCAGCCGCCGGCTCTACCAGCTCGGGCAGCACCGTCTTCATCGCGCCCAGCATATACAGCGCCTCTGTCGCCGCAGCCGTGGCGCGCGCGCGCGCATCCTTCGCCCCAGCCGCGCCTCGCGCCTTTTGCAACTCTGCCGCTTCGCGTTCCGGAGCGCCGCCAATCTTCTCCGCGTACGCGGCAACCATCCCACAATACGTCGCCCCAATCGCACTTCCGCGCGTACGGCGCAACACATCCGACACCGCAAACACTGCCGTTTTCCTCACTTTCGGTCGCCCATCAATCGTCAAATTTAACGTCGCTTGAAACGCCCGTTTCCCATGCTTTTCGCCCGCCTCGGCGCTCGCGCCGCTCGCGCACCTCGCCAAACATTTCCCAACATACCGCATCGATTTCGGCACGTGCTCGCTCACCATCTTCCCACACCGCATCAACACGTCGCATATCTGTTCCGCCTTGGCGCGAATGATCCGATCCTCCACATCGCTCATCGCCTCCGCCGCGCACGCCAACGCCGCGTCCAACGCCTCGCCTCCGCCCCCGCCCGCGCCGCCGCCACCATCACCCTCAAACCCCCCCAGCGCGCTCTCCAGCGCGCTAAACGTCGCCGCAAATATACTCGTCGCGTTCACGTCCACGTCGCTCGCGACGAGCACGTCCCGAATCGCATCGCACGTGCGCACGACGCGCGCTGAGCTCGGCGCGCTCGACCGCGCGTGCATCGCGCGCACGCGCGCCAGCGCATCCTCGTCCGCGCCAGCGCCCGCGCCAGCGCCAGAGGCGTCGTAGGCGCCTGCGCGCGCGTCGTCGTCGCCGTCGTCGTCGTCGTCGCTGGACATGGGCGACATCGGCGTCTGGCGTCTGGCGTCGTCGTCGTCGTCGTCGTCGTCGTCGTCGCGCGCAGGCGGCGGCGGCGGTGGGCGCTAGGAAAATACCCATAATTTTTCACAAGACGTCGGTTTCAGGACACTGGTGACATCGTCCACGCGCCCGCTCTTCGTCGATCACATTCCCTTTATCGTAAACCGCATCAAAAATGCGTTTTTAGGCGCTGACGAATTCGTCTATTTGATGACGAATTCGTCTATTGCCGTCTCTGTTGCCATCTCTTTTTTGTGCGCGCTTCGAGGACGACGGCGACGACGGCGAGGACGCGCGCGTGATGTGATTTCTATGTGTAGTTATTACGCAAGTACGATAGATTTTGATGGTCGTCGCTC